>ERZ808258.87-NODE-87-length-48762-cov-5.115014_pt1 | contig 48762 bp, 45 predicted proteins | sample MGYA00521280_ERZ808258 | MGnify/ENA primary metagenome ERZ808258 (study PRJEB31516, sample SAMN03275585) | gut metagenome | biome: mammalia-associated habitat; material: feces | host: Papio cynocephalus | place: Kenya | collected 2012-07-19 ...
TGATCGTCACGTCATGTGAGCACGACCGAGGCCTTTCGGCCTCGGTCATCGTGTCATCGATCCTGCCGAACTCCCTCGTCTCTTCGATGTAATAGTACCCGCGTTTGGGCCTGAGCTTCCCGTCTATGACGACTCCCATGTACTCCGTTTCGGCCACCGGACCCTTCTTTTCCGGAGAATAGCGGGATGTCGCCCTGTACATGTACTGTTTGCCGCTCCTCTCGGTTATATACGGCTCCACCATATAACAAGATATGTTGTTATAATATTTGAACCCTTCTATATTTAAAGAAAGGTCTCTTTTTTCGTTATGGTTTATAAATCAACGTACCAAGAAGTTGTTATAACAAGACAGCTCGAGAATTCCCATTCGAAGGATAGGAGAAGTCGATGAGGATATAGGATCTGTATTCGTTCTTCACGAATTCTTTGATGACCGTGGTCTTCCCGACCCTTCTGGCCCCTTCGATCATGAGCGCCTTCTTCCCTCCGTAGCTATCCTTGAAGGCCTGCAACTCGGAGTAGATCTTCCTTTTGAATAGCATGCTATCAACGAGCCGTATTGTCTTCATATCGATATGTGCATAATACAGCTATGGCAGAATTCATGACGATGGAAAATACAGCTATGGCAAAATCTCGGTGCCATTCGTCGGGGTACATCGTCTTGGAGGGCGAATCGAAAGAAGAAGAGAAGGGGGCGCGAAGGCCCCCGGAAGTGTTTCCTCGGTGAGGATCGGGTTTCAGACGTCCAGCTCGAACTCCTCGCCGGTCTGAGGGAGGAGTACGTTGTAGTCCTCGAGGAACGGGAGGAACTTCTCCCTGGCCTCGGAGTGCATGAAGATGACGTTGTCAGGGTCGCAGGCCCTGATGAAGTCGAGGAGCTCGTCGCGGTCGGCGTGAGCGGAGAAGTCGTACTTCTGGAGCTCGCATTCGACCTTGCAGATCTCTCCGTCGATGCAGACGCATCCCTTCTCCATGAGCATCCTGCCGTTGGTGTCCTCGGCCTGGTATCCCACGAGGAGGATGGCGCTCTTGGGGTCGTTCTTCAGCTTGTTGAGGTACCTGATGACGGGTCCTCCGTCGAGCATCCCTCCGGTAGTGACGATGATCTGGCCCTTCATGGCGGCGTCCCTGCTGCCCGGCCTCCTGACCTCGTTGAACTTCCTCTTGGCGGATCTGAGCGACCTCTCGTCCCGGATGTACTCGGGATAGTCGAGGAACAGGCGCGTGACGGAGCGTCCCATGCCGTCGACCCACATCTCGTAGTCGAGGTTCTTCAGGAGCATCATGATCTCCTGCGTCCTTCCCACGGCGAAGCAGGGGATGAGAACGGTGCCTCCGCGGTCGATGACCTCCTCGACCTTGGCGAGGAAGTCCCCCTCGGTCTTCTTTCTCGGAGGGTGGTTGCGGTCCGCGTAGGTTCCTTCGATGAACAGATTGTGGCAGTCCTTGGGCTTCGCTCCCTTCACGAGCTTCTGGATCTCCGTGTGGATGTCTCCGGTGTAGATCGTGTTGGTATCGCGGCTGAACTCGAACATGGCGGCTCCGGGGACGTGTCCCGCATCGAGCATGCCTACGTCCAGATGGCCGATGGTGATCTCGTCGCCGTAGGTCATGGGGACGACGCAGCGCATGGTCGTGTCTATGTCGTCGCTCGTGTAGGGCTGGACGTAGTTCTCGGCCTTCGCGATCTTCAGCGTGTCCTTCATCATGAGCTCTCCGACCTCGGCGGACAGGGGGGTGGTGAACACCTCGCACCTGTCTCTTCCGACGACCTGGGGCACCATCCCGCAGTGGTCGAGGTGGCAGTGTGTCAGGAACATATGGTCGATCTTGGGGGCGGGAGGGGGGAACTCGGGGGGCTTGGTGGGGCTGAGGCCGTACTCGACGAGCACCCTCATGCCGTCTCCCTCCATCGTCATTCCCATGCGGCCGACCATGTCAGCGCCGCCCAGAAACTTGAATTTCATTTTCATTGGTTCGAACTCCTTTTCGTATAGAGGTCCGCAAGGACCCGGTGAAAGAGGTCGCAGACCTCTTCGAGCTGGATGATGATACAGGACCCTCGTCCCGTATTATAAGGATAAGACTGGTATCTTCCACTCGTATATAAGCTGTGGCGAATAGGATGCATGTATTCGACACATTGTTGCAGATGTCCGAATAGCCGTCGATTGTCTGAAACGCAATCCATACTATCGATACTCTGGCTATTGCGGTCCAACATCCTTAAATGAGCCGTGTCTGTTGTCAGGGACATGGGAGCGCTCGATACCAAGGCATTCAGTGGAACCGCGGCTCTCGCGGCCCTGATGTTCGTAATATCCGCATCGCTCGTCGTCGTAGGCGACGGGCCTCTGGCGGACAACAGCACCGTAAAGTACATGCTTCTGATCGCCGGGGTCGCTACCCTGGTATATTCCGTTTCCCTGATCTGGAAAGGCGATTGCTTCGTACGGAGATTGCAGGGAATCACCATGCTGATCGCCGGGGTCCTGTTCGCGGCATCCTGCTTCACGGACAGCGCCGAGGCCCTGATCGCCTCCGCCGGCGTTCTGGCCTTCGTCACATCGTTCTTCGCGCTCCTCACGTACTGGCTGTACCACACCTACGGCGCCATGTACGTCTCCGCCATCCTCGCGGCGATCCAGGCCGCGGCCGGCGTGTACCTTCTCACGAAGGATTTCGAGCCTCTCCTCGCAGGCGTCATGATCTTCGCGGTCTCCGCATCTCTGATAATCGACTTCGTGGTCGCTCCCTATTTCTCCAAGGGTGCGGAGAAGAAGACCCGCGAGGTCATCGATTCCGCCAGATCGGTCAAGCAGGAGAAGGCCCAGGCCAAGAACAGGAAGGCCACGCCCAAGGCCAAGAAGGCCGCTCCTAAGGCCGGCTCCGCCGTCGTCGGATCCGAAGATGCTCCCGTCGAGAAGAAGACCGCTCAGAAGGCGTCCGTTGTCGCGCCCGCAGCGAGCGAGCCCGTCGAGGAGTCGAAGTCCGTCGAGGACAAGAAGGAGCAGAAGCGTCCGGACAAGGCCACCGGGGAGTTCATGGAGAAGCTCATGAGGTCCCAGGACGCCAACCGTGCCGCCAAGAAGGCGGAGGACGCTCCCGCTGAGAGGCCCGTGAGGACCGTGGCGCTTCCGAAGAGCGACGCTCTTGATGCGCAGAAGAGGAAGGTGGAGGCCGTCCAGTCCGAAACCCCTGTCGAAGAGGTCGTGCAGCAGGCTGTCGAGGTCGAGACCGAGGCTCCGGCCGCGGACATCCCCGTCGTCGAGGAGACTCCGGCGGAAGAGCCCGTCCAGCCCGATGCTCCCGTCGAGGAGCAGCCCGAGCCGGTTCCCGAGACGTCCGTCATATCGGAGCCCATCGGAAGCAGGTCCGAAGAGTACGAGTTCCAGTCCAAGGAGCCCAACTGGGGCGATGTGGTCAAGGACTCCTCCCTCGTGTCCGAGGAGCCCGAGAACGCGCCCAGGGAAATACAGGTAATGGATGTGGAGGTCGAGCAGCCCGAGCAGGTCCAGGAGGTTTCTGATGCAGCCGTCGAGGAGACTCCGGCCGAGGAAGCCGTCGAGATCGTCGAAGATCAGGTCGCCGCCGAGCCCGAGGTTCCCGTAGAAGAGCAGCCCGAGCCGGTTCCCGAAGCTCCTGTCGAGGAGACTCCGGCGGAAGAGCCCGTCCAGCCCGAAGCTCCTGTCGAGGAGCCGATCCAGGAGATCTCCGAGCAGACCGTTCCGGAGACCGTCGCCGAGGAGGTCCCCGTCGAGACCGTCGTGGACGCGTCGAACGCATCCCCGGAGGTCCAGGAGCCTGCAGAGGACATCTACACCGACAACTCCCCCGAGGCCCTGGTCAGAAGGGCCGCCTGGAACAAAGGCCTCAGATGCAGAAGGGGCTACGGCGAGCACGAGATCCCGGTCGCCTTCGTCAAGGGCAAGGTCGCCGTGTACGTGACCGATGCCGGGGCCGACGCCTCTATCGACGACGTCCTCCGCGAGGAGGGCTGGACCGTCCTGAGGTACGACGCCGCGTCGATCACCGACGGGAAGCAGCAGGGCGAGGAGATCGCCGCCGCCGTCAAGGCCAACACCAAGACGGTCAAGAAGAAGTCCCGCAGATGAGCGGGCGGGCGGAAACGCCCCTCTTCCAAACCCTTTACCGTTCCATGGCCCCGCGGCCCCTCGTAGTTCTTTAATATCGCCATCCGATGTGGACGCAGAGAGGCCGACCGAATGTTTTGTCCGAACTGCCATTCAATGATGTTCCCGAGCGGAGGGAAGTACGTCTGCAACAGCTGCAAGACGGAGATGGATGCTGGTGCCAAGCCCGAGGTCATAGTCACCGGGTCCAAGGACAAGATGACCACAGTCATTACTGACGATGTCGCGACCCTTCCGAAGACCCGCGTGGTCTGTCCGGAGTGCGGTCATACCGAAGCGTTCTTCGTCATCAGGCAGACCAGGGCCGCTGATGAACCTGAGACGAGGATCTACCGCTGCTGCAAGTGCAACCACACCTGGAGGGAGTACTGAAGATGTTCAAGGTCCAGCTCAAGTCGGACACGCTCAAAGGCCTCGTCAACATAATCTCGACCCTCGTCGACGAGGTGAAGTTCGTCATCACCCCCGAGTCCATGACGATGAAGGCCGTCGATGCGGCCCACGTCGCCATGATCGAGCTCGAGGTCGACAAGGGAGCCTTCGAGTCGTACGAGGCCGACGAGTGCGAGCTCGGGCTGGACCTCGACAGGGTGAAGGGCGTCCTCAAGCTGGCCTCCTCCGGAGATGTGATCTCGATGGAGCAGGACGAGGCCCATGGGAGGCTCGTCTTCAAGGTCGGCAACATCACGAGGCGCATGAGCCTCGTGGACACCGCCAGCATGAACGACCCCAAGGTCCCCCAGCTCACCCTCGCCACCGACATCAGCCTGAAGGTGGACGAGCTCCAGAAGGGGATCCGTGCGGCCGAGTCGATCTCCGACCACATCACGCTCAGGGCCGGGCCCGGGAAGTTCGAGCTCTCCTGCGAGGGCGATACGGACTCCGTGACGCTCAGCCTGGGCGCGGGCGAGGTCGAGGCCATCAATGCGGACATCGACGTCCAGAGCATGTTCCCCCTCGACTACTTCTCCAACATCGTCAAGGCGATCCCTGCCGGCACCGTCGTCAGGATCGAGCTCGACAACGACTACCCCGTCAAGCTGGTGTTCGCACTCGCCGACGGACAGGCCAAGGTCAGCTACCTTCTGGCACCCAGGATAGAGAGCGAGTGAACATGACTACCACTGATCCGATCGAGCTGAAGAGGATCGCCAACCGCCTCCGCCTCGACGTCGTCGAGATGACCTGCGCCGCAGGGTCCGGGCACCCGGGAGGATCCCTCTCGTCCGCGGATCTCATGGCCGTCCTCTACTTCGGCGGAGCGATGAGGCACGACCCCAAGAATCCCGCATGGGAGGACAGGGACCGCTTCGTGCTGTCCAAGGGCCATGTGGCGCCGGTTCTGTACGCGGCGCTGGCCGAATCCGGCTACTTCCCCGTGTCGGAGCTCTCCACGCTCCGCCAGATCGGCAGCAGGCTCCAGGGGCACCCCGTGCGCGGCAAGGTCCCGGGTGTCGAGATGTCCACGGGATCCCTGGGCCAGGGGCTCAGCATGGCCTGCGGCATAGCCCTCGCCGGCAAGATGGACGGCAAGGGGTACCGCACATACTGCCTCCTCGGCGACGGAGAGCTCCAGGAGGGGCAGAACTGGGAGGCCGCCATGTTCGCCAGCCAGTACGGGCTCTCGAACCTCGTGGCGTTCGTCGACCGCAACCGCCTGCAGATCACCGGCAACACCGAGGACGCCGTCGGCCTGGACCCGCTTCCGGAGAAGTGGCAGGCCTTCGGATGGAACGTCATAGTGATCGACGGCCATGACATATCCATGATCCAGGAGGCCATCGGAAGGGCGTGCGCCCCCGGCACCAGGCCTACAGCGGTCATAATGAACACGATCAAGGGGAAGGGGGTCTCGTTCATGGAGAACAACCCGTCCTTCCACGGCAAGGCCGCCAATGCGGAGGAGCAGGAGATCGCCGTCACCGAGCTCACGGAGGCCATGGAATGAAGATAGCGCAGCGCAACTACTACGGCAAGGCACTCGCGGAGCTCGCTTCCGATCCGCGCGTGGTCGTCATGGACGCCGATCTCGCCGGATCCACCAAGACGTCGGAGTTCCAGAAGGTCTGTCCCGAGAGGTTCGTCGAGGTCGGCATCGCGGAGCAGAACATGATCGGCATCGCGTCGGGTCTGGCGGCATCCGGGAAGATCGTCTACGCATCGACCTTCGGGGTGTTCGCCACCGGGAGGTGCTGGGAGCAGATCAGGCTCGCCGTCGCCTATCCGAGGCTGAACGTCAGGATCTGCGCCACCCACTGCGGCATCACCGTGGGGGAGGACGGCGCGTCCCATCAGGCCCTCGAGGACATCGCCATCATGCGCGACCTGCCCAACATGACGGTGCTCTCCCCGGCCGACGCCTACGAGGCCTACAACGCCACCAAGGCGCTCGTCGATTTCCAGGGTCCCGTGTACATGCGTATGGGACGTGCGGACTTCCCTGTCGTAACCGGGGAGGACGATCCCTTCGTCATAGGGAAGGCCAGGCTGATGAGGGAGGGCTCGGATGTCACGCTCATAGGATGCGGACAGATGACCGCACTCTGCCTCGAGGCCGCCGACAAGCTGGCCGAGGAGGGGGTATCCGCCGAGGTCCTCAACATCAGCACGATCAAGCCCTTCGACGCGGAGGCCGTGGTGCGCTCCGTGTCCAAGACAGGATGCTGCGTCACCGCGGAGGAGCACAGCATCATCGGAGGGCTCGGTTCCGCCGTAGCGGAGACGCTGGCGGAGAACAGGCCCGCCCCCCTCGAGAGGGTGGGGACCAGGGACACCTTCGGGGAGTCCGGGAAGCCGGCCGACCTGATGGTCAAATACGGGCTCACATCCGCCGCCGTGGCCGATGCCGCCCGCAAATGCATTTCAAGGAAGTGACGAGATGAAGATCTTCATAGACACTGCTAATCTGGATATGATCAAGGAGATCAACAGCTGGGGAATCCTGGACGGAGTCACCACCAACCCCAGCCTGATCGCCAAGGAGGGAGTGGACGTCAGGACCAGGGTGAAGGAGATCGCCGCGATCGTCGACGGCCCCATCTCCGCCGAGGCCATGTCCACCACCGCGGACGAGATGGTCAAGGAGGGGAGGGAGCTCGCCGCCATCCACCCTAACATCAACGTCAAGCTGCCCATGTGCGTCGAGACGCTCAAGGCCACCAAGATCCTGTCCTCCGAGGGCATCAAGGTCAACGTCACGCTGATCTTCTCTCCTCTGCAGGCCCTTCTCGCGGCCAAGGCCGGCGCCGCGTTCGTCTCGCCCTTCGTCGGCCGTCTGGACGACATCGGCCAGTACGGATCCGACCTCGTCCAGGAGATCATGCAGATCTTCTCCAACTACGGGTATCCCACCGAGGTCATCGCCGCATCCATACGCGGACCTCAGCACGTGCTCGACGCCGCCCTCTACGGATGCGACATCGCCACGATCCCGTACGAGACCCTCAAGAAGATGATCTCGCACCCCAAGACGGACGAGGGGATATCCAAGTTCGTCGCGGACTACGAGAAGTCCAAGAAGAACCGATCATGACATCGGTCGCGGTGGTGGGGGGCGGTCCGGCAGGATGCGCTTGCGCCGCTCTCCTCGCCCGCGAGAGCGATGTCGTCATCTTCGAGGAGCATCCCCGCGCAGGGGTTCCGGAGCATTGCGCCGGGCTCCTCACGGACGACGCCATATCCCTTACCGGGGTCTCCCCCGGGATTCTCTCCACATTGTACGGCGCGGAAGCCGTTCTTCCCGACGGGAGGAGGATCGTCATCCGTTCGGATTCGCCCAAGGCCCGCACCGTCGACCGCGCGGAGCTGGACTCGCTCATGGCCGACCGCGCGGTATCCGCCGGAGCCGAGTACCGCACATCCGACCGCGTCGATTCGTTCTCGGTCTTCGACGACCGCGTCGATGTCACGGCCCGCAGGACCGGCACGTCGTCGTTCGATCTCCTGATAGGGGCGGACGGCAACGCCTCGAAGGTGTCATCCTCCCTGGGCGGCAATCGCGCCCCGGAGTATCTCAGAGGGATGCAGGCCGATGTGGCAGGGACGACGACCATGCACGACGACCTGTTCACCGTGAGGCTCGGATCCAGATACGCCCCGGGATTCTTCGCCTGGGAGATCCCGTGCGGGGACTTCACGCGCGTAGGCCTCTGCATTCCCGATTCGATGGGGGCGCCGTGGCCCTATCTGTCCCGTCTGCTCTCGGACCTCAACGTCGAGAGCCGCGTCCTGCGCAGGAGCTGCGGGCGCATACCGGTCGGCAGGAGGAGGACGATGACCTCGGACCGCATCATGCTCGTAGGCGATGCCGCCTCGCACGTGAAACCCGTCTCCGCAGGAGGCGTCTATCCGTCCATGAGGGCCGCTCCGATCCTCTGCGAGGTCGCTTCGTCGGCTCTCGCGGACGGCGATCTGTCCGCCGGAAGGCTGGCCTCCTACGACCGCATGTTCCGTCGTTCGATGGGTCGCGAGCTGGATCGCGGATGGAAGCTCAGAAGGCAGTTCGTCCGCATGGACGATGCCGCCCTGAACAGGGCAGGGGCCTTCGCTTCGCGTCCAGAGGTGGTCTCTGCATTGAACGGTCTGGACCTCGACGATCCGGTCGCCGTGCTCGGAGACATGCTCCGCAGACCCGGAGTAGCCGTCAGAGGCCTGTACACCCTGATGAGGTGCCTTCTATGAAGCGCGTTCCGATCGCCCGCATACCTTCCGACGAGGCCGGTCCCGTGATCAGCGGGCTCATGGGCCGCGGCATCGTCGACATACACGCCAAGATCTCCAAGGACGGCGGGTTCCGTCTCGTCCCCATCCTGCCCGAGCATACGGCCGAGGTGGAGTCGATGGGGTACGAGGTGCGCGAAGGGGACGCCTACACCCTGGACCGCCGCCCTCCGCAGGAGAGGATAGCCCACGAGCTGGCGGGGATGCCGGAGCTGGCCGGTCATCTTCCGGACCATTGGGAGTTCGTGGGGGACATCGCGATACTCAAGCTGGATCCGACCTGCGAGCCCTTCCTGAAGGAGATCGGCGATGCCTACGCCAAGGTCCTGGGGGTCGCCACGGTCTGCGCCGATGTGCACGGGGTCTCCGGCGAGTTCCGCAGGCCCAGCATGAAGGTCATCCACGGCACCTGCACCGAATCGGTCCGTCTGGAGAACGGGATACGCTACCGCTTCGATGTGACCAAGGTGATGTTCGCCTCCGGGAACACCGACGAGCGCATGAGGATGCGCCGTCTGGACTGCGCCGGAGAGACCGTGGTGGACATGTTCGCGGGAATCGGCTACTTCACTCTCCCCTTGGCGAGGTTCTCCGGAGCTCGCAGGGTCTTCGCCTGCGAGAAGAATCCCGAGTCGTACGCCTATCTGGTCCGCAACATCCGCGACAACGGCGTCTCCGATGTCGTGATCCCGATCCTCGCCGACAACCGCGATCTTCTCGGAACAGGTTTCGCGGACAGGATACTCATGGGGTACGTGCAGACGACCTCGGAGTTCCTGCCGGCCGCGCTCAGAATGATCCGGGAAGGCGGGATGATACACTATCACGATACATTCCGCGTAGGGGAGCAGAGGGAGATGGTGGACCGCATCTTTTCGCCCCTCTGCTCCTACGAGGTGGTAGGGATCCGCGAGGTAAAATCGTTCGCCCCGTCGGTGTCCCATTACGTCGCAGATGTCAGGATACTTTCTCGTTCGATCCGCTCGCGACCAGGAGGGTCGCCATCGCGTCCCTGTACTTCTCCCCCGTGGAGTCGATCACCTTGCGGGCGAAGGGCTCCAGGTACTTCGACAGCTCCATCTCCTCGCGGGAGAGCTTCAGGGACGGTTCTGATCCGGAGGCGAGCATGAACGCGCCGGCCATCGAGCGCAGGGCGTTGTTCTTCAAGGATGCCTTGGCCGCCGCTTCCGCGACCATGGCGTATCCTCCCACCTTGGCGGCCTTGGCGAGCACATCGGCCAGCTGGGTGACCGGGCCGGGCCTGGTGAACACCGGCAGCGCGGCGACCACGTCCGCGGAGACGAAGATGTTGTACGCCTCCTCCAGGACGGACGAAGGCTGCCTCTTCGACAGGTCGCCCATCTTGTCGGCCGTCGTCCGATCGGTGTATGCGGCGACGATGCCCTTCCAGTCAGCCTGCCAGATGGCCGAGAGGGCCTCGGAGGCCTTAGGCGTCCTGATGACTATCGCACGCCCGTTGTCCTTCAGGAACGCCTTCAGAGCATCCGTCTCCGTCCCGGAGCCTTCCAGATCCCCGAGGAACGCATCGAGGTCGGATCCGTAGTTCTTCGATCCGATGATGTATGTGGCCGACGATCCGCCTTTGAGGTCTCCGAGCTTGGATCTCTTCACCGAATCGATGAGGATGGAGTCGCCGATCTTGCCGCTCATGTACTCCTTCAGGCGGTCCCCTGCGATGATCTCGGCGTCGTCTCCTCCGACCGAGTGGTACTTGTGCCTCACGCGGACCTCGATATCGTCCAGGGGATCCACGGCCGCCAGGCGTGACACCACGAATGCCAGGGTGGGGATGTCCTTGGCGCAGTCCTCGCATATGGAGATCGTCTCGTCGAGGGATTTCACATGGATCTCCAGGGCGGCCGACGATTCGTGTCCGCAGGACAGGCCGTCGTTCGGGAATTCGTACGGAGTCTCCCAGAAGACGTCGTAGAGGTAGTCCTCGGGCATGTTGGGCCTGTCGGAGCACACGAGGCAGTCTCCGAACGAGTACAGATGCAGTTTGTGCTTCTTCACATAGTCCGAGTAGAGGAGGAGTCTCCTCTTCGGATCGTCGTAGTACTGGCAGCCTATGAGCTTGGTGGCGTTCACGGTCCCGCGGACGGCGTAGGAGACCGTCTCTCCTCCCAGTTTCCCGGAGGCCAGCAGGGGCACGGAGCCCGCGGCGGCGAGAGACACGGTCCCGGCATAGGCGCGCACGATATCGTCCCCGCCGAATCTGGAGGCCTCCTTGACCAGGGCGTCCGGGTCGTTCTTGATCTTGTGCAGGCCGTCGATCTGCTTGAAGGGCTTGTCGAAGACGCATTTCCTGCATCCGCCGGCGCAGCTGGGGCGGAGGATGCCCGGATTGTCGGAGAGGGCGCGCGATTTGTCCAGCATCTCGTCCTCCAGCCTCTTGGAGGAGTGCTTCACGCCTCTCATCTTCAGACGCTTCTTCTGAGCCATGGCATCTCATTGGACGCCATCGGTTATATTATTTGAGGGGAGCCGTCTGCGTCGCACGTTTATACGGCTCCGTGTTCGGAGACGGCATGGAGACTCAGTTCGAGATGGAGGTCCGTGCGTTCCTGGCCAAGGCGCCGTTCCGGTATCGCGGCGTGCCCGCGGATCAGCTGGCCGTCTTCTGCAGGGCCCTCACCCACGACAGCGCCGGCGACGGCAGACCCGTCGATTCGTACGAAAGGCTGGAGTTCCTGGGAGACGCGGTCCTCGAGCTGCTGGCCTGCGAGGAGGCGTACAACGATCCGTCCATGGACGAGGGGAGGATGACGGCCGTGAAGCAGGACTGGGTGGCCAACCACAGGATCTCGGACAGGGTTCTGGCGTTCGGGATGGACATCGATTCGGTCCTCAGGGTCGGCGGTGGGCATATCGACCGCCACGGAGGCCATGTCGTCACAGAGGGCATGAGGGCGGACTGCTTCGAGGCGCTGCTCGCAGCGGTGTTTCTGACGCATGGCATGGAGGAGGCCCGCAGGGTGGCACGCGAGGTCATACTGCGTTCAGCGGACGCGTCCGGATCGGCTCGAGAGTCCTCTGTCTGGACGATGCGGCCCGGCATCGCTTATAGTACCTGTCATCGATACGGATATCGTGAACTCAGTACAGGAGACGGCGGACAGCATCCGTCGCATGGAGGTCCGCGGAGCAGGGAGGATAGCCCGTGCGGGCGCAGCCGCAATGGGTCGTTTCGCACGCGGATACGAAGGCGGAAGCCTGGAATCCTTCATCCGCGATCTCGGAACGGCCGAGGAGGTCCTTCTGGCCTCCCGTCCGACCGCCGTATCGCTGTGGAACGGGGTACGCGCATCCGTCAGAGGTGCGGACAGGGCGGAGACCCTAGACGAGGCGAAGGCCCTGGTGGCCTCCAATGCCGACGATTTCTGCGTCAGATCGGAGCAGGCGGTGGGACGCATCGCCCGCATCGGCGCCAGGAGGATTCAGGACGGGGACGTGATCCTGACCCATTGCAACAGCAGCGCGGCGATAGGCGCCATCGAGGAGGCCCATCGCCAGGGGAAGGACGTGAAGGTCTTCGCGACGGAGACCCGTCCATGGAGGCAGGGCATCCTGACCGTCAACCAGCTCGCCGACGCCGGCGTGGACGTCACGCTGATCGTGGACAGCGCGGTGCGCTCGGTCATGCGCAGGGTCGACAAGGTCTTCGTGGGCGCGGACACCGTGACATCACAGGGGACCCTGATCAACAAGATCGGAACTTCGCAGCTCGCCCTGGCCGCGCGCGAATCCGGAGTCCAGTTCTATGTCTGCGCGGAGACGTACAAGTTCTCGCCGATGACGCTGTTCGGCGATTCCGTCACCATTGAGGAGCGCGACATCTCCGAGGTGGTAAGGCCCGGAGAGGTCCGCGATTCGGTAAAGATATTCAATCCCGTCTTCGACAGCACGCCTGCGAGGTACATAGACGCCATCGTCACGGAGGAGGGCATGATGAACCCCGGCTCCGTCTACGACGTCATGGTCAGGCAGCTGGGCGAGGATGTATTCCAGAAGGAGATGCCACGATGACAGACGGATATTCGTATCTACACCTCGGGGAGCCCGAGGACCCGGACAGGAACGTAGTATGCAGGTACAAGGTCTCTACCGACCTTCCCATGGACAGGGCCGCCGAGGCGATCGCCGCGGAGCAGTCCACGGGAACGTGGACCGGCATATCCACCCTGGATCACGGCGTGTTCGACGCTCTCGGGGCGAGGGTCACGTCGATCGACGGGGACATGATCACCTGCGAGTTCCCCGCGGAGGACTTCAGCATCGGGTGCGGGTCCGTCCCCCAGATCCTCAGCGTGATCGCAGGCAATCTCTTCGGTCTCGGGGCCATCAAGGCCGTGAGGCTCGAGGACGTCACCTTCCCAGGAAGCATCCTCGAGCAGTTCAAGGGACCGAAGTTCGGAGCCGAGGGGATCAGAGAGAGGCTGCACAGGCCGGAGGAGCCCCTAGTCGGGACCATAGTGAAGCCCAAGATCGGTCTCTCTCCAGAGAGAACGGCGCAGTACGTGTACGAGGCCGGCTCCGGAGGGCTGACCAACTCCAAGGACGACGAGACGCTCGTCGACCAGGCGTTCTGTCCGATAGAGGACAGGACCGTCGCCGTCGCCGAGGCGCTGGATCGTCTGGAGTCGGAAGGCCATCGCATGATGCACGCGATCAACATCAGCACCAGGTCGGACAGGATCCTGGAGCTGGCCGAGAAGGCGCAGGAATGGGGCGCGAGGGAGCTGATGGTCGATGTGATCACCTGCGGCTTCGGATGCCTCCAGGCCCTCGCCGAGGATCCGTCCGTCAAGGTTCCGATCCATGTGCACAGGACCATGCACGGCGCGATGACGAAGGATCCGGCGCACGGGATCAACATGGTCGTCTTCACGAAGCTCGTCCGCATGGTAGGCGGAGACGCCCTCCATATAGGGACGCTCGGCGTCGGGAAGATGTCCGCTGACGCCCACGACGGAGGCAACCTCGCCGCATGCCTCGGAGAGGACGTGCCGTACAGGAGGGTCATGCCGGTCTGCTCCGGAGGGGTCCATCCCGGGCTGGTGGCCGAGATTGTCAGACGCGCCGGAACGGACGTGCAGATACAGGCGGGCGGAGGCGTGGCCGGCCATCCCGGAGGCGTGAGAGCCGGAGCCATGGCGATGAGCCAGGCCGTCCGTGCCGCATTCGAGGGCATCCCCGCCGAGAAGTACGCCGAGACCCATGCCGAGCTCAGGGCGGCCCTGGACAGGTGGGGTTCCGCATGAAGCTCGTCGCAGGGTACTACGACCTCGACACCGCGGACATGACCGTCCTCCTCCACGAGGACGACTGCGCTGCGATAGGGGTCAAGGAGAACGACCGCGTGACGGTCTCCGCGGCTCGCAGCGTCGTGGCCCTCGTCACCAGTTCCGACACCCTGGTCGAGAGGGGGGTCGTCATGATGCCTCGCAACGTCATGGACAAGTGCGGGGCCAAGGAGGGCGAGCAGGTCGACGTGGTGTTCTCCCCCAGCCCGGATTCAGTCAGGGCCATACGCAGGAAGATGGACGGGGAGAAGCTGGAACGCGAGGAGATAGAGGGGATCGTAGGGGACATCCTGGAGAACAGGCTCTCCAAGATAGAGGTGTCCGCCTGGCTCACCGCGCTCTACATCAACGGCATGGACATCGACGAGATCGCCGACTTCACCCGCGCCATGGCTCACACGGGAGACATCATAAAGTTCGACAGGGAGCCGGTGTTCGACTTCCACAGCTTCGGCGGGGTTCCGGGCAACAAGATCACCCCGATCGTGGTCTCCATCGTAGCCGCGGCAGGCGTCATGATACCCAAGACCTCGTCCAGGGCGATCAGCAGCGCCTGCGGGACGTCCGACTTCGTGGAGGTGTTCTGCGATGTGGAGCTGGACGCCGAATCGCTGAAGCGCATATCCGAGAGCGTCGGAGGGGTCTTCGCTTGGGGCGGAGGCATGAACATCGCCCCGGTAGACGACCTCGTGATAAAGATCGAGCACCCGCTCGGCATCAATCCGCGCGCGCAGATGCTCGCATCGATCATGAGCAAGAAGGTCGCCATCAGCGCGAACTATCTCCTCGTCGACATCCCTATGGGATCCGGGACCAAGGTGCCCACGATAGAGTCGGCCCGCTCCTACTCCAGGGACCTCATGGACCTGGGAGAGAAGCTGGGCATGCACATAGAATGCGCCATCACCTATGCCGACCAGCCGATAGGGTTCGCCGTAGGCCCCAATCTGGAGGCCCGCGAGTGCATATCCATCCTCGAGGGGGCCAAGCATCCGTCCAGCGTGATAGAGAAGGCATGCGACTGCGCAGGCATCATCCTGGACATGGCGGGGATCCCGGGAGGGTCCGCCAAGGCCAAGGAGATCCTCGACTCCGGAGAGGCCCACAGGAAGTTCATGGAGATCGTCGTCGCGCAGGGAGGACGTTCCGACCTGAGGTCCGACGATATCCTGCCCGGCGCGTACAGCGAGGAGATAAGGGCATCCAAGTCGGGATACGTCCGCGCGATCCGCAACAAGGACATCGTGGCCATCGCCAAGGCGGCCGGTGCGCCGTCCGACAAGGGCGCGGGGCTGCTCCTCGCCAAGAAGAAGGGGCAGCGGGTCGAGGCCGGCGACGTCCTGATGACGATATACGCCGACAACGAGGCGAAGCTCAGGCGCGCAAGGGAGACGGCGATAAAGTATCCCCCGGTGGACATCGAGGGGATGCTCATCAAGCGCGTATCGGCCATGAACGTGAGGCAATGAGGACATTCTCGTTCACCGTCGACGTCGACAGGGACGTGAATCTCCAGATTCCGGGGAGGGTCGCCGCCGGTTCCATCGACAGGGGATCGGGCGATGCGCCCAGGTTCTCCTCCACGGAGAGGGGCCTGGGGATCCTCCTAGACATACTGGACGAGGCGGGGATCGACGGGACGCTGTTCTTCGAAGGGAGGACGGCGGAGACGATCGACTGCGCCCGCGCCTCGGGGCACCGCATAGGTCTGCACGGGTACGACCACGAGGACCTCACGGCGCTGGACGACGGCGATCTGGAACGCGTCCTCTCGCGTTCCTGCGATGCCGTCCGCGACGCCGCGGGGGAGCCGACATGCTTCCGCGCCCCCTACATGAAGGTCGACCGCAGGGTGCTCGATGCCGTGCACGCGACGACCGGCATCGCCGACGACTCCTCGTTCTACACGGATCCAGCGGGCCCGTGGGAGACCTACGGCATCGGAGGGATCAGAGAGCATCCCGTGGCGAAGTCCCGCGACTCCCGCGGAAAGGTCATCGCCGCCTATCTGTGGCCCATGCACGAGGGAGCCAGGGGGCCGGAGGACTACATCCGCATGGCCGAGGGCATCGACGGCGACCTGGTGATCGCCGATCACACCTGGCATCTGGTCGAGACCCGCTCATCGGGACCGATGGGCCCGGAATGGGAGCGCAGGACCAGGGAAGATGTCCTGGATGTAGTATGCGGCATACTGGATCTGGGCTTCAGGCCGGCCACGCTGTCGCGACGGCCACGCTTCCCTGATCTTCCGGGGCCACCTTCCGACGGATTACCGGAGGCGGATCCGGGACAGTTCCGACGCGATGCCCGATGTCCGTTCATCTAAGGCTTAATAAGTCGGCAGACAATCGGCGGACAGAAGGTACGCCAATGACGGCCAGACTGATACTGGGAAAGGAGGTCTCAGAGGAGATCTACTCCGAGCTTAGGGAGCGCATTGCGGCATTGAAGGCCAAGGGCGTCACGCCCGGTCTCGCCGTCATACTCGTGGGCGACGATCCCGCCTCGCAGGTCTATGTGAGGAAGAAGGGGGAGATGTGCGAGAGCCTCGGCATGCGCTCCGTGACCGAACGCTTCCCGGAGACCATGACGGAGGGCGAGCTTCTGGCGGAGATCGGAAGACTGAATGTCGACCCGGCCATCCACGGCATGCTGGTGCAGCTGCCCCTCCCCTCGCATATAGACGAGCGCAAGGTCATAGACGCCATTTCTCCGGACAAGGATGTGGACTGCTTCCATCCGTTCAATGTCGGGAGGCTCCTCGTCGGGGATCCCGTCTTCAAGCCCGCCACCCCCGCAGGCGTCCAGGAGATGCTTGCGAGATCGGGTATAGAGACCCGCGGGAAGCACGTGGTCGTGGTCGGACGCAGCAACATCGTCGGCAAGCCCATGGCCGCGTTGATGGTCCAGAAGGGCGAGGCCGCCGACTCGACGGTCACCGTCGTCCATTCCAGGACGGAGAATCTGGCGGACATCACGCGTCAGGCCGATATACTCGTGGTCGCCATGGGCAGGCCCGGGTCGATCACCGGGGACATGGTGAAGGACGGAGCGGTCGTCATAGACGTGGGCACCAACAGGATACCCGATCCGACCCGTCCGAGCGGAGGACGCCTGGTCGGCGATGTGGATTTCGATTCCGTCAAGGAGAAGGCGTCAGCCATAACCCCTGTTCCCGGCGGCGTCGGTCCGATGACCATCTGCATGCTGATGGCCAATGCGGTCCGTGCGGCCGAGAGGGCTTCGGAGGTTTCGCAATGATAAGGGAATGCGAGGAGCACGGCTACTTCCGTGCCGAGAAATGCCCCTTCTGCGGAGAAGAGGGCAGGTTCATAATGTCCGACAAGGAGATTGAGAGGATAGGCCGCACGCTTGCAGCCATCCTCAGGCACGGGAAGTTCGATCCCGACATGGACTCCCAGGGCTACGTCTCGCTCCAGGACGTCGTGGCTCTGATCAGGGGCAGGCACACGTACATGAACTGGCTCAGGCCCAGGCACATAGAGGCCCTGGTCACTACCGATCCCAAAGGCAGGTACGAGATCTCCAACTGCAAGGTCCGCGCGACCTACGGGCACACGATTCCTCTGGACATCAAGCTGGACAATCAGGACATCCCGCCCGAGCTCTTCTACCCCGTCGATCCGTCCGAGGCGGACGGGCTCCTATCAGAAGGCATCACTCCCACCGACCGCAACATGGTCCACCTGTCCCTCACCTACAGGGACGCGCTGAGGGCCGGCGCCGTCAGGATGGAGGATCCCGAGGTGCTCGTCATCGACACCGGCGTGTGCATGGAGATGGGATCCGACATCGGCAAGGCCGCCCGTACCGTGTTCCTGTGCCGCAGCGTCCCCTCGGATGCCCTCGACATAGCCGATCCCGAGGATTGGGACGACGGCGGGGACGATTCCGACGACGGAGAGGGAGAGCGATGCAGGTCCTGAGGCCCGACGAGGTCAGGGAGAAGTACGGCCAGCTGTTCTGCCAGGGATTCTACACCCTCGTGGACGAGAAGGCCGGGAAGGCCAGGATCGTCGAGAAGTGCGTGGCGAAGGGTCCCGGCGAGTGGGACGTCGTGAACAGGCGTCGCACCGGAGGGGTCATCGACAGCATCCGTCTGGAGTCGGACTCCCTGATCATGGACGTCTCGATCGGCGAGAAGGAACTCAACTTCGGCCCCGTATCGTCCGATGTCGGCGGACAGGGGCTGGCAGCATTGAAGGTGGAGGGGGACGAGGTCCGCACCACCTGGTACGGCATAGCCGGGGCCACGGTCGGCATAGGCGCGTGCATACCCCAATGCAAAGACGTCATACGCACCGAATATCCCGATGATTTCCAGATAGGCGGAGCCCATCGCGCCCACGTGGACATAATAACTCCCAGGCTCGTCCGCGTGATAATAGGCATAGACGACACCGACACCAAGGAGAAGGGCGCATCATGGGTCGTATCCATGAGGCTCGGCATGGCCTGTCCCTACGGGAGGTTCCTGGAGCACAAGATAATCCAGCTCAATCCCAAGGCCCCCAACAAGACCACGAACTGCTGTTCGACGGCGGTCTCGTTCGCGGTGAAGGAGGAGGACATCCCGAAGCTCGTCGAGTACGCCGTCGATTTCGTGCGGAAGGAGAGCTATTCGGAGGACGCGGTCCTGACGGTCTTCCAGGGACTGGAGATCCCCGCGGCCCTCAGGGACTTCGGATGGTCGTGCAAGACCGTTCTCTACGATACCTCGGACGCGATCCGCGTAGCCGAGGAGTGCGGCGTCCAGATCATCTCCGTGACGGGGATGAAGGGCGTCATCGGCGCCGTCGCGGCGATAGGGTGCTTCGATCTCGGAGAGAGGTCCGCCGGCATCCCAGAGGATTTCGAGTGAGATGAAGGATCTCAAGAGCATCTTCATAGACCCCGTCTATTCGACGTACGAATCCCAGCTCGAGCACGAGGTCCGCGAAGGCAGGATGCCGGAGCACATCGCCATAATCATGGACGGCAACCGGCGCTACGCCAGGGAGGTGCTCGGAGGCCCCCCGATGGAGGGCCACAGGCTGGGGCGCGAGAAGCTCGACGAGGTCCTTCACTGGTGCCTCGGTCTCGGGGTGAAGGTGCTCACCGTGTACGCTTTCTCCATGGAGAACTTCGGCCGCGATCCCGAAGAGGTCGACTATCTCATGGATCTCCTCGAGAAGTCCCTGTACGAGTTCGCCGACGATGAGGAGGTGCACGAGGAGAAGGTGGCCATCCGCGTAATAGGCCAGAAGGACGCGCTGCCGGACAACGTGCTCAAGGCCATGGAGTACGCCTACTCCAGGACCGAAGGGTACGGAGACCATATCCTGAACATGGCCATAGCCTACGGAGGAAGGCAGGACATCACGGAGGCCGTGCGGTCCATAGTCCGCGATGCCGTCGACGGTTCGATCGATGTCGACGACATCAACGAGAGCCTCATCTCCCGCTACATATCCACCACCGGCCTTCCCGATCCCGATCTCGTCCTCCGCACGTCGGGGGAGGTCAGGGTGTCCAACTTCCTTCTGTGGCAGATGGCGTATTCGGAGCTGTACTTCACGGACGTCTACTGGCCCGGATTCAGGCGTATAGACTTCCTTCGCGCCATACGCACGTATCAGCAGCGCACCAGGCGCTTCGGAGAGCGATGCCATGCACTACGACATGATCTTTCTGCACGCGCCCAGCGTGTACGACTTCAGGAAGAAGCCGATATTCTACGGACCGGTATCGGACGTCATTCCGTCGTCCCCGGTGTTCGAGATGTATCCGATGGGGTTCATGACCATCTCCTCGCATCTCGAGGCGGCGGGGTTCCGCACGAGGATAGTCAACATAGCGGTCCAGATGCTCCAGGACGAGAGGTTCGACGCGGAGGAGAAGATCCGCCGTCTGGATGCGGACGTCTTCGGCATAGACCTTCATTGGATGCCTCACGCCCACGGGGCCATAGAGCTTGCGAAGATCGTCAAGAAGCATCATCCCGATGCGCTGGTGGAGTTCGGGGGATTCACCTCGTCCTACTTCTGGAAGGAGCTGATCGAGCGTCCGGAGATCGACCTCGTCATGAGAGGCGATACGACGGAGGAGCCCACCGTCCGCATGATGAGGGCGCTGGAGCGCGGAGAGGATCTGTCGTCCGTGCCCAATCTCGTCTGGAAGGACAAGGATGGACGCGTCCATGACAACGGACTGACCTTCTCGTTGGACGATCTGGATTCCATCCGCTTCGACTACGGGACGATGATCAGATGCTGCATGAGGAACATGCACATCAAGGACGCTCTCCCATGGTTCGGCTGGGACAGGCTCCCTCTGACATCGGTGTTCACCGTGCGCGGATGCTCCGTCAACTGCGCGGAGTGCGGAGGGTCGCATGCCGCCAATGCGAACGTGGTATGCAGGCGCAAGCCCGCCTTCAGAAGCCCCGAGAAGCTGGCAGAGGACGTATCGATCATACAGTCGTATCTCGACACCCCGATATTCATCGTAGGCGACATCAGACAGCACGGCAACTCGTACGCCCAGAGGTTCCTCTCCGAATGCAGACGCCTCGGGGCCGACAACAACCACATCGTCATAGAGCTGTTCCAGGGTGCCGGCCCGGACTATTTCACCGAGGTGGACCGCACCTTCCCTGGCGGATGGTCCATCGAGTTCTCTCCGGACTCCCATGACGAGGCCGTCCGCAATGCGCTCGGCAAAGGGTACACAAATCAGGCGATAGAGCAGACGATCCCCACTGCGTTCCAATGCGGATGCAGCAGATTCGATCTGTTCTACATGAACGGTCTTCCGTACCAGGACAGGGAATCGGCCATCGGTAGCGCCAAGGCTGCCTCCAGACTGTGGGCGTCCGTCGGCAGAGAAGACAAGCTGTTCATCTACAACGCTCCGTTCGCTCCCTTCGTGGATCCCGGGAGCCGTATATTCGAGAATCCGGAGGAGTGGGGGTTCAAGCTCAGAGCCCGCACGCTGGAGGAGCACAGGGTGCTTCTCGACAACCCCTCGTGGAAGCATGTGCTCTCCTACGAGACCAAATGGATGTCGCGCGACGAGATCGCCGAGGTCTCCTATGATGCCGCTCTGGAGCTCGCCCGCTGCGAGTTCGAGGCCGGGAGGGCTACCGAGGAGCAGTATCGCGATCGCGTGGAGCGTACCGAGACCGCCCGTGCTCTGATGCATCGGATAGACGACATCATGGCGATCCCCGACAGGGAGGAGCGGGACCGCAGGCTATGGGAGACGAAGGACGAGAGCGTCAGGATGATGAACTCCACGATAGCCAACAAGCAGGATCTGGATTGGGAGGCCGGCTCCATATGGCGCAATGCGCCGCGTGTCGGAGTCGGCCTCATCCGGTCCCTGTTCAGGCACCGATGCTCATCTGGTCATGCTCTTCGATTTGGCGACCGCCGCATCGACCGCCGCGATGGTGGCGGAACGGAGCCCCATGTCCTCTGCGGCGCGCACGCCTTCGATGGTGGTTCCCGCAGGAGAGCAGACCTCGTCTCTGAGTACATCGGGGTGCTTTCCTGTGTCGAGAACCATCTTGGCAGCGCCGAGCATGCTCTGTGCTGCGAGTCTGATGGCGTCGTCCCTGCGAAGCCCGTTGAGCACGCCCGCATCGGCCATGGCGTCGATCACCATGTACATGAACGCGGGCGAGCTTCCGGCAAGGCCCGTGATGACATCCATCTGATCCTCGCCTATCTCGACGGCGACTCCTACGGCTTCCAGTATGGATCCGACGGATTCCTTCTCATCATCTGTGAGAGTTCCGTCGGTGGTGTAGCCCATGGCGCCCTCGAGAACCGCCACGCAATGGTTGGGCATGACCCTGACGATCTTGCAGTCTGGCACATAGGTCTTAAGTTTCGAAATCGTCAGTCCGGCGACGACGCTGACCACGATGGCGCCCTTCCGCGGCACGGTGCTTTCGGAGATGAACACCTGTTCGACTTGCTTCGGTTTGACCGCAAGGACCAGCATATCCGATCTGGATGCGACCTCCGATGCGGTTGCGAACATCTCGATGCCGTATGTCTGGCACATATGGGATCTCGTCTTCTGGCTCGGGGCGCAGGCCACGATCTCGTCCTTGTCGAGCACGCCTTTCGCTATGAGTCCGGCGATGAGGGCCTCCGCCATCTTGCCGGCACCTATGAAGCCTATCTTGGCTACCATGGAGCGGGCATCGCGGACATGCTATAATAGCTCCTCAGAACAGCATCGGGAGAGGATCGCGCGTGGCTTTTCTATTATAATAGACAAGGACCGCAAGCCGTAATCAATTATATACTTCCAACCCTTGCGAGCGTCCAATGTCTCTAGTAGCATTTTACATGCCATTGGCGATAGTCGCGGTTATATCCCTCGGCTTCGCACCGCTGGCATGGTGGGCATCGAGGTTCATTCGGCCCCAGAAACCCACTCAGTGGATGGAGTCCACCTACGAGTGCGGTTCGGTACCTATAGGAGACGCGCAGGTGCAGTTCAGGTTCCAGTACTACACCTTCGCGCTTATCTTCGTGGTATTCGACCTGGTCGCGACGTTCCTCATGATCTGGGCGATAGCGTTCACAGGACTGAGCGAGACCGCCAAGCTCATGATGATCGCATTCTTCGCGATCCTGATTCTCGGGGTTTGCTACTCCCTCAAAAAGGAGGAAACCGTATGGATATGAGCCTGTACCCCCATGTCGTGGCTATGAGCGCCGACGAGTTCATGTCGTGGTCTGATGCGATGATCAACGACCTTCTGAGCTCCGGTGTCAAGAAGACCGTCGACGAGCTCACCGGACCCATCTGGTCCTGGGCTATGAAGAACTCCATGCACCCCCTTCACTGGGGTCTCGCATGCTGCGCCCTGGAGATGGCGGCCGCCTCCGCGCCGAGATACGATGCGGAGCGCTACGGTATGATCTACCGTTCGTCCCCCAGGCAGACCGATATCCTGCTGGTCAACGGCTGGATCTCCAAGAAGATCCGTCCCGACCTCAGGCGTCTCTACGAGCAGATCCCCAACCCCAAGTGGGTCGTCGCTATGGGCGAGTGCGCCATCTCCGGCGGACCCTGGTACGACTCCTACAACACGGTCCAGGGTCTCGACCAGATCGTTCCCGTGGATGTCTACATCCCCGGATGTCCTGCCCGTCCCGATGCGATGATCGACGGATTCATGCTGCTTCAGAAGAAGATCGAGAGCTACTTCAGAAGAGGCGCCCTCCTGGAGGACTGAGGATGGACACAGAAGCCGTCTACCAGAAGCCCTCCGAAGAGGAGACCAGCACGCTTCTCGCCCAGAAGTTCCCCGAGGTCAAGGTCGTCAAGACCGAGCCCCGCAGAGTATACTGCACCCTGCCCAGGGAGAAGCTCCTCGAGGTGTGCCACTACATCCACGACAACCTCACCTTCGAGCACTGCTCTACCGTGATCGGCGTCGACTACATCGACCATTACACGGTCGTCTATCATTTCTCCAACTACTGGAACGGTCTCATGATCGAGCTGTCCGTCGACATACCCGTCGACGACCCCCACGTGGACTCCGTATCCCTTATCTGGGACGGAGCCAACTGGCACGAGAGGGAGACCTGGGAGCTCTACGGAATCGTCTTCGACGGTCACCCCTGCCTCGAGAGGCTGCTGACCCCGGACACCTACGAGTTCTTCCCGTTCAGGAAATCGTACAAGCTCAGGGGGAGTCAGTGATGGTTGATTCTATAGCGCCCGTCGTCGAGGCGGAGGAGAAGCTCGCAACCTCCGGCGTCTCGGTCGACAAGATGGACACAGACAAGATGTGGATCATCATGGGTCCGCAGCACCCGTTCTCGCACGGGCTATGGACTCTGAAGGTCAAGGTCGACGGAGAGTTCTGCATCGATGCCGAACCGATCGTCGGATACCTGCACAGGGGATGGGAGAAGGAGACCGAGAACAGGCTCTACCCGAAGATCATCCCGATGGCGGATCGTCTCTGCTACTGCGCATCCATGACCTACACCCACCTCTACTGCATGACGGTGGAGAAGGCTCTCGGGATGGACATTCCGGAGAAGGCCAAGTACATCAGAATCGTCGCCGACGAGGTCTGCCGCATACAGTCCCATCTGATGTGGCTCGCCGCCGTGGGTACCGATCTGGGTAACCTCACCGTGTTCCTGTGGGCCATGAGGGAGAGGGAGTACTTCCTCGACCTCAACGTTAAGCTTACCGGTGCCAGGATGACCACCAACTACCCGAGGATCGGAGGAGTCAGGAACGACACCACCGAGCTCTTCGACAGGGACATCATCCGCGTCGTCGACAGGTTCGAGAAGGCCCTTTGGGATATCATCGCCCTGATGGACGACTCCGCAGTCATCGTGTCGAGGATGAAGGGCATCAGCTACCTCACCAGGGAGCAGGCCGCCAACCTCGGTCTCACCGGCCCCGCCATGAGGGGATGCGGCGTCGACTTCGATATCAGAAGGGACGACCCCTACGACAACTACGACAAGGTCGACTTCGATGTGCCCGTGCTGTCCGAGGGAGACTCCTATGCCAGGTACATGATCAGGACCGAGGAGATGTTCCAGTCCTGCGACATCATCAGGCAGGCCGTCAAGAAGATCCAGGCTCTCGGAAAGAACGCCCCCTACAGGGTCAAGGCCCCCTCCAGGGTCCCCGCAGGCACCGCGTTCACCAGGCTCGAGGATCCCCGTGGAGAGTCTCTGATGTACCTCGTCTCCGATGGAACGGACAAGCCCTACAGGCTCAAGGTCCGCAGCCCCATCTTCGTGAACGTATCATCCGCCAAGGCGCAGTGCGTCGGGGTCAGGATCGCCGATGTTCCGGCGGTTCTCGCTCAGATCGATATGTGCCTGGGCGAGACGGACAGGTGATTCAGGTGTCGGACGTTGTCTACAGCAGTCTGAGGGATTGGGTCGATTTCTTCGCCGATCCCATGCAGAATCAGTTCTATCCGTTCGAGGGCGTCTACAATCTCCCCTTCGACATCAGCTACAAGCTGTGGGAGATCATCGGCGGAACCATCGCCTGGCTGATCAACCTCCTGTTCCCCAACAACGAGGTTTCCGTCTGGCTCATGAGCGATGACGTCACCGTGGCGTTCTCTCTCGTCATATTCATGCTGATCGTGTTCATCGTGGTCTTCGTATGCACACTGTTGTCGCTGTGGCAGGAGCGTAAGTTCCTGGGCAGGATGATGGACAGGCGCGGAACCATGATCGGTATGAAGGGTTTCCTTCAGTGCGTCGCCGACGGTCTGAAGACCTTCATGAAGGAGAACACGATCCCTAAGAAGGTCGACCACATGACCTACATGTGGACCGTCTCGCTCATCGTGGGCGTCTCTGTCCTGCTGGCCTGCATGATCCCCCTGTCCGACAGGTGGTTCGTCGTCAACTACGACACGGGTCTGCTCATCGTCATGGCCTTCTTCGCCCTCGCTCCGTTCTTCATCCTCGTTTCCGGATGGTCCCAGAACAACAAGTACGCCATGATCGGAGGTATGCGTGCGGCCGAGCTGATGATCTCCTACGAGGTCCCCATGCTCATCATGATCGCGACCACCTCCCTCCTCGCCGGAAGCTTCAACATCGGAGCGATCGTCGATGCGCAGTTCGATTCCTGCTGGTACGTCATCCCGCAGATCATCGGTGCCATCACGTTCTTCTTCTGCGCCACCGCCGAATCCGAGCGTGTCCCGTTCGATATCGCCGAGGCCGAGGCCGAACTGGTCGAAGGCTGGCAGACCGAGTACGCCGGAATGAAGTGGGGTCTCATCATGCTCGCCGACTATTTCAGAGGCTACGTGGCCTGCGCCATGTGGACCATCATGTACTTCGGCGGATGGATGCTCCCCGTCATCGGAGACGGTCCCGTTCCCGAGATCGTGTTCCTGCTCAAGACCTGGCTCGTGTTCTCTGCTATGATCCTGCTGAGAGCCGCCATGGGACGTGTCAGGCCCGACCAGATCGTCAACATCGGATGGAAGGTCTTCATGCCCCTGTCCGTGATCAACCTGGCTGTCGTCCTCCTGCTCAAGACCGGAGGTGTGTTCTGATGACCATTAGATATCTAGACAAGTACCCGCGCAGCAACGCGTATCACCTTTGGGTCCTCAAGCCCCAGTGGTACGTGCTCAAGCTGTTCGTCAAGAACATCATCCACAGGCCCGCGACCGTCCTGTACCCCTACGAGAAGGAGTGGGTGCCGGAGAACTACCGCGGACGCCCCGGACTGGTCTTCGACGACTGCGTGGGATGCGGAATGTGCGTGCGCATGTGCCCCACCGCCTGCATCAAGCTCGTCGACGCCCTGGACTCCGACGGCAACACCGTCCAGAGGCCCCAGGTCAACATGGGAAGGTGCGCCATGTGCGGCTACTGCGCCGAATACTGCCCCACCGATGCCATGAGGGTCACGCCCGAGTACGAGCTCGCGGAGTTCACCAGGTTCGATCTCCTGTACGGTCCCCGCAGGCTCGCCTACGACAAGACCACGGACGGCATGAAGGTGCCTCTCGAGGTCACCCTCCAGTCCGATATCGACAATGGGAACGACGAGAGGCGCAGCCCCGTCCACCTCCTGGACAGGCCCGAGCTCGACGATCCCAAGTGCATCGGATGCAAGAAGTGCGCCAAGGTTTGTCCCGTCTCCGCCATCGAGATGGTCGAGAAAGGGAAGAACGAGAAGACCGGGAGGCCCATCCTCAGGCCCGTCATCGATGGCGGGAAGTGCATCGCGTGCGAGAACTGCATCGATGCGTGCCCGAAGGCCGCCCTCAAAATGAAGGAGGTGCTCTGATGGAGTTCATCGGAGACATCTGGAACGGGTTCTGCGGCTGGTTCGGCGACCTGGGGAACTATCTCCTCGCCAACATGGACCTGCTCGCTTTCATCCTGCTCGCGTGCATCGCCGTTCTCGGCGCCCTGAAGGTCGTCACCGACGACGAGGTCGTCCACAGCGCGTTCTATCTCGCGCTCGTGTTCATGTGCGTCGGATTCGTCTACTTCTTCCTCGAAGCGGAATTCATAGGCGTCATCCAGATCCTGGTGTACGTGGGTGCGATCACCATCCTGTTCGCGTTCAGTATCATGCTTACTAGGAGATACATCATGAAGAAGGGGGATTCCGAATGACCGGTCTCTCCGCCAAAAGGAAGGCCATCGGAGCCACCGTGGCCGTCGCGATCTTCGCCGTCCTCGCCATCTCCGTGCTGTCCGTCAACTGGGCGGACTACACCGAGTCCGACGTCCCCAACGAGCTGCCTACATTCGTCACCGACGATGACGACAGCATCTACACGGACGACAGCAAGGAGACCCTCCGCGAGGACAGTCTCGCTTACAGCATCTTCGAGAAATACGGCATCATCATGGTTCCGCTCGCCGTTCTGCTGTTCGGCGCGATGATCGGTGGTGTCGTCATATCCAGAGAGGAGGTCGAGCACGATGATTCCAATTGAGTTCTTCCTCCTGCTGTCCGCCATCCTGTTCGCCATCGGAGCGTACGGCGTGGTGACCAAGAGCAACGCCATCATCGTCCTGATGTGCATCGAGCTCATGCTCAATGCAGCCAACATCAACTTCGTCGCATTCGGAGCGTTCCACCCCGACATCATGGGGCAGACCTTCGTCATCGTGACCATCACCGTGGCCGCCGCAGAGGTCGCAGTCGGTATCGCCATCCTCCTCAACGCCTACAAGCTGAGGAAGACCACCGAGCTCGACGAGGACGGCCTGACATCCATGAGGTGGTAAGCATGTTCATAGAATACACATGGCTCGTGCCCCTCATCCCGATGCTGTGCTTCCTGATCATCGGTCTCGTCGGTAAGAAGACCCCTGAGTGCGGAGGCTACATCGCCATCGCGGGGGCTCTCTTCGCCTTCATCATCGCCGCGGCGATCTCGTACGAGTACCTCACCGGGGACGTATACCCCGATCCCGTCATGTCGCAGATCCTGTGGTTCAACGTCGGATCCTACGAGATCAACCTCGGATACTACGTCGACGGCCTGACCTGCCTGATGATGCTCTTCTCGTCGTTCATCTCGACGCTGATCTTCATCTACTCCGTCGGGTACATGGGCGACCAGGGACAGAGGAAGAACAGGTACTACGCCGAGGTCTCCCTCTTCCTCACCGGAATGCTCGGACTCATCGTCTCCAGCAACTTCCTGGAGCTGTTCATCTTCTGGGAGGTCATGGGACTGTGCTCGTACCTCCTGATCGGATTCTGGTCCTTCAGGCACGCCGATGGCGACGCGGCATCCGCCAACGCCGCTTCCGCAGCCAAGAAGGCCTTCCTCGTCACCAGGATGGGAGACGTCTGCCTGATGGCCGGACTGTTCATCCTCTTCGGGGAGTTCCACAGCCTCGACTACGCTTCGCTCTTCGACCCCAGCAACATCGCCGCGGTCGATTCCAACAACCTCACTCTCGCCATGCTCCTCGTCTTCGGAGGAGTCATCGGAAAGAGCGCTCAGTTCCCCCTGCACGACTGGCTCCCCGATGCGATGGCCGGACCTACCACGGTCTCCTCGCTCATCCACGCCGCGACCATGGTCAAGGCCGGAGTCTATCTCGTCGCCAGGGCGTTCCCTCTCTTCACCCAGAACGCCGACGTCATGCTGTTCGTCGGATTCATCGGAGGATTCACGGCGTTCTTCGCCGCGACCATGGCCCTCAACAACATGAACATCAAGAGGGTCCTCGCATACTCCACCATCTCCCAGCTCGGATACATGATCCTGGGTCTCGGAGCCGGCGGATACCTCATCGCGCTCGGAATGGACATGGGCGGAACGGAAGGAGCGGCTCTCATGGCCGCCGGTTCTGCCGGATTCATCGCAGGATGCTTCCACATGATGAACCACGCCTTCTTCAAGGCCCTGCTCTTCATGTGCTCCGGTTCCGTCATCCACGGAGTCGGCACCGAGGACATGCGCCTGATGGGCGGCCTCGGCAAGAAGATGAAGATCACCTCGATCACCATGCTCCTCGGATCCCTGTCCATCGCAGGATTCCCGCTCTTCAGCGGATTCTGGTCCAAGGATCTCGTTCTCGACATCGCGTTCGAGTCCGGAGAGCACACCATGTGGTTCACCGCACTGTGGATCCTCGGAGTGATCACCGCCTTCATGACGGCCTTCTACATGTTCCGCATGTGGTTCATGACCTTCATGGGCGAGCCCAGGGAGAACGCCCAGCACTGCCACGGCGAGTCCCCCAGGACCATGACCACGCCTCTGATCGTCCTTTCCGTCTTCGCTGTCCTGAGCGGATTCCTCATCATGCTCGGACTCGACGGACAGCTCGCGTTCACCGTCACCGATGATGCATTCATCGTCGGAGGCGGCCACAAGGAGGGCTTCGAGTACTTCACCGAGCTCTTCACCAACTGGAAGACCTACCTCACCATCGTCCTGGCCCTCGTCGGTATCGGAATCGCCTACATCATGTACGTGAAGAAGACCGTCGACCCCGGAATCTTCAACAAGCACGGAGAGTCCGCTCTCTACAAGCTGCTGGCGAAGAGATGGTACTTCCCCGACCTGTACAACCAGATCTCCTGGAAGCTCGGATTCGGTGTCGCCAAGGGCGTCAACTACGTCGACAGGCAGGTCATCGACGGCACGGTCAACGGACTTTCCGCGGCCGTCGTCGGCGGAGGAGACTCCATGAGCAAGATCCAGACCGGAAACGTTCACGACTACTCTTCGATGATCCTCCTCGGTGTCGCGGTTCTATCCGTGGCCCTCGTGGTCATCGCGTTCATGCTGGGAGGCATGTGAGATGGGTATCGATTCGATGATCCTCCCGCTCCTCCTCATCGTCCCGTTCATCGGGACCCTCGCCACCCTCATGATGGGCGGCGAGAGGCAGAAGCTCGCCAAATACGTGGCCGGAGCCTTCTCTCTGGTCACCCTCGTCCTGACCGTGTACCTGATGTACACCGGATTCCAGAACCAGTGGTCCGATTTCGATGTCGACTACACCTGGATCGAGACGGGCGCGTTCAAGATCCACTTCGCTCTCGCCGTCGACGGCCTGAGCATCCTGATGATCTTCCTCAGCGCTCTGCTGACTCCTCTGGTCATCCTGTTCTCGTCCGACGAGAGCGACAGGCCGAACTACTTCCACACCCTCCTCATGGCGATGGAGGTCGGCCTCATGGGCGTCTTCATGGCCTCCGACTACTTCCTCTTCTACGTGATGTGGGAAGTCACCCTGATCCCGATGTACTTCCTGATCAGCTGGTACGGAGGACCCAGGAGGCACTACGCCGCGATCAAGTTCTTCATCTACACCCACGTGGCCTCCCTGGTCATGCTCATCGGTATCTTCGCCATGGCCTGGCAGTGCTATGCCGCCACCGGAGTCGCCGACCTGAGCTTCGATGCCATGGGAATCGCGATGTCCGCCACCGGACAGGCGTTCCAGGCCGCGATCTTCGCTCTGCTGTTCTTCGGGTTCATGGTCAAGATGCCTTCCGTGCCCTTCCACACGTGGCTTCCGGACGCGCATGTCGAGGCCCCCACCGCGGGGTCCGTCATCCTGGCCGGAGTCATGCTGAAGATGGGATCCTACGGTATCATCAGGATCTGCGTCGAGAACTTCCCTCTGGGAGCAGAGTACTGGCAGTGGCTCATCATCGCCATCGGAATCGTCTCCATGGTGTACGGAGCCTACGCCTGCATAGCGCAGACCGATCTGAAGAAGATGGTCGCGTTCTCGTCCATCAGCCACATGGGAATGGTCATGCTCGGAATCGGATGCCTGTCCGACATAGGCATAACCTTCGCCATCTTCCAGATGTTCGCGCACGGACTGATCAGCGCCATGCTGTTCATGGTGTGCGGATTCACCGGACACGCTCTCGGCACCAGGGAGATCCCCCTGCTCGGAGGACTCGCCGGAAGGATGCCCATGTACGCCATGTTCATGATGATCTGTTTCATGGCATCCCTCGGACTTCCCGGACTCGTCGGATTCTGGGGAGAGTTCCCGCTCATCTTCGGATTCTACGAGTTCATCCAGGCCGAGGGTCAGCTCTGGCTGATCGTGTTCTGCCTGCTGAACCTCATGCTGACCGCGGGATACTATCTGTGGGCCATGCAGAGGACCCTCTTCGGACCCGAGACCACCAAGATCGACTTCACGCATGTCCACGACATATCGAAGCCCGAATTCGCGGCTCTCGCCGTCCTGACTGTGCTCGTCGCCCTCTTCGGAGTCTGGCCCGACGGAGCGCTCCAGTTCATCGACCCCTACGTCGACTCCCTCATGGCGGTGATCTGATGATCGTGTCTGACATCTTCGGAAGCTATGCCGCGGCCGCTCCGGCCATCGTGCTGCTCATCGCAGCGCTGATCCTGCCCGCGGTCCACATATTCGGAAAGAGGCACACGGCGACCTGGGCGGTGGCCCTGGTCTTCGCGGTCGTCTCCATGGTGCTCAACATCCTGATGCTGACCGACCACTTCGTCGGCGAGACGCTCGGGATGTACACGTACAACGACTACACGGGTCTGCTGGTCCTGCTCTTCCAGATCGTGCTGTTCCTGGCCGTCCTCGTCTCCAATGCGAGCGTCGAGACCACCAGGATCCACACCGGAACCTACTACGCGCTGCTCTTCGCGGCCACCAGCGGAATGATGCTCGTCGCCGGATCCTCCGATCTGCTGACGATCTTCGTGGGCGTCGAGCTCACCAGCATCTCCTCGTACGCCGTCGTCACTCTCAAGAGGGCCGACTCCAGGGCCGCCGAGGCAGGTGTCAAGTACTGCATCGTCGGAGGTCTCTCCACTGCGCTGACCATCTACGGCATCTCGATGCTGTACGGTCTCACCGGAACCACCAACATCGCGGAGATTGCCGCATCCAGCATCGAGATGAACTGGGTGCTCGCCACCGCGCTCGTCTGCATGATCGCCGGATACGGATTCAAGATCGCGGCGGTGCCCTTCCATATGTGGGCGCCCGACGTGTACGAGGGATCCGCCACTCCTGTCTCCATGTTCCTGGCAACGGGATCCAAGAAGATGGGTCTGAGCGTGTTCTTCCAGATCTTCGTCGTCATCTTCGTCGCCGAGTCTTCGATGGGAGCCATCTGCGGTGAGGAGGTCCAGTACCTCTTCGCCATCATTGCGGCCTTCACGATGACCCTCGGCAACGTGGTCGCGATCGCCCAGAAGAACATCAAGAGAATGCTCGCGTACTCCTCCATCGCCCAGGCCGGCTACATCATGATAGCTCTGGCCGTGATGAGCGACACCGCCGTGGCCGCAGGTCTGTTCCACATGTTCACCCACGTGTTCATGAAGGGCGGGGCCTTCCTGGTCGTCGGCGCCCTCATCTGCGTCGGTGTCGGAGAGAGGATCTCGGACTACAAGGGACTCGCAAAGAGGTCTCCCTTCCTTGCCGCTGCGATGCTGCTCTTCCTGTTCTCCCTGGCAGGAATCCCCCCTCTCGCGGGATTCACCTCCAAGTTCTTCCTCTTCGCTTCCGCGATCGGAGGAGACGGAGGAGTCGCCACGCAGTGGGTCTGGCTGGCGTTCATCGCCATCCTGAACTCGGCTATCTCGCTGTACTACTACGCAAGGGTCGTCAAGGCCATGTACATCGAGAAGGGCGCGTCCACCGAGAAGATCAAGGTGCCTGCGGCATTCACCGTGGCCATCGTGATCTGCATCGTCATGGTCGTCGTCCTGGGTGTCTACCCCCAGCTCATCTTCGACTACTGCGAGTCGGCCGCTCTCGCTCTGCTCTGAGCCCGGTTCGATCAAACCTTTTATCAAACATCTTACGGCCCTCCGGCGTTCGAAGGGCCGTCTTATCGTTTCTCGATACTGGCTCTCGTATACCCGGGGCTTGTTCGTATAAACCATTAAATTCGGCGCGGTGATGTGACACCGATGTACGAACCCTGGCATACCTGCATCTCGGATGAGTTGCAGGCCGTGGAAAATCTCATGGAAAGGGATCTCCGGTCTGATAGCGAGGAGCTCACGGAGATGTGCCGCTACACCGTAGGTGCCGGGGGAAAGCGTCTCAGACCGTCCATGTGCATCCTCTCCTACTATGCTTGCGGAGGCAAGGACGGCAGCATCCCTGTAAGGATAGGGGCCGGTTTCGAGATCATACACAGCGCCACGCTTGTCCATGACGATATCAACGATCAGGGAGAGGTCAGGCGCGGAAGGAAGGCCCTTCACAAGGAGTACACGGTCAGCAAGGCGATAATCGCAGGCGATTTCATGTTCGCCATGGGATTCAGGCTTCTCGCCGCAGCCGCTCCGAGGATAGTGGAGTTCATAGTCGAGGCATCCGCGTCCATGGGTGCAGGGGAGTTCGTGCAGAAGGATTTCGAGCACCGCATCTCCGTAACCGAGGACGACTACATGGAGATCATCACGTGCAAGACCGGCAAGCTGTTCGAGGCCGCCGCGAAGTCCGGCGCCATCGAGGCCGGTGCAGACGGCGAGACCCTGGAGGAGGTCGGAGCCTTCTCCCTGGAGGTCGGTCAGGCGTTCCAGATAGTCGACGACACGCTTGATGTGATCGGCGATTCCAGGAAGACCGGGAAGGTCGTCGGCACGGATCTGCTTGAAGGCAAGCCCACCCTTCCTGTGATCTACGCCATGGAGGATCCCGTCGTCGGCGAGGATATCAGAGCCATCTTCGAGAAGCCCGAGCCGACCGAGGCCGATGTGGCCGAGGCTCTGGATCTGATCCACAGGACGAAGGCCGTCGATAGATGCCTCGAGAAGGCAAAACGCATGGTGGAGAATGCGATGAAGCATCTGGATGTCCTCCCTGATTCCAGGTACCGCGATGCACTCGCGGACATCGCCCGCTACGCCATCGCTCGTCAGAGGTGATTCCTATGGAGAACATCGATGTGCTCGTAGTCGGCTCCGGACCTGCCGGCAGCACGGCCGCCAGATACGCCGCCGAAGGCGGAGCGTCCGTCCTGATGATCGAACGCAGGAAGGAGGTCGGAGTACCGGTAAGATGCGGGGAGTTCATGCCCGGCGAATCCGAGATCCTCGACATGTTCCCGAAGCTCGAGGATTCCCAATCGCTGTTCGATGTTCCGGACGATCTGAAGTGCAGGCATATCGAAGGCATCAAGCTCATCGATCCCAAGGACAAGGTCACCCTCATAGACTTCGACGGTTACACCACGGACCGCGATCGTTTCGACCAATATCTGGCGAAGCGCGCCGTAGAGTCGGGCGCGGCCCTTCAGACGGGTTGCAACTTCCTCTCCGCGAAGGACGGCGTCGCATCGACCTCGTCCGGAGGCATCCGCTACAAGGTGCTGATAGGTGCCGACGGCCCCGGTTCCCGTGTCGCGTCCGTCCTCGGACTGCCTGCGAACAAGAATCCGTATCCGGCCGTGACTGCCCAGGTGGACGGGGATTTCGAGCCCTATACCAGCATGTTCTTCGGCGGTATAGCGCCTGGAGCCTACGGGTGGATTATCCCCAAGGACGGCCGCGCCAACGTCGGCGTCGGATTCTCCCCGAGATTCGCCAACGGCAATCTCCATGACTACTTCGACAGGTTCGCGGAGAAGCACGGCTTCCAGGTGCATTCCAAGCTGTGCGGCAAGTTCGTCCCGAGCGAGGGACCGATCTCCAGCACCGTATCCGGGAACGGCATGGTGGTCGGAGACGCCGCAGGGCAGGTCATATCGGTGAACGGAGGCGGAATCCCGTTGGCGATGATCGCCGGTCGCATATGCGGTCGCACCGCCGCCGAGAACATATCCTCCGGAGCGCCTCTCGCGTCCTATGACTCCGAATGGCGCGCTGTGATGGATAAGCCTCTTCGCACCGCCGCCTTCAACAAGAAGATGGCCGATGCCTTCGCGTTCAGGTCCGATTCCTCTACGGCCATCTGCATGGCGATCCTCGGCAAGAGGAGGATGGCCAACCTGATCCGGTGCAAGCGCATATTCCCGTGATCGCTTCCGCCTGCATGCCCTGAGGGGGGATCCGCAGATCGGGCATTCCGGCATGGTCTGACGATACCATTTCCCGCAACCGATGCAGCGGTAGCTCCATTTCACGACCTTGACTATCCCCTTGGTCCCTACAGGCCTGCATCCGATCCCCAGGACGCGGGCGGTGTTCTGGATCGAGTAGTCGTCCGTCAGTATGGTGCCGCCGACATCGAGTGCGAGGGCCAGCACCGTGAGGTCCATGGGAGAGAGCCTGCCGTCGTCTCCCGTCCTCTTCGCGGCCGCACGGGCCTTCTCCAGGGATTCCTGCGAGCAGTCGGATGTCTTAAGCAGATCGCCCCAGATGGCGAGGCGGGGGTCGTCGTGGCTCTCCAGCTCCCTGATGACTCCGGTGGGACAGACGTAGTCCTCGTCCGGAGGGGCGTCCATGGTGAAGAGGGCCGATGTATCGAGGACCAGCATGCCGGATGCATCCTCCGCATCGCTCAAAAACCAATCCCTCCCGCACTCATCTTTTTACCCGACTAGGCGATGACCTCGTGATATCATGGATGCATCGGAGGTCATAGTCGTCATGCTTCAGGGCCTTTGGCTTTTCCTTCCGGCGATGCTTCCGAATTCCGCGGCCGTGGTCTTCGGCAAGATGTCCCGCACGAAGATCGACTTCGGCAGATCCTGGAGGGGCAAGAGGATATTCGGAGACGGAAAGTCGTGGGGAGGACTCTTCGGGGGAGGATTCTCCGGCATCCTGCTCGGACTGATCCTCATAGGGATCTCAGCCATCTTCGGCTCTCAGGACTATTGGGGATACGGACCGTTCTGGTCCAATGTCGGTATAATCGCCTGTTTGTCGTTCGGGGCTATTCTGGGCGATCTCTGCGCCGCGTTCATCAAGCGCAGGCTCGGCATGGAGCGCGGTCAGAAGGCTCCCGTCCTGGACCAGTACGATTTCGTCATAGGGGCGCTCTGCGTCACCGCGCTGTTCTTCCCCGATTGGATCTATCAAACGTACATCGAAGGCTGGCATATACTGGCCCTCCTGTTCCTTCTCGCGATCATGTTCGCGATCCACAGATCGATGAACATCATCGGATACAAGATGGGGCTCAAGAAGGAGCCCTGGTGATCACATGAGCGAACTGTCAGATGCTCTCAAGGAGTGCGGCGCCCTCCAGTTCGGCGAGTTCACGCTCGCCTCCGGCGCCAAGAGCGACTACTACATCAACATCAAGAAGGCCAGCACGGACCCGAAGGTCCTGGGGCTCATCGGCCGTCTGATGGCCGAGCGCATGAAGGAGAGGGGAGTCGAAGCCGACCGCATAGCAGGAGTCGTCCTCGGCGCGGTCCCTCTCGAGGCCGCTCTGGCATTGGAGACCGGACTGCCCTTCGTCATGATCCGCAAGGAGAAGAAGGACCATGGCACCGGCAAGCAGATCGAAGGGGACCTCAACAGCGGCGACAGGATCATCATGGTCGAGGACGTGGTCACTACCGCCGGATCCTGCATCAAGGGCATCCATGTACTCAGGGAGGCGGGAGCCGATGTCCGTTGCGTCATATCCGTGATCGACCGCGAAGCCGGAGGAGCCGAGGCTCTCGAGGCCGAGGGCGTCGATTTCATCCCGTTGGTCAAGGGATCCGAGCTTCTGGGCGAGAGATGAGGCCCGAACCGGACTGCAGCCTCTGCGGATTGTGCCAAGGGCGTACGCAGGTCGTCTATCCGGACGGGGATCCGTCGTCCAGGATAGTCCTCGTGGGCGAGGCGCCGGGAGAGAAGGAGGATCTGGAGGGCCGCCCCTTCATCGGGAGGGCAGGAAGGATACTGGCCGACATGATGGCCGACGCAGGCTTCTCCCGTCGGGACGTCGTCATAACCAACACCGTCAAATGCAGGCCGCCGTCCAACAGGGATCCCACCAGGGAGGAGATGGCCGCCTGCAGGCCATTCCTGGAGTCCGAGCTCGCAGACGCCCGTCTCGTCGTGGGTCTGGGGAAGAACGCCTGCAGGGACCTGATGGGCTACGAAGGTCCGATGTCCGAGGTGGCGAATAGAATATTCGAGATCGATGTCGGCGGGCGGAAGGTCAGGTTCATGCCCACGTACCACCCTGCCGGCACCATATACAGCAAGGAGGCGAGGGAGCGCCTCAGGGAGGCCATGAGGATGATAGGCGATGAAGTGAGGCCTAGGATGAGGTTCGGAGGATTCATGCTCGACATGGACGGGACGATCTACAAGGGCGGGAATCCCATCCCGGGCGCCAAGGAGTTCATCTCGTTTCTGAGGGAGAAGAGGATGCCGTTCGTGTTCCTGACCAACAACTCCTCCCATGCGAGGCCGTTCTACAGCGAGAAGCTCCGGAGGCTGGGCTTCGACGCCACGGAGAAGGAGATCCTCACATCCACCACGGCCACGGTCAGATTCCTGATATCCAATCGCTTCGGAAAGAAGGTCTATCCTCTGGCGACGCCCGATGTCGTCGCTGAGATCGCGGATGCCGGAGTGGAGATAGTCGATCGTGATCCCGACATCGTCCTGCTGACGTTCGACACCACGATAGACTACCGCAAGATCAACGATGCGTTCCATTTCCTTAGGAACGGGGCGGAGCTCATCGCCACCCATCCCGACGACCTGTGTCCCACCGAGGACTCGTACGATATCGACATAGGGCCCTTCATACGGATGTTCGAGCAGATGTGCCAGACATCGGCGACCGTGATCGGCAAGCCCAACAGGCTCATGCTCGAGATGGCCGCCAGGGAGATGGGAGTGGACCCTTCGGACACGGTCATGGTCGGCGACCGCTTGTACACGGACATCGCCATGGCGTCCCGTGCAGGGACCCAATCGATCCTGGTGTTAAGCGGCGAGACGGACAGGGAGATGCTCGACGGATCGGACATCAGGCCGACCGTGGTTCTGGACTCCGTAGCTGACATACCCGCCTTGGTGGAGAGCCAGACCGCACGCAGTCCGTGATGCCGCCCGGTTTTTCCGCTTATTAGGAAGATACGGCGTCTCTTTCGTATTTCCGCGCCTTTTTAAATATACATATCGCATGCGCGTATCGACGTATGCGTATGCGCGCACGGGCGCGTGACTGCAGGTGCGTCGATGGGATGCGAACGCCGAAAGGCGCCGGGATGGGAATCTGCAATGCATTTGAAAGCGGTCGAGATGGAGAATTTCAAATCCTTCGGGGGCAAGATCACCGTCCCCTTCATGGAGGGATACACCGCCGTCACCGGACCCAACGGATCCGGTAAGTCGAATATAACCGACGCGATCCTCTTCGTGCTCGGCCCCAAGAGCTCCAAGGCGGTTCGTGCCGGAAAGCTCACGGATCTGATCTTCGACGGAGGGAAATCCCGGTCGAAGGCGGGATACACCCGCGTTTCTCTGGTGTTCGACAATTCCGATCGTCTCATGCCGTGGGACGACGACGTGGTCCGCCTGACGAGGCACGTCAAGCTCTCGGACAACGGTACCGACTACAGCTCATACTTTTTCATCAACGATCGCAAGTCGACCATGGGGGAGTTCGATTCGCTCCTGACCAAGGCCCGCATATCCGCAGACGGATACAATCTCGTTCAGCAGGGGGATGTCACCCGCATAGTCCAGATGGGCAACATCGAGAGGCGCCGCATCATCGACGGGATATCCGGTATCGCCAGCTTCGACGCCGATATAGAGAAGGCCCGCGGAGAGAGGGCCGAAGCCGAGGCGAACCTCGAGAGGATAGGCATAATCATAGGGGAGCTGGAGGCGCAGGTCTCGAAGCTGGACAAGGAGCGTCTGGATGCCCAGAGGTATCTGGACGCCCAGGCCGCGCTGGAGCTCGCCAAGGCCCAGTACGCCCACAGGAGGCTGCAGATCGAGACCGCCAAGAGGAAGTCCGTGTCCGATCAGCTCGACCGTCTCCAGGCGAGGATCGACGAAGGGAACGAGGCGGGCACCCGCATCCGTGCCGAGATCGAGGAGAAGGTCCGGCAGATCCGCGAGAAGGAGGCGGAAATAGCATCGCGCGTCGGCCCCGAATACACTGAGCTGAAGCAGAGGATAGAGGATGCGAGGATCGAGCTCGCGACGCGCAGGAGCGATGTCGAGAAGGCGCAGCAGGACAAGGAGGAGCAGGAGACCTTCAGGCAGTCCTTCGAGGATTCCATAGCCTCCAATCTCGACCAGGAGTCCGTCCTCCGTCAGAAGGTCGCCGATCTCGAATGCGACCTGGCCTCCCATGAGAAGGAGCAGGAGGAGGCGCTCGCCGACGAGGCGGAGGTCTCCGAGGCCATCTCGAAGACCGGAGGGGAGCACAAGCAGCTGCAGGACCGCCTCGACGAGCTGGATATCGAGATCGATTCGTGCTCCGAAGGACTGAGGTCCGCCCAGGGGGAGCTGTCCCGTCGCGATGCCGAGTCGGACGAGGCCCACAACAAGGTCGCGGCATTGGACGAGCGCATACAGAGCATCGATTTCGAGATCAAGGATGCCAAGTGGAGCCTGGAGCAGCTGAAGAAGGACGCCGGCCCCGGCCTGGAGGACTTCTCCCGGCGCATCCTCGATGCCAAGCGCAGGGAGTCCGAGCTGGAGAAGCAGGAGGCCGAGCTGGATGCGGCGTACAGGAGGGTCGACTCCGAGTACAACGCCATGCAGGCCGAGAAGAAGGTCTCCGAGAGGATGAACGCCGGAAGCGCCGCTGTGGAGGCCATCCTGGCCCTCAGGAACCGCAATGAGATCAGGGGCATTCACGGGACGATACAGGAGCTCGCCGTGGTGGATCCGGGCTACGAGACCGCGCTCTCCGTCGCAGCCGGCGGGAAGATGGCCGCCGTTGTCGTGGACGATGATCAGGTGGCCGCAGACTGCATCAGGTACCTCAAGGCTCAGAAGCTCGGTCGCGTGACCTTCCTTCCTCTCAGCAAGATGGTAGGCGGGAAGCCCCGTGCCAAGGCGATAATGTCGGTCAAGAGCACCGAAGGCTTCGCCATAGACCTCATAGACTTCGATCCGAAGTATCAGAACGCGTTCTGGTACGTTCTCGGCGACACCCTCGTGGTCAAGGACATGGACCGCGCCCGCGCCATAATGGGCGGCATAAGGATCGTGACGATGGCCGGGGAGGTCGTGGAGGCCTCCGGAGCCATGGTGGGCGGAACGCTCAGCCAGAAGAGCATGATGAAGTTCGGCGCCGCCTCCGAGGACAGGCTCGCCCAGCTGGGAGAGAAGCTCAGAGCAGCATCCGACGCCCTCGCAGACGTCCGTTCCAGGCTCCGCGAGGTCCGTGCCGAGATGAAGGAGATCGACGACGAGATGAGGCGCGTCTCCTCTTCCGGCATGGAGCAGAGGGAGCAGATAGCGAAGATCGAGGGGCGTCAGGCGGAGCTGGAGAAGACCAGGAAGTCCTCGGCCGAGGAGATGAGGGCCGCCCGTGAGAGGATGGCCGAGGCGGACGAGGCGCAGGAGAAGGCCCGTGTCGCATTCTCCCAGGCGTCGGACCGCATGGCATCCCTTACCGACGAGAGGACGCGCATCAAGAACCGCATAGCGGAGATCGCGCCCGTGGAGCTCCAGACCCGCATACAGGCGGTCCGCGAGAAGCTCTATCGCCTCAAGACCGCCATAGCCGACATCCGCATGGAGATCGGAGGCGCCAACACGGAGATCGCCGGAATCGGCAAGCAGAACGAGTCTCTGCGCATGCAGCTGGACTCCGTCGTCCGTTCCATAGCGGACGACGACGCCCGCATCGACGAGGGCGGCCGGCTCATCGACCGTGCGAGGATAGATCTCGACGCGCTCAAGAGGATAGAGGCCGACATGGAGAGCGGAATAGCCGATCTCCGCGACCAGAAGGACGCGCTCAACGAGCAGAAGTACCGCCTGGACTCCGACCTCAGGGAGAACAGCAAGGACCTCGAGAACTCCGATGCGGCCCTGCAGTCCTTCAGGGCGCAGCTCATACAGGCCGACGAGGCCGTGGAGCGCTGCCGCCAGGAGGTCGACGCTCTGCGTGTGAAGGCTCCCGAGCCCATACCCTCCGAGGAGGAGATCCGTCGCACCATCAGGTCCTACGAGAACACGATCTCGCAGCTCGGCAACGTGAACCTCCGCGCCATCCAGGACTACGAGGAGAAGAAGGCCCGCTACGATTCGCTGTCGTCCGAGGTCGAGACGCTCGAACGCAGGATATCCGAGCTCAACGGCCTCGTCGGCTCCCTCGTAGGCAAGAAGAAGGGCCTCTTCATGAAGGCGTACGATGCGATAAACGCCAATTTCAAGGCGATCTACGCGGAGCTCTCCGGCGGAGGGGAGGCGTTCATGGGACTGGAGGACGAGGAGGACCCGTTCTCCGGAGGTCTGATGATAAACGCTAAGCCCAGGAACGGCAAGCTCCTGAGGCTGGAGGCGCTGTCCGGAGGCGAGAAGTCCCTGACTGCGCTGTCTTTCATATTCGCCATACAGGAGCATCAGCCGTCGCCGTTCTACGTGCTCGACGAGGTGGACATGTTCCTGGATTCCGTCAATGCGGAGATGGTCGCGAAGAGGGTGAAGGAGAGCTCGGCCAAGGCGCAGTTCATACAGGTGTCCCTGAGGAAGGTCACGCTGGCGCTGGCAGAGCACCTCATCGGCGTCACGAGGCCGCCGAGCGGCGTGAGCAAGGTCATAATGGAACCGGACCTGGCGGAGGTCTCCAAGTACGAGGAGCAGGCCGCCAAGCCGGAGGAGCAGGATTGAGATGGACGGTAACACGAGCATGGAGGATCTGGAGCAGCACCTGCTGTTCCACAAGGCGCTCGCCGACGACGGCGAATCCCTCAGGAGGATGGGGGGCTACATGTCCATCCTCTCCAAGGCGGGAGAGGGCGAGAGGCTCTCGGATCCTGTCGATGAATCGATAAGGGCCGTGTTCAGCCTGGTCCTCGAGAACGGCATAGATCCTTGGGAGGTGGACCTCTCCGAGTTCGCGAGGCTCTACGAATCCAAGGTGGCCGGCGACCGCTTCGATATGATCGTGGCGGGGAAGCTGATGCTGATGGCGTGGAGGATCCTGAGGATGCAGTCGGAATCCACCAGGATCAGGAGCGAGCCGCCGGTCGAGCAGCCCGTCGAGGAGATCGACGACTCGTTCTTCTACGACGACGATCAGCTGTTCGTGCCGGAGGTCAGCTTCAAGGAGACCTACGCGAGGACTCCCGAGAGGCCGGTCACGGTGTTCGAGCTCATCGACGCCTTCGAGGACGCCCGCAAGGAGATGGAGGTCCAGAAGGAGCGCGAGAGGGTCCGGGCCCAGCTCAAGGCCAAGGAGCCCCGCAAGTTCGAGAACAAGGCCCACGACGAGGACGACGAGCGCGACGTGGAGGCGGTCTGGCAGAGGATCGAGAGGCTCGGCGCCGGCCAGATAGGGATGGACGATCTGTTCGTCGGCAATCTGAAGGACGATCTGACGACCTTCGTCGCTGTCCTCCATCTCGTCAGGGACGGCAGGCTCGACGTATGGCAGGATTCGCTGCCGTCCGGCAGGATATACATCGAGATCCTCACGGAGAGGTCGTCGGGCATGATCGAGGATTCGGAGAAGAGCATCCGGGCGGTGGAGCGATTTGGGCGTCAAGGGAGCAGTCGAGGCGGCGCTCTTCTCGAGCCCCGAGGCGATGGGGATATCGGCGATAGCCGAGAAGACCGGGTTCCCGGAGGAGGAGGTCCGCACAGCCCTCCTCGATCTGAGAAGGGACTACGACGACCGCGATTCCGCGATAGCGATCGCCAAGATCGGTTCCGAATTCCGCATGATGCTGCGCTCCGAATACGCGGATTACACGGGCAGGTGCGGAAAGGCCGAGATCCCGTCCGGAGTGATGAGGACCCTCGGCACGATCGCCTACAACCAGCCCGTTCTCCAATCGGATCTGGTCAAGACCCGCGGTCCTCGCGCCTATGAGGACGTGAAGAGGCTGGAGGAGCTGGGATTCGTCTCCGGCAAGCGCGTCGGACAGACCCGTGAGCTCACGACGACCAACCGTTTCGCCGAGTACTTCGGCATAGGGTCCACACGGAAGGCCGACATACGCAGATGGATCGAGGCCAACGCCGCCAACCGCCGCGACGAAGAGGAGCGACGGAGCCATGGCGCTATTCGGTCCTGGAGGCTTCCGCGGTGCGATCAACAGGGATATCACTCCTGAGACGGCGCTTCAGCTCGGACGTTCCTTGGGTCGGCTGTACAAGGGGACGATAGCGGTCGCAGACGATGCGCGCGATTCCGCACCCGCGTTCAAGGCGGCCATCCTCGCGGGCATAACGGCATCGGGTTGTGCGGCTGTGGATCTCGGGACTCTTCCCACTCCTGCTCTCCATCATCATGTCGCATCCCATCCGCGCATAACCGCGGGAGTCATGCTGACCGCCTCCCACAATGCCCAGGACTACAACGGCATCAAGCTGATCCTCCAGGGCGGCAGGGACGCTTCTCCGGAGGATGAGGCCATCCTCTTCGATTATTTCCGGCGCGAGCTGCCTGAGGAGTCGTGGTCGACCGTCGGAGAGATCCGTTCAGAATACGGTGCGGCGGACGACTACGTCGATGCAGTCGTCTCCGCGGTGGATGCCGATGCGGTGCGGAAGGCGGGGCTGACGGCATGCATCGATTGCATCAACGGCGCCGCCGCCGTCACGACACCTAGGATCCTGGCGGAACTGGGGGTGCGCACCGTCTCGCTCGGCTGCGATATCGGTTCCGTTCGTCATGATTCCGGCGGTTCTTCAGACCTGAGCGCGGTCGTTCCGGCCGTCGGAGCCGATCTGGGAGTGCTCCATGACGCCGACGGCAGTCGTGCAATCTTCGTGGATTCGGACGGGGTCTGCATCGCAGGTGATGAGATCGGAGCATTGGTCGCCCGTACGATGATATCGGAGGGATCCGAGGTGGTCACGCCGTTCACCTCCTCCAGAACGCTGGAGGAGACGGTGTCTTCTCTCGGCGGAACCGTCGCGTACACTCCTGTCGGCACCCGTGCGGTGCTCCGCAGGATGATGGACGACGATGCGGCCCTCGGCGTCGAGGAGGACGGAGGGCTGATAGTGCCTTCTTTCCAGATGTGCCGTGACGGCGGCATGGCTCTGGCAAAGGTGTTGGAGATCATAGCCAAGGGCGGTTCTCTGAAGGAGCAGGTCTCCGCTCTGCCCCGTTATACGAAGGTCAAGCTCGTCCTGGACTGTCCGAGCGAGGAGAAGATGGCTGTGATGGATCTCATCCGTTCCAGGCTAGGGAGCACCGGGACGGCCTTCGACGATTCGGACGGGCTGAGGATGCAGTATCCGGACGGGTGGGCGCTGGTCCGCGCATCATCCACCGAGGATGCGATCAGGGTGTTCTCCGAGTCGGGCGACGCATCGGTCGCGGAATCCCGTGCGAAGGAGCTCTACGGAATGGCCGCGGAGGCCGTCGCCGAGACGGAGAAGAAGGCTGCCGAAATCTGATATCAGCTCAGACTCTTGGAATGGACCGCCACGACCTCGTTGATCAGCCTGGCGGCGAGGATCGACGTGATCCCCGACGGATCGGACGGAGGGCAGACTTCATTGACATCGAAGCCCACGAGCCTGTCTCCTATCATGTTTATCGTCTTCTTCACATCCATGGGAAGAAGTCCGAAAGGCTCGGGAGTGCCTGTTCCGGGAGCATACGCCGGATCTATGCCGTCGATGTCCAACGTGAGGTAGATCTTCTCGGCCTTCACCTGATCGAGAACCGTGGACACGGCCTTCTCGATTCCCATGTCGAAGATGTCGTAGGAGCTGATGAACGGCACGGAATCGTCCCTTTCCAGCTCTTCGGCGCCGATCGCACGGGCACCCAGAACGAAGACGTTGTCGAGTCCGAGGTGCTCTGCGGCACGCCTCATCACGCAAGCATGGCTGAACGGAGTGCCGAGGTACTCGTCCCTGGAATCGAGATGAGCATCGATCGATATGAGTGCGATGCTCCTCTCCGGGAAGGATCTGATGACCGGGATGTTCATGGAGTGCTCTCCTCCTATCCCGATGAGGAACTTCCCGTCGTCTATGGCAGGCTTCACGGCGAACTGGACCTCGGAAATCATGTCCTCTGGGAGGACGAAGTCGTCCACGTTCCCGTAGTCGCAGATGGGCGGGATGTTCTGATCGAGTCCGTGCTCGAAATGGATCTCTTCAAAATTGTATGATGCCCGCCTGATCGCGGTCGGAGCCTCGCGGGCCCCGGCCTTGAAACAGGCGGTGTGGTCGTACTGGACCCCGTATATCATGATCTCCGCATCGCCGTATTCGGCGTCGGCTCCGGCATATCCGAGTCCGTACGACATGATGGACCTCACATGATCTTGTAGCGGCCCATGGCTTCGAGGTACAGGAGCTCCGCACCCTCGCTGAGGGGCTGCTCGTGATCCTCGTTGATGGGGATGGAGATCTGCTCGAAGGTCTCCAGGTCCATGATCAGAGCCTCGGTGTCGCTGAGGGTGAGGACCTGTCCCTTCCTCTTGTCGATGACGGGGACCTGCACCTTGGTGCTGACCGGACCGACGATGGACTTCTTGGCACCGGTGAAGATGCTGACCGCCTCGACGTTGGCCTTGGCGGATCCGTGCTTTCCGGGCTTGGAGGTCGTGATCTTGATAATCTTGCAGGGCTCCTCGTCGACGTTGACGTATCTGCCCTCTTTAAGCTCCCTGATCTCTTTCATCTCCCACATAGGACACACTCTCTTGAATTCGGCTTCCTGCCGCTTACGGCCGGAAGTTCACCCCCGAGACGGAGGCATAGATGCGCATGCTGTTTGAAATCATGCTATCCGGACGCACATACTGGCATACGGATATTAAGATTCGCTTGTTTCGACTCCGTCTCCGACTATGAAGTCGAGGATATCGGCGATGTTGTCCGTCTCCACCCAGAACGTGGTCGCATCGCGGGTCCACGGGTCTGCGGGATTGACCGCCACCGAGGTTCCTGAGGCCTCGAACATCGGGATGTCCGTATACGAGTTCCCTATCGAGACGGTTCTCGCGGCCTCCGTGCGGTACTCGCCGATCAGACGCTTCACATGGGCGCCCTTGTCCCTGAGGTCGATGTTCTGGATGCCTTCGCCGGTGAGCGTCCCGTCGGGATTCGTGCCTATGCCGTCCGCTACGAAGCCGTCGAACCCGAACTCGTTCTTCAGCATCTCCGCTGCGAGGTCTATGCCGCCGCTCACGATGACGCATGCGATGCCGTTGTCGTGCAGGCAGGCCACGGTCTCCTGGATGCCGTCCACGAGTGGCATGTCGCGGAACGTCCTGGCTATGTCCGAGATGGTGACCTCCGGGTTCTTCGAGGTCCAGAGGCCTATGTCCCTGCGCATGAACTCGAGCTCGTCTATCTCCCCGTTGACGAAGGCGCGGTAGTTGGGTTCGCTGTCCACGCCGAAGCATTCGTGCACCCATTGCCATGAGCTACGGACGCGGGTGAGGGTGCCGTCCATGTCGAAGCATGCGAGGTCGTATCTGCCCATGTCCCCTCAATCCGCTGTCCGATATGAGTCGGTTCCGCCTGCATCGCCTCTTCATGACCCGTATGGCGGCGATCGCGAAGAAGAGGACAGAGATCGCGAGCACGTACGCGACGGAGGTCGCGGCGGAGAACTCCAGTCCTCCGAGGCTCAGATCGAATCCCATATCGCATCTGAAATCGGTCAAGGCCTCGGGCGGTAGTCCGCTGAACGACTGCCCGAGGGCCTCGCAGGCCAGGGAGTCCCTGAACAGCGCGGCCATCTGGCTCGCGGGCAGGAGTGTCCCTACGATGTTCATGCCGTCTGGCATCGATCCCATGGGCATGTAGATGCCCGTGAGGAATCCTATCAGGACGCTGAGAGTGACGAACAGTCCTGAGAAGGCGCCGGTGCTGCGTATGAACGATGTCACAGCGAACAGAATCACGGATGCGGAGAGGGACGACGGAACGGTCAGGAGGACGCACCCTGCAGCTCCCGAGATCGTCACGGGGCATCCGGTGGCCATAAGGTAGGCGAGGCACAGGAAGAGGGCGATGATGCTCATCGTCAGGCCGACGGCGAACGTGCTCAGTATGTGGGCCGCGGCGATGCCGCTTCCCGTAAGGGGCGCGACGAGCATGTCCTTCTCTCTCCCGGATGCGCGGTCCTCGACCATGTTCTGAAGGGACCCGGCGCACGTGGTCACCGGCACGATAGCAAGGATCCCGGAGAGGACCCATGCATCCATCAGATGATCCATCTCGTTCATGTCCGGATAGCTCTCCAGCAGCATGTCACGGAGGAACAGGAGATAGAGCATCACGACCACGAGGACGCCCATGAGGGAGAAGAAGACGTTCGATCTGTCGCGGAAGTAGACCAGCAGGTCCCTCCGGGCCAGGGCCAGCACGCAGTTCATTCGCTCCCTCCGGTCATGGCCACGAAGGCCTCGTCCAGCGTTCCTGTGCGGACCTCGAAGGAGTCGATCACGTCTTTGACAAGGTCTATCACGGGTATGGCGTCACGCGTCCTTCCCAGGCCGATCTCGAAGACCCCTCTGTCGATCGAATACGCGATTCCCGCGGAGGACAGGCGAGATTCCAGCTCCTCGGCATCGGTGGGCACTATGGTGAGCCGGTCCTTGCTGAAGCGCTCTTTCAGTTCCTCAGGGGTCCCTACTGCTACGATCCTGCCGTGGTCGATGACCGTCACGGAGTCGGCTCCCGATGCCTCCTCCATGTAGTGGGTGGTGAGCAGGATCGTCATCCCGCCGGCATGGAGACGGTCTATGGAGTTCCATATCACGCTCCTCGTGTGGGGATCCAGGCCCGAGGTGGGCTCGTCGAGGATGAGCAGGCGAGGGGAGTGGACCAGGGCTCTCGCTATATCCGCCCTGCGCCTCTGGCCTCCGGACAGCATGCCGTACGGGCGGTCCGCGAACTCCATGCAGTCGGACGCCTCCATCGCCCTCGATACGGACGCATCCACATCATCGAGGCCGTACATGGATCCGCGGACCTCCAGGTTCTCGCGCACGGTCAGCCTCTTGTCCAGCATAGGGTCCTGGAAGACGACGCCGATGTCCTTCTTGACGAAGGGCGACGACGAATCGTTCCCGAACACCGAAATGGATCCCGAATCGGGACGCAGCAGGGCGCAGATCATGGCGATGGTGGTCGATTTGCCGGCGCCGTTGGGTCCTAAGAAGGCGACGAACGAGCCTTCGGGCACAGTCATGGATACGGAATCCACCGCATGCAGGTCCCCGAACGATTTGGAGACGGATTCGAGCTTGAGAGCGTCCATCGGAGGTTCTACTTCGTTGTTCTATATGACGCTTGACGAAATAGACTCCGCAGTTTATGGATTGGGACTGTTTCAGGTCTCTCATCTCTTCGGAAGTAAGCTAAACCTCAGATGAACGAAGATCCAGCACTATATCGTTCAATGTGCCCTAGTGAGGGGCGATTCGACCATCGAGACCTGACGGGATGCCGCGATGAAGCCGTATGATAGCGTGCAGAACGCACGAATCGATGGAAACAG
>ERZ808258.88-NODE-88-length-47986-cov-17.147775_pt1 | contig 47986 bp, 38 predicted proteins | sample MGYA00521280_ERZ808258 | MGnify/ENA primary metagenome ERZ808258 (study PRJEB31516, sample SAMN03275585) | gut metagenome | biome: mammalia-associated habitat; material: feces | host: Papio cynocephalus | place: Kenya | collected 2012-07-19 ...
CCCTGTGCGAGAAGTACTACCACATAAGCCCCTACGCCTTCTGCAACAACAACCCCATTAGGTACATTGACCCGGATGGCAGGGATGTTTTTTATTCGAGCGAAGGACGGTTTCTCAGAGAGAACAAAAAGAAAACTGATTATGTTTTTGTTGATGGCAATCAATTGTTTTATAACAATAAAGCCGTTACTAATGAACAATTTGTAGGTATGGCAAGTACTGTTTATGGGGAAAGTTCTAATGGATATGGTGTAGTTGATAAAAACGAAATGTTTGCAATAGCAAGTGTGCATCTCAAAAATAAAATAGCTTTCGGGAAGAGGTCTTCTATGGCTGATGCTTTTAAGAAAACAGACGCTGACAAGCAAACAGAATCTATGCAAATAGCAAATGCTGCTGTAATTAATGCATTGGCAGGCGGGCAAGACCTCAGTAATGGCGCTGACCAATGGGATGGGGCGGAACAAGCTATGATACCGGGTGAGAATTTGGAAAAAGCTTCTAATGGACGTTTTATGTATAAGATGAATACCATGGGCTGGTCCATGCAGAATAAACATTATGAGTCGTGGAAATCAAATATAGAAGAAACTTTTGGCGATGGAAAATTTACTGTTCCACAGACAAGAAAAGCCATGTTCAACTATGGAGGTATGCGTAACAAAGGTAAAACTCGCCTGTTCTCCACAGCACAGTACGGACTTACCATCTTTTGGAAAACAAAATAAGGATGATTGCAAGAAATTTTCTTTTTATGGTAGTATGCCTTTTAATGTGTCCGCCGGCTTTGTCGGCAAACAATGGCGTAACAAGGTACAGTGTTGTGTATAATGAAAAGCTGATAGAGGAACACATTTACAATGACGGACATTTGCAAAGTATAATATCATGCGGGCAGGAAGGAAAACGCGACTCATTTGTATTGGACTCCAAGTGCGGAATTGTGTGCTATTACATGACCAAGACAGGTTATGAGAAAAATGCCAATTCTGTGTACGCCCGATATTTTGAACCCGATTTTGAAAGTTCGTTGCAGTCATGCAGCCTTTTTAATTTGCTCGATAACGGTATATTGTTGGGGGATATAATTTATGGTGTCATGCAGTTGGACTCCATGCTTTGCACCGACATGAAATATGGTTATGAAAAAAAGACGATGACAAAAGCAGGACACACTGTATGCATAAGGTATGATTCACTTTTTTCAAAAATAAGGATGCCGGCGGTCTCTTTTTTTCAGCCGTTTGAACACACTCCGCTGAAGTGTGTGGAAATAAAGATAAAAAGAGGGTGTCTTAAGAGAATACGTCTTGTAGGTTCGGGGGCAAAAGTTTCAGTTAGCCTTAAATACAGGAATGGTATATTGGCGGAAAAAGAAATAAAATATGGACGAGGGGAAAGGGATACATATAAATACAGGAAGGAATAAGAAAAAAGATCTGATGTAGATTGAATTATGTATTATGTAATTTTTCCTGCATAGGACATAGTTTTTCCCATGTCAGACATGGCAAAATTCAATGTGTGTGGCTTGTTTGTAGGCTAATATCGCTTTATGTTTTGTCGAGGTAAAAATCTTTTGTCAGCGATAAATATTCTTCTGTTTTTGAACCGTCTGCATTCTGGAGTGTAATCGTGTCGTCTATGCGTTCTTTTATGGTTCGTCTCCTTTTGACAAACTGCATCAGTTTGCGTTTGGGCGTTTTGCCATGAACGGTAACCACGTTGGTGCAGTGTGTGGGGCGGAAATCTTTCTCCCATGCCCAAAACTCAAAGTCATCCGCAATGCTGCCCGGAATGATGACCGCAAAGCTCCCATGTGTGGTTATCAGACGGCTGGCGCACTCTATCAATTGTTGCGGCGTTAATGTTTCAAAGCATCTTGCCATAGACCTGCTTGAGCCGCTTTCAAGGCATCCTGTCGGGAAAAAAGGCGGGTTGCTGACTATTAGGTCGTATTTATATGGAATGCCGATGGTGCGGATGTCGGCGCAATGGTATTCTGTGCTTGATGCAAAAGGGCTTGCTTCTGCGTTCTTGCGTGCCATATTGACAGCCTCGCCGTTTATGTCTATGCCCGTGATTTTCGCGTTTGGGCAACGTTGGGCAAGCATCAGACTTATAATTCCGCTTCCTGTGCCAATGTCGAGAACGGATTGGGTGTGCGGCGGGATTTCAGCCCACGCGCCAAGCAACACTCCGTCTGTGCCGACGCTCATCGAAGTTCCGCCGCTTTCTATGCTGAATTGCTTGAATTGAAATGTTTTCTTAATATTGCCGCCCATAATCCTTATGTGATTAAGTGTGAAACCGTTTGCAAAAGTACAAAAAGCATCTTTGTTCTCATAAATTATAAGTATTTTTGCACCTTGAACAAAGTGGGCTTTTCTTTAAGAATGCCACAACTTATGGCAGAATGGGTAAGTAGCAGTCCGCAGATAATGAAGATAAATAAGGATGAGTGATATAAATGAAAGCAGACATTTCCAACTTATAGCTGATTTTGACGGAGATGTGGAGAAGGTGCTTAATGTGGAAGTGAAAGGGGAGATAGGTATTCTTCCTTTGAGGAATATGGCTCTTTTCCCCGGTGTGGCCATACCTTGCACGATAGGGAGAAAGTCAAGTCTGGAGCTTGTAAGGCAGGCGTGCGAAAGCGATGAGTATATAGGGGTGGTGAGCCAAAAGACGCCGGAAGTGGACGCTCCGGCAGAGAAGGATATTTATGAGGTCGGCACTCTGGCAAAAGTGGTAAGGGTGCTTGAATTGCCCGAAAACACGCATACCGCGATACTTCAGGGATTTGCCCGCTTCAGAATAAAAAGACTGAGTGCCGCGAAGCCGTTTATGAAAGCCGAGGTGGACGTGCTCAAGGAGCAGCTGGCGGCTAAAGACAACAAGGAATTTGCCGCTTTGGCGGCTGCCTGCAAGGACATAACGGAACGTTATATGTCACAAAGCGCGATGCAAGTAGAACCGTCTTTCGCATTAAGAAACATCTCGAATGACTTTTTCCTGATAAATTTCATTTGCACCAACCTGCCGTTTTCCCTAAAGGAAAAAAACGAGCTGCTGCAGATAGGCTCTATGGTCAAGCGTGCTTACAAACTGGTGGGCATATTGAATAGGGAAGCCCAATTTGCCGCATTGAAAGCCAATATCCGCAATAAAACACGCGAAGAGCTTGACAAGCAGCAAAAGGAATATTTCCTGCAACAGCAGATAAAGAACATCCAGGACGAACTTGGCGAAAATCCGCAAAACCAGGACGTAAACGAACTGAAGAACAAGGCGGCAAAGAAAAAGTTGCCCGAAAACATAAAGGAGTTTTTCGATCGCGAGTTAAAGAAATTAGAACGCATCAATCCGCAGAATCCGGATTATAGCGTGCAGCTTAACTATTTGCAGACGGTGCTGTCGTTGCCTTGGAATGTAACGACCAAGGATGATCTTGATTTGAAGCACGCCCGCAATGTGTTGAACCGCGATCATTACGGATTGGAAAAGGTCAAGGAGCGCATACTGGAGCATCTTGCCATTCTTACCTTGAAGAAAGACCAAAAGTCCCCGATAATATGCCTTTACGGTCCTCCGGGAGTGGGAAAGACGTCTTTGGGGAAAAGCATTGCAGCGGCATTGAAGCGGAAGTATGTGCGCGTCTCTTTGGGCGGGTTGCATGACGAGTCGGAAATACGCGGACACCGCCGCACATATATTGGCGCAATGCCCGGGCGCATAATAAAGGGAATGGTAAAGGCCGGGTCGAATAACCCTGTGTTCATATTGGACGAGATAGACAAAATATCCGGCAACAATTATAACGGCGACCCGGCTTCCGCTTTATTGGAAGTGCTTGACCCGGAGCAAAACAATTCGTTTCATGACAACTTTTTGGACATAGACTATGATTTGTCTCAGGTGATGTTTATCGCAACGGCAAATACGCTAAGCACCATTCCTTCCGCACTCCTTGACAGAATGGAGCTGATAGAAGTCAGCGGGTATCTGACGGAAGAAAAGACGGAAATCGCAAAGCGTCATTTGGTGTCAAAGGAGTTGAAGGCGGCGGGGTTGGACAAGGAGCATTCCGGGCATACGGTGCAGCTTGGCAAAAAAGCGCTGGAAACGGTAATAGAATTGTACACGCGTGAGAGCGGGGTGCGCCAGCTTGAAAAGCAGTTGGGCAAAATAATGCGAAAAGTGGCTTTTCGTATAGTGTCTGGTGCAGAACCCACTTATGCCGACAAGGCAATGCAGCCTGCCGACGTGAAAGAATTGCTGGGTAATCCTCCGTACAATCGCGACAAGTATCAAGGAAACGATTATGCAGGCGTGGTAACCGGGCTTGCATGGACATCGGTAGGTGGCGTTATCCTTTATATAGAAACCAGTCTGAGCAAGGGGAAAAGTGCAAAGCTGACGCTTACAGGAAACTTGGGTGATGTTATGAAAGAATCGGCAGTGCTTGCATTGGAATACATAAAAGCTCATGCTGACAAACTGAACATTGACATACGTATTTTTGATAATTGGAATATCCATGTTCATGTGCCGGAGGGAGCGACACCAAAAGACGGCCCTTCTGCGGGCATAACCATCGCAACATCTTTAGCTTCGGCTCTTACACAGCGGAAAGTGAGGGAGAAACTCGCAATGACGGGCGAGATAACGCTTCGGGGTAAAGTGCTTCCGGTCGGTGGCATAAAAGAGAAAATACTGGCTGCAAAGCGTGCAGGCATTACAGACATAATAATAAGCAGGGACAACAAGAAAGACATTGAGGATATCCCCGAGATATATATGAGGGGATTGGGTTTCCATTACGTGGAAAACGTTATGGAAGTTTTGGAATATGCCTTGCTTGATGAAAAAGTTGACGGTGCAATAGACCTTTCTGTGAAAGAAGATTGCGCCTCGTGCGAAAACAAATGAGAACGGGCGTGGAATTTGTGCTGGAGCATACAGATGCCAATACAAGGGCGAGGGCTGGGGTGGTAAAAACTGCACACGGAGACATTAAGACCCCAATATTCATGCCTGTGGGAACTCAAGGTACGGTGAAGGGCGTGCTTGCTTCTGATTTGAAAGACAGCGTAAAGGCGCAGATTATACTCGGAAATACATACCACCTGTATCTTCGCCCCGGAACGGAGATTTTGGAGAAGTCAGGAGGCTTGCACAAGTTCTCTTCCTGGAACGGACCTATACTGACCGACAGCGGGGGCTTTCAGGTTTTCTCGCTTACGGACATAAGGAAGATAAGCGAAGAAGGTTGTGAATTCCGGTCTAACATAGATGGCAGCAAACATTTCTTCTCGCCCGAAAAAGTCATGGACGTGCAACGGTCGATAGGGGCGGATATAATAATGGCTTTTGACGAATGCGCCCCGGGAGATTCCACGTACGAATATGCCCGCAAAAGTTTGAGACTAACGGAAAGGTGGCTTGAACGCTGTTTTGAACGTTTTGGCTCAACCCTGCCTTTATATGGGTACGAACAGTCGCTTTTCCCGATAGTGCAAGGATGCACCTATGACGATTTGCGACGCGAGAGCGCACGCAATGTCATGCAATACGATGCCGACGGATACGCCATAGGAGGGCTGGCTGTGGGAGAGCCGACAGACGTGATGTATCATATAATTGACGTTGTAAATGAAATTCTCCCAGAGAACCGCCCGCGATACCTTATGGGTGTGGGAACTCCTGCCAACATTCTCGAAGGAATAGAAAGGGGGGTTGATATGTTTGACTGCGTGATGCCGACACGCAATGGCAGAAACGCCATGCTTTTTACATCGCAGGGGATTATGAACGCAAGAAACAAAAAGTGGGAAGATGATTTTTCCCCGATAGACCCTGCCGGGATTAGCGATGTTGGCACAATGTACACCAAGGCATATCTTCACCATGTTTTCAAGGCAAAGGAGCTTGTGGCCATGGAGATTGCCTCTATTAACAATTTGGCTTTCTATCTTTATCTCGTGGGCGAGGCAAGAAAACACATTTTAGCCAATGACTATGAGGACTGGAAATCGGACACGTTACCTGTAATAATGCGGCGTTTGTGATGAGGCTAGCAAAAAAGTTCAGTTGTTTGCGTGTGAGATGCCGCAGACTTTTTGCTTCGGACGAAAAGCTAAGGGCTGTTGTTCTTGCAGAAAAAGAAGGACGGAATGAAGGCAAAGGACGGAAACCTGTTCTTGGCAGGATAGACTGGTACATAATCAAGAAGTTCCTTGGTACATACTTTTTTTCAATAGCATTGATTATGGCGATTGCCACAATCTTTGACTTTAACGAACGAATAGACAAGTTCACGTCCTCCCACGCCACATGGAACGAGATAATATTTGACTATTATCTGAACTTCATTCCTTATCTGGCAAACCTTTTCAGTGCATTGTTCGTTTTTATTTCTGTGATATTTTTCACAACCAAACTTGCAGACAACTCGGAAATAATAGCGATGCGCTCCATTGGAATGGGGTTTAACCGTTTGCTGAGACCGTATATGGTTTCAGCGGGCGTTATAGCGGCTCTTTCGTTTGTCCTGGGCTCGTTTGTCATTCCTCACGGCAATGTGGAGCGTTTGAATTTCGACCAGCAATACATCCACAAGCAAAAGGTAACAACAGCGGAGAACGTACAGTTGTACGTTGATACTGGCGTTGTGGCGTATATACAGCATTTTGACAACGACACAAAGACTGGCTTCAACTTTTCTCTTGACAAGTTTAGCGACAAAAAACTTGTTTCCCATCTCACGGCATCTTCCATCCAATACGACACACTGGCCCAGAAACGCTACAAGTGGAAGATACGCGACTATGAGGTGAGGGAACTTCACGGATTAAGGGAGAAAATTTACAATGGGGCAGAGAAAGATTCCATAATAATGATGGAACCGTCAGACTTTATGTATTCTCGTAACCAGCAGGAAACTCTCACTTCCCCGGAACTTTACAGGTTCATAGAGAAGCAGAAGATGCGCGGGGCAGCCAACTTGAGTATGTTTGAGGTGGAGTTCCACAAACGTTTCGCATCCCCGTTTGCGGCGTTCATACTCACGGTTATCGGGGTGTCTCTGTCGTGCCAGAAAAGAAAAGGGGGAATGGGGCTTTCTTTGGGTGTGGGTTTGGCTTTGAGCTTTTCCTATATATTGTTTGAGACAGTTTCTTCCACGTTTGCAGTAAAAGACAATTGGCCTCCGCTGTTTTCTGCGTGGATTCCTAATATACTATTCTCTTTCATTGCCTTTATTTTGTATCGAAGGACTCCGAAATAACGGAAAGGCGTGAAACTGCAAAAAAGAATAAGATGATAGATTTTTACGATTTGGATTTAGACGATAAGGTGCTTGACGCACTTGATGCCATGAGGTTTGAGAAATGCACGCCCATTCAGGAAAAGACCATTCCGCCTATACTTGAAGGACGTGATGTTATGGGAATTGCACAAACTGGCACCGGAAAAACCGCGGCTTATCTGCTGCCCATAATAAACCAGTTGTATGTTGGGGAGCATCCGCAAAATGCAATAAACTGCATCGTAATGTCGCCTACACGCGAACTCGCCCAGCAAATAGACCAGGCTATGGAGGGGTTCTCATATTTTGTGCCTGTTTCTTCTGTGGCGGTTTATGGCGGAAACGACGGAATACGCTATGAGCAGGAAAGCAAGAGCCTGCGGCTCGGCGCTGACATGATTATAGCCACTCCGGGAAGGTTGCTTGCGCATATACAGTTGGAACATCCTGATTTCTCAAAAGTGAAATTCTTTGTGCTTGATGAGGCGGACAGGATGCTTGACATGGGCTTTTATGACGATATTTTGAACATTAACAAGCTGCTTCCCGAAAACTGCCAGAAGATAATGTTCTCGGCGACAATGCCCGAAAAAATAAGGCATCTTGCCAAAGGAATATTGAAAAATCCGGTGGAGATTAAAATAGCGGTGTCAAAACCTGCGGCGTCGATAATGCAAAAGGTTTGCTATTGCGCCGATACGCAGAAATTGGCTGTAATAAAAAACCTTTTCACAAAAAACAAGGAACTGAGCAGGGTGATAGTCTTTTCTTCATCAAAAAAAACGGTAAGACAGCTTACATTGGAACTTTTGAAGCAAAAGATAAACGTGGCCGAGATGCACTCAGACCTAGACCAGGCACAGCGTGATGAGACGATGATGAAATTCCGCAACAATCACATATCCGTGCTTGTGGCTACCGACATAATATCCCGTGGCATAGACATAGACGACATAGAGCTTGTGGTTAATTACGACGCTCCTGCCGACCCGGAAGATTACATCCACCGCATAGGGCGTACGGCGAGAGCGGGAAGAGGAGGGGAGTCCCTTACGCTTGTCTGTCTGCGCGACCGCCAGCGTTTCCGTAATATAGAGAAACTTATAGGGAAGAAAGTGGAGGTTTATCCGTTGCCGGAAGGAATGGAAGCCGTGGAGGAACGTGTCCGGAAAAAAGACGGACAACGGAGAGGGCGCAAAGAAGGCAGGAAAAGCTCTTACGGCAAAGGCGGAGGCGGAAAGGGCAGACGCAAAAACGGCAAGGGAAAGGCACAGAACGAAGCCAAAGGAACTGCCTCGAATTAAGAATGGAGTTAAAAGAATGTCGCGACAAGCGGTTAGCTGCGTCTGATATAATGCTATAGTGCAGAGAGGTTAAAAAAGAATATGTAACTTGCGGAATGATTTATTCTTTGTAAATTTGCAAACGATATAAAGTGTCTTCATGAAAAGAAACAGGAACATATTCGTCATGGCGGTGTTTTCGCTTTTGCTTTTTGCGTCGTGTGGCGAGTTTAACAATATAATGAAATCTGCCGATTATCTCTACAGGTATGAGGCTGCCAAGCAATATTATGCCGACGGCAAGTATTCAAGGGCGGTGGTGCTCTTGCAGGATGTTATTTCTGTACTGAAAGGCACAGACAAAGGGGAGGAGAGCCTGTACCTTCTTGGAATGTCGGCGTATAAGGCGGGAGACTACGAGGCCGCTGCCAACTTCCTGAAAAAGTATTACGAGACATACACCAATGGCCTGTACACCCAGGACGCGCGTTTTTACAATGCTATGGCGTTGTATAATAACACCCCGGAACCCAAACTTGACCAGACGGAGACATATGAGGCTGTAACGGCTTTCCAGAATATGCTGGAGATATATCCCCAGTGTATATATGCCAAGGAGGCGCAGGACATGATTTTCAAGTTGCAGGACAAGTTGGTGGAAAAGGAATATCTTTCCGCAAAGACATATTATGACTTGGGCAGCTATTTTGGCAATTGCAATTTTGGCGGGAACAATTATCAGGCGTGCATAATTACAACGGAGAATGCCATGCGCGATTTCCCTTATTCAAAGCGCCGCGAGGATTTTGCAATAATGTTGCTCCGTGCCAAATATCAGCTTGCCGCCCACAGTGTGGAATTGCGCAAGCGTGAACGCCTTGATGCGGCGGTGGAGGAGTATTATGCCTTTGCAAACGAGTTCCCCGAGTCAAAGTATTTGCCCGAGGCTAAAAACATATTTGACAAGGCCAAGAAAAAGGATGCCTCCGAAGCTGCCAAGGAGGAAAAATCTTTGGGAAAATCATTGGAAAAAGCGGAAAATTAAAAGAATCACACATATAAGTTTTATATATCAGAATATGGACTACAGAAAGACAGATGCGCCTACAAATACCCAAACGCGCAACATCACGGAATTTGCAAAGGGTACGAACAACATATACGAGAGTGTTGTAATCATGTCCCGCCGTGCAAACCAGATATCGGTTGCGATGAAAAACGATTTGCAGAAAAAATTGCAGGAGTTTGCCTCCGCAAACGAAAATCTTGACGAGGTTTTTGAAAACAGGGAGCAGATAGAGATTTCCCGCTATTATGAGCATCTTCCCAAACCGTCTTTGATTTCAGAACAGGAGTATTTGGAAGACCGTCTGTATTTCCGCAACCCGACAACGGGCGAAGAAGGCATAGTGTAAGGGGTTATTCCATAAGAATATGATACAGAGAAAACAGACATTGTTTCTCATTGCCGCAATTGCCCTGCTTCTTGTCTCGGCTTTTGAGATTTCCGCATCTTTCAAGACGGCGGAAAACCTGACGCTTGCCACATTGTCGAATTTCTCGTTGGGCGACGGAAAGTCCTCGAACGCGCTGTATTCCATAATGGGCGTCATGCTCCTTGGCTCTGCTGCGCTGAATGCCGTTGCGGTGTTTCTGTTCCGTAACCGCAAAATGCAGATGAAGATTTGCTGGTGGGTTATTTTTGTGCTGCTGATATATTATATAGCAAGGATGAGCTGTATAGTGGGAATTGCGAAAACACTCAAACTGACGCCGCAGTTCGATTTCTATGAGGCTTTCCCTTTGATTGCGGTTTTCTTTGTGGTGTTGGCTTACAGGGGAATTCGGCATGATGACAAATTGGTGAAAGACTCTTACAGGATACGCTAACCGAAAATTGATTTGATATGTCTCTCAACAAGGTGATGCTAATAGGCAATGTGGGGCGTGAACCCGAGATAAGGTATGTTGACAGCAACATGGCTGTGGCAAGGTTGTCGCTGGCAACTTCAGAAAGGGCATATACACTGAAAAACGGGACGCAGGTGCCGGAACGCACCGAATGGCACCGTATTGTGGCATGGCGCGAAACGGCGCAGTTTATAGAGAAGTATGTGCATACGGGCGACAAATTGTTTGTGGAGGGGCAACTGCGCACAAACAGCTATACCGACAAGAACGGCATCCAGCGCAGCATAACCGAGGTTCTTGCCGAGAAGGTGGAGCGTCTGGCCGGGAAGGCGAATGCTTTGCCAAATGCGTCCAATTCCCCGGAGGGAGTTCCGGAGAAGTGAGGCGGCGCACGCACAATTAAATGAGAGGCAAAAATAATGCTCCGCAGATTGTGCGAAAAACATATACTGAAACTGCAAAAACTACATCGGACATAGAAAAAACTACATCAGACGTAGGAAAAACTATGTCCGATGTAGTTTTGCTTTTTGCAAGCGTTTGAATAACTGAAACTTGCAAAACTTTTTCTGCTCGGGTTAATTCTCTGTTAATCAGAGTTGTGTGAAAAAAGTGGCGTAATGCCGTATAATGGTTAAGAGATGCGGCTTGTTTTGGGAGGATAAGACAAGCTTTTCACTTTTGCTATTCGGACGGGCGGTATGCGAGAAAATCACCTACAATGAAATTGCTTCCGCCTATATAGATAATGTCATTGGGGGAGCTGTCTTTCAGGGCGGCTTTGTATGCTTCAGCGACATTGGGATAGTGATTGCCGTTTAGTCCGTGCCTGACTGCCATGGAATGCAGAGCCTGTTCGTTCATCGCCCGCTTTACCGATGCCTTTGTAAAGTAATATACGGCTTCTTCCGGCATAAGTCCGAGGGCTGTGTCTATGTCCTTGTCGGAAACCATTCCTATGACGATGCGGATTTCCCCGGCTTTCATGCCTTTTAGCTGCTGCATATTATACGCCAGGCCGCCGGGGTTGTGTCCCGTGTCGAGAATAACCAAAGGCTTTTCGGAAAAAACTTCCCAACGTCCGTGCAGTCCGGTTAGTTCCCCCACGTGTTCAAAGCCGTTGCGTATGGCTTCGTCTGTTATGCAGAATCCTCTTTTCCGGAGTTCTTTAACTGTACACAGAATGGTGTTTGCGTTTTTTTGCTGATAGTCTCCGCCCAATTCGTAATGGAGCGGCTGTGCAAACATATCTGTGTCAAGCATTATTCCCTTTGCGCAATGGGTGAGGGACTTTACTATGGGCCGGGTCTCCGCAAACACAATAGGCGCACCTGCAGCCTTTGCCGTTTTTTCAAAAACGTCCTTTGTCTCTTCAACAGTTTCGCCAATCACGGCGGTGATGCCGTGCTTGATTATCCCGGCTTTCTCTTTTGCGATTTGCGCCAGGGTGCTGCCCAAGAATTGCGTGTGGTCGAAACTTATGTTTGTGATAACCGAAACTTCGGGCTTTATTATGTTTGTGCAGTCGAGTCTTCCGCCCAAGCCCACTTCAACAACCGCCACGTCTGTTTTCTGCTTGGCGAAATATTCAAAGGCGAGCGCGGTTGTCAGTTCGAAAAACGACGGGTGCAAAGGCTCAAAGAAAAAACGTTCCTTCTCGACAAAATCAATGACATCCTGTCTGGAAATCATTTTGCCGTCAACCCTTATCCTTTCCCTGAAATCAACAAGGTGTGGCGATGTGTACAATCCTGTCTTGTATCCCGCCGATTGCAGTATGGCGGCGATGGTGTGCGCACACGACCCTTTGCCGTTAGTTCCGGCAATGTGTATGGTTTTGTACTTTGTGTGCGGATTGCCGAAATGGCTGTCTAAAGTTTTTGTGTTTTGCAGTCCCTCCTTATACGCCCCCGCACCAATGTTTTGAAACAATGGTGCGGATTCGAAAAGGTAGTTTACCGTTTCTTCGTAATTCATGTCTTTTGTCCTGCAATCAGTCGAACAAAGCCCGGAATTTTTGGAAAATGGTCTCCTTTATGTCTTTGCCAGGCTTTACGTTCTCGCTCTCCTTTAAGGTTTCGAGAGCCTTTTTCTCCTCTTTCGTCAAGTTTTCCGGTATGTAAACGCTGACATTTACGATCAAATCCCCAATTCCGCTTCCGTATCCTTTTACGGCGGGAAGCCCTTTTCCGCGCAGACGCAGAACTTTTCCCGGCTGCGTGCCTGGTTTTATAGTTATCTTTGACGTTCCGTCGATTGTAGGTATGTCAACCGTGTCGCCGAGGGCTGCCTGAGGTACGGTAAGTAGCAGATTGTAAACAAGGTCGTTTCCGTCTCTGACGAAAGTCGGGTGCGGGGCTTCTTCAATCACGACTTGCAGGTCTCCGTTCATTCCGCCATGCCGTCCCGCGTTTCCTTTTCCCGGGACGTTTACTATCATTCCTTCCGAAACGCCGGCGGGAATGTTCACTTCCACAACCTCGTCGGCAAGCACAACACCTTCGCCGTTGCAATGCCGGCATTTTTTCTTTATCACCGTACCTTCCCCATGGCAGGTGGGGCATACGGTTTGGGTTTCCATAACGCCGAGAAAAGTGCGCTGTTGGCGCACGACGTGTCCTCTGCCATGGCAGGTCGGGCAGGTTTCTGCGGCAGACCCTTTTTCGGCGCCGGTTCCGCCGCACTCACTGCATTTTACGTATTTCTTTACCTTGAACTTTTTGGTAACGCCTTTGGCAATGTCTTCAAGGGTGAGTTTTACGCGCAAACGCAGGTTTCCTCCCGCAGGACGGCTGGCGGATGCCCCCCCGGCATTCCCGAAGCCTCCGAAACCGCCCCCAAAGGGATTGTGTCCGTTGAACAGGTCTCCGAACATACTGAATATGTCGTCCATGCCCATGCCGCCTCCTCCGAAGCCCCCGAAACCTTCGCCATTGACCCCGGCGGCGCCAAACTGGTCGTAGCGCGAACGCCTGTCCGGGTCGCGCAACACGTCATAGGCTTCAGCGGCTTGCTTGAATTTCTCTTCCGCTTCCTTGTCTCCCGGATTTCGGTCGGGGTGGTAGCGTATCGCCATTTTTTTGTACGCAACCTTTATTTCGTCAGCCGTGGCTGAACGTTCCACCCCTAATATCTTGTAATAGTCTTTTTCTGTATCTGCCATGATTTATGCTTTACTTGCGGCGTATGTGGCGCATTTTATTGCCCGACAGCCACTTTGGCGTGGCGTATCACTTTGTCGTTAAGTTTGTATCCCTTTTGCACGCAGTCGATGACCTTTCCTTTTGCATCGTCGCTTGGCGCGGGGATCATCGCTATCGCCTCGTGGAAATCGGTGTTGAAGTCCGCGTTGTTTGCCTCAATGGGTTTCAGTCCGTTTGTTTCAAGAACTTTCATGAGCTTTTGGTATATGAGCTCAACTCCTTTTTTCAGAGCCTTTTGGTCCTCGGATTTTTCCATGTTTTTCAAAGCCCTTTCAAAGTCGTCGATGATGGGAAGCAATGAGGAAATGACTTTTTCTCCGCCGTTCAGGATAAGTTCGCTTTTTTCTTTCAAAACGCGTTTGCGGTAGTTGTCAAACTCTGCCGCCTGACGCAGGTATTTGTCTTTCAGCTCGGCTATTTGCGCCTCATATTCTGCCTCTTTGTTTTCGTTTGCGCTTTCTTGCGCCTCGTTCTTCTCTGCGGCTTCGCCGGTTGGGGCTTCGGTGCAGTTGCAACCGGTGGTTTCCGGGTTTTCTTCCTTATTTTTTTTCTTGTTGCTCATTTCTGTAATTGTTTTTACGGATGTTTGCAAAAAGCGTACCAATCATTTTGCCTGTTTCATGTTTTCTGCATCGAACTGAAGCGGCAGCAGGGATTTGGCATCTTTTATTATGTAAACCTTTTCCTTTCCGGCTAACAGCAGCTCGATAGGCTGGCTTTGCCGGTTTGCGGTTTCGAGTATTGCCTGACGGCACGCCCCGCATGGGGATACTGGCTGTTCGGCGAACTCCCCGCCGTTTTTTGCGGCAATGGCCATGCGTTTTATGCGTTCGTGCGGATTGTTGGCCTTTGCGTAGTAAAGCAGGCTGCGCTCTGCGCACATTCCCGACGGGTAAGCCGCGTTTTCCTGGTTGTTTGCCTTGAGAACAACGCCGTTGCCGAATTCGAGTGCGGCCCCTACAGAAAAATTGGAATACGGGGAATAACTGTCTGCGCACGCTTCTTTTGCGGTTTCCACAAGTTTCATCCGGCCGTTACCAAGTTCGGCGTACGACAGCGCGGTTACTTCAATGTTTATGTCAAATACTTCCATTTTGGCAGGTTGTTTATGTACTGCAAAATTAATACTAATTGCCAAGATGTTTTGTCGCTGGAAATATATATTGCGTGGGTTCGGGATGAAAGCCCCTTGAAATCCGGGATGGAACTGCTCAAATATACGTGGCGGCAAATGCCCTCTGAAGATGTTTTTCCAAACGCCATGAAAACTACATGGGATGTGGGAAAAACTATGTCCGATGTAGGAAAAATTATGTCTGACATAATCCGGACTACATCAGACCTTTTTCCGCCTGATTGCAAGCCTTTGAAATACAGACGCTTGTAAAGATTTCTCACGACAGGCGCAGTTTCTTGCAAATCAACAACTTGCGGGATTTTCCGTGTTTTTCAGGTGGGGTGGTTTGGGGATGGGTTTGCGTGGCGTGGCGCGGCTACAGCAGTGGCGACACTATCCGCACGAAGCTTTCCGCCGTTTTCTGTATGCGGCTGCGCTTTCTCCAGCGCCTGCGGCTTATGAACTCGCACGACCGCTGGTCGTTCTCGAACAGGCTTTTAAGGGTGGCGGCGAGCCTTTTGTCGTAGATGAATGCGTTGACCTCGAAGTTGTCCTCGAAGCTTCGGAAGTCGGTGTTGGTGGAGCCGACGGTGCACAGTGTGTCATCGCACACAAAGTATTTGGCGTGGAGGAACTCGGGCCCGTAGGCGTAAACTTTTGCGCCGGCTTTTAGCACGTCGCCGTAGTAGGATTCGTTTGCGGTCTTTATCCAGAAATGCTCCGACTTGGCGGGGACCATAATCCTCACGTCTATTCCCGAGCTTGCCGCCACCTGTATGGCGTTGAGCACCTGCTCGGTGGGCATGAGGTAGGGGGTGGCGAGGTAGAAATACCGTTTGGCGTTCATTATCGCCCATACGAAGCCGTCCATTATGTATGGCAGCTCCGATGCGGGGGATGCCGTTACTATTTGCAGGCTTCCGGGGTTTGTGCTGCCGCTGTCTGCGGTTTCCGGGTACAGGTTTTGGGTGTCGAGCATTTCGTTGCAGTTGTAAAACCAGTCGGCAACGAATGTCTGTTGCAGTCCGTAAACGGCGTTGCCGGTGAGGCGCAGGTGCAGGTCTTTCCATCCCTCGCCGTTTCTGCCGTAAAGATATCTGTCGGCTATGTTCATGCCGCCGATGTAGCCTGTCCGCCCGTCTATGACGGCTATCTTGCGGTGGTTGCGGTAGTTCACGCGGCGCGTGAAGCGCGAGAACCTTACCGGCATGAAGCTTCTCACCTCGATGCCAGCCGCACTCAGGCTGTTGTAGAATTTGTTCTTCACCGACCAGCAGCCAACGTCGTCGTACATCAGCCTTACTTTCACCCCGCGCCTAACTGCGTCTTTCAGAAAATCGCCCGTCAGCCGTCCGAGCGCGTCGCCCTCGAAAATGAAGTACTCGAGGTTTATGTGGTGCTTGGCGCGGGCTATGTCCCTTAGCAGGGAGAGCATCTTGTCCTCGCCGCGCTGGAAAACCGTGGTGTTGCCGAGGGAGAAGGGCGGGGCGTAGTTGCGCCGCAGGAAGAAGTTGGCGAGCGGCTTGCAGGCTTGGGGGATTTGGGCGTTGTCGTGGGGAAGGTAGTTTGCAAGGTCCTTGCGCTTCATCTGGTTTATCTCCCTGCGCAGGAAGCGGCGTTCCTTGCGTATGTCCTGCCCGAAGAAATAGAAAAGCAGTATTCCCGCCACAGGGAGGGCTATCAGCACAAGCGTCCACGCCATGGTCTTTACCGGCTGCCGCTTTTCGAGAATTACCACAAGGATTGTGGCTGCCACAACGAGGAAGTAGAGCAGCGTTATTATCCTGAATATGATGTATGCGGCCATTCTGATTGCTTTGTGCAAAGATATGAAAAAAGTGCAAAAGCATTGCGGGGAAAAACAATGCCGGCAGTTTCGCAACTACCGGCATCTCAAAAAAAATTGCTATGAAAGGAAGTGTAAATTCCAAATACTTGCAGTCCGCATTCCGTTTTCATGACTTTTATTAGCGCTATGTTGCAAACCGCAATGCAAATATAAGGAATATTATCTTTTTCGAGCATAAAAATTGTAAAAAACAATCTTCGTACCCCAAATTAATGAAAAATGCGGCGGGAAGCGCGCGCTTCCCGCCGCATTTGCGTTTTATCGTGGAGGGGTCATCTTCTTCTGCCGGGCCCTCCGAAACCGCCTCTTCCCGGCCCGCGTCCGGGACCGCCGAACTTAGGTCCGCCCTCGTTGCCTCCGGCGTTGTTCTTGCCGCCGAAAATGTTGAGGCGGTATATGAAGTTGAGCATGAAGTAGGAGTTTATGCTGTTGTTCCATGAGTCGGAGCGCATCTGTGCCGTTATGGAGCGCGAAACGTTGCTTTGGTTGTGGAGTATGTCATAGAACTGCAGCGACAGGGTTGCCGCGTTTCCTTTGAGGAAGTTCTGCGCGATTTGCGCGTTCCATATCAGCTCGTTCGTGTTCATGGAATTGTCGGCGTAGCCCCTGCGCGAGTTCATGCGGATGTCGGTTGAAATTTGCATATTCCACGGCAGTGTTACGTTAAGCTCGCCGCCGTAGTTGAAGTCCCATGTGTCGAGGTTGGCGTTTGACTGAAGTTCGTTCTTCGCGTGCTGATAAGTTACGCCGCCCCTTGCGCCGAACTCGAAAAGCCCTGTGCGGAAAGTCAGGCGCAGGTGTTCGCGCAGCCTGAGGTTCTTGGTGGTGTTCTTGCGGCTTGTGGTGTCGTTGCCGGTGCTTACGTAGCCCACGCTGTTTGAGTAGGTGTAGCCGGTGAACGACCCCAGCGTCCAGTTCTTGTTCTTGCCGAACGAGGTGTTGAACATGAAGTCGCCGTCGGTGTTCCAGTTTCCGTTTATGTTCTCCGGGCGGGTTGTCCTTACGCCGGTGCTTTCGTCATAGTGCATTGCGTTGCTTATGCTGTTTGATGTCTGGTTGAACGTGAGGCGCGTCATCCAGCCGGTTTGCGTCTTGACGATGTAGTTGTTGTAGAAAACTTCGAGGTAGTTGTTCCACGAGGGCTTCAAGCCGGGATTGCCTTTTGAGATGTACAGGGGGTTTGAGTCGTCGGTAACGTCCAGAAGGTCGGTCATCGAAGGCTGCGACGACGAGCCTCGGTAGCGTATGTTCATTTCCGAGGTGTTCGACAGCTTGTAGCGCAGGCGCACGTTCGGGGATACGTTGAAAACGTTGCGTGTTACGGTTGTGTCGAGTTTGTCTTTCTGGTACTCCAACTTGGTCTCCCTCGGCTCAAAGTTAACTGCGGCGTGGAATTGCAGGTTCTTTGTGTTGTATCTCACGCCTACCGACATCTTGTGGGTGTAGTTCTTGTATGTGGCGTACTGGCTGTTCCTCATGTTGAGCGTCATGCGCAGCGAGTCGGCGTCGGTGGGGAGCGAGCCTATCGCGGGTGCGTACATGTCGCGCCAGCCTTGCAGCGAGTCGAGCTGGTAGAGCGAGCGGTCGGAGTTTGAGTAGGAGTAGCCGTACTCGTAGCTTGCCTGGGCGAAGAGGTTCTTCACTATGGGTTCGCTGTAGCTGAGCCTGCCGCTAAGCCCCCAGTTCTCCGATGGATTGTTGCTGTACTGGTTGGTGAAAGTGTTGCGTGCCGCCGCGTTGCTTTGGAAGTAGTTTATGTCGGAGCGCGAGAAGCTCTTGCTTTTTGAGTTGCCCCAGTTTCCCGATGAGCTTATCGATATGTTGCGCCCCTTGCTGTTGAGCTTCCTCACCACCATAGCCCAGTAGTTTGCCGAGTTGTTGGAGTTGCTGCCGGTGTTTATGCGGTGGTTGGTGTTCACGGCGATGTCTTTCAGCACGGAGGCCGTGTCGGAGAACATTGTGCCGAGCGGGTCGGTGATGCCGCTTACGGCGTAAGGGTCGTTGTTGAACGTGGCTGTGCGGCTCTGGCTCCAGTTGTTTGACTCGCTGTACGAGTAGTTTGGCGCAAACATTACGGTGGTCAGCGAGTCGGGCTTCCACCTCAGCCACAGTCCGGTGTTGAAGTTGGATGAATGGCTGTAGTTCTGGCTGCGGGAGTTCGAGAACGAGGACGATCCTGCCGAGTTGAGGAATGTTTCGGAGTTGGAGCGTGTCTGGCGGTCGCTTGCGCTGTGGCTCCATCGCAGGTTGCCGTTAATCTCCAGCCGTCCCGCCTCGTCCTCTTTCTTGCCGTTGTCCCATCCTGCGTCAAATCCCGCGCTTTTGTTGGCGTTAAGCCCGCTGCCGCCCCCGCGTCCCGGTCCGAAGTGGCGGTCGCCCGCGTTGTTGGCGTTGCCGAATATTGTCTGGCGGTCGTGGTCGGTGTAGCGGTTCACGAATATGTCGCCGTTGTAGCGGTCCTTGCTTCCGTAGCCGAGCGAGGCGTTGCTCACCCAGCTTTCCTTCAGTTCCTTTTTGAGGCCCACGTCGAGAACGGTCTCCTCGTTGCCGTCGTCAATGCCCGTCTGCTTGGTGTAGTCGCTTTTCTTTTCGTATGACTTTATTTTCGACACGAGTTCGGTGGGCAGGTTCTTCATTGCAATCTTGGTGTCGCCCTTGAAAAAGTCCTTGCCGTTCACGAGTATCTGGCTCACGGTCTTTCCGTTTATCTTTATTGTGCCGTCATCGCCCACTTCCGCCCCCGGAAGCTGCTCCACGAGGTTCTCGAGCGTGGAGCCGACCGGGACCCTGTATGCCGAGGCGTTATACTGGAACGTGTCGGCCTTCATTTCCACTTTCGCGGCTTTGGCGGTGATTGTCGCCCCTTTCAGGGCCACATCGCTTGTGCCGAGGGATATTGTGCCGAGCTTTGCGTCGGGCGTTTTCTTGTTGAGCGTGGCGTTGCGGTATTCGGGGTTGAAGCCTATGAATGACACCTTGACGATGTAGTCCCCCGCCTTTTTCACGCCGAGCGAGAAGTTGCCGTTTTTTTGCGAGCTTACGCCGTTCACGTATGAGGAGTCTTTGTTTAGCAGCTGTATGGTGGCAAGCTCGATAGGCGTTCCCCCTGCCTTTTCCGTAACTTTTCCCGATATGGATAATTGCGCCCGCGCCGCAGCGAGCGACATACAGGCAAATAGCGACAACGTGAGAATTATCTTCATATACTCATATTATATATATAGCGTGAAACAAGCGGCTTGCCGTAATTTCGGGGCAACCGTTATTTTGACGGCGCAGACGCTGTAAGGTTTAATCGGGGGAGGCATCTTTTTGTTTGCCGGCTTATATTGCAGAATATTTCCAGGATTTCGGCCGGCATCGGACTGTATCCGTCCCTTTTTATCCCGGTTTTTGAGCCTGTTTTTATAACAAGTTGGTTTCCTGTCAATTAACCTATTTGCGAAAATTCTTGTAAGCTTTTGGCTTGCAGGGCGTTGCAAGCGGGCGAAAAAAGGTCTGATGTAGTTTGGATTATGTCTGATATAATTTTTCCTGCATAGGACGTAGTTTTTCCTACATCCTATGTAGTTTTTGTGGAGTTTGTGAGGGGCTGCCGATTTTTGTTTTGCGGGGATTATATAAACAATGTCGCAGTTTGCCGCGTCAGGTTTTCCTTGCCGCGTCTATGCGCAGGAAGATGAACAGGAGTATGGTGAACCCCCAGAGCGATGAGCCGCCGTAGCTGAAAAACGGCAGCGGTATTCCTATCACGGGGGTGAGGCCTATTACCATGCCAACGTTTATGAACACATGGAACAGGAATATGCTCAGCACGCAGTAGCCGAAAATCCGCCCGAACGCGAGACTCTGGCGTTCGGCAAGGGATATGAGCCGCAATATGAGGGCGAGGTAGAGCGTCAGCACCACGACCGCGCCTGCAAAGCCTTTTTCCTCGCCTATGGTGCAGAAGATGAAGTCGGTGTCCTGTTCCGGCACGTATTTCAGCTTTGTCTGCGTGCCGTTGAGGAAGCCTTTGCCGAGCATCCCGCCCGAGCCTATGGCTATCTTGCTCTGGTTTACGTTGTAGCCCGCCCCGCTCAAATCCTGCTCTATGCCGAGCAGCACCTTGACGCGCTGCTGCTGGTGGCGTTCGAGCACGTTGTTCATAACATAGTCGGTGGAGAAGAAGAACGCGAGGGAAGCCCCTGCAAACAGGGCGATATACAGGAACTTCATGCGCTTGAGCATGACGGCTTGCACAAGCAGGTATGTTATTATGGCGGCAATGACGGCGAGCATGGCATAGCCCACGTTGAACGGTATGACGAAGCGCGAGAAAAGGTAGCAGAGCAGTATTGCGCCGCCCCCGAAACCGCCTGTCCTCAATGCGTGGGTGCGGTTTGACGAAACGGCAAACGTCATTGCCGATGTGAAAAGCCATATCATCAGAAGCACGGTGAACTCGCTAACGGATGTGTGCGTGCCGTTTACAAGCAGGTCGTTGAACTTGAGGCCCACCACGAAATATGCCACTGCGGCGAAGCCGGCAAACAGGATGCTGCCGTTCATCCCCTCGCGGTAGAGCACCAGGAAGAAGGCTGTGTATATGAGTGCCGAACCTGTTTCGCGCTGCATCACAATCAGCGCCATTGGCAGCAGTATAAGCCCCAGGGTTGCGGCGAACGTCTTGGGGCGGCGTATGTCGTAGCCGTAATGTCCCATGAACTTGGCGAGGGCGAGGGCTGTGGCGCATTTGGCGAACTCGGCGGGCTGTATGCTGAGGCTGCCGAGCTTTATCCACGAATACGAGCCTTTGATGTCGGTGGCGAGAAAGGGGGTGATGAGCAGCAGCCCCATGAAGGCTATATATATAATGTATGCGAACGTGTCGAAAACCTTGTCGTCGAGCATCAGTATGACGAAGGCGATGAGCAGCGAGCAGCCTATCCATATAAGCTGCTTGCCCGAGCGCAGGGCGGGGTTGAAGAAATCGGGCTGGCCGTATTCGTAGCTTGCGCCGCATACGCTGAACCACCCCATGACCACGAGGGCGAGGAATATTGTGATTGTAACCCAGTCGAGCTGCCGCAGCAGGGATGGGGCTTTAACGTTCGCTGTTGCCATAGAAGAGGTGCTTGTGCTGGAACTCGTCGGCCACGGCCTGCCCGCGCGGCGAAAGTTCTCCGTTAAGGTATTGCTCTATCATCACCGCGCCTATCGGCACTCCGAAGTGCGCCCCGAAGCCGCCGTTTTCCACATACACGGCAATGGCAATCTTGGGGTCGTCCATCGGGGCGAAGCCTATGAACGCCGAGTGGTCGTGTCCCTTGTTCTGCGCCGTGCCTGTTTTTCCGCACACCTCAATGCCGGGCAGGTTTGCGGCGGTGCAGGTCCCGCTAAGCACGGCCTTGCGCATCCCGGCAACGACATAATTGTAGAAACGCCGTTCAACCATAGTGTAGCGTTTTGTGCGGTAGAGGCTGTCGGTTTGCGACCCTTCCACCTTGCTAACGATGTGGGGCGTGATGAAGTGGCCCCTGTTGGCTATCGTGGCGGCAAGGTTGGCTATCTGGAGCGGCGTGGCGCTCACCTCGCCCTGGCCTATAGCGTCGCTTATTATCGTAACCCCGTTCCAGCGTTTGCGGTAATGCTTGTCGTAGTATTCCGAATTGGGTATCATGCCGCGCCTTTCGCCCGGCATGTCAACGCCGAGCCTGTAGCCGTAGCCCATCGACACCATGTAGTCTTTCCATCTGGTGAAGGCTTCCTGTATGTTGCGGTATTTGCGGCGGTTGCCCATCATGTAGTAGAACCCCCACGAGAAGTATGCGTTGCACGACGTGGCAATGGCAGGGATGAGCGACAGCGGGGAGGCGTGGCCGTGGCAGGCTTGGTGGAAACGCCCTATGCTGAGTCCGTGATGACAGGCGAACATTGTTCCGGGCCCTATTATGCCCTCCTGCATGAATGTGAGGGCTTGCGTGGGCTTGAATGTGGAGCCGGGGGGGTATTGCCCGCTTATGGCGCGGTTGAGCAGGGGTTTGCGCGGGTTGCGCTGCAGCATTTTCTGGTTCTTGCCGCGCTGGCGGCCTATGAGAAGGCGCGGGTCGTATGACGGCGAGGACACCATGCAGAGTATTTCGCCGGTTTTCGGCTCTATGGCCACGATGCTGCCTATTTTGCCCTCCATAATCCTTTCGCCGAGAGCCTGAAGGTCGGCGTCTATGCTTAGCGTGAGGTTTTTCCCGGGCTGTGGCTGGCGGTCGAACTTGCCGTCCTGATAGCGTCCCTTTATGCGTCCGTGAACGTCGCGCAGGAATATTTCCATGCCTTTCTCGCCGCGCAGCTGTTCTTCGTAGGAACGCTCCACGCCAATCTTGCCAATGTAGTCTCCGGGCTGGTAGTAGGGGTTGTCGTCTATGTCGCCCTGCGAAACCTCGCCCACGTCCCCGAGAATGTGCGCGCCTATTCCGTAAACGTAGCGGCGTATGCTGCGCCGCTCGACCGAGAAGCCGCGAAACCTGAAAAGCTGCTCCTCTATCTGCGAGAACTCCTGCGCCGGTATCTGGCTGAGGAACACCTGCGGGGTGTGGCGGGAATATCCGGGATTTTTCCTGCTGTCCTTGATTTCGAGCATCCTCTTTATGTAGAAGTCCTTCGTGATGCCTATGGTGCGGCAAAAGGCAAGGGTGTCTATGCCGTGCTGCTCGTTCATCACCACCATGAGGTTGTATGCGGGCTCGTTGTAAACAAGCAGCCTCCCCTTGCGGTCGGTTATAAGTCCTCGCGAGGGGTATTGTATTTTTTTGAGAAAGGCGTTTGAGTCGGCGTTTTTCTTGTAGTCGTCGCTCATCACCTGTAGGGCGAAAAGCCTCGCGAGATAAACGAGGACTATAATGACGGCTATCCCGCCGATGACGAATTTGCGGTTTTCGAGACTGGCACTCATTCGGATTTCCTCTTTCCGCTGATTCTGACGCTCTCAATGGCGGCAATAATAAGTATGGTGAGCAGCGAGCTGCTTCCTGCATTTATAAGCATCTCAAGCCAGTTGAACAGCGAGAATGTCTCGAGCAGGTGGAACAGTGCCTCGCAGAACACCACCGCCAGCGACACATATCTTATATAAGCCCCCCAGCCCATTTTCCTTGCTGAGGGAACTGGTGTTTCGTCATCGGTCTCTGTCATGGAGTTTATTTTCAGGAGCCACGGCTGTATCATCGCCGTTGCCGTAAGCGAGAATGCCGCCACGCCGGGAGTGTTGGTGAATGTGTCGGCAACAAACCCGAACAAAAAGCTCCAAAGCAATATTGCGCTGCGCGGGGAGTCGCCCGGGAAGAGCAGCACGAAGTAAACCGCCACGAAAGGTGTGGCGTGTCCGAAAATGTGAACGTGGTCGAACACCAGCACCTGGAGGGCGAGAATAAGCAAAAACCAACCGAACTGTTTTAAGAAAGTGTTTACCATGTCCTGCTTTTTTAATCCTGTGGCTGTTCCATTTCCTTTGCGTGCATTCTAAGGCTGTCAACCTCCGCTTTTATGGGGCTTGCTATCACGCATACGTCTCGCAGGTCGGCAAAGTCGGTGGCGAGGTTCACTTTCACGCGGTATGAAAGCCCGTCGCGTGAGTTGCCTATTGCGATTACTCTGCCCACAAATAGCCCCGGTGGGAATATCGCCGAGTTCCCGCTTGTCTCAACATAGTCGCCAACGTTGAAGCGCGCGTATCGCGGCACGTCGCTAAGGTATGCCGTCAGCGGATTTCCGCCCTCCCAGCCGAGGTATCCGAAAAAGCGGTGCCCTCGAATCCTGCAGCTTATGCTCGACTTCCTGTTCAGCACGGGCATCACGAGACTGTAGTTGCGGCTTGTCAGGAATACGATGCCCACAATGCCGCCGCCGCTTACGACTCCCATGTTCGGGTGCACCCCGGCGGCTTCGCCCTTGTCTATAACAATGAAGTTGTTTTCCTTGTTTATGCTGTTTGACGTAACCTGCGCGGGGATTAGTCTGTAGTCTTTCAGCAGCTCTCGCTGCTTTTCCTCAAGCCACAGGGAGTCCGCGCCTTCTCTGGCAAGAATGTCGCGCAGTTGGTTCACCTGCCTTTGCAGCATTATGTTTCTTGACGTGAGGTCGCTGTTTATTTTGCCGAGGTTTATGTATGAAACCGCATCGGCGTAAGTTCTGTCAACGGCGGCGGTGAACTCGTTTGCCGAAGTGAACCACACGCTTGCCTGATAGTCGTTGAAGCGGAACAGCATGACAAGCGCCGCGCTTTCAAGAAGCGCGAACACCACCCAGTGGAAATGGCTTTTAATGAATTCAATCAGATTGTGCATTCGCCTGTTTCGTAATTGCGGTGAGCCGTGACTTTGCCGTGTTCGCCCCTATTCGCGAAAATGGTTAGAAGAGTGTCGCCTGTGTCCGCTCTCTAACCATTCATTAGTTATTCTGCGTGGGGCTTTGCCGCCACTTTCTTATCTCATAAGGAACGAGTAGCGGTTTACGTTCTTAAGTGCCACGCCTGTTCCCTTTGCCACGCAAAGCAGGGGGTCTTTAGCCACATGGAACGGAATACTCAGCTTGTCGGTGAGTCGTTTGTCGAGTCCGCGCAGCAATGCGCCGCCGCCTGTGAGGTATATGCCGTTGTGCACGATGTCGGCGTAGAGTTCGGGCGGTGTCTTTTCAAGCGCGTTGAGCACGGCGGTCTCTATGCTCGCTATTGTCTTTTCCAGACAGTGGGCTATCTCTTGGTAGCAAACCGGCACTTCCATCGGGAGCGCAGTAATTCTGTTTGGCCCGTGCACCACGTAGTCCTCCGGCCCTTGATCGCCAAGGTCGGTAAGTGCGCTTCCCACGTGGATCTTTATTCTCTCGGCCATGCGCTCACTCACTTTCACGTTGTGCTGCCGTGCCATATATTCGCGTATCTCCTTGTTGAAGTCGTCGCCGGCAATCTTTATGGAGTTGTTCGACACTATGCCGCCCAATGAAATGACTGCGATTTCGGTTGTTCCGCCGCCTATGTCAACAATCATGTTCCCCTCGGGAGCTTCCACGTTCAGGCAGTCCTTGGGGTCCATTCCCGCCTCAAGCTGCTCCTCTCCGATGCCTATTGCCGCCGCCATAGGCTCGAATATAAGGTAAACGTCGCGTCCGCCTGCATGTTCGGCACTGTCGCGCACGGCACGCAGCTCCACTTCGGTTGAGCCTGACGGCACGCCTATCACCATCCTTAGTGACGGTGTGAAGAGGTGGTTGCGCTTTTGGGCGTTCTTTATCAGCCCGCGCATCATCTGTTCGCAGGCGTAGAAGTCGGCAATCACGCCGTCCCGCAAGGGGCGTATCACGCGGTAGTTGTCGTTTGTTTTTTCATACATCAACTTTGCCTCTTCGCCCACTTTCACCATTTTGTTGGTGTTGCGGTCAAGGGCTACAATGGAAGGTTCGTTAACCACAATCTCATCGTTGTTGATGATGATTGTGTTGGCCGTTCCGAGATCCATGGCAAGTTCCTGGGTGAATGAAAAGAATCCCATTTGTGTATTGTAGTTTTATGCCTTGTTTGTGGAGAATGCGGATTCGTTTTTATTTGCCTTGTGCAAAGTATGAGTGTATTGCCGTGTCGTAGTGGCTGCTTGTGGCGAAGGCGCGCTCAGCGAAGTGGCGGCGGTCCTCAATGTCGGAGTTCGCGCCCTTGGTGTTGAGCATTTCGAGAAGGTCGGCGTATTCCGCTTTTGAGGGTACAATCACAACGTCCTTGAAGTTCTTTGCCCCGGCGCGTATGAGCGATATGCCGCCTATGTCAATCTTTTCTATGATGTCGGCTTCCGGAGCCCCGCTCTTCACGGTTTCCTCAAAGGGGTACAGGTCAACCACCACAAGGTCGATTGAAGGGATTTCGTATTGCGCCATTTCCTTTATGTCGCCGTCGTTTTCGCGGCGTGCGAGTATGCCTCCGAATATTTTGGGATGGAGCGTCTTTACGCGCCCGCCGAGAATGGAGGGATAGGTTGTGAGTTCCTCCACTTTTGTGCAGGGGTAGCCCAGTTCCTCGATGAATTTTTGTGTCCCGCCCGTAGAGAGCAGCCTTACTCCCTCTTCGTGCAGTTTTTTCAGGATTTCTTCAAGCCCGTCTTTGTGGAAAACGGAAATCAGCGCGGTTTTTATTGCTTTTCTTTCTGCCATGGATTATAGTTTGTTACGGTCTCTGCGACCGTGCATTCTTGTTAATACGTATGTAGTCAGGTGCAAAGTTACTAATTTTTCAGATATGCGCCTGATATTAAGCGGCAAAAAAGAAAATATGCGCGAAACTCCGCTATTGCGTTACCGTGGTTGTTTTTGTTATGGTTTTCTCGTATGCCACGTTTTGCTTGTCGATGTAGTCGAGCTGCACATAGCACACGGTCTCTTCGCCGTATTGCGCGTTGGATATTGCGAGGTTTATTGTGCCTTGCTTTGTCTGCCAAACGGTGAGGTAGTCGCACTTTTCCTGCACGGTCAAATCCATTTTCTGTTTGCTGTCGGACGTTGCGGCGGCATCTGTGTCGAATTTCTCGGTGCATTCCGCCGGCTTGCCGTATTTTTCGGTCAGCCGGGCTTTGAGGTCATAATAGTTTGCGGCGAGCGAGTCCCACTGCTGCTTGTGTTCGAACGTTACGCCCACGGCAAACACGAGGTCTTTCTTTGAGCACGACTGTATGAACGCCGTGCAGCCTTTGTAGCCGGCATAGCTGCCGAGCATCACCGCATTTTTGTCGATGTTGGCGTTGAACTTCAAGCCTTTCCCTTCCATCTTGGTTACGAACGAACTTACAGTGCCGTCGATTGGTGTGTTGAGGAATGTCATGTGTTCTGTGGCGGTTTGCGCGTGCGTCAGAACGGCAGATAGTGCGCAGATTATCGCTGTTAATATTCTCTTCATGATCGTTTGGGGGTTTGTTCCGTTTTTGGTTTTTGCAGCAGGAAGAACGCCGACGTGGTGAAGAAGTCGCGCACGTATGGCACTGCCGCTATAGCCTTGCAGAGGGTGCGCGGCGTGAGGCCGAACTTTGCCTTGTAGTGTGGGTTTATGAACCAGAAGTGGCGGTTTGCCACTGTAAATCCCGCCTTTCGCGCCGTTTTGTCAAAGAGTTCTATCGTGGTGCGTGTCTCGCGTATGTCCATGAGTTCGAGCACGTCCTTTTCCTTCACGTTGCAGTTTTCGAGCGTCATGCGGTAGAGCGGCATGGGCAGCAGGTGGAGGAACGGCGCGTGCGAGCAGAATTTGCTGCGGCATATCTGCTGGTGTCCGCCAAACGGCATGTACCACGCGGGGAAGCCGAAGAACGCATGACCGCCCGGGCGCAGGAACTTCAGGGCTGCGGAAAGGAAGCCGGGCTTGTCGTGCACGTGTTCTATCACATCGTGCGCGAGAACGATGTCAAACTTGCCGTCAAAGCCTTCGCACTTGCTCGCGTCGTTGCAGATGAACGTGCCTTCCACGCCGTCTTGGGCGAAAAACGTCTTCGCCTGCTCGGTGCGCTCCTTCACGATGTCCACTCCCGTAACCTCGCATCCCCTTTCGGCGAAAGGCTCAAGGTTTCCGCCCTCGCCGCAGCCTATCTCGAGAACTTTCATTCCGGGGACGATCTTTCCTATATGCTTTTCGAGGTAGGGTATGTAGTACGCCTCGCTTGTGGTTGCCAGTTCGTTGAAATAGCTCCGGCGGTCAAGATGTCGGTTTTGCATTGGATGTTATATGTTGCATTAGTTATTTGCAAATTTAGTGATTTCGTGCGGAATTGCTAACTTTGCCGCATAAAAACAACTGTTTGCAATTTCCCAAACCGCATATCCGCATACAATGACGAGAGTAACCGTAAGCCCGGAATACGGAGGCAGCCGCGAGCTGCGCGGCTTCATAGCCGGCATAGACCGCCTTTTCCCTTCGGGGGAGCTTGTGCAGCAAGGCAGCCGCAACACCCTGCGGCGTTTCACCGTGGGCGGCAAGAGGGTTGTGGTGAAGCATTTCGGCAAGCCCAACCCCCTGAACCGCGTTGTGTATTCGTTTCTGCGCAAGCCCAAGGGGGTGCGCGCCTACGAGTATGCCTTCCGCGTGAGGGGTGCGGGGTTCGACACCCCCGAGGCGGTGGCCTACATTGAGCGCAGAAGCTGCGGCATCATTGCCGACTCATATTTCATAAGTGCCGAATGCCCCTATACGCGCCGTTTCTACGAGTTCGGCGACGCTGTGGCGGAGGATTTCGCCGGCATAATCAGGGCGTTCGCAAGGCGCACGGCGCAGTTTCACGAGGCGGGGATGCTCCACCGCGATTTCTCGCCGGGAAACATATTGTTCGACAACGTGGGCGGGGAGTGGAAGTTTGCCATTGTGGACATAAACCGCATGAGCTTCTCGCCGGTAAGCGTTGAAAGGGGATGCCGCAATTTCGCCCGCCTGTGGGGGCAGCCGGACTTTTTCCGCATTGTGGCGGATGAGTATGCCAAGTCGCGCAATGCCGATGCCGGGGAGTGCTTACGCATAATCCTTGAGGCGCGGCGCAAGTTCTGGACGCGCTTCGCCAAAAGGCACAAGGTGAAATACCGATTGGAACTATAGGCTTGTAAATGCGCAATTAGTCAAAGAATTGCGCCTTTGTAGGGGCGTATGGCATACGCCCGGATTGCGCCGCATTTGCATTTGCACGGCGTTGGCTTTGCGTGTACGTTGGTGCGGTTCGTGCAGTGGCGTAAAGTGCGTAAGCCATACGCCCCTGCAATTATCGCAACCCCAATACCGCTAAAATTACATTTGATGTAGAAAAAACTACGTCCGATGCAGGAAAAATTATGTCTGATGTAGTTTGAATTACATCAGACATAATTTTTGGTATATGCAACCTGCTGTTAAACAGTTACTTGCAAAGAATTTTCAAAACAACAACAATCGCCTGACTGTCAATTGCTTGTGGAAAAATCCGCTTTTATTGCATCTTGATAATCTTTTTGCCGTTTTGGATGTAAACCTCTCCCTTTCTGGGTTGGGTTATTCTTGTTCCCGACAGGTCGTACATCACGCCGGTGTCCCTGCGGGTTCCGGCATTGCTTATTCCTGTGATTTCGCCGCCTATCTGCGCCACCGAAATGCCCCTCGACCGCAATCCGTTGAGCCAAATGGTATTTCTGTATCGGTCTATGGAAATTTTGGCGATGTCGTTGTCGGCAATTCCGGAGTTGTCGGTGTTGTAGATTTCCCATTTGTCGTTTCCGTCAAACATGGTTACGCCCACGTCGCCGTATGTCCCCAGCCACAGGTTGCCGTTTGCGTCAACGGCTATGTTTGTGATTGTGTTGCTCGGCAGCCCGGAGTTGCTTCTGTTGTAGGTCTTCCATGTGCGGCCGTCAAAGCGTGTGAGTCCTCCGCCGAACTCCGGTCCCATGTTGCTTTCGCCCGATGCAATCCAAACGTTGTCCTTCTGGTCAATCGCTATTGAGCGCACCATGTTCATGGGCAGCGGGCTGTTGTCCTTGTTGTATTCCGCCCATTCCCCGCCGTTGAACATACACAGCCCTTTGCCGTAAACGCTGCACCAAAGGTTGTTTTTTGAGTCGGTGGCTATGTTTGTTATGCGGGCGTTGTTCACCGGCGTTTCGGTGGAGTTGAAACTCGTCCATCTGCTGCCGTCGAAACTGTAAAGGCCCTTTTCCGTCCCCACCCACAGCAGGTTTTCGCCATCGGAAGTTATGTTGGTTACGGAGTTCCGCTCTATGGGGCAGTTGCGGGTTGTGAACGCCACTGTGTCGCTGCCGCTTATTTTCAGTAGGCACGTGTCGGTGAAGTGGAGCGCAATCCACACGTTTTTGTCCCTGTCGATGTGAATGTCCTTCACTTTGTTCACCGTGTCGTTGCTTTCCATCAGGACTGTGCGGTTGTCGTCCTTGTCAATGTGTATTATCCCCCCGCTTGTGCCTATCCATATTTCGCCGTTGTCGGTCGCGGTTGCGGTGGTGTCCATCCTTTCTGCCGGTATAAGGCTCTCGTATGTGTCGATGTGCCGCAACTCCCCGTTTTCAAACTTGTAGAGTCCGCTGCGTGTGGAGCCTACCCAGAAGTTTTTGCCGTCGATGAGCAGCGAAGACACTTCATCATACTTTTTGGTGGACGGCAGACTGTATTTCGTGAACTCCCCGCCGTTGTATTTCACGAGGAAATTGGCTGAGCCGAACCATACGTTGCCGTTGTTGTCGGTCGTTATGGCGTGCGTCCTGTCTGAAGGGATTGCGGAATTGGCGGCGGTGAATTTTATGAAGTCCTGCCCGTCATATTTCACAACGCCCTCTTCGGTTGTGGAAATCCATTTGTTGTTGCGCCGGTCTATGGCAATTCCCGAAACGCTGTTTATTCCCGGAATCCTGACAATGCCGGTGTTTTCGCTGTAGTAGCCGAACAGTCCGTCCCTGCTTGTGCAGAAGCCCCCGAACCAAAGTTTGCCGCTGTTGTCGAAGCCAGCGCGTTGTATGTTATCATGGCGCAGACTTGCGTTTCGGGGATTGTGAACACGGACCATTTGCTGCCGTCGTATTTGTAGAGCGAGAGCAGACCGCCGATCCACAGGTTACCGTACCTGTCGTGCGTCATTTGCATATTATACTGCCGCGAGGCAAGGGGGCTGTTTCGCGGGGTGAATGACGTAAGCCGGTTGTTTTCGATTTGCGCCACGCCTTTGCTGTTTGTCCCGAACCACACGCTGCCGCCGTCCGATGTAACCGACAGCACGTTGTTTTCGGGTATTGAGGCGTTGGCCCTGTTGTATATGGTGGTCTGGCGCGTGTTGCAGTCATACTTTACCAGTCCGCCCTCGGTGGCCAGCCAAAGCGCGTTGTCTTTTACTGCCATGCTTCTTATGCAGTCGGTGGAGGCGTAGTTCTTCCAATCCGAAAGCATATTTGTACGAGAATACTGTGTTTCCACAATTTTTTGTGAAAACGCGGAAATGCTGAAAAATGCAATAACCGCAAAAAACAATGCTTTCTTTTTCATGCTGAAAGGTTTATAAATGTGCGCTTCAAAGATAGGAAATTATGTAATGCCGGCAAAATAAAAATGGATAAAAATAAAAGAAAAACATTATTGCATTGTGCAATAATATTCGTGGGAATCCTTGTGTTTACAGGGTTTCCGACAATATTTTTAACACATAAAATTTTTATGTTTTGGCGAAAATTTTTATGAACACGTCTTTGAATTGTTAAGGAGAGAACAGATGTTTTTCCCGGCATACATTTTAAGTTGTCTTACTGCGCACGTTCAATGCTTTTACATCGGGCGAAGTATGTGCGTGCATCGGACGTTCAACGTTATTATTGCGACCGAAGTAAGATAACATACAATAGCCTTTGGTGCGGCACACACATCGTTTGGCGGATTTATGGAGCGGACGGCTTTTGCTTTGTCATTTTGCTTACCAAGCAATCCCTCTCCCGAAAAATTATGGCGCGATGCTGCGGACGTTGCGGAAATTGCTAAATTTGTCATTCCAAAAACCAACCGAAATGAACGAGCAGCAGAGGATATTGCAGTTGCGCGGGGAACTGCACAGGCACAACCACCTTTATTACGTTGAGAGTGCGCCCGAGATAAGCGACCGCGAGTTTGACGCGATGATGCACGAGCTCCAGGAACTTGAGGCGAGGCACCCCGAGATGTACGACCCCAATTCGCCCACGCAGCGTGTGGGCAGCGACTTGGGCGTGGAGTTTGCGCGGGTGAGCCACCGCTATCCCATGCTTTCGCTTTCCAACACCTACAACCGCGAGGATGTGCGCGCTTTCTATTCGCGTGTGAGCGAGGGACTGGGAGGCAGGCCTTTTGAAATATGCTGCGAGCTGAAATTCGACGGACTGTCTATTTCCCTGACGTACGAAAAGGGGAAACTTGTGCGGGCCGTCACACGCGGCGACGGCGAGCAGGGCGACGATGTTACGGCTAACGTGCGCACCATACGCAGCATCCCCTTGCAGCTTGCCCCGGGCGACTATCCCGACAGCTTCGAGATACGCGGCGAGATACTCATGCCGTGGAAAAGCTTCGAGCGGCTAAACGCAGAGCGCGAGGCGGCTGAAGAGCCTCTGTTCGCAAATCCGCGAAACGCCGCGTCGGGGACGCTGAAAAGCAAGAGTTCCGCCGTGGTGGCGCAAAGAGGGTTGGACGCATACCTTTATTATCTTCTCGGCGACACACTTCCGTCCGACAACCACTACGGCAATCTTGAAAAGGCGGCGAAGTGGGGCTTCAAGGTCTCAAAGGCGATGAGAGTTGTCTCGGGACTTGAGGACATTTACAAATACATAGACTACTGGAACGAGGAACGCCGCAAGCTCCCCGTGGCTACGGACGGCATTGTGCTTAAAGTTAATTCGCTTGAGCAGCAGCGCGAGCTGGGGTTCACGTCGAAAACGCCGCGCTGGGCGATTGCCTACAAGTTTGAGGCGGAAAGGGCGCGGACAAAGCTGCTCAAGGTTACTTTCCAAGTGGGCAGGACAGGGGCGGTAACGCCTGTGGCAAACATGGAGCCTGTGCTGCTCGCAGGCACAATGGTCAAGCGTGCCTCGCTCCACAACGAGGACATGATAAGGAAGCTCAACCTGCACGAGGGCGACTATGTGTATGTTGAGAAGGCGGGCGAAATAATACCGCAGATAGTTGGCGTGGACACGGAGAACAGGGACGCGAGAGGCGAAGCCGTGAAGTTCATAAAAAACTGCCCAGAGTGCGGTGCGCCGCTGGTGCGCTACGACGGCGAGGCGGCGTGGTATTGCACGAACACGGCAACCTGTCCGCCGCAGATTAAGGGGCGCATAGAGCATTTCATATCCCATGACGCGATGAACATCGACTCGATAGGCCCGGAAACGGTGGACGATTTCTACAGCCGCAAGCTCATCAGGGATGCCGCCGACCTTTACAGCCTGAAAGTGGCGGACATTGCAGGGTATGGCGGCTCGCGCGAAAAGTCGGCACGCAAAATGCTAAAAGGCATAGAGGACAGCAAGCAAGTTCCGTTCGAGAGGGTGCTGTATGCCTTGGGCATAAGGTTTGTGGGCAAGGTGTCGGCAAAGAACATAGCCCGCGCCATGAAGAGCATTGACGCGATAGCGGCGGCAACGGTTGGGGAACTTTCCCAAATAGACGGCGTTGGCGAGGTTATAGCCCAAAGCATAGTGCAGTACTTTGGCGAGGAGAAGAACCGCGAGTTCGTGGAGCGCCTCCGCGCAGCCGGCGTGCGGATGTCGCTTGGCGGGGAGGCGCAGCCGAAAGGCACGGCTCTCGAAGGGCAGGCTGTGGTTATCAGCGGGGTTTTCGCGCACCATTCACGCGAGGAGTACAAGGCGATGATAGAGCAGTATGGCGGCAGAAGCGTTTCGTCAATATCGGCAAAGACCTCTTTCGTACTCGCGGGCGACAACATGGGACCGTCGAAGCTCGAAAAGGCAAGGAAACTCAACATACCGCTGGTGAGTGAGGACGATTTCCTGAAAAGGCTCGGTGCGGGATAAGGCACGTTGCGGTTGCGCAAACGCCGTTCCCGAAAAGTGTAATTTGTGTCGATTTTCGGGAACGGGTGGTTGGGGATACGGGGGCAATCAGTAACTTTGCACCTGCTTGAAATGGTTATGGAAAGGGGTGATTTCGCTAATTTCATCAGCGATGCAGAGGCGCGGGGCAGGATGAACCGCCTTGCCGCGCAGGGTACGGATTTCGTTTTCGTCATAGACTATCCGCGTGAGAACTGCATTGTCCTGCCTTTGGACGAGGTTGACGTTTCGCAGTTGCGCTTTGACTTCCCAAACGTAGGAAAAGGCGTGGGGCGCGGCGTTCATGATGTGGGCGAAGTGGTGTGGCGGCCCGCGTTTCCGCCTTACGGGGAATACGAACGCGCGTTCAGATGCGTGAAGGACAACATACTGCGCGGCAACAGCTATCTGGTGAACCTGACAGCCAAGGTGGGACTTGAGACAAACCTTTCGCTTGGCGGGATTTTCCGCCGTTCGGTCGCGCCTTACCGCCTTTGGCTCAAAGACCGCTTTGTGTGCTTTTCCCCCGAAACATTTGTGCGCATCAGCAGCGCGGGCGTGATAAGTTCGTTCCCGATGAAGGGCACAATCGACGCATCTGTGCCAGATGCCGCCGCCGTACTTGAGAGCGACGAGAAGGAGGCGGCGGAACACGCCACGATTGTTGACCTTATACGCAACGACCTTAGCATTGTGGCGGGGGGAGTGCGCGTGAAACGCTACCGCTATGTTGAAGCCATAGAAACAAACCGTGGGCGCATTCTCCAGACGAGTTCCGAGGTGGAGGGGCGGCTTGCCGGCGGCTGGCAGGGGCGCGTGGGCGACATTGTGTTCTCGCAACTTCCCGCAGGGTCAATCACCGGTGCGCCAAAGCCCGAGACGGTGCGGATTATTGCCGAGGCTGAAAACTACAAGCGCGGGTTCTACACCGGCGTAATGGGATGCTACGCGGGCGGTGCGCTCGACAGCGCGGTTATGATAAGGTTTGTCGAGAACTGCGGCGGAAAACTGTTTTTCAAGGCAGGCGGCGGGATAACCTCGAAGAGCGAATGCAAAAAGGAATACAACGAGATAAAGCAGAAGGTCTATGTGCCGTTTTGTTGAGACAATAAGGTTGCAGAACCACAGACTATATAATATGTACTGCCATCAGATGCGCTACGGGCGCACGGTGCGGCATTTTTTCGGCGGCGGATATAATGCAGAAAACCTCGAAGAGGTTGCCGCCGCCTTTGCGGACAAAGATGGCGTAAACAAGGTGCGCATTGTTTACGGTGGCGCGGGCATTGTCTCGGCATCCTGCGCCCCATACCGAATGAAGATTATAAGAAGCCTGCGTCTTGTGGAGTGCGGCGGCATTGACTATACATATAAATATGCCGACCGCACCGCGCTCGACAATGCAATGAACAGGCGCGGAGACTGCGACAACGTGGTGATTGTAAGGGACGGTATGATTACCGACACCTCTTACACCAACATCGCCCTTTATGACGGCAGCCGCTGGCTCACTCCCGCCCGCCCGCTGCTGCAAGGCACGGCGCTTGTGCGCCTGTTGGACGAGGGGAGGCTCATAAGCCGCGACATAAAGGCGGGGGAAGTTTGGGATTATTCCCACATAGCCCTGTTCAATTCCATGATTGATTTCGGCAAACTTGTTTTGCCCACGGCTTGCGTGGTGAGATGATTTGCGGCATGGCGTACAGGGCGCGTGCAATACGCCCCTACAATTATCGCAAAGCCAATACCGCCAAAACTGCATTTGATGCGGAAAAAACTATGTCCGATGTAGTATAAATTACATCAGACATAATCCAAACTACATCAGACCTTTTTTCGCCCACAATAAACATCTGAAAAACAAAAACTTATGCAGTTTGTCTGTTTTGAGGTCAAGTGCTTGTGCTACAGTGTGTTATGCTGTCTGGCTGCGAATTACGTCATGCTCGTGCGCGGCTGCCGCTTCCGCAACGGCATTAAGGCGTGTTTGCAAACATGGGCGGCGGCTTTTCCTGCGTGGCATAATGTTGCGCATACCATGTGTAGCCGTCCGTTTTAAGCGGGTTTTTCATCGCGCCGCGCCCTTTATTTCCCTCGCAGGCCCTTATTTTTGCAATTGCAGGGGCGAAAAACGCACTTTTTCACTATATTTGCACAAATATCATGGAATTAAACTAAGCATCAATGAATAATTTTTTCAAAATTCTTTGCCTGGCGTCGGCGGCACTGCTCGCCATGCCGGCTACAGCCCAAGACTGCGCAAAAGCCGCAGACGGCAAAATGTGTTGCGCAAAGAAGTGCGCCGACACGTCAATCCCCGCCCTTAAGGGCATCAGTATGCAAACCGACCGCCGCGTGATTTCCTACATCCTGCCCAAGCGCATCATGTGGAAGCAGTCAACCGGCGGCTCCACAATGGAGAACGAGGGCATACTGCTGAAGAACAACTACGGACAGACAGCCCTTGGCGGAATTTCGTTCTGCCACCTGAAAAACGGTAAGGGCGGAATGAACTCCATGCTCTTCGACTTCGGCGCGGAGCTGCAGGGCGGCATACAGGTGGTAACCGGCGGCGCGCCCGCAAACAAGGTGAGGCTGAGGGTGCGTTTCGGCGAATCGGCTTCGGAGGCAATGTGCGAGATAGACGGCAAGAACGGGGCTACAAACGACCATGCGCTGCGCGACTTCATACTCGAAATTCCGGGAATGGGCATCGCCGAATGCGGGAACTCCGGCTTCCGTTTCGTGAGGATAGACGTGCTGGGCGATGATACCGACCTGCTGCTTCAGGAGGTGCGCGCCGCGTTCAGATACAGGGACATCCCTTATCTCGGCTCGTTCGAGTGCGACAACGAAAGGCTTAACAAGATATGGATGACCGGGGCGTACACCGTACACCTCAATATGCAGCAGTTCCTGTGGGACGGCATAAAGCGCGACCGCCTTGTGTGGACCGGCGACATCAACCCCGAGGTGCTGACAATCGCCACCGTGTTCGGCGCAAACGACGTGGTGAACAAGAGCCTTGACCTGTCGAAGGAGAACTTCAAGCCCACGCAGTGGATGTGCACTCTGTCGAGCTACTCTATTTGGTGGATGATAACCCACTACCAGTGGTATCTCTACACCGGCAACCGCAAATATCTTGACGAGCAGAAGGACTATGTTGACGAGCTTCTTGGCGTGCTTATGAAATATGTTGACGAAAAAGGATACGAGAAGCTCGACGCGAGATTTCTCGACTGGCCTTCGTCGGAGAACCAAAAGGGCGTGGATGCAGGTCTGCAGGCTTTGATGGCGATAGCCTTTGACAGCGGCGCGAAGCTTGAGGAAATCTGGGGCAACACCGAGCTTGCGAAGAAATGCTCCGACCTCTCCGCCAAGATGAAGAAATGCCGCCGCGACTTCAACGGCTCAAAACAGGCAGCGTCGCTCAACGCCATAGCCGGCATGATTTCACCCGAAAAGGCGGCAAAGAAGACAATCCTTGTAGGCGGCGCGAAAGATTTCTCGACGTTCTATGGCTACTATATGCTCGAAGCCCTTGCAATGGCGGGCTGCTACACCGAGGCCATGGACATAATGAGCCAGTACTGGGGCGCGATGCTTGACCTTGGGGCTACGACATTCTGGGAGGACTTCAACCTTGACTGGACCAAGAACGCCGCACGCATTGACGAACTTGTGCCCGAGGGCAAGGTGGACATCCACAGCTCATACGGCAACTACTGCTACAAAGGTTTCCGCCACTCCCTCTGCCACGGCTGGGCTTCGGGCCCTACAACGTGGCTAAGCGCACACGTGCTGGGAGTGAAGGTTCTCGAACCGGGATGCAGGAAGGTGGCAATCGAACCTCATCTTGGCAATTTGAAATGGGCCAAGGGAACTTTCCCCACCCCCTATGGCGTAATCAAGATTTCGCACAAAACAGGTGCGGACGGCAAGGTGGTGTCTGACATACAGGCCCCGCAAGGTGTGGAAATAGTAAAAGGCGAAACAAAATAAACTGTCAGGAGTATCATGAAACTTAAAAACATAGCCAAAATAGTCGCGCTGTCGGGCATATCGGTTCTGGCGGCGGGCAACGCGGGCGCACAGTTCAAACAAGCGTCCGTAAGTGAAATGGAATCCACGTTCCGCAGCATACCCGACTCGCAGAAGATTGCGGTTTACTGGTACTGGATGTCCGACAACATATCAAAGGAGGGCGTTGTGAAAGACCTTCAGGCCATGAAGCGCGTGGGCATAAACCGCGTGCAGATAGGCAACATCGGAAGCAACGACATCGCCTACGGCAAGGTGAAGTTCTACTCCCCCGAATGGTGGGAGGTGCTGCACACCGCGCTCAAAACCGCCGGCGACCTCGGCATCGAGGTGGGCATATTCAACAGCCCGGGCTGGAGCCAGAGCGGCGGTCCGTGGGTGAAGCCCAACCAGGCTATGAGGTATCTCGCAGAGTCGCGCACCACCGTAACCGGCGGCAAGCTGCTGAAGATACAGCTTCCGGAAGTGGGCAAGGAGGCGCAGGACGTGAAAGTGCTGGCGTTCCCCGACCTCGAAACTCCGACTGCATTCAAGGCGCAGCAGGAGATAGGCAGCGCGAAAACCATAGACTTCCACAGCGACAAGCCCGCAACGGTGAGGAGCATAACCTTTGAGTGCAAGGGAAGTATGTTCCTCAACACCGCAGCTTTGTATGCAAAGATTGGCAATGAATACAAATTTGTGCGCAACATAACGCTCGACCGCCGCAATGCGGAGCTTAACGTGGGCTTTGTACCCTTTGCGCCAATCGCGGCATCAGTTCCCGAAACAACTTCGAGCGACTTCCGCCTTGTGTTCAACGGAGACGAGGACAAATTCAAGAGCATCAAGCTCTCCGAAAACCCGGTTGTGGACAGTTATGCCGAAAAGACATTGGAGAAGATGTGGCAAACGCCCCATCCTTTCTGGTATGACTATATGTGGAAGCCGTCAAGCGAATGCAGCGACCCGAAACTCGTGATGAAAACCGACCAGGTTATCGACCTTACCGGCAACTTCAAGGACGGCACGCTGACATGGAACGCGCCGAAAGGCAAGTGGGTTATACTGCGCACGGCGATGCGCCCCACGGGAACGACAAACGCCCCCGCCACGCCCGAAGCCACGGGATATGAAACCGACAAGATGAGCGCGAAGCACATTGCCGCTCACTTTGAAGCGTTCCTTGGGGAAATAATGCGCCGCATACCGGCACAGGACCGCAAGACTTTCAAGATTGTAGTTGAAGACAGCTATGAGACGGGCGGACAAAACTGGACGGATGAAATGATTCCCGCATTCAAGAAGCGTTACGGCTACGACCCTGTGCCTTTCATCCCGACTTTCTACGGATATGTCGTGAACTCTGAAGACCAGAGCGACCGTTTCCTTTGGGATGTGCGCCGCCTTATAGCCGACATGGTGAGCTACGAGTATGTTGGCGGGCTCAGGAAGATTAGCAACGAACACGGACTTACCACTTGGCTCGAATGCTACGGACACTGGGGATTTCCCGGAGAGTTCCTGCAATACGGCGGGCAGAGCGACGAGATTGCCGGAGAGTTTTGGAGTGCCGGCGACCTCGGAGACATTGAAAACCGCATAGCATCTTCATGCGGCCACATCTACGGCAAACGCCGCGTGTGGGCGGAGTCGTTCACCTGCGGCGGCCCGGATTTCTCGCGCTATCCCGGCGAAATGAAGCAGAGAGGCGACAAGTTTTTCGCAGAAGGCATCAACAACACTCTTTACCACCTTTACATCCAGCAGCCCGATGACAAAGCCCCGGGCATAAACGCTCCGTTCGGGAACGAGTTCAACCGCCTCAACACTTGGTTCTCGCAGCTTGACGTTTTCAACAAATACATCAAACGCTGCAACTATATGCTCCAGCAGGGATACTATGTCGCCGACGTGGCATATTATATAGGCGAGGACGCGCCCAAGATGACGGGAATACGAAACCCCGAAATTCCGCAGGGATATTCCTACGATTTCATAAACGCTGAGGTTATCGAAAAGAGCGGGCGCGTGGAGAACGGGCAGCTTGCAATCGACGGCGGGATGAAGTACCGCGTTCTCGTGCTGCCGCCGCAAAAGACAATGCGCCCCGAGTTTCTCGCCAAACTTCAGAAGCTTGTAAATGACGGTCTTGTTATAATCGGCCCGAAGCCCGAGAAGAGCCCGAGTTTGCAGGGCTATCCCGAAGCCGACAGGAAGGTTGCCGAAATCGCAACAGAAATGTGGGGAGGCGACAAGTTCTTCAACCGCGTCATACAGTATGGCAAGGGCAAAGTTTACCCGCAGGCATCGATTGAGGAGGTTATGGCGGATATGCAGGTTGTTCCCGACTTCAAGAGCAACGACCCCACACTTCCGCTCACGTTCCTCCACCGCAGTCTTCCCGATGCGGACGTATATTTTGTGGCAAACCAAGGCGACAAGCCTATAAGTTTCAACGGCGCGTTCAGGGCCGCAGGCAGGACTCCAGAACTTTGGGACCCGCAAACCGCAGAGGTGCGTGTGCTGCCGCAGTTCACACGCCTTTCAAAGACTGTCGAGGTTCCCATGAAGCTCCAGCCGCTCGAAAGCGCGTTCATAGTGTTCCGCAACGCCAACGGTCAGTCAGGCGCAACCGCAACGGCAACCGCCGTGAACTACCCCGACAAAAAGGTGCTGGCAACAGTTTCCACGCCGTGGACTGTGGCGTTCGAGCAAGGCAAGGGCGGTCCTGAAAGCCGGCAGACTTTCAGCACGCTCGCAGACTGGTCGAAGAACGCGGACAGCAAGATAAAGTATTTCTCGGGGCATGCAATCTACACCAACAGCTTCAAGGTTTCCAAGCTGCCCGAGGGCGAAACCTACATCGACCTCGGCAAGGTTATGGTCATGGCAAAGGTTAAGATAAACGGTCAGGAAGTTGGCGGGGTATGGACGCCGCCCTACCGCCTTAACATCACAAAATTCCTTAAGAAGGGCGTGAACACCGTGGAGGTTGACGTGGTGAACAACTGGCGCAACCGCCTTATAGGCGAAAAGAATATGCCCGAAAGCGAACGCTTCACCCACCAGTCGTTCACGTATCTCAACAAAGATTCCGAGCTTCAGGAATCGGGACTTATCGGTCCGGTGGAAATACAGAACTACAGCTACGAACTGAAAAAGTAAATCCCCATGCGTTTAAGAAAGCTAATCCTTACGCTAACAATCGCGGTGTCGGCAGTGTCAGCATTTGCCGACACCGCGCCTTGTATTGTCAACATAATAAACTTTGTGCGCAAAACCGAGCCGCGCATCGACGCCATCACCGATGAGGTTCTTTACAAAACCACCGAGAGCCAGGCGTCGAATATGCTGAAAAACGGTCTCAACGGCACGTTCCTGCTGCAATACGATGCGCTCATCGACACAAAATACCAGGAGCTGATGCGTGCGCTTCCCGCCAATTTCGAGGTGGGGGCGTGGTGGGAGATAACCCGGCCGCACGTGGAGGCGGCGGGTTTGAAATGGCGCGGACGCTACCCTTGGGACTGGCACGCCAACGTGGGTTTCGCCACGGGCTACACGCCGCAGGAGCGCGAAAAGCTCGTGGACGTTTACATGGAGAAGTTCAAGGAAATTTTCGGTAAATACCCCGCATCGGTAGGCTCATGGTTCATCGACGCCCATACGCTGAAATACCTTGTTGACAAATACCATATAGTTGCCTCGTGCAACTGCCGCGACCAGGTTGGCACAGACGGCTACACCATGTGGGGCGGATATTGGCAGGGGGCATACTATCCCTCGAAAAACAACGCCTACATTCCGGCGCAGACAAAAAGCCGCCAAATAAACGTGCCTGTGTTCAGAATGCTCGGCAGCGACCCCCTCTACCAGTACGAATGCGGAGTGGGCGGGGTTGTGCAGGGAGTGTCAACCCTCGAGCCTGTATATGCCGCAGGCGGAGGCAATGAAAGTTGGGTGGACTGGTATCTGCAAGTTGTTACCCAAGACCCCGCGCTGGGCTATACATATTTCCAGGCGGGGCAGGAGAACTCGTTCACATGGGGAAGTATGCAAAAAGGCTTTGAAATGCAGATGCCCAAAATCGCCGCCCTAAGCAACAGCGGCGCGGTAAGGCTGGAGACCCTCGAAGAGTCGGGGCGAAATTTCGCCAAGCGTTACAGGCTGACGCCTCCCACCGCCACTTCCGCGCTGAGCGACTACACGCCACGCAACTCAAAGACCCTTTGGTATAACAGCCGCTACTACCGCACCAACCTGTTTTGGGAAAAAGGGGCTTTCCGCTTCCGCGACATACAGATATTCAACGAGGACAACAAGTCGCCTTACCTCACAGCCCCCGGCACGTCCACGGAATGCCTCTACTTCGCCCTGCCGTTTGTTGACGGCTGCCTGTGGAGCAAGCCCGACTATATGGCGGGTCTGCGCATTCTCGAACGCGGCGCGGACGGCGGCTACAAGGAGATAAGGTGCATTGGCCAGAACATAAAGGCAAGCGGCAAGACCGCCACAGTAACAATCAATGCCGCCGGAGGGGCGCAATACACCGTAACCCTTAAGGAAAAAGACATCACGGTAAGTTCCGGCAGGGGCAACGGCTACTGTCTTGAACTCACAACGGCACAAGGCGCGAAAACGCCTTTCGCCCACATTGCGACGAAAGAGATTACCAGCGTGCGCGACGGATTTGCCTATTTCACTAAGCTCAAAAGCGGCACATTCACCGATATGCGCGGAACTCCCGGCAAGATATGCCGCATCAACCCGGAGGGAAAAGGCATAGTGCTGCATTTGGCGCAGAAGTAACGCCAGTCCGCATTGCCGCGACAAGATAGCATTGGATATGGAAGAAACCCAACGACAGACCTACCGCCACCGCATCCCGGTGCAGCTGCGTTTCAGCGATGTTGACCGCTTCGGACACGTGAACAACGCCGTGATGTTCTCGCTCTACGACATGGCGAAGACGGAGTATTTCAACTCAGTGCTGCGAGAGCAGGCAAAAGGCGGCACACTCGCCGTGGCGGTGAACATCAACGCCGACTTCATCCACCCCGTGTTCTATGGCGACAAAATCGAAATCCTCACAGCCGTAACGCGCATGGGTACGAAAAGCGTAACCGTGGCACAGCAGGCGGTCAACACCAAAACGGGAAGCGTTGTAAGCACCTGCCGTACCGTGCTCGTGTGTTTCTCCGCCTCGAAAAACGATTCCGTCCCCGTGCCTCCCGAAATGCGCAACCGCATCATGGAATACGAGGACAACATAATCCTTTAAGAGGGTTCGGGATAAGGTTCAATCCGACAAAGTAAATGGCGGCTTTCGGGAGATAGTGTATATGGCGCATGCAATACGCCCCTGCAATTATTGCAAAACCATAATCGCCCACCCTTTCCCAAACACCGCGAAAATTACATGGGACATGGGAAAAACTGCGTCCTATATAGAAAAAATTATGTCTGATGTAGAAATTTCTACATCAGACATAATTTTTTCGCTTGGCAAGCTGCTGGAAAACAAGTGCTTATGAAATAATTACAAATTTGGTTATCTTTTTGTCTTTCAATGCTTTGCGAAAAACGGCATCCATGCACGGTTTTTTCGCGGGAGAAGGTTATTTTCTGCCTTCCCTGCGGCGTTGTTCCGCAAACCTTGAAAGTTCCCCCGAAGGCACTGGCCATGTCGAAGTGCCCTGCCGCGTGAAAACCGTCTTTTCGTCAAGTTTCACGATGTCGGCGCAGGGCTTTATGTCAACCGCATAAACAAGTTTGCCGTCTATATTCTCGAAAGCGGCGGAGACATTCTCGTTGGCAATCACCCCAAGGCGTTTGTGCACGTTGCCCCTGAACTTGGAATCGTATGTGTCCTTTATTTTCCCGAGGTCATATTCCTCGTGCATTCCGTTGAGATACACGAAATCATCGTGCAGACCGACGGCGTAGCCCATGTCGTTCACCCCGATGTATAGCTTGCCGCCCTTGCCGTTGAGGAAGCCGCACACCACCGAAAGTATCTCCGACATCTGAAGCCGCTCGTTCGGGAGCATGTGCGTGTTTCTTGCGGCGGAGTAGAACATCGACGACTTCAGCTCGGTGTATTCGTTTTCAGAGGCAACCTTGCGCTTTTCGGGCATCTTTATGTTCAGGTCCATGAGCTGGTAAATCTTCTCGCGCAGGTCGCGCTTCGGCTCATAAACCTTGAGGTTGTTGAGTATGTTGTAGCTAAGCACAAGCCGTGCGAGCTTCTGGTTCTTGCTCTCAACGGCGACGCTCGCCTCCCTCCACAGCAGGTCCTCGTCGCCGGGCTTGTCGAGGCAGTTTAGTATCCCAAGCTGCGTGAGGCTCACCCCGACATCGGGATATTCGTCCGCTAAGCCCTTGCTCTTTTCGGTAATCTCCTTCAGGCGCAGGTCGTCAAACTTGTCGTTCTTCTCGAAATACTGCATCGACTTTATCATGCCGCAGCGTGCCTCGTAGTATGCCGCCGCGCCGTTGTCGCCGGCGGCGAGCGCAAGAACGCGTGCAAGGGCCGAGTAGTTGTACTGCCTTACAAGGTTTCCTTTCTGCAAAGCCCCCTTGCGGTCGATAATCTGTATTATCTCATGCATCGCCTCCGTTCCGATAAGGGAGCCGGCGGATTTGGTGAGTTCCTCATCATCGCCGTCGCTTTCCGGGACGCTTTCATAAACCGTTCCGTCGGCATACTCCTCAATGAGCCTGTCAAACGCCTCATCCCAAGAGAAACGCCTGTCGCTCCGCGACTCGAACTCCGCGTCTATCCTTCCGTCCGACTTCACGTCCTTTACGACAAGGTTCACGAAGTCGAAGTTCTTCAGCGTGTCGTCCGCACCGTGCTTGGAGAAGTTCACCGCATATCCCCACTCGGTTGTGCAAATATAGAAGTACTGTGTCTCCTTTGTTATCTGGGCAAGAATTTCGTCCCCCTCCTCAACAGACTCGCTTATGAAGTTTTTCATGAGGTCAAGCATTCCGAAAGTCATCCTGCCGTGATTGTCGATGCTCTTGACCACAGCCTTCAGCAGGTAGGGCTTCCCTGTCTCCTTGTCGGTGTAGCTTTCCATTCGGGCGTGCATGGGGTAGCGCACAATGTCGCCTGTGGCCATCACGCCCTCGCCAGTGTAAACGTCGTCCTCTATACGGCATTTCATCATGCACTTTTCCGCCGGCACAACGCCTGTGATGCGTATCATAACCTCCGTGCCTACGTCTGGAGTGATTTTCTTCCGTCCGCGCGCGCTGTCTGCCGGTTTTGAGGCAAACAGGCTTTTTTCCACCTCGCTCCACAAACGGCGGTAGCTGTCGATGTTGGTTGTCGCGGCACTCACTTTTTCGCCCGCTTTCTCGTTTAGCATCACCTGTATCTTGTCGGGCGCGAACATTGAGCTGTGCAGGGCGTGCTTCAGTTCGCCGTGGGTGGTCGGCATCACGCTTATGGAACTGTTGCCCACCACAACGGCTGCTTTGTCGCCGTCGAAAGTCTGCATTCCTCCCATGCGGTCGGAATTTGAAGCCAGAGCCAGCCCCGTGCAAAGGTCATACACGTTACCCAGGTCTTTCCAGCCGAAGCCGTAATCGTCCGACGGCACGGCGCATACCACGCCGAACGCCTTGTTGAGCAGCCAGCCGGGAAACGCTCCGTTGTCGGCGAGCGACGAGGCGTAGCGGTAGAGCATCGAGCGCAGTATGTTTATGTCGGGACGCTCGGCGTTCACCGTCTTTACGAGCAGCAGTTGAATGGCTGTGGCCTCCACCATTTCCTTTACGCGCTGGCGGCTGCCGCTGTCCTCGAGCGACGTGAGGCGGTCAACCTGCTTTTTCTCGTTGCCTATGTAAATGTCGAGCATCTCGATGAAGGCGTTGCGGAAAAGCGACATGAAATGCTCGTTTGCGTGCCGCTCGCGAATTATGTCGAAAATGTCCTGTATGTAAACCCTCACGGAGTCCTTGCGCAGGGTGAACAGCGACATTATGGTGCGCATCTTCTCCTCGGCGTTGTAGAGGTAGCCCGATTTGTCGAGGCGGTCGAGGATGTCCTTTATGTAGTCGGAGTAATTCCCCCTGTTTATGTATTCAAGGGCGTTGATGTAGTCTTTCGCGTGGGTGATGGCTGCGGAAAGCTTGCCTTGGTATTCCACGCACTCCTGCTCGCTGCAGTTCGCGAGATAGTCGGAGTTCTCGAGCAAGTTGGTGCAGACCGAATGAAATGTTTTCAAAAGCTCCTCCTTTCCCTTGAATTCCGACGAAAGCCACGCGGCGAGGTTTCCCTCCACAGCCTCCACGGCTGTGAGAAGCCACAGCGAGTTTCCCTCGCCGTATTGGCGGCGCGACTCGGCGAATACCGGAATACGATCGAAAAGCAGCCGAAGTATTGTGTGGCTCACCTTTGCGCAGCCGTCAAACTCGAAAACCTTTTCGGGGGAATAAAAGGGTATGCCCTCGCCGTCTTTTTTCTCCACGAGCGAAAGCTCCACCCTCACGATGTTTATGCTCTTGACCGTTGCGTTCACAACCTGGTTCACGTAAAGCCTGGCGTTTCCCCACGACGTGAGGCGCAAAATAAACCCGTTGGTGTCAACAACCTCGTAGTATCCGTAGTCCGTCAGGTCCCTCTTTATTTTGAACTCGTAGGTTTCCCCAACCTTATATATTTGCGGCAGCAGCATGGAAATGTCCTGCATAAGCATCGGACGCCCGCTGCTGTCAACGTCCTTGCATATGCACGTAATGTTTTCGGGGCAGGCCTTCTTGCATTGGAACTCAAACGCCTTTACGCGCCATTCGTCCCCGTCGCCGTCAACTATGTAAAACCATTTGTCCTTAAAGTCCCTTACTGTGAACGAATATTTTTCGCCTTTCTCGAATACCATTTTGTTTTTGTCTTTGATGTTAAATAAAATACAATAAGCCGGCGGCCGCCCGCCGTTTTCAATACCTTTTCACGTCCACGGAGTCTTTCCATTCCCTGAACACAAAATCCCCCTCTCCAGGCAAAATCCGCTCGATTGGGATGCTGCGCCCCTCAAGCCCCACGTTGAACTCGCGGTAAATAAAGTCGTCGTCAAAGCCAATGTCTGCGGCGTCCTTCCGTGTGTTGCAGTAATAAATGTGCGAAAGGTGCGCCCAGTATATCGCCCCGAGGCACATGGGGCATGGCTCGCACGAGGTGTAGATCTCGCATCCGTCAAGATTGAAAGTTCCGAGTTTTGCCGCCGCCCTGCGAATGGCGTTCACCTCGGCGTGTGCCGTGGGGTCGTTGTCTGCCGTTACGCTGTTTGACGCTTCGGAGACAATCTCACCGTTCCTGACAATAACCGCCCCAAAAGGGCCTCCGCCGTTTTTCACGCTTTCCGCCGACAGGGCGATGGCGCGGCGCATGAATTCCTCTTTCATTTTGTCCGTTTTATAATTACGAAAGCAAATGTATGCAATATCGGCATTACGGCAAAGCGCACGGCGGTTAAAATACACGGCGCAAACCCCGTTTCCGGTTTGTTGCCAAAGAAACGGCGCGGATGCCGCAATTTGCATAAAAAGCTGGTTTCCAGAATTATGCCCGGTTGGAGGGAGCCTGGTGCAACGAATTGTTTTTCAGATGTTTATTGTGGGCAAAAAAAGGTCTGATGTAGTTTGAATTATATCAGACATAATTTTTCCTGCGTCCTATGTAGCAATACTCTGTTAATTCTAATGTAATCGTTTGAAAATGAGAGAGTTAATTAATGT
>ERZ808258.90-NODE-90-length-47778-cov-138.683779_pt1 | contig 47778 bp, 68 predicted proteins | sample MGYA00521280_ERZ808258 | MGnify/ENA primary metagenome ERZ808258 (study PRJEB31516, sample SAMN03275585) | gut metagenome | biome: mammalia-associated habitat; material: feces | host: Papio cynocephalus | place: Kenya | collected 2012-07-19 ...
ACGATTGATGGCGAAGCGCTTCAACATCAGATCCGACAAACAAAAGATCAAGAACGATATTCCTGGTCTCAGCCTTCGCCATGTTGAAGACTCCGCCATCACGAGTAGCGATATCTGAGAATGTCAAATTCGCTTTCATCGGTCCAAGGCCATCGATATTTTTGACTAAGAACCCAGAAGCCTGAGGGTTCGTCAATTCCATTGTGAGTACTTCATTTTTGGAATTGATCGCAAATATGGATTTTATCATCGTCTAAATCCTTCCTGGTTCTTAAGTCTCGACATCGCGCTCTTGGTCTGTCGATAAATATCAATAGCATCAAGAGCCTTTGGCGATGTATTATTCTGAGTAAACTCATAGTTATTGATGACCCTTTGCGCCGATCCGCTTTCTATCAAATCACTTAATCGATCGACGGCATTAATTACATCGCCATTTCCATAGACTCTAGATTGGATTCTACTATAGGAAGATGCTGCGGTATTAGCCCACATTCTGTTATTGGATGCCTTTGGATTTTCTTGATTTTGCATCAAAGCATTCATGGATTTAATACCATTTTGAATGTTATCGAGATCCATTACTGGCGTAATGGTCGGTGAGATGTTCAAGTCATCCAACGCCATACTCTGAACACTCGCAATGGCGGCCTTCGACATTTGTTTTGCAGCAGAAGCGGCTTTATCATCATTATTCGTTATGCCATTCGCAAAACCCTGAACGACGTAATCGCCAATTTTCATAAACACACGAGAAGGCGACTTAATCTTCAAATTCTCTTTAGCAGCAGATGAAGCACTTGCGGCCAATTCAGCGGCTGCGGACGCAGCTGATGAAATAGCACTACGAATACCAGCGGCGAATCCAGATGCAGAATACTGACCGGCCGAATAGAATTGCTGATAACCTCCACGTGCTGAATTTGCAGCATTGTTCAAAGCATTGGTGAAAACTCCAGAGAATTTACCAGTATTGCTTCGAAGACCTTCCAGCAAAGCATTAGTCAAACTGGATCCTGCAGATCTAAACGAACCCGTTTTACCGCTAATGCTTGATGGAATCTGACTGATAGCCGAAACCACTCTGCTTTTACCGGAATTCACAGAAGAGGTCATGTTATTCATCGCAGTATTGACTGTTGATGAGATTCCAGAAAGAGATGCGGAAACTCCAGAACGAAGCGAACTGAAACCGCTACTAATAGTCGAAGAACCAGCAGAAATAGTACTTGCCAATCTGGAAATAGATCCGGCCATTTGTCCAGCAAAAGACGATAGCTGTGTTGGAAGTGTTGAGGTCAAAGCTCCTGCTGCGTTTACATTCGATACGAATGCTGAAATTTGAGCAGCCGCATTGCCAGGAGATGCCGAGATGACATTACGACAACCGGTAGCGAACTGACTCAAATATGGAGCCACGGATGAAAGACCCCAAGGATTTACTCCATTGAATCCATTAATGGCGGAACTCAATGTCTTTAATTGCGGACCGAGATCTGTTGGTACGGTAACAGTCGACCAAGCTCGAACCGCACCAGCCAATGAACGTAATGGAGCGGCGGCAGAACTCATGGCATCGGCACCGAAGCCGCCCAATGTAAACGACTTGACACCACTTGCCAAATTGCTTAACTGAGAACCGATATTGGCTGGAACTGTTACACCAGTCCAAGCTTTCACTGCTCCAGCAAGTGAGCGAACGGGATTGACGACGGTTGCCATCACATCCGCGCCAAATCCACCAAATGTAAACGACTTGACGCCACTCGCCAAGGATGAAAGCTGGGAACCAATATTGGCGGGGACAGTGATTGACCCCCATTTTGATACAGCTGTAGCCAGTTGACCTAATGGGGTCGGAATTTGTGCAAGAGTGCTTGCGCCCCAACCGCCAAGAGTAAACTTACCGACTCCTGAAGCCAATGATCCCAAAGCCGAGCCAAGACCAGACGGAACAGTAACATTCTGCCATTTCTTAACGGAATCGGCCAGTGTGCCCAAAGGACCAGCGTAGGTTGCGATCGTATTAGCACCAAAGCCGGAGAAAGTATTGAGCAAAGCACCAAGACCCGCAGCGCCCATTGCTCCAACCATAGCAACGATACCGCGACCAATGGTGCCCCAATCCATAGCTCCGAATTTCGCAAGAGCGGATGCCAACTGATCCAATCCGCTAACAACAATGGAAATGGTTCCTGCGCCAAGGACTGCAGCCAATCCACCGATCATACCAATGGCGGTTGACATACCGCCAGCGACCAATAAAGCTCCTGCCATAGCAACGAGACCTTGACCGATAGTCGACCAACTCATGGCTCCAAAACGTTCCAAAGCGGCAGCCAACTGATCAAGAGTATTGGTAACGATGGCGATGGTTCCAGCACCAAGAATACCAGATAGGCCCGCAATCTTGCCAACTGCCGTGGACATACCACCAACAACCAGCAATGCTCCAGCCATAGCAGTTAAGCCGGTACCGATTGTACTCCAATCATAAGATCCGAATACACCAAGATCAATAGCCAGATCTTTCAATGAATCAGTAACGATGGAAATGGTTCCAGCGCCAAGAATACCAGAAAGACCAGCGAATTTACCAAGAGCGCCAGTTACGACTCCAATTTCACTTAAAGCACCGCCCATGGCAACAAGACCATGACCAATCGTGCTCCAGTCATATGTACCAAAGGTGCCGAATGACTTCGCAATCTTCGAGAGTCCTTGAGCCACAATATAAATGGAACCTGAAGCAAAGAGTCCGGATATACCAGCGAATTTACCAAGAGCGCCAGTTACGATTCCAATCTCACTTAAAGCACCACCCATGGCGACAAGTCCATGACCGATTGTACTCCAATCATAAGATCCGAAAGTACCAAGAGCGGTTCCAATCTTCGAAAGACCTTGAGCTGTAATAAATATAGCACCTGAAGCGAACAAACTCGAAGCGCCAGCGAATTTACCAAGAGCGCCAGTTACGACTCCAATTTCGCTTAAAGCACCGCCCATGGCGACAAGACCATGAGCAATTTGATCCCATGAATATACAGCGAATTCACCCAATGCCTTAGCGATGCTACTAAGAGACTTGGAAATAACCAGAATCGAGGCAGCAGTCTTGATTGAGAATTTAACTCCGGATAGACCACGCGTTACAACGATAAGTTCGGCCATTGCGCCGCCCATACCGGTCAATCCTCTTGCAATTTCACTCCAAGACAACTTGCCGATCGTGGTCATGGCATCGGCTAAAATATCAATGGCCTTGGCGAAGACCAACATAGCTGCGCCGCTCTTAAGGATGCCCTTGGTATCCATCTTATTAAGGGTTTTGCTGATGGATTTGAAAGACAAATTCAATTCCGTCATAAGAGCACCGATGGTGGTGATGCCCTTAGCAATATCAGTTGCATCCAATTCAGCAATTGTCTTCATAGAATGAACCAGGACGGCAATTGACGCTGCGATTTCAACCAACGTGAATGCTTTTACAGAACCAGTAAAAGATTCCAATGCGCCAGAAAGATTTTCAAGAGCATTTTTAAGAGAATCGGACCATTTCTTAACCGATCCTGCATCCTTGCCACCCTTGCCAAAAAGACCATCTATTTTCTCTTTAATGGTATCAAAAGTCGATCCGATCTTTTTGGCTGCAATGAATAGGCCGCCGCCAGCCAAGCCTGCAAATAGATCACCGGCTGAGAAATTATCACCAATAAAGCTAACAAGTTCTTTTGCCTTATTAACAATCCAATCAAAGGCTTTACCTAAGCCGTTGGTCATACTGGAAGCCACATTGGATATGGCACTTCCAAAACTAGAAAGATTTGAAACACCAGATCCGAGAACGTTAATGACTGATCCAAGAGCATTACCAACAGTCTTAGCAGCGCCATCGAACAATCCAAATTTCTTAATGGATTGATCCAAATTAAATAAGAAATCGCCTAATTTCGCAGCCCAACTTAGAAGTGTAAATCCTAGAGTTCCATCTCCTTTACCAAACGCTGTTGAAATGGCTGTACCAATAGCTTTAATGACCGATATACCGATTGAGAATACAGAAAAAACGCCACGAGCAATGCTTTTAATACTACCGAGTTGAGCCGTGACATGAAATAATACCTTCGTGGCTAGAAATTTAAAACCATTGGTGATGCTCATCAATTGAGCTGCTGTTGTTGGAGGAAATACTTCTTGAAATGCTTGTTTTACTGTAGATAGAACTTTTCCAAGAGTGACAAATATTTTCTTCAGTCCATCAAGTAAAGCAGTTCTTCCGCCCATGTCTTTCCAAGATTGCAACATCTTGTTTCGTGCTTGAGCTGAATCATTAACAGCCTTGCTAATAACATCTGAAACACCGGTCCAAAGCTCTTTGGCTTCCTCAAAATTACCAATGAGAATTTCAAATGTATTTGTCCAACCAGAACCAATGGCCTCTTTTGTTGTATCGATAAGCTGCGAGAATGTCTTAACTTTGGTAGCCGCATCCTCACCGTTTTTCGCCAACTGAAGAATTTGTTCTGCTTGATCGGAAGTATATCCCTGAGCAAGAAGATCTTCCTTCGTATATGCGCCTGAAATTTGCTTCAGCGTCTCATTAAGAACATCAGCAGTCAGCCATTGACCTTCAGTCAAAGAATCACGGAATGAACCATATTTATTAATTGCCTCGTCAACACCAGTTCCCATCTGGCGCGAAGTTCGTTTCAAAGCCTCCTGAAATACTTCGCCACCCATACCGGCGTTAACAACCGAATTCCAATCCTGCAAACTGACTTTACCAGTCGCCAAAGCCTGAGAAAGCTGATACATGGCGCTAGATGCCTGCTGAGAAGAAGATCCAGAAATAGCTGCAAGATTTGCGATACCTTTAATGGCCTTAGTCGATGTATCCAAATCGACACCAGCTGCCGTAAAGGTACCGATATTGCGAGTCATTTCCGTAAAGTTATAAATCGTCTTATCGGCGTAGGTGTTTAGATCATCGAGAGCACCATTGACATCTTCCAGTGTCGAACCCTTGGAAGCGGTATTGGATAAAATTGTCTGAACGGCATTCATCTGCGTTTCGTATTCAGCAAAACCATCACGAATGCCAGAAGTCAAAGTACTTGATAAAGATCTAGCGGTGTCAATGACAGCATTCGTCAAACGCTGCATTACTGAAAAACCAATGGATCCAAGTGCATTAAATGCATTACCAGCAGCATTCGCTCCTGCTGAAATCGGATTAAAGTTTATACTTTTAACCGCTGAATCAAGTTCTGAAAAAGATTTGGTCGAACCCTTTAGATTCAATGATTGCTTCAATTTACTAAGCAAACCAGAAGTCTTTGATACCCCAGCCTCAAACTGGTTGGTGTCCATACGCAATTTCACAACGCGTTCATCAATGCTAGCCATTGGTAATCACCTTCCATGCTTCATCAGCCATCCGTTGAAATATTGTCAAAGTCGCCGGATTAATATAATCTTGACCTTGGACATATCCGCCAGTTCCTGTGCCATGTCCGTATTGCAAAATTATCGCGATATTAACACCATTGTTAATATTCGAATTAGTCCAATTAATAATATAACTTCCATTTCCTTTTGAAATTTCATAATTCCAAGAGCTGGCCGTTTTACCGGAATCAACAGGAGTCGCTGCGCTTAATGCATCCACGCCAGCTTGACCATATTTGTCAAGTATTTTTATGTAGTCTTTGTTCTTCATGCGATTAATGAAGTTTTCAATCTTTTTAGTATCGCCAGAGACTTCAAACGTTACTCCCATTTTGATTCCCCTCCCTTTTACTCTAACCTTTTGATCCGTACTTAGCGCGTCTCTGCGCATTGAGATCGCGATACCTTTGAGCAAGCTCACTTCGAGACATTTTCTTTTTTGGCGAATTTTGAATGCCAAAAACCTCAATCAATGTCAATAAACGAGACAGATGCCAATGCTCACATGGCTCAGCTGGAATACCGGCTGTAAACATCCAATAATAAATAAGTTCGGAAGTGATGATTTGACGATTCGGTATTGGCGCATTGCGATGTTTAATCGTTGTAGCTGTCTGTGAAGACTGAATGTAATCAGAAATTTGATCGAAATAATTATTCATAATGGTTAGCAATTCCAATTCAGAAATTTCATCAATGGCCATTATGCGAACGTAATCGATTGTTTCTTCGGTTGTTTTGTCTTCATTGGAAAGAAAAGGCTTTCTCCATTTGCTTTCCCAAATAGACAACGTATGAAGTGAATGCTCGAACCGAACAATCTTCGGTCCGACTTTAATGAAATGATTACTCTTTTCATCAAAGAATTCACCTTGAATCTTCAGTTCGAGCATTTTAATCCCCTATAAATCAATAATAGAGCACTTCTCCAGGATAGATCACATTCGGATTACCGGAACGATATCCATGGATCTGAGTGTAGCTGACACCAAGACGAGATGCGATCTTACTCAAAGTATCTCCACTACGAACGGTCACACGTCGACTACTCGAATTAGAAGAAGTTGAATAGCTTCCTCCACCATAAGTGACGACCTGACCGACATATATTCGATTAATATTCCCAGAAGGAACCTTCCAAGCAGAAAGCGGATATTTACCATAACGAGCAGCAATGCTGCTAATGGTTTCACCACGCTGAACTCGATGAGAAATTCCAGAATAATTACCACCATTTTGATTGGTAGAGCTGCTAACGTTATAGCGACTATTGATGATGGCCTGCACCTTATCGTAGGTTCCTGAGCCATAAGCCGTATCGAGATTCGTCCTTCGTTGCGGAAGATTTCCAAACTCGCCGCGAAGCGTTCGTGTTGCGAGATTGTTGTAATCAATTCCGCTAGGCTTAGGAGTCGGAGCAGGAGTTGGCACGGTAGCTGTAGATCCGGAAGGATTAGCATACTTGCGCCAAGCAGTCCTATCGCCAGCGAAAATATTCAAATCCAATCGACCCGAATATCCCGGCAGAACGCCGTTAGAAGTATACTGCCGCATGGCTTCACTATACGCTCCATACTTCCAAGGATTGGACTGGTATCCGGTTGGACTCATAGATGCATACTGGGCAACCCAAAGGCCAGCTCCAGCGTTACGAGCACCCTGGACCTGCCAAACGGCAGAAGCCTGAACATATACCATCGGAATCACACCAGTGCGAGCTTTCACTCGATTAACAAATCGAGTGGCCCAATCGGTATTACCCCAAGACGCATTCTCGTCCGCTTCCCAGTCAAGCACCAGAACGGCTTTTCGAATATAACCAGCGGAATTATTAATAAAGAAATCGGCTTCAGCTTCGGGATTGCCACCGCCAGCATAGTGATAAATACCGATTTCCTTCCCAGTAGCCTGAGCATTGGCAATCTGAGCATTGGCATTGGGATTGACATAGTTCGTACCCTGAGTGGTCTTCACAATAGCGAAATCAGCAGCTACTCGAGCCGTAACGTCACTAGTCTGATGAGAACTGACATCAATACCATTCAAATCGGCTAAAGCAATCGCTGGCATTGTAAAACCGAGAATCGCCAAAACCGAAGCGATGGTCATTGATAATCGTTTCTTATACTGTTTGTTCATCATTACCTCCTTAGGTCATTTGAATAAACCTCCTATTAAATTATAAACCTGGTTCATGATGAACTCCTTTTCAATTCAGGAATAAATTAAACACCATTTTGATGGGATAAAATAGGAACGCCCGAGCTCGAATTGAAGCCCGGGTATTCCTCGATTCTCAATTTCGCTTACGCACTAGCGGTAACGGTCACCGTAGCAGTCGTCGTAATATTCGTGTTGCTCTTCGAAGTCACAACGATCTGAACGGTTCCAGCCTTGACACCAGTCACAAGACCGGTGTCGGAAACGGTTGCGACGGCTTCATTCTTAGAAGTATACGTTACGGACTTATCGAACGCATCATTCGGCTGAACATTAACAGACAACTGTAAAGTTTTACCGGCAACTACAGACAAATTCGTATTAGTTACTGTAATTGCCGTCACGCTTTTGGGAAGGCACCGAGAACCTCAGCCGGAGTCGGCAGCTTTGGCTCGGCGTCCTCAGTGCCATACAGAATATCCTCAAACGCGGCAAGCTTTGCGGAATCGACCTTGGTGGAATCGATGGTAATCAAAGAAACGGGATTGAGCTCAGGATGTCCTTCGATTGCAACCGGATCGGTTGTGAACTCCCAAGAGAAAGTAATACCTTCAGGAGAGTCATTCCGGGTCTCATAGCCACGCTCGGAAGGAGAAGCAGTAGCGCCATAGACCAGATGCAGCTTGTAGCCAGCAGTATCGGTCACATCGTTGCCGATCTTGGTACGGTATGCAAGACCGAACTTGTTACGAGTCTGCTGGCCGAAAATAACTCCAGCTCCCGCAGGGGCGATGGATCCATCACACTGATTCCATTCATCCGGGTACATATAAGCTTCAATCGTGCCGCCAAAGGTCTCAGCGGAACGTACAGAAGCATACTTAATGTTATCGGCGTACATGTCGTTAGCCTCAGCACCATCAGGCGTTTCGGTAACGGCAGTAAGACCATTCCAAGCGACGCCCTTCTGATAAGCGCCAGCGGTGTCGCATGGGTAGAGAACACCATGATCGGTACCAAGCTCATAGAAACGAGAACCAGTACCATCCCAAGTAAGAGCAGTCATAATTAATCTCCTTAGAAATAATGACTAAAAATAAAGATTATAGGAATCATGATTCAGATTATCGGATACATAATGTCGATCAAAAGAGATGCCGCTAATCTGTTCGACTTTATCCAAAATAACACTATCAGGATTTTTATCGATAACCGTAATCTGATACCTACGATTAACAGTATACGGAATATCATCCGCGTGAGAAATATTACCCGAATTTCGTTGATAAACGATACAAGGGTATTTCATTCGAATATTCGACGGGGGCTGAAAATATACATGTTCTGTAGCATATTCGGGATCAACCTCAGTCATGAGTTTCACAAGAATATCATGTAGTTGAAGTCGTGTTCCCATTATATATACTCCCTAGTGTTAATTTCAACCTCGGACGATTAACTTCGACCGTACTTACAATCCAACGCGTTCCCATCCACCAAATATACTTGATGTTGAAAAAGTTGTCATAAGCATACGCATCGGCCAAAATTGAAATCTCATTACTGGTGATGAGATTCTGATTGATCTGGTCTGAACCTTCAAGACGTCGATAATTACGCGTGACATCGCCATAATAAGGACGCTCGGTAATTTGTTCGGTCCAAACGCCAGGAGCACTTTCGATCTGACTAATATAACCGACTTTACCAAAGAATCGCACTGTGAGCTCCAATCAACAAAGAGAACATCATCAAATGAAAAAATAAGGGATGCCCGACGAAAGATTTGATCATCTTTTTGTTGAGCATCCCTTATTTTTTTTTAGAAATCAAGCCTAAGCGGTCGGAGCCGGCAAAGTCGCAGTTCCAACCTTCCTGGCGTAAGCACCCTGATTTGTCAGTTCCACGACAGTGATGACCTGATTCTCATTTCCAACCACCTCGCCATTAGACGGGAAGTCGAGCCATCCATCCTTAGACACGCAAGCGGTGTTATATGCGATAGTCGGCTTGGCATCAGCATCGGTGATCTTATAGCGACGAAGATCATTGCCTTCAACTGATTCCGTTACCGTTACCTTCTGGCCACCTTTACGTGCTGCAGCGGCTACAGTAAGAGCACCAAGAGTCGGAGCAGCAGTGACTGTCACCGTAATCGTAGCGACAGTCTCAGATCCGTCCTTAGCGGTTGCTGTAACATCGGATGTTCCAGCCTTGACTCCAGTCACAACACCATTTTGATCAACAGTGGCAACTTCGGTGGTCTTCGAAGCCCAAGTCACAGCCTTATTGGCAGCGTTATCCGGCACCACTGTAGCTGTCAACTGAATAGTCTTTCCAGCCTCCACGCTGGGGGTGCTGGGCCCAAGAGTGATGCCCGTCACCTTTACGTCAGTGGGAGGCGTCACGCTTTTGGGGCCTGGTCAACCATAATGAAGGACTTCGGAATCGTGATAGCACCAGACAGACGAGTCTCAAGCAGGTACTTATGCTGGTTGAAATCGATATCGAAGTCTTCGAAGGAAGAAATGTCTCCACCCTTGTTGGTGCCAACAGTGTAATCGCGCAGGTTACCAATGATGGCCAGCAGGGTGTTCTTCTTTTCGGTACCGGTCTTGAAGGATTCCAGAACTGGAACTTCAACGATGGCGGAAACGCCCATGGCCGCAGCAAGAGAAGCATCGGTGTCGTAAAGACGACGACCCATCTTATCACGCTGAACCATCAAGGTCGCATGAAGCGAAGGCGAAATGAAAGCCGTCGGGTTACCAGAACCCTGGTAACCGGTCTTGGCTGTACGAATCTCATCCACAATACCAGTGGCATCAGCATCATTCGCAACGGTCTTCTTGATAACGTAAAGGTCATCGTCGGAAACAATCGGGCGAATACGTTCGGTGTTTACATGCTCCGGAGAACTCGCGTCACGACCATCACCGATGAGAATATCACGAGCGATTTCCTCATTCAGCATGATTCGCATTTCCTTCCACAGGAAGTTAACAACGCTAAAATCGGTGATATCGATCTCGTCATCACGATCAAGACGCTGCTTCTTGTAAATGGTCTGCGGAACGGTTTCACGCTTGTACACGGAGAAGACTTCATCAAGCTTACGATTGTTGTTGTTGCGGTCCAGAGTGTAACCCTTAGCACGAGCTTCATCCGGAGTCAGATCAGCATAAGTAGTCTTGATCTTAGCAAATGGAGTATGACGAGTGGAGCTCAAGACGGTCTGAACCCATTCAGTATCGCGCTTGTAAATATACGGTTCGCCACTATCGACAGCCTTGGCATCCGGGAACAGAGTATCGATGTTCGAAATGCCATAAGACTGAGAATGAGCCAGGGCCGCTTCGTTGTAATCTCGGAAAGAGCCAACCTGACGAGCCTGATTCAGGAATTCTTCCTGATCAGCATGAGAAAGCGTCTGCGTCTCATTGTCCTGGGACTCAAAGATGTTGTTGTGCATGATATAATCTCCTTCTGCCTCGGAGTGAGAGGCTTCATCATAAGTATCTTCTTCAGTATCTTCTTCAGTATCGTTTTCGTTGTCAGACTGACCAGTTTGTTCGGCCGCCATGCCCACCATGGCGTAAACAACCTGCTTCTTTTCATCAGACATGGCATCGAAAATATCTTGAACGGTCTGACCATCAGAGGATTCGCCCTCATTTTGATCGTCAATGTCAGCATGAGCAGCCGATGCATCGGCATCGCCATTCATGACTGCGCCAATCAATGCATAAACCACATTCTTTTCCTGATCGGTAAAGGTATTCCAGATTTCCTGGATAGTCTTTCCCGAACCACCTTCATCATTCGCCACTTTATCTTCCTTTTCATTAGAGTTACTAGAGTTAGTGGAGTTACTAGGGCTACTAGAAACAGAACTTTCTGCATCCTTGGTATCTTCCTTCTTATCAGCATGAGCCAATTCGATGGAAGTATCATCATCTGTAAATCGAATCACAGCTTCATCATCCAAAGGAAACATTTCATCGCCATGCTGAATCGTCACATTATCGATAAATGCTCCAGGATTAGCACCGGCGAGTACCAGACTCACTTCACGAATAGAACCATGAAGAACATTACCTCCTTGCTGTGTCAAATGATTAGCATAGATTGAAAGACCTTTGATATCACCATGCTTTACAAGCTCTTTCGCATTCTGCCCCTGAGGACTATTATTGAAAGAGCCATAGCAATAGACTCCATCATCACGGTTTTCGAGCTTCACATGTCCAAGAACATTATCGATCCCAGCGTGATCATGCATGTAAACCAATGGAACGATGGTTCCATTGTCATCCGCGAATGCATTTTGCATGATGGTACGTCCATCCGAACATTTGATATTATTTCGAGTGGCGTATCCACTAAAATCATACGTCATATGACCATGACCTCCTTTTCCATTAGTTACTTACATTGTCACCCGCTCCAACGTCATCGGTCTCATCGCCCGAGTTCAATAGATCGGCACCATTTTGACTGAAATCATCCGTTGGAGTTTCTTCCCCATTAGTGAATTGTGCATTTGAATCAGTCCCTAATGGGTTAATATTGGAATTACGTAGCTGATCAGCCTGAGGCTCATCCGAACGCTGCCATCCCAAAATGCCTCTCGCCTCATTCGAAGAAATGATTTCATTCGATGTAAAGGCAGAGAAGATATTGGCCAACTGCGCCAATGGAACGAGCCTAAACGGATCACGGAAGAACTTAATGTCCTGTCCTTGAGTGCGAGCAGTTTTAGTCAAGAATGTAGACTTCAACGAATCACAGATCGCAGCAAGAATCGGTTCCAAAGTTCGATTATAATAGTTGAGCATTTCTGTTTCATTTGCCGTACCATTGACAATATTCTCAGAAACGCCTAACTGACCGTATAATTGAGTCCTCAAATCCTTGATCTGTTCAAGAAGATGATTCTCCAAAGGTCTATTCAGCTGCGTAATACGTTCGGTTCCATCAGTGTATCCGATACCAAATGTCGAATTAGATAGCTGATCTTCCAAATCCTGCCTACGTTTTTCGGCTTGACGCCTTCGTTCTTCGGACTTGATAACATACGGCAACTGAATAATCATGTTGAGTTTATTGGAAGCCGTTTGTTCATCAATCGCATCCAATTGATTCAGTTTACGAAGCAACCGTTGCAAAGTTGAATTCTGTTCATTCATAACCTGATAAAGAGGGTTCTGAATGATAGCGACTTGACTTAATGGCAAAACAATTTCTTCGCGTTTACCAACCAATGGGTCATCGTTGTAAACCGAAACAAGTACAGCACGAGGATACCATTCTTTAATTCGACCAACTCTCATGGTTTTAATATCATAAGAGTTCGATTGGAATGGATTAACATCCGTATCGATTGGAACAAGAGCCGCAGCGCCTTCATCCAGCATGGTTAAGACCGCATCCATGATGAAATCTCTACCATTTTGATTGACATTCGCTCTCAAATTCAAACAATCATTTAGCCCAGAAGGAACCGTCTCCAGATACTGTCGAGTGGTCTTATCGACCTTACAATGTCGAATCTCTATGGCAGCCACATCAATGGCGATTCTTGTATACAATCCTGCTACAAATGAGCGATCGTTTCCTCGTGTCAGAAAACGACGATTCACATTATAAGATCTCGTATACCCTAGTTCCGTCATAAACGTATCCGGAGATTTACGAAACGCATTCCATGCATGGGCGAGGACATCCATTGAAAAAGCCATTTGGATCTCCTATCTTTAATGATTCTTCAAAACAGTCGACCCAATAACGCCAAGAATCGCCAATCCAGCTTTCTTCCCCGCTGGGCCATACTTTTTAATTCCAGCACTTACGGCGCCAACAGAACCAAGAACAGCAGCTGCTGTTCCAAGAGCTTTTGTTCCACGATTGAACAAGCTTGGGTTCAATTGTTTGTATTGTTGCTCGGCTTGCATTCGACTGTTTAATTTCTTAAGTTCAGCGGTGGAAAGATTCTTAACGCCACGACGTTTCATTGCTCGTGATTCTGTATAATCCGAAGAATGCTTGGATTTACGTCGCACTCCCCATTTCATACCTTTGACACCGAAGTGCATTAATTCATCGGCATTCAACACACTACTCATTTGAAAAACCTCCTTCCCCTTGAACATTCAATCTCCATTCCAATTCTTTGATGTTGTTTTCTATAGCAGTTTCAACAAAAGAATTGGATGGTGGATCGAACTGAAGTCGGACTTTTTGTTGAATATATGGTTTAACACCAGAGATCAGAGACACGTCATCACTAAAATCAGACCAAAACTGATTTGCGGAATCGATTTGAAAACCATTTGATGGGCCAACACCAAGCTGTCTTAAATTAAAGAAAGTGCCGTTTATGAACATAATCAAATCGGGATCGAATGCTGTATAATCAGCATCAAAACCAATATATTTTTTACAACTATTCAGAATGCTTTCATCTAACATAGCCACCTCCTTACCATAATTTCGTATCCCCAGGCCTTCGATCGATGATCTTAGGCCCGGGAATCTCTCCTCCATAATGAATGGCATTATGCGTCATAATAGAACAGCTAATAAGATTATCTGGATCTAAAAGCAATCGATCGGAATGTCGAATGATGTCCGGAGTCAAGGACTCGATATGATGAACCATGATACGTCCAGAAATTGGATAATCGTGGCAACCTAGATCGAAACCTTTGTCGCGAGAAATCACGATATCTCGAACCTGTTTCCATTCGGAAGACATGTAGAACCTTTGATTCATCCATCTTTCAGAGCCAAAAGTTGGATGCCCCACAATGCCATCTCTTTGTAAATAATGAAATCGGTCTTCAAATGTCGATAAGGTCATTAACTCATGGTATGTTTTCATCATTTCTTCATCTTTAAGATCTCATTATAAGAAAGCTTAGATTTCGGATGCTCTTCGCGATACTCCTTAACGAAAATATCATTGCTATATGTCTTTTGAAGTTTATCCATACCAATTACAGACATTATTTGTGCGGCCGCGCCAGCAGTAAATCCGCCACCATACTTAATCATCATCTCAGTTGTAATTCGCGATAGGGCTTTTCTCTCATGACTTTTTATGAAATCATAACCAATTTCAGAAATTTTGTCCGTTGCAACTTTATCGCCATTAAAAATGATCAAAGGATCCTTTGATCCAAATCCCGAATAAAACCTGTCGTTTACATCCTGAACGGCATCATAACCTCGTTGCTTCATAAAGTTATAATATTCTTTGGGGACCGATGAATCTTTGTCAACTAAAGCAACGTTAAATGCGTGATAAGCTTTTTTGGTAAAATTACCCTTTTTATCGAACATTTGACCAGACATACCCCAGGTATTAGCTCCCCGCTGAATTTGATCCAAAACCGTCTGTTTATCTGAATCTGGCAAGTTTTTATACCAATCATTAAGACCCTTTTGAGCCGATTTTGGAGAAGCGATTTTCAAATTAGATCGAAGTGACATCGCCTTCTGATAAACCTTTTCTGATCTGGATTTATGATCATAAAGCGACTTCCCATACATTCCAAGATATTTATGCGCATCTTGTTTCTTATGAAAAGCATAAAAGGCGCGGTCCATTGGCTCGTTTTCGTTAATTGTCACACGTCCCATTTTCGAACCGGTTTTAAGAACCCTATCGGTTACCGATTGATAATGAGAATATCCGGCATAAGCAGCAACCGAAGCTAAGGTTATTCCTCCAGCAACTGCTAAAACTTTTTCAGTTTGAATTCGAGATTGAGCTCGAAGTTCGGCTTCTTTTTTGGTAAATCCTTTTGCCTGATACTTAGCTTCAAGATTCAAACGATGCTTGCTTTTTTCATTTTCCGGTGGAATTTTCTGACTTAGCTTGGCATCTCGAAGCTCTCGCTTAGCATATTCAATCTCTTGCTTCCGTTTTGTACTAAATAAACTTAACCTTTTAGCATCTTTGACATTTTGTTTCTTTTTACCTAAATCGGTTAAAGTTCCATCTTCATTTTGATAACGACGAACACCCCAATGCATTCCTTTGATGCCAAAATGCATGAGTTCATCAGCTGAGAGAATTTCAGTCATGGTGGTCTCCTTACTCGAAAGCGTCAAGATTGTTCTTATAAGCAACCAAAGAATCCATCAAAGCAGCGACCGCATCGATCTTGTCTTCTCGTTTGGCCTTATACAGCTTCTTGTTATTATTGGTATCCTGAAGAACAATACAGTTACCCATTGTAAAAGACATCAATTCCTGATCAAATATCAGTCGACGATCCTCAGCCAACTTCTTGATTTCACCCAATGGAACCGATTCCGTCTTGGCGCCCTGAATAACTTTCTCAAGACCGAACTCACCATTCTCACGAGCCCAACGTTCTACGAAACCTTTTGCATTATATGGATCGTAACCAAATGAACGAACGTCGTATTCGGAATCAATAATATACTTATCCAAATCATCGAAAATATCATCCATGTTAAGCATGGTTCCATTCATGACATAGAGTGAGCCCTCTTTCATGAAGTCTTCATACTTCGTACGAGCAGCCATCGGAAGATGACTCATCGTATAACTTGAAATATAATTTCGAGTCTTGACGCCGTATGTATCATTGCCCAAAGGAAACAAAAACGTGAATGAACAGAAGTCATCACCCTGAGAAAGATCAGCTCCAAGAGAACAAGGCATTCCCCAAAAATCTTTATGACGATGAGGAAGTGTCTCCTCATATGTAAAGAAGTAAGTATATCCTTCCATTGGAATACCGAATCGTTTCGCAAGAATATCATTGCGAGTTGCGGGAGCTTTCTCAGCTCTTTCAACATCCAATTGATATGTTTCGTATGTAACTGTCTTACCAAGATTCGGATTGGCTTTCAACCACATCTCTGGTTTGGCCACCTCATCAATGGAATCCAATTTGTAATACCAAATGGAGACGTGAGGATTCACGTAATCACCTTTTAGTATGTCCATCAGTTCCATTTTGATTGTATCTCCAACGGAATTTCGAACGGTGCCTTCCGATGATGTAGCAACAATCAAGTAGTCATCCAATTTGGATGCACCCTGTTCAATGGCGCCAATTACATCTTCTCTAGTATCACCAGAAAGCCATTCGTCAACTGTTGAGATCTTAGGACGAAGACCTTGTAACTTGTCGATTGACATCGGTCGAACTTCAAGAAGAGAATTGGTCATGAAATTTCGGATGCCAATTTTAGTCGAAGCCAACTTCGCTTGCTGAGCTTTTGGACCTGTGCCGGGAGCATTGCCGTCAGCTAGAACCTTGAATAGCGGTCCTGGCATTCTGGTTAATGCGGTTCTGAAAGGCGCCATGGTCTCTTCCGCCTGTTTCATGGTTGGGGCAACAATGATCTGAGAAGTTGTACTTTGATCCATAACCAAAAAATATGCTTGAATCATTTCAGCAAACATGGTCTTGGCGGCACCACGAGCAACGATCAGATACATCTTCTGGATCAAACGTTTCAGAATCTTTCGATTCTCATAATGCCCTGGTCCTCTTCCTTCTGGATTTGGAATATAAACAGAACGTTCAACATAGTAATACCAACCAAATATCTGTTCGGCCCAAAGTTTAAATGAATCCAAAAGATGAAGTTCAGAGCCATCGGTCAAAGTCAATTCGTTTTCGCAGAATGCAATAAACCCATCAACTTTTCGTTCATCATAGTAAACACCGGGATTGGCAATCAACTGATCAATTCTGTTCATTTCGAGTTCTATCTCATGACAAACAGGAATTTCACCATTCATGACTCTTTGCCGAAACTCACCATAATATTTTGGAACTGCTGTGTTGGAAAGAACCATAGCGGGTCACCTCTTCTCAGGCCTTCTTTACCTTCCGCACTGTCGACATTGTGTTAAGATCGAAAACCTTCATTCTCAAGGCTATCGATTCGATCTAGGTACTGCTTAACCATGGCCTTGCCTTTCTTTCTGTCGGCCCAAGCTTCAGCGTTAGTCGTTGTGCTCTTTTGGAAATCATCCATTAGCTTGTTGACTTTATTCAAACCATCAGAAGACCACTTTCCAATGCTGTGGTATACTTACGTTGCTCAGTCAGAAGCTGTTTTGCCGATTTACCAGTCTTTTTTTTTCAATCAAAATTTTCGACGAGTTTCACTGAGAACAGTACCAGCGACATCAATGATCGGCTTACTACCAATTTTGGTTATGGCCTCTGCTGCTGCTTGAGCTGCTGCTTGAGCTGCACGTTTTGCTTGAGCATTTTTAGCTGCTTTTAAAAGAGAACTATATGCCATATTCTTGATGAGACCACCATACATGGCAGTCAATCCAGCCCCGAGCTGTACTGCCATACTGACATTACGTTCTCTTTGTGCTTTCTTTACGGCATCATCGATTGACATGTTATATTTAGCAGAAAGCTTTCCCGCACGATTACCAACACCACCGAACAACGTTTGATCCGCTAAACTTTGCCTAGCGGTTGCTTTTAGCTGTTTATTGTCGATAGATTGTTTATATGTTCTCTTTGCTTTCTTATACTCGTTACGGGCTTTACGAATATCCTGCTGAGTACCTGTCTTCTTTGCCGATCTTAGATTTGCTTTGGCGTCTTTACGAGCTTGATACTCTTTGGAATATCCATACTTTTTACGAACACCCCACTTCATACCTTTAACGCCAAAATGCATGAGTTCATCAGCTTGTAGAATTTCAGTCATAGTAGTCTCCTTATTCATCTTCCGTTACTGACTTGGGCCTCATTATCTTGATAAAGTTGGCCCAGATTGATTAAAGTAATGCGACCCAAGAATTGGATCACCATAAGAATTATTAACTTCTTGATTCAATGTGAAAAAACAGAGTTGCCCGATGGCCATTCCAGCTTTAATTCGAATTGGCAAAGTATTCTCGTTTTTGATCTCCAAAGTAATATCGCCACGAAAACCAGGATCGATGAATCCAGCCGTAACATGCGAGGCCAAGCCCAATCGTCCAATTGAAGATTTACCTTCATAGCGAGCAGCTAAATTCTTAGGAATACTTACGCCTTCAATCGTGGATCCAAGAACGAATTCGCCTGGATCAAGAATATAGCCTTCTGCTGGAATCTTCATCTCATGAACCGAATCCTTTGGATACGTTTTTGATTCGGCATCGATCACCGAACCACCAGAAAAACGAATCAGACGAGAATTCAAATGAACATCATAACTGCAAGGTTGAAGTGATCGCATCTCGAATGGAAATATCAAGCCACTGGTTTGAACCAACTTTTGAATCGCATTGTCAGAAAGCAGCGTCATGGTTGTCACCCCCTTATTCATCTTCCGTCACTGGCTTCTAATTCTGGATCGTAGCCAGAATACTTCTTGAAAGCCTCCATCATGTTATCCAGCAATTCGCTATTGGCGGAAGCGGAATTCAAGGATTCACGCTTTGCTTCAAGAACTGCGTTTTCTTTTCGTAGTTTTTCAAGTTCGACCTGTTCTCGAATGCTGCCCTGCTTTAGCCAATAGCAAATGACCTGAGCGGATGCAGTTCCAGACCGCATCTGTTGCTCAGCGGCATCATAGGCGAGAAGAGTCAATTGCTTTTCGCGTTCTTCCACTGAACGAGCCGGTGGAAATTGGCGGGACAGCGGTTCGATGGACTTCTTTCGACGTCCCATAAACGAATCGCCTCCAGTTTCTAAATGAATAAATATGGTTTTAATCAGTTCCGAGGACTTTACTAGGACCACCAACTGTTTCACCATGGGCCGAAAGGAGTTTCCACCCGCTTGTGGCAGCGATCATGAACCGTGGAAATTAAAAAAAAAACCCACAGTTGGCAGTCCCAGTAAAGCCCTCGAACCAAAGCAAGAGGTAAAACGTCTCAGAAAAATCCCCTGCGGGGAAAAATCAAAGGGACAGGCGATGCCGGAGGGTGCTCAGTTTTCGCGACCCCTCCCCCCGGTTTGAACCGAGAAAAGAAATCGCGAAAACTGAACCTATTTTATTGAAGCGACATTGGTGTTGGATCATTTTGTGCGATTTTTGCGTATTTATTCGTTATGTCGTACCGAATGATCTCATCAACTGCTTCGTCATACTCTTTGTTGTACTCTTCATCACTCAATTGATCACTTGTGCTCATCACTCTATCCAAGTAAGAGCATGTATGATAGCCTGCGATCTCATCGTATGCATACCATTGATCCCAATTGGTCCAAGGATTGTATGGGTTGTCGATAGTAGTAATCAAATAGTCTTCAGTGTTAGCCATCATCCATCACCTCACAGATTGTCATGCAATGTAGATGCCGAAACACCAAGTCTATCTGCTACTTCAGCATAGCTATAGCCACGAGCAAGCATAGACTTAGCTCTACTAATCATGGATGCAGTCATAGCCACAGTCTTCTTAGGCATTGCCAACTCTTTGATTCTATCGGAATTCGCATTGTCCAGAATAGTACTAAGTTTACTAGCAGAGATTGCACGATGTTGAATGGCTTCCCATTCATCATCAGTAATGTAGACCTGCTGTTTCTTAGCACCGACCATGGCACGTCCTTGAGAAAGGCAACGATTACGCAACTTCTTAAGATCATCAGCATCGTATTCTGGATGATCTTCTTTCTTTGCTTTGTACAACTGATTGGCAACCAATTGTGCTCGAGCCTCAAGCGGACTGTTCTTCAATGCCTCATTGAGCTTGGCATCTAGGGACTTCACCTGAGTGGCATACTTTTTATTAGCCTGGGGGTCATATTTGAAACCGGGGGTATTCAAATACGACAAGCGGGCTTTGTTTGCCAGAGCTTTCATGGAGTTGCCATAGTCAGCATATACGCTTTCCATTTCGCTGCCTGAAGATAGAGTACGTAAATCCTTGGCATCAAATCCCTTGGTGGTTACGGTTTGTTTTGGAACTTCCTTATAACCACCAGACTTCTTGGGAATATATGACTTGCGTCCTGTATATTCCCATTCACGTTCACCAGTCTCAGGATTTATAGGTCCACCATTTCTGGCGGATCTAGCCTTACGCTCAGGAACACGAAGGGTAGAAGTAGTTTTAGAAATAAGAGTGGATGCTCCACCATATTTTCCAGAAGGCTGCTTCTGCCATTTTTCTTTCAGGAGCTCAATCTGATTATCGATTTCAGATTGCTTCCAATTAAGTTCGTGTTTCTCAGCATCAATAACAACCATCGAATGTCGAACTGCCTTTTCAATATCCGACCACGGAGCACCTTTAATGGTCATGTCCGTAATCAAATTTGAAACGACACCCATTTCCTTACCCTTTTGCTTCTTTGTCATCTTCTTCATACCAGGATATGAAGGATACGCAGTCTTTGGATCGAAGTTCTTCAGACCAGCCAGAGAAGCATGTGTCTTGATTTCACCTTTCGGGTTTGGAATAACGAGAACATTATCACCATCGAAATCAGCACCAGATAATCGTTCAGCAACCTTGGAATTAATAGCGACGCAATCCTTAGCTTGCTTTGACAAAGCGGCAATTGCATCTTTGTTCTTGTTGTTGACTTTTAACTCTGGGATCTCAAATTTGCCACCATGAGGGAATCGTACCAAAATAACCTTTTCGCCATCACGGAAGTTCGGTGCAAATATCTCGTCGTCTTTCAATGAAGGGATTGGCAAAATAACCTGAGTCCTTTGACGAGGCATTGCGGCCGCTTTCATATGAACCGCAGCCGAATCGCACTCATCCGAAAATTCTTTAAGAAGTTTCTTTCTAACGACAGGGTTATTGTAAGCCATGATCTCATCATAGGTTCTTTGATTCTTATCAAGCTCGATGCCCAATTGGCGTTTAGCCAAAGAAACGTCTTGCTTGGATAAGAACTGAGAAGGAAGATTCTTAGACCACTTAGACCAATCGCCTTCCTCATTCACCTTATTAATAAGAGATTGCTTTTTCTTTCCAGTCTTGGGATCAATATAGTCATATTGACCAACGATCTCACCATTGACAGCTTTAATGGCTGCACCAAATGGGTTGTCCCAATCAATATCACCTTTTGTTCCATCTGCATTTTTAACCCTCTTCAATGGTTTCAATACAGATTGATCACCAGTACCTTCAAGAGGTGTTCCTTTTTTCTTGTTTGTGTAAAAGACAATATCTTTGCCAGCGGGAAAATCCTTAGGATCTCCATACATGGCCATGCCTTTCAAATAATGACTATCGTCCACGTTGATTCGAACCTGAGCGTATCTGGAATTCCCCAACTCGAGATCGGATGCGCCTGGACGAATAAGCATCGTTCCATCTCGTTCGGTTCCACCGTCTTCAGCATATACAACACCAAGACGCTTTGAATCTAAAGCTACTGGCTTTTTGAAACCAACACCATCAGCATGTGGTTCATCAAGACTCTGAGTTGGGAATTTAACCTTGTCGAAATTATTCAGAAATTCCTTATAGTCAGAACCAGGATATCCCAGAACCTTAACATCCGTCTTATGACCAGTTCCAAGCTGATCAATATATAGATGATGAACCTTATAGCCTTCATCTTCCAACATTGCGACAGCGACTTTAAGCTTATCCTGGGAAACGCCGAGATGCCGTTCGATATTTTTACCAATCTGAACAGCATTATCATTGCCGATAGTCTTCTTCAGATTATCGGCAATGATGGTAGCGGTTTCTTGACGTGCTTTAGCAGATGGATCCAAAAGAGAACGAACCGATGATTCGTTAGGAAGGCCCATAATTTCAGCAATCTTGACATTGCTATATCCTTTTTGCTTCAATTCATAGGCTCGATGAGATTTAGCTGCTCGTTCCTGATTGATAGAAATAGCTCGCCTTGCTCGCATCTGAGCAATGGTCATTCCCAAAGCATCAGCAGCTTGCTTTTCAGTCATTCCAGATTTACGAAGTTCCTGAATACGTTCATGAAGAGGAGTGGAGTTCTCGTCCTGATACGGATTCTCTCCAGATCCCCAAGGATATCGTCCGGAACGACGCTTGACGCCGTAATGCATCAACGAATCATCTTCGTTTACAATGTACGTCATGCTGGATTCCTTTCAAAAAATATGAATCACCAACGTTGCAGATCTTCGTTACGAGCTTGATTGATCAATTCATCAAAATGTTGAATTGTTTCCATAATGGCAACAATCTCTTCTTTGTCAAGCTCTTCCAAAATATCGGCATTCGGCTTCAACTTAATAAATTTAGCATCGGCATCGGTACAGATCTTGATCTGATCGTTCTGATAGAGCCGAAGATCGTATTGAATGGATCGAGGATCAATGTTGTATTCCAAACAGAACATCGCAGCATAGATCTTAACTTGATCAAAGTGCTTAATCTCACCAAAACCAGTCTTAAGGTCAAATATGCGAAGTAGCCTATGCTTTTCATCAAAGCAAATCAGATCAGCAGTTCCGAAACAGTTCGGTGAAAAATATAGAACGACCTCGGGCGACATTCGATAGGCTAGCCCATCATTAACAAAATCGTTAAGAGTCGTATGGGTTCTTGGAAGAGGAACTCGATGCTTGTTTAAACTGGCAGCCAAAGCATGAAGTTCCGTTCCTCGTTGAGACATCATGCTGGATCGCCACATGTCGATCAAGTGCTGATCGTCATAGCGAAGCCAAGTGTGCTTGCTTGCACTCAAAAATGAATGCATTCCTTCAAGTTTCGAATGATCATTGAAAGTTAGCATGGTGAATAAGCCCTTTCACGATTAGCACAAATATGATTCCATGTCGGCCAGTACTTCGTCTTCGGTGTCTGGCGATATGAACCGAGCAAAGCCCATCTTGCTCATCTTGGAAATATAGTAATCTTGGTTTGGACGGTGAGAAGCGTTACCACTTCGTTTTACTTCAAGCATCGCCCAACGTTGACCGTAAAAAACAGTAAGATCGGGAATGCCTTGAATATAATCAGGGTCGTTCTTAAGAACCAAGCAACCTGGGAAACGACTCTTGATCAATGGTATTAGCTTCTTGTTCTGATAATCTCTTTCAAGTTTTGCCACAATGAAACCTTTCTAAAAATAAAAGGGATGAGATGCGTTCTTTAAAGTGCCACATCTCACCCCTGTCTCCGTTATAGTGCGTGATTTTCACGCGAGGTCAATCAAGGTCATGATAGGTAGGCTCTGGAATATGATCCACGAATTCCAAATGCCAGCCATGGAAGAATCCGTGATTATGCAGCAAGGCATTACGAATCTCATCTTGATTGATGTTGTAGAAATATGACATGTGACGAATGCTTGGGAAGACTTGGTCCTTCTCAATGATGCAAATCGGCTTATAGAGCTTTGTCCGCCTGTTTCGATTCCAACAAATATGAAGTCCGGCGATGTATCCGTTCTTGCTGCGCAGTGCGATCATCACATCTCCAATCTCAACTCTCAAAAATTTGGAAACTGATTCCGGAGAATCGAAGATCTCATTGCGTTCGTAAATATAGACTTCCTGATTAGTCATTGTAAAGCTCCTTTTCAAAAATAGGATCATCTGGATAGTAAAGGTGGGGACTACGAAATTTAGTGTCTGGATCGTAAGGGGTCGGATCATAGGTCTGATCTTCATAGCCATAACGATCACGATCCAAAATATCCGACATTCTCTCTTCCGTTGAATTCTTATCCTTGAGATCCATGACCCAAGGGATTCGACGATAGTCGCCTTTGCGATGACGATAGAATATGAAGTCACCGCCAATGAAACGGAACAAGACCAAGTTGTTTGGTCCCCATCGGTAATTGCTGCAAAACAGATTGTTGATGTCTCGAATATCCCAATGGCCGGAATTAGAGAACACATCCGTATTGGTCATGGCCACCAAAAATCGCGAAGATGGAATGACGTCTCTTGTATCCCAGCACCAAATGGGTTTGCTATAGACCATTGCGAAATGTCCGGTACTCAAAAAATGAGTGTAAGGTCCTTGATGCCGCCAAGGTATTGTATCGGAACCTTTGTCGACGCATAGTTCGTATGGATCGATCCGAGAATATGTTTGAATGGTGGTGAAACCACCAGCCTTCAATTCCGCTTTAGTTTGATCCAAGGTTTTATCTTGAGGCATCATCTGAAGATCATCCACCATGGTTTCCAGATCCGGATAGAGGGTTCGAGTGGTTTGCAAATATACCCAATCTGAAAACCTTCTTTGGTACTTTAATAGGAACGTCATGATTACTCCTTGTATGTGTGTAAATCTAATCACTTTTTGTGTGTAAATCTAATCATTGCAAAAAGTAAAAAATTTTGCACATTTAGCTACGAGTTTAGTGTAAATCTAATCACCCTATGATTAAATTTACACTGCTTTATTAATTAATAGTAGGATTTTTTTTTTTTTTTCAAAGGGCCAAATGTGTGTAAATCTCATCAAAATGACCCCAAAATGGCCCTTTTTGATTAAATTTACACACATTTGGCCTCAAGTCGAAGTTCATGTGTGTAAATCTCATCACCGATTTTTCGCAAAAAATCGAAATTTTGGCACGCCAAAAATCGCAAAAATCGCCAAAATTCGGTGATTAAATTTACACACATTTGCCCAAAATCGCCAAAAATGTGTGTAAATCTCATCACTTTTTGTGTGTAAATCTCATCACTTTTAGCGCCAAAAATGTGTGTAAATTTCATCATGACCAGCCGTTTTTACGCCCAAAATCACGTTCATTGAACTTGCCTTTAAGCTTCAAAGCCCTTAGAATCGCAGTATCCAATGAAGAATATGAACGTAAAACGTAGTAATTGAGCATCTTGTATGGTGAGTTCAAGCGATCAATTCTACCGGCGGCCTGTTCCATGATCTTGTACGAATAGTTCAATGAGTAAAATATAACCGTGTCAGTGGTGATGCAGTTCCACGCAGCTGCCCCACTGGCATAGTTCACCAAATATACCCATTCACTATTCTTGTCTTCCGGTAAATCGTCATGCTTATGACCATTCCTTTCAAATATCTTTCTTCCCAGTCGCTCCCCAAGTGTCCGCAATTCTTCCAACTCATAGTCATAGTTGTAGAATATGATTACCCTCGGATGTTCGACACAGATCTGAAATGTCGTCTCCAACCTTGAAGGATCGGAGTTCACCAATTTACGCAAAGCAGCGCAGAACTGGCTGATGTTCTCCAAAGGCTCACCCGTCCATGGATCCCTCCTTTCCTTTCTCAAATGCTTCTCAGCTAATTTATCGAATTGAACGGGCTTGATCGTCGCCGGAGCGCGCTTTGGTCCCGCTTGAGAGCCATCCTCATTCCTTGGCCGATCCATAGGAACCATGATCTTTCTCCTCAAATATTCGAGCCTGTCCTTCCTGATCCATTCCTTGACTTTTGGAAATTTGGACCAACGATCATAGACGGCATGAAGCTGCATAAACTGGGTCTTGTTCTTATAAAAGCCATTGGCTACAAATATGGGAATCAGATCTTCATAAGTATCTGCAGGCGTGGCTGAAAGCAAGATCCATTTGTTCTGCGGTGCCATCTTAGTCATCTTGTAAAATGACTTCACCCATGAACCGGATCCGCTGACGTGCTGTTCGTCAAATATGATCACGCCCTTGAAACTTTCGAAGTGTTTGATCATCTGCCATGACTGAACTGTGATCTCAATACCAGACGGTTTGTTCACGCCCTCATGTAGACCATATTTCACCAGCTCATCGCCCCATTCGGCTCTATCTCGTTTGATGGCTTCGGTGATGATGAGAAGATCAGGAGAGCCTTTCAAAGGCATGAGTGTCTCTCCTGAATCGGAATATCCTTTCCTGGTCTTACATTGTTTCAGATACCAGGCGATGGATACCAAAGACTTTCCCGTTCCCACGCCACCTGCCAAAATACAACCGGAGTGCAGTTGATTCAACGCCTCAATCTGAGGATCTCTTAGTTTGACCGCCATAAATATCCTATTCCCTTCTGTATTGCTTGATTTCACTATAACGAAGGTGAAAAATATGAGACATGATTCTACAAAAGCCTCTAGAATACCTCTAGAAGCCACGAAAAAGGCCTTTAGAGCGACTTTCGTGGTTTGTCCGAATAACTATTCATGTTTAAATATGATCGCTCTAAAGGCCTCTAGAATGCGTTTAAAACCTGTGTTTTCTGATCTGAATTTTTGGTTGAATATGGTATTTCGCGTTCTCTTTAATGGAGGTTTCACCACCTTTCATGCAATCTTGGCATTCTGCTGAAATATAAAGATTCCTGCCATCCGTCTCGACAGAACTCTCATCAAGCCAGATGATTGGCTCGCGAGCGCCTCTGTCGGCGGGACAGTATTGGTCATGAACGAATGCCAGCTCTTTTCGAATGGCATCGAAGTTCGCATCCGTGACCTTCGTTCTATCGTCTTGCATAAATATCCTTTCAGATCCTCAACGTATTGATCAATGCGACATAAGCCGTGACAAATATGGCGCTAATCAGTAGAATTATCTTTACCACTTTCATGGTCATTGCCCTCTTTCTCTTCGTTTGGCATTTCAAGACTCTTATATGAGATCTTGTCTCGGTTCACATACATCTCAATATCATCATGACATTGAGTGCATACTGCTCTGTAATATGCGAATTTGGATGAGCCATAGCCGATTGGGTACGTAACGGCTATGAAATCGATCGGATGATCACAAATATCCGATTCGTAGATCAGATCCTCGTCGTCATAGTCTTCGACATCATTGTTGTCTTCAATCTGGTCACGAAGTAGCAATGCTTCTTGCGCCAGAATCTGAATATAGGCGAATGATGCCTCATCCAAGTATTTGGTTTCAGCCATCCAACTCCCCTTCCTCACTCAGAATATAGGTGTAGACTTTCATCCAGGCTCCATCGTGTCTGAATTCCTTACGGATTCTAAAGACTTCGTTTGTTGGCTTGTAATGAAACCAATACTCAACAAACGGTGTCTTTTTCTCCATGTTGTTTTTATACTTGGTTCGTTTGCCAATGAACTTCAACGAATGAAGATCAAAGTCATCTTCGAACCATAGCTTTAAATATTTACGGCCAAAGAACATCTGCGAGGCGATGAAACGATTCTCCGTATCGCTTACATGCCCTTTTCTTACGATGTGTTGCCAATCTTTATCATCTGCCAAAGGCCATAAATATAGTTCGTCATTCTCATCGGTACTCATTTGACCTTCCTATCTATAGTGAATCATCATGATCAATAGAACACCAACTACGCATCCGATTGCATAAATATAAAGGTATTCCATGATTAATAGCCATTCTCTTCAAATGCCTTGATCACATCAGCAGTGATTCCAGATCTGACAATATCATCTTGTCCGAAACGTACCACATTGACTCCATTGACTGGGCTTAGGATCTTGGCCGCTCTTTCAAGACCGCTGTCCTTTGTATCCGACTGTTTGGAATCGCCACAAATAACCATCTTGCTCTTATGGCCTATACGAGAGCAAATAGCTTTGAACGTGCGTGTCTTGATGTTTTGGGCTTCATCGACAATGATGAAGGACTTATCAAAAGAATATCCACGGAAGAATGCCAACGGAATCATCTTGATCTGTCCTCCTTTCACCATGTCAGCGATCTTTTCGGATGAATAGAACTTGGAAAATACATCAAGCACTGGGCCAAGCCAAGGACCGAGTTTGTCCTCAGCGGTTCCAGGCATGAACCCCATGTCCAACCCATCCAAAGCCACTGGAGGCCTTGTAATGACAATGCTACGAATATCCTTGTCATGCAAGGCCTTCAGCGCACAAACCGTTGCAAGAAATGTCTTGGCCGTGCCTGCAGCGCCGATAGCAAATGTGATGATGTTGTCATGAATACTATTGACGTAATCCGTCTGCTTCTGATTCATGGCGAAAATCTTTTGCTTGCCTAGACCAAATATAAGATTCTCATCTTGATAGATGCCAAGAGGCGTTTTGGATTGCATTAGAACGATCGTCAGATTCTCCTGTTCCACATAACCGATCTGATCAACCGAAGCGATCATCCAATCGACAACTCCTTTGAGACGCTCAACCTCTTTCTCTTCTCCAAATATGGAAAGCATGAAAGGCTCGTCATCGAATCCGCCGACCGTGGAGATCTTCGCATTCGTATCCTTTCGAAGTTGCTTTAGATTAATATCGTTTGGGCCGTAAAGAGCATTAAGGCCTATGCGATTTGGGATCGGAATATGAATGTTGACGTGATTCATCGTTCATCCTTTTTATGTCGAGCTTGTATCGTTCTTGAGAACAAAGGCAATAGTTGCCATTTGGCTTCATTTGGATCATGCGATTCGGAATATGATCGAATGACCTTTGCTATTTTGGGGTTTTCTTTGACTAATTCGGATAGATAAGACATTCCCTGAATATGTTTGAAGAACCAATGTTGGTCCTCTGTATATTTGTCCGACATGATAGTTCCTTCATTGTTTCCTTTCATCACTCATGCCAAATATATGGCATTTCGCGTTGGTCGTTGAAGTCGATGCTTTTGTATTCTCGCCTCGAGATTGGCATGATCTTACCTCGTCCGCATAAAGGACAAAATATAGCCAATCGGTGATCCGTTGGGTTAATGCGATAAGCATCTTCGATTGTTATACTATCATGAGGGCAGTTCAAATATGCGTGTGCCTTATCGATGATGTTCTGTGGAATCATGGATTCGATCCTTTGACGAAAAAAAAGAGGGCTGGTTTTGACGCAACCCTCTTTTGAACTAAAATATCAATTTAGTCGTTGGCGATGTTATCGGATTCGGTGGACTTGATGGAATCCTTGGTCGATTCAACATTGATGACTTCCTGCCCAGGCTTTGGAATGCGGAAATCTCGCGATACAAAGTTTAGGGGCTTATTGGGGATAGTCTTCAATGTCTTCTTCGGTTCTTTCTTCAAAGGCTTTTGAATCAAATCGAAGGCCTTCTTACTTGCAACATAAGGCATTACCTGGTTATGCCGAACCCAAGGCCAGAAACGATAAATATGCGTTTCTTGACAGTTGTCGACCGACAGGATTGCCAAATATCCATCGATGTTCGGTGCGGTAACGAAGTTGACCTCATAATGGCTTCCCTTTGGAATGCGAACAAACTTCAGGAAGATCTTCTTCAGGTTCGGGTTCGATTCGGTAGTCATCTATTACTCCTTACTTTTCTATTTGTTCTTTGGTGGCATTGGTGGGTTTAGAAATCTCGATTCGTCGATTTCACGAACTGGGATTTCAAGAATATCTTGAACATGACAATCACAGCATTGAAAAATAACCTTGATGATAAGATTCCCTTTCTCATCGGTGCTTCCCAAAATTTGATCTTCATCAATCCAAACAATCGGATACTTTAAACTCGGATCTATCTTAGTGGGATCCATTTTGTAAAACGCTCGGTAACGTTCCAAAATATGATCATGAGCCGCACACGTTTTTGCATGTTTCTTTCGAACAGCTGTTCGTATCGCCAGAAATTTTGCCGCTGTATCGCTCATCGATAGCCTCCAGAAAGCGTCTTAATGAACCACCAGATGAAATATAATCCTCCGGTCAGGATCGTATAGACGATGACCTTCAAAGGCCCTGGACGATTGGACTTTGCACGATAAGAACCCATGGTTACTCCTTAAAATATATCATTCTATGCTTTTTAGCAATGCCGTCAATTCGTTTGATTGCATTACCTTTTCAACTGAAATAAAGCCATTATGTTTGCTGGTTTGCCACTTGATTCCGTTTGGAACAACATCAACTTGCAACTCGTTTTTCAACTTGTTGTCGATTTTGAGATGCCTATCCAAAATATAGCAAAGAAAGACATCATCGAATTGAAAACCCAACGACGTCAGTTTATCAGCGATGTCTTTTTTGGTATGTGGAGTCATTATTAATTCCTTTTTAATGAATTCCATATTGAAAGAAAAAGGGATGCCTCGCCATTCGGTGGTAAAGCATCCCTAAAATATCATTCGTCAGTCATCAATCTCTTTGAAGTCGGGATCGATACGCTGGAATGTGATGGTGTTGGTTGCAGAATCAGGAACCTCGAAGAATTCTTCTTCAAACGGATCCTCATGGATCTGCGCGATCAGCATGTTCAGCCAAGCAGTCTTATGATCGGACTTGGGAGACTGATACGGATTGAACGAAAGCTTGACGTTCTCAATATCAGCCCAATCCAGAATATTGACATTGCTTGCATTCAGTTTCTGGTTTCCATGGTTGTTCTTCAGCATGATCTTCGGATTACGGGAATCCTCCGGATCTTCCTTAAAACCAACGGAGACCTTCAGCAAATATAGCGGATCAGCGTTCTCGGTTTTAGGTTCGAGAATCCTAACACGGAATCCCTCATTGGTCAGAAAATCAGCATCGTCCTTATCCAGTTCGATGTTGAAATTGCGATTGCCTTTATCGTTGTACTGGCCTTCCTTTCCCTCAAAGTTGCAGAAACGAAGACGCGCGTCCTTGAAACGATAAGAAACGCGACCACGGGAATTAGTGTACTTTTCAACTGCCATTGTATTAACCTTTCTTGATTCTTAATATATAAAAGCTATGACCCATGTTTCCATGAGCCATAGCCGTTAGAGTGAAATATCACTTAGACGTGTAATGTTTTTCAGATCGAATTTCTCGGTTCTCGAATCCATCACCATTGATGTCTCGCCAGACTCGTTTCCAGAACTCCCTTCTACACATACCTTTCTCATGAACATGATGTTGGTAAAGCGTAACGAAGTCCCAGAATACGATGCCAGCAAGAAACGCCAAGGCAATGTATGCGAAGAACTGATAATCAACGAATGTAAAAGTCATCATTAATCCTTTCATGAAGTTATCACTTCATTATAAGGTATGACTTTGACGCGAATATCATCGAGCAGGCATCATTGCCGCCAAACGCATGACATCCATAGTGGCCTTGTCACGTCCTTTCTGATAGCAAATATAGCCAAAGAGGGCCAAACCACCAATGGCGATCTCAGGATGATCCACAATGAAATTCACAGCTGCGCGCTTTCCTTCATCGATCTTGTTATTGACATCGATGACGATCGGCTTCTGCTCTGCTTTGTTTTCCATTTTGGTTCCTTTCTTTTTACGTCCAAATTGAGGAATAAGCCTAAGGTTGATGTCCATGATTAATACTTTCTTCCTTTATTGACGGCTGTCATTAAAAGGGCGCAAATGCCTAACTTGACTATGGTTGTCATCATTAAAATATCAAAACGATTCATATGCTTTTTCATGATTGGCCTTTCTTTTTTTTGGTTTGGTGAAAGAAAAAAAGAGGGGGCTCTAACTTAAATGCACACCCGACAACGATTTGCAATTCTAATTAGAGTCCCCTCTTCATTATACGCTATGATTATGGCGCGAGTGGATTTACTTTTTGTCTTTATCCTTGATGCGACGATGTCTCTTCTTTTCAACATCATAGATATTGACAATGTAGGAATCGATTGAAATCTCCTTCCCGCATCCGGTGCAAATATAGTTTGTTGTCATCGTGGTGCCTCCTCTAAAATATGCATCAGAGCATACGATAGGTTCATCACATTGACATCCCATGAATTTATTGAGATCTTCAATTGTTACTGCCATTTTATTCCTTATTTCTTAATGATGTTATAAAGTCATTTGAGGCAGGATTTGGAGAAATATAAGGCTGATCCTCATCAACAAGCCAATCGTAAGAACCATACTCATTGATGGTCTCGATTGCTCCATTGACAAGCTCATCATAATATGATCTATCAACCTCGTCTTGCTTTCCACTGTCACGAAGAACCGAGGATTCCTTCCATCGATAACCTTTGGATCCCGCCAAAGCAGAATATGTGTAATCCATTGGATAATCCTCAATTTTATGACCGGGAGCTAGACGATTCTCTGGTGTTGACAATATAGTCAAACCAGCCGCTTTTGCTTCATCTCGCTTCTGCTTCCATTCGCTAGCTGTAAGGAAATCAGAATCCGGGATGATTGGCGTTTTCTCTTTTGATTGCCTGACTAATTCCCCACCTCCAAGACCTGGCTTTACTGGTGAAAATGCAGAGACCTTTCCAACAAATGAATAATTGTGTTGGCCTTCTGGTAAGCCTTCATTGAAGTCCAAGAATATAGAAGTGGTTGCCGACTTCGTTTCGCATAGATCCTCAAATACAATCGGTTTATGAGAAAATAACCTTTTGAACACATAAGGAACTGCGAATTGAGTACCGGTTGCTGCCCATCCACGATTGCTTGCTGCATCGTGACCGTCATCACCATAGCAATGATGAGCAATATAAATAGCCTTATTGACAATGCACATCTTATCATAGACGGCTTCTAGCTCAAACGTGTACCCGTATTTTTTACCAAATTCCATTACGAAATCAACAATGCTTTTATCAGCATCGGCAATCTTAATGGAATCGGTCTTAATATGGACGACTGTGTATCCTCGTTCCAATACCTCCTTCTTAAGGAGCATCATGAATAACGCCCCTCGCTTGGCTACTTGATTATCTGGATTTCTATTATTCTTGCCATTAGCTGCATCATTAAACTGAGTAGGAAATGATGCAGATGTCAATCCATAAACCGAATTGATCACGATTTTTAAGGCCTGAGCCAAGGCCTTCGAGTTCTCTTGGAGTGCATCATCGGGCAATGCATCTCCCATGATCTCTTTGGCCTTGGCGAAATCCTTGTGCTTGATTGCGACTCGAGCACCCTTAATCTGTGAGAACTTTTCAGTATATGGACCGAAGAAATCCATGGCTTCGATGCTTGAAGGATGCAATGATGCCACATCGAGTAGTGCGACATTGCCAAAGAAGCCACCAAGATGTTCTTCTGCCATTACTTGTTCTCCTCATCTTCTAAAATATCATTATCGCTTTTCGGTTTTGGTTGATTGAACAGACGGGCATGTTCATCCAAATCCGTAAGTTGAATCAGTGTAAATCCCGCTGCAAATAAGATCGCAACCGCGATGATTAAACACGTCATAGCTTGATCATAGGTCATGATTACTCCTTGTCCCATGGATGTTTCATATTCATGTAGTCGTATCCATATGTTCCGTCTTTCATGCCGTACACGAATACATATCCGCCTTCAGAAGGGTTTTCTCCAAGATATCTAGATTTTTGATCCTTGGGTGCGAACTTATCAAAGGTGTACCCAGGGAATGTCTTTGATAGATCCGTAAAATTAAACTCATTCTGAGGATGCTTATTCGAACCAAATATAATTTTGGCGGTGTGCGTATTGGTAGTGTCATTGACGCTTAATCCGCTAAGACGGGCTAACATCTTACGTGCTGTGAAGTCCTCCTTGAGATGATCAAATACGGCTTTTGTGGCTCTAACATCGTCTTCGCAATATGATTGCACCAGTGGCCATTTACTTGGATCTACTGGCTGATCCCAAGGCATTCCCAATTCATGGTGATCGATACCAAGTTCGATTTCCCATTTCTTCAGGCTTTGCTTCTTGGCTGCGAAGTCGTAAATATCAGCATATGAAACATTGAATGCCTGTCCATATGATGCATCCCTTGAACCAGAAACGATCTTTTGAGATAGATGATACAGTTCTTCATTGTTCATACCCACAACGGCCCATGCCCATAGAATATGATTGTCATACTTCCTATTATTGAATCCGACAAGATTCTCATTCAGAAGCGTCATCACATCCTTTCTTGAAGGATTGATCCATGTCTTAACAACATCCGAATCGGATTTCATGAAACAGATCATGAACAGATTTGGAAATACTTCAGTATCGAAGAATGTTAAGACATCGGGATCTGACTGTTTGGTAATCTCTGAAGAATGAGGTTCTTCGCTTTGAAACTTCATATTGGCGACTAGTCCAACGCAATAGTCAGACCAATGTGTCGAATTCATTGCAAAGTTCAAAATATCATTCTTGAGATCCGATACATCATAAGGTTTACCCGATTCATACATCTCATCCATTAATTTCTTAATGAATTCGACTGAAGGTTTAGTGCCTGGTGTGTATTTCTTTTGAAGACATTTGGCGATGATCGCTCTTAGATGTTTTTCATCCTTGAGTTCATGATCGTTGATCATCGACTTTTCTCCTTTCAAAGGGAGGCCGCTTGAAATATGAGCAACATTGAGTGTATTGCACTTCGTCAGTTTCCTTCTCAAAGAAGAATTACCTTTGAAGACTTTAATCTCAATGTGTGTCGAATATAGATTCTTTAATCGGTTCACATCGCCATCGTAAATATAATGAAGGTGTAATCCATTGCCGCTCTTTGAAACCTCCGCATATGTCGGAGGAAACTTGGAAGCAGCTTCTATATTCTTTTCAAGCGACTTTTCTCCATCATCACCACGAATATCAAAGTCAAGAACAATGTGATTCTGAGGAACCATCACCCAATGCAGTTTGGATGTATCCAGATCCTTCAGTTTAGTCGTGCACTTAGACCATGAATATCGTGGTGCGCCCACATCATCATTCCGAGCATACTGCGCACTATATGTTGATGCTATCTTATCGAATTGCGACTGATTGGCATCGGATAAATTCAGCCATTCAGGTTTGTGCTGAATATGACCAGAACCGGCAACGATTCGAGATTCAAAGCGATCCTCTTTGAATCCAGAATATGCAACCGACTTGCCTTTGACACGATCGATCTTATTGAAATATGTTCCGATTTCATATGAGAATTCCGAACGTTTCATGCGTACATCAACATTGGACTCATCAGCCCACTCTTTGTATGCACGCCAAAGATCGGAAAGACCGATTCCTTCCGATTCCATAAGATCAATATTGTCTTGTACAAATGCGTAAATATCATTCGTACGTGCGATCATCTGCGTTGGCTTATACTTACTATAGTAATTCATGCCGAGTTTACGATACAGTTCTCGACAATGATATGCTATAGCGCCGAGTTCGAAGTTGATATGCTCCATGCAATTGAAATACACATCGGGAGGCAATGTATTACCTGTCGGATAAATATCAATCAATCGACGAACAATTCCCGACTTCGAATCGGTGATCTTCACTGGCTTGTTCGTTGCCATAAACAGCATAGTCTTAAGTGGGATTGTATATTGCTTAACCCCCTTCTCATTCACAATAATATCCTCATGAGCGGCTATTTGATTGAGAAGCGTGTTATCCCACATATGACTTAGATCGCCATCCATCTGTAGGCCAATGAGTGGCGAATTCTTAAATGCTGCTGTTGCGAACTGATACCCCTTTCCAAGATCTTCTGCATTGAATTGAGCACAATATGGACCGAACAGACGTTTGATGATTTCAAGAACCGTTGACTTTCCGGTTCCAGGATCACCATAGATGACAAACATCTTTTGGATCTTCTTAATATCTTTGCCATCTATCAGAGCACCAATACCCCATTCGAGTTTATCGCGTTCCTCTTTGGAATATATGGTGCTCATCAACTTGTCGTATGAAGATGTGTCACCCTGCTTGACCGAATAATCAAGTTTGTATGTGGCATAATCCTCACGTTTGGGCGTTTCGTCTGCAAATATCATCTTTTGGTTTAGAGCGACTTTGGAATCGTCCAAATACCTAAGACTATTGCAGTATTTGGTCCAACACCCATTACTTGTGCTATCCATATAGCGGATGATAACATGTGGATCTGCTGGATCAAGACCCCGACGATTTACTTCATCACGAATATCACGATCGATGAGCTCACTCAATCGTGATAGATCCTGACTCCATAAATTTGTGTCGGGATCGAAGACCGCATAGAAGGCACTACCTTTCACCAAAAGATCATGGAATCCTCTGGTTCTTGGATCGGCATAAACCGTCGTCTTCCCTTTGCCGTCAGATACGACTTTGATCTTTACCTGATCCATAACACCTCCTTACATGTCTGAAATATATTGTTCCTTGATCCAATGCTGCATTTGCCAGAAGAGATCGGCTTTGCACATATCATAGGCCTGATCTTTAATGACGAATAATCCGCCACCTGAACCGTTTCTTTTATACAAGTGATACATAGCAATATCGCACTGATTCTGAATATAAGAATCTGGTGCGGAATTGTATGAGAACCATTCGTCATCGCATTTGAGCAGATTCATGTTCTTTAGAAACATCTCGAAAATATCTTTCCTAGATGTTGTGCCAATGGTATCATTCACTCGAATGGCCATGCTGATTAAAAGTTCCAACATCGTTACCGATCTTGGAAGTTTATCCATCCATTCCTTTGATTCAGAATATACCCATCGAAGATCGTAGCAATCTTCGATTCGATCTTCATCGCTCATATACTCTGAAATATAAAGGATCGTATTGAGAACACTCATCAGCTGCTTGTATTCGGTTGAATCGAAATCGACCTGATCCAATAGCCATTTAAAATATAAATTACGACTGAGTCGTCTCATTCTCATCATCCTTATTCCAAATACGAGCATGATAGACTTCGTCTTCTGGAACCCCAATCACGTCATGCTGATATGATCCATCATGACGTGTGATTTCATAGTCAGTCGTAAGTCTTTCATTACGGCACCAAACGATGGTTTCCGACTTGTCTTGAAGTTTCTTGAGAATATGAGTGTCTATCAATGTATCCGGTTCTTCGACCATCATCAAGCCATCGGCAATGACATCATCTTCTATGTAATAATCATAGAATTCTTTCGTGAAGAACGAAGGCGGATCATTAAATTCGTCTTCCGTGATTTCATAAACCGCATGATTTGGATCGATTGACTCTCGGTATCGACGTTCTTTGATCACTTCTAGTACTGACTTCTGAACATCTTCATCTCCATTGGCGGCATCATATTGAGCTTGTTCATGCTCATTTAAGATTCCATTCCAACGAGGATCGTCATTGAGCTCAACCTTCTCTGGTCCAATATCAACCGGATCTTCATCGAGTTCATCATCCTGATCATTGCCCACAGATGAATCATTTGAATCATTTGAATCGCCGGAATATACTGCATAAGCTTGTGAGGCTTCATGAATATCATTCTGTCGTTTCAAATTATTCTTAGCGGCTTGCAATTCATCTTCGTAGAAAGTAATCTCTTTCTCATACCGCTCAACCGCATCCTCATGCTCCTTTCGGATCTTTGGATAACTGTCTTGGATCATTTCGATCTGTCGGCAAAGAGATGCTTTCTCGTGTTGAAGAGCTGCTACTTCTTTCTCAAGGTCTTTTAACGGAATATACTTTCGGATGATCCCAAAATATAAACCGGTGCCAGTCAAGGTTGATCCGAGAATGACACCGGCCGCAATAAGACCCAAGTCTTTATTGCTAATCTTCATTATCGGTTCCTTGCTCCTTATCGACATCGGCCTTTAAAATATCATAAGTATCCTGAACTTCTTGTGCCCTGTGAATGGTTCCAAGATCCTCAAGATATTTCTGAACGGCATAGAAAGAGAATCCAAGCGCCACAAGAATTGTGATAACGCCAATGATTGAAATATACTTCTTGTTCATTGTGATCATATCTCCATCCTTTGCAAGACCTTTGATCAATATCTCTAGCTCTTCTTTTGAAGAACTCCGCTCAATCGCTCGGATTGCTCCTTGAATATGCGACAGGCTTGTTGATCCAATGTCATTAATTTCCTGACGATGCTGAGCGATCATATCTGATGCGAATTCCTTAGCCATTTGAATCAAGCCTCCTTCTTGACTTCTTCGATGAATGCCTTGGTCAATTCCACCATGTGACGATCGTCAGAGAAATTGCCGCTCGCCACAGCATTCTTCAGCAAGTCAATGGAAATAGGAGCCCAGGAATCGTTAGCGTTCTGTTCGGAGCTGGTCTTAATCCAAGACTGCAGAATATCACTGACTTCCTTATCAGTAGCACCATTCCAAATGGCACCCTGAATCAAACTAGTGAATTCAGTCGTAGCGTGATATACGTTGTTGATCTGCTCAACAGCCAATTTGGCCATTTCCTTCTCATCAGCATTCTTAGCAGCAGCGAAAGCAACAAAGGAAAGTCCTGCAAGAGACAAGCTGGTGAAGCCCGTAATAGCTGCAATAGACACAACCTTGTACACGTGACGCTGAATATCATTCTGCATTTCAGTCGCCTTTTCATCGGATTCGATACCGTTGTTTTGTTCAACGTAGTTGACCTGGTCGACGCTTTCTTCACCGAAAGCCTTGGCTTCCTTCAAGGAAATAACGCTTCCAACGACCGCTGCACCAACGGCGGCGATACCAAGAGCAACAGCACCAATCTTCAATACCTTTGCGGAGTTCATGATTATTCCTTTCAAAAGAATAAGAACCCATGAGCGATTTACCCATGGGTTCTTTAAATATAAATGTTTAATTCTATTTCAGATCTTGTCGTAGATGATTCCAGTAACGTTGAAGTCAAGCAGGATGCCGTTGTGACCATCCCAAACTTCATTCGTTGCCGGATCGATAATAGTATCAGAGTTCGGACCATAGACGCCAAAGTCCACGAAGGTGTTTTCGTGATCCGCGTCAAGGATCCAACCAAGAACCGCACCTTCCTTGGTATCGGAAATACCAAGCATACGATATACATCATTCAGGAACAAATGACCATCCGCATACAGACGATCATTTGCCTGATGAAGCACTGCGCGAATCTGACTCGCATTCAAATCGTAATTGGTGTGATCCCAATATGGAGAGAACTCGTCAAAATATCGAGAGATTCCATTGTTGACGGTCTTGTCGTAGGAACGTTCTTCCTTCTTTTTACCCTTTTCATCCTTGACTTGTTCTGTCTTGATGCCGTGATAAATATCACGTTCCTTCTCTTCGCCAAATTCCTTCTTAACACGTTCGCGATATTCGTTGAACTGTTCGGAAACAGTTGCGAATGCAGCAGCTGCAGCCGTGTAACGCTTATCGAGAATATTGTGAGCGCAAAGAATCGACACGACGGATACGGAACTCAGAAGAATCGTCGGCAAATATAATCTTGCCAACATCGCTCCGGTTTCAACATAGACCAACGTCTTATTTCGTTGAATGGATTTCTCGTCAACGATATTATCATCAGCTTCTAGATGCTTCACTTCTTTCTGAATATGAATCATCTTATTCTGATGAATCTCAAGAATCTCATCTACTTTCAAAGTAGAATATACAGCAAAGCCAGTTGCGGCAAGACCAGATGCGATCCCGATTCCAGTCAGAATCTTTGGAGAATTCTTATCAATGACAAGAGAGGTTCGTTTTGCCGTTTTAATAATCTGTTCCTTGACAGACATCTTAGCACCTTTCGATTGAATTATGCTTAAATATAAATAATAAAAAGAATGGACTATGATTGGCTCCCGACTCTCATCTGTCTCCAGATGCTATACGGGATTAGTCCTTTCGAGACCAATCATAGTCCTTATCACTTCGCTCCCGACTCTCATCTGTCTCCAGATGCTATACGGGATTAGTCCTTTCGAGACGAAGTGCTCTTTATTACTTCATTATAGGGAATGATTTTCACGCGAGTTCAGTGACGGTAGCAACATTACCGGCTCGATTCGTGGACATCTGATAATGACGTCCATACCAATCAAAACGCAGATATTGCTTACCATCTTTCGGATCTACCCAAAGTTCGAAATTGGAAGATTCGGGATATAGATTTGGAAAGAAGTCACACAACGTCTTTTTCAACCAAGAAAGCTTTGTTATGCCATCTGTTTCGGCACAAAGCTTTTGGTTTTTCGGGCTAGTTCCAAACATAAAATTCGAATTATAAAGTTCATTCACCATGACGATTCCTTTTATCCGATTCGTGATGCTTTTTTAATTCTTTGGCCTTTGCCTTTTTTGCTTTTTGGGCATCGACCAAACGACGCCAGATTGGATCATTATATAAATTTTCAACATCCTGACGTCGTTTGTTCGCATATGTCATCGTAGATCCTCCGTTCTTGGAAGGTTCAGAATATAACCCTCACGTACATGAGAGAATGAGGACTTGCGCAGATCCGTCCATCCCCAATTATAATCAGTTGCAGAAGGTGTCTTTCCGACCATGTAATATAAATCGGCAACCGTGCATTGACCATAATCATCGATTCTTGATTGCATGGCCCTCAGAACATCTTCTGCATCTTCGCGACTTTGGATCACAATATCATCAAAGTCATCTCCTCTACGTGTCACAGGCCGAATTGGTTCGACTCTGCGATCACGAGAGGATTCATAATACTTTGAATATGATGTGATGGCTCCTGGACGTCGACGAGATCTATCCGAAACTGTTTCACCATAAATAAGGCGTTCGGTTCCTTGTGAAATGGTTTCATAGAGCATCTTCTGACCAGCTGGAATCAAGACATCTTTGATGACATAATTCGCAACATCCCGAATATCACCACCAAGAAATGTCTCAGTTACTTTCTGCAAACCGGACTTCTTCTTGACGGTTACATCCGCCTTTGTTACTCGCTTGGCTTGTTCTATGTTGGAAATATCCTTATCTTTATCCCCTGTATCCGGTCCAATGCCTAGGCTTGATCGTGATACATCAAATTTCTTTCCATCCACCTTGGCCATGATGCTCCTTTATCTAAATATAAATTGGCGATCAAATGTTATAAGAATTCGTGGCGTCATTGTTCCGCTTGGCGTTTGCCTTGCTTGCTTCAGCCAGCAAATCTTTAGGAAGAAGCTTGGTGACAAAATCATCAATGGTTCCACCGAACACCAGAGAAGTCATAAACGAATCATAAGCACCAGAGCTCTTAAAGAACTCCCATTCTTCATCCGTTCCCTTGACGAAAGTCGGAATATCATTCACAACTCGACGGAAGCCGTACGACTTGCGCAGAAGCATATCGATCACAGCTTTCTGATCTGCCAAAGTTGCATCGCTTCCAGACAGTTTATTGATCTTCTCCTGAAGTCCATTATCATAGAGCGAGACGACATCATCAAAACTCAAATGAAAATATACATCCATCTCATGCTTGAATCCATCGATGTCTTCAAACTCAATGTGCTTCTTGGTCAACATAATATATTCCTTTCCATGGATTATGGTTATTTAAATGAAAGGGAATGACCTATGTTTCCATAGATCGTTCCCTTTCGAAAATATACTTATTCTTCGGAATCTTTCAATTCCGTCTGGATCTTCTCAACCTTTTCGTCGGCTGCTTTCTTGGCTTTGGCCAGCATAACTTCATTGACCTTGTTCTTGACCACGTTTTGGACGATGGTGTTAATTGCTGTTGTTGCGGCAACAACGCCAACTCCAACCATGATCTTTACAGGATCCATTTCGTTAGCCTTGTCAATACCCTTGAAAGCTTGATCGGCAATAGTGGTTGCAAAGTTCTTAACGTTCATTTCATACTCCTTTAAATGAATATCACTTCATTATAGGGCATGATTATGACGCGAAATATCAATACGCACGAGTCGTATCTGCGGTCGGAGGCCTGTAGAAATCGATGACAAGGCAAGGCTCATTGTTTTCAGTCAAACGAGAACTGAATTTCAGTTCGATCTGACCATTCAAAACATGCCATCCCATATACTCACCGATATTAGCAGGCTCCAAACCAATACGATCATAGAACTCATTCAACGAAACCCAATCATTGGCCATCATCTCAAAGTTCATGTCGTTTACTGTCTTGCGAAGATATTCCGGTTCCGACTTGAAATATCGACTTGTCAAATTATCAAAGCAAAGGACCGTTCCATTGCCAACCAGAGTTACCTCGTTTGACTTTGGATGTTGCCTAAGCTTTTCTTCATCGACCTTCTGATCAATCTCCTTTGCCTTTTTCTCACCGACAACTTCCAGCACCTTGTCCTTATACTGACGTGCTGCCGATTGAGCGAGAGCATACGCAGAAGAATATGCAGCAACGCGTTCTGAATTGATATTATGATTGCAAACAATTGCCGAAATCGTAGTTGCTGTAATCAAAGCCGTTGGAATATAGCAAGGAAGAATTCGACGAAGACGTTCTTTTTTATCATCGATCCCTTCGACATCCATTTGGCGAATTTGTTCTTGTGCCTCGATCGCATCCGTTGCTGCAAAATAAGCAGTTCCGAGCACACCAGCACAAGCAACTCCAGTAAGAATTGTATTCGAATTCTTTTTAAAGAAGTTCTGAACTTTCTGCAGATTCATTTTATCTTCTTTCAATTAATGGAATCAATCTTGATTTGATTTTGGTGGCATTCCAATTGGACGAGATTCAATTTTTCTACGAAGCTCCTTCATCTTCTTTGAATATAAATGGACAAATCCGCCACTGATAATCGTAGCGCCAATCAATCCACAAATGATGTTTTTCATGATTGCTCCTTAAACAAATATGAAGATCTATGTTTCCATAGATCTTCATATGCGATTTAGTTTTCAGTCAACTGTTTGATTGTACTGATTGACCATGTCGTCAACTGCTTTGATTTGTTCATCTGTTGCAGACTGGGCGGGGAATGGATCATCTATCTTGGTGTTCATTGCGGCTCCGATTGTGATACCGATAGCTGCAACAGCAACACCTCCAAGGAGGATCTGTTCCTTATGGGTCTTAACAAAAGTCTTAATCTTAGCAATTTGTTCTTTCATGACAATTCCTTTCAATAAAGCAATTGAAGTTAACCACTTCATTATAAGGGATGTTTTCGACGCGAGAACAAATATGAAGACCTATGTTTTCATAGATCTTCATATGCGATTTAGTTTGAATCAATCATTTGAATTGATTTCTTCGTTTTCAGAAACGGCAGTATCAACGAATTGAGGCTCTCCGTTTTCATCGATCTCAATCGGAGGCTGGTTCTTGGACCAAATCGCTGCTCCGGCAATAAAGCCAATTGACGCAACAGTGATAGTACCAAGAATAATTTCGTTCTTGTGATCGTTAACGAAAGTCTTAATCTTCTTAATCTGTTCGTTCATGATAATTCCTTTCAATGAAACAATTGAAGTTAACTACTTCATTATAAGGGATGTTTTCGACGCGAATCCAATGTCCTTTAAAATGTATTGAACATCGGATGTCAAATCCTTAACCGTTTCATTAGCACTTGTGTAAATATGATAATCATAAACGCTGCTCCATGCCGTCTTGAAAATTTTAAAATCCTTCTTATCGGATTCAAGACGACGATGCACTTCATGAATATCATCGCCTCTTTGCATTAAGCGCCATTGTAGAACAGTATCATTGGCATCCATATAGATGCCATAGACATTATCGACTCTTGACCTCACTTCCAAATATGTGAATGGATCAATGATTGTCGCGGTTGAAATATCATTGTACATGTCTTCCCATGCGAGACCATACTTCCAAATACCTTTTTCTGTAATATATGATTTTACAGAAATGAAGAGATTATCAGCATAAGCATCGTTAAAATCTTCATTGGAAAGGAACTTATAGTCTTTCCCGTATACTTCTCCCATGCGAGCAGGTCTGGTGGTATAAGGAACGACCACTTCAAGGCCTGCTTTTTGAAGCATGTCAAGTAGTGTGCTCTTGCCTGAAGCGGATGGCCCTACAATAAAAATATGTTTGTTCATGTTAACTCCTTTATCGGTTCGAACCATAGTTCGTATTTTGGTGAATTATTAAATATCGATATTAAATGAAAATGGACGACGCATCCATTATCCAACATAACATTGATGTTATTTGAATTGAGTTTCAGACATTCACGTCGTCCTTTCCACCATTCAGGACACAATTGCGCAAAGACGTTAACGATATCGTAAATCGGAGGTGTCATGATCCCTCCTTAAACAAATATGAAGACCTATGTTTCCATAGATCTTCATATGTTTGATTGCTCAATCTCATTGATTGAATCATCTAAATATCAAATTTTCGGCTTTGGAATAAAACCGAGCGCCTTTGTTGTAATGACGCTATCTTGCTCAAATGCGCAAATCAGCCCAATAGACAAAAGCGTTCCGCCAACTGCGATCCCCTTTAGAATCATGTCGGTACGAGATTGGTTAAAAGTTTGTTTCGCTTCGACTAGAATCTTAAGGTTCTCGACGTTGGCTTTTGCGCTCTCATTATCAGATGCTGCATAAACATTCGCAAGAGTTGCATCAATATTGTCATCAAACGCTCGATTGGTATTCGCGTGTCGATTTTCGAACTTCATGATGTTTCCTTTCAAATATGATTTTCTCATCATTATATACAATGATTATGACGCGAAATATCAAACGGCTACTGGTGCTTTAATAGCCGGATGACACCGATAGTTCACTAATTCGAAATCGTCAAAATCATAACTGAAAATATCCTTAGCCTTTCTAATGTGCATTTCAGGCAAAGGATAAGGCTTCCTACTCAAAAGCTCTTGCGCCTGCTTGATATGATTGGTGTAAATATGGCAATCGCCTCCAACCCATACGAATTCTCCAGGCTTCAAACCAACTTGTTGGGCCATCATCATCGTCAAGAGCGAATATGATGCAAGATTGAATGGCACACCAAGAAACATATCAGCGGATCTCTGATAGAGACAGCAATCCAGATAATTATCATCTCTGACGTAGAATTGAAAAAGCACATGACATGGATATAAAGCCATCTCATCGAGTTGAGAAGGATTCCATGCACTAACTAAAATCCTTCTTGAAGACGGGTTTTCTTGAAGAATATCAATTGCATTCTGGATTTGATTTATGCCTTCTCCATTCCAATCAGTCCACTGTTTTCCATAAATAGGCCCTAAATCGCCATTCTCATCGGCCCATTCATCCCAAATATGGCATTTATGGTCATGTAGAAATTTAATATTGGTATCGCCTTTAAGGAACCAAAGAAGTTCCGCAATGATGCCTTTCAAATATACTTTCTTTGTAGTGATTAAAGGAAACCCATCAGAGATGTTGTAGCGAATCATTTGACCGAATTTTGAATACGTTCCAACCCCGGTTCGATCGTCTTTCAGCTGTCCCGTCTGGTAAATATCACGCAATACATCTTCATATGTTTGATTCATGGTTGCTCCTTAACGACAAAAAAAAAGAGTCTGCCATGTTTCCATAACAGACTCTTTTGATTTACTTATTCAATTCTTTATGATGTTCGACCAGAATGTTAGCGAACTTTAGAAGTTGGGCAGGAACTTCATCGTTGCAATTCTTCAAATCATCAGCAAGTCGGTCTAGTTCTTCTTCGGTTGGAACAAATGCGGCAACACCGTATTTTTCATGATACCAGACGTAATCGGACTTTCCAATTGCCATCTTAAAATCATCATATTTTGAAAGCCTATCTAGGTATTTAAGTCCACGATAAGCGTTCGCAATGTTTGATTTATTTGATGTATCGGAAAGCTTCCTATCCAGAATCAGCAATCCTACGGTTGATGCAATCATGCTCGATCCGAAAATGATTTCAGATTTGTGATCTTTGAAGAACTCAACAATTTGGTTCTTACGATCTTCAATAGTCTTCTTTTCCATTTTAATCTCCTATAATGAAGAAAGTGAATATTACTTCATTATAGGGCATGATTTTTACGCGAAAAAAAAAAGAGATATGAAAATAAAACGAATATAAGGGCCTACATGTTACCACATAGGCCCTTATGCATTAGGAAAACATCGCATCAATCTCGGCTGTAGTTATTGATGCGATTTCAGGGGTTTGTCCATCTTTGCCATCGGTTCCGGGGTTGCCTTGATCACCCTTAGGACCTTTTAGGTCGCAAATGATTTTCCAGCCCATAATGCCCCCTTTTTTTTCTTAATTGATTTTAGGCACTAAAGGCATAGACATTACCGGTTTCAATATCAAGATACAGTGATCCAACCGGAACGCCGGTAGAAGTCGGAGCTCCACTTCCATAAGTCCAACCTAGACCATTGGTGCCATTCTTTCCATTGGTGCCATTAGTTCCTGCATCGCCTTTATCGCCCTTAGGCCCTTGAATGTTCCCAACACCCTTCCATGCAGATCCGGAAGCATCCCATACATAAAGGTTACCTCCGATCAAATATGCATCTCCGGCAGATCCCGTAGGATGTGCCTCATTTAGTGCATCAAGCGAGTCATAGGAACCAAGGATCGTAACACCAGTACCGTCTTTGCCCGGAGCGCCATCAGCACCCTTCTCGCCCTGAGGTCCTTTAAAGGAAACGTTCTTAATCACATCGGATACATGAACGGTCGTATCATTCACAATGCTAGTGATGGTATACAGGTCACCATTAACATCCGAAACAAGGTCGCCAATCGTGATTGGCGCAGATGGTGACAATGCCGTTTTCGCCACATCGGCATTCGAAGAAACATCAATGTTTGCAACATGCAAACTGGTTCCCGAATCACCCTTGGCGCCATCAGCACCCCTCTCGCCCTGAGGTCCTTTAAGATTACCGCCTGTTGCTTTCCATGCCATTTTTTTAATCCTTTCATTAAAGTTTACATTTGCAATATATAGACATTTCCTGTGTCTAAATCGAGATATGTATCCCCAATATTTCCTTGCGTGAGATCGGTTGGTTCCCCTTTTCCACTTCGAAAACTTAAACCTTGAGGTCCAGAATTGCCAGCTAATCTAACACCAGTGTCTATTCCGAAAACAGCATCAGAGTCGACCAATGCCGTAATCATCCAAATTTGTCCCGTGGAATCAATACATGTATCACCGATGTTTACATTGTCGGAGGGTTTTAGAGCATCGGTAGAAATATGATCATTCATGGTAATGATGCCGTTATAAACGCGAATGCCATGAACGAGGACAGGTTCAGAATTCGATGGAGTCCATTCAACTTCCCCAAGTGTTGCATAATCTAATGTTTGAACACTATCTGGAACTATAATGTTTCGAACGTGAATGTAATCTTCAAATTGTTCACGGACATGCCAGCACCAATCTTTTCCCGTTGGCTGTAGCGAAACGATTAGATCACTTCCATCTTCCGGCATTCTAGTCACAAATGGTAATGGCAGAAAAATGCTCTTGTCGGCATTTACAATTCGACTAGTTGGAGAAAAAAGCAATATACCTTTTGATGGCAATCCATCCTCCAACATCCCATCTGGATTTCGGAAACGAAATCTTACTTTAGTCATCATCACCTCCTTTCGTTTAAGGGACGAACTAAATATCACTTAGTTTCTTCAGCCTTCGGAGCCTCAGTGGTCTCTTCGGCCTTC
>ERZ808258.93-NODE-93-length-47348-cov-4.052566_pt1 | contig 47348 bp, 37 predicted proteins | sample MGYA00521280_ERZ808258 | MGnify/ENA primary metagenome ERZ808258 (study PRJEB31516, sample SAMN03275585) | gut metagenome | biome: mammalia-associated habitat; material: feces | host: Papio cynocephalus | place: Kenya | collected 2012-07-19 ...
ATTTTGTGGACATTCGACTTTGACCGGCCTTCGTCGGCACCTTGTTCGCGAAATCAAAAGACCCCGGCCGCATGCATTGCGGTCGGGGTCTTGAGGAAAGGTCCGCGTCGTCTCGGACGGCTTCGGACATCAGCGTCCGCGCATCGCGCGGCGGCTGATGCGCTGCGGATGCGTCGGATCGACGCCCTTGGGCAGATTCATGCCGTTTTTCATCTGCAGCGTGCGCAGACGATCGTTGAGGATGCTCAGCTCGGTCTTGGTGAGCACGAAACGGGTCCTCGGGTGGATGGCGGCGACCAGCTTGTTCTTGTGGTGGGTCGGCTCGTAGGTCTTGCACTTGAGGATGGTCTTGCGCAGGTCCTTCAGACTGGTCTGGTTCTTGCCCTTGCCCACGTAGACGCGGTAGACCGGAATGTCGGAGCCGGCGGTGACGCCCTTGATGCTCTGTTCCTGACGGTCCATGCCACGCTTGACGCGGCCGTATTCGCCCTCGCCCAGCAGGTAGATGCCGTTGTATCCGGTGCCGCGCCAGATGGCGTCCTTGGTCTTCGGATCGACCCACACCGGCTCCTGCGGGAAGTTGAATCCGGCCTTGCTGATGTTGCCGAGCACGCTGATGGCGGCGCCCGGACGGCCTTCGAGCTTCGCATAACCGACCTTGTCGGCACGGTTGGTGAGCGTCATCGTGAACAGCAGCATGCCGATCATGATGGCGAGGATGATCGAGAAGATCCAGCCGATCACCGACCACTTGAACACGATGCCGAGCACCACGAACACGACGATCGGGACGATGAAGGCCGCGGCGCACAGCCAAGGCAGCGCGCTGTCTTCCGCCTTGGTGTATTTGAAGATCTGGATGATCTGCTTGAGGGTGCTGTCCTTCTTCGCCTTTTTCTTCTTCTTTTCTTCTTTATCTGCCATCGATTTTCCTCACTTGGTTATGCGATTTACACACACTGGGCATCAAGTCTATCAGTAACCCTGCCGGAAGGCGCATCGGCCGCTGCGCTCACCGGGTGTGCAATGGACGCCCGTCCGCTTTGAGCAGTCCTTCGCCGAGGGCTTCGCTGAACGTCGGATGCGGGTGGATGAGACGCGCCGCGTCGGCGAGCGGCACATGGTTGCCGACCAGCTGCTCGGCTTCCGCGATCAGATCGCTGGCGATGGGACTGACGATATGCACGCCCAGCACGAGTTCCGTTTCGGGATCCGACGTGTACGCGCCGCTGACGATGGTCATGGACCCGCCCTCGCCGCTCATCAGCATGCGTGAGTTGGACAGCATCGGGTATGCGGTCTCCTTAGGATCGACAATGTCGTCCCGCGATTTCGCCTCGTCGAAGGTGAGTCCGACGCAGGCGGCCTCCGGGAAGGAGAACACGACCTGCGGCACCGTCTCCTCCAGCACGGGTTTTGGGTCGAGCCCAGCGATGCTTTGGGCGACGACGATGCCCTGCTCGACCGCCCTGTGCGCCAACGCGTGCCCCGCCGTGATGTCGCCCAGAGCCCAGATGGACGGGACATTCGTCCTGCCGTATTTGTCGGTTTCCACATAACCGCGTTCGTCGAGCACGATGCCATTCGACGTGAACCAGTCCGCATCGGTGTTCGGCAGGCGTCCGATCGCGGCAAGCACCACCTCGCCGTATGCGGTGCGTTCCTCGGAAGAACCGTTCTGCGTATAGTGCACGGTCGCGCCGAGGTTCACGCCGATGTCGACATGGGTGACCTTCGTGCGCGGCACGATGTTCACCCCTCGCCGCTTCAGCTCCCGCGTCAGCGTCATGGACGCGCGGCGCTCCCACGACGACAGCACGCGGTCCTTGCGGATGAGCAGGGTCACGTCGCTTCCCGCCGCGTTCCACAGGGACGCGAATTCCAACGCCACAGCGCCCGCTCCGATGATCACCGCATTGGATGGAAACGTGTTCTGTTCCAAGGCCTGCGTGGAATCAATCAGCGCTCCGGAGAACGGATTGCCCGGCAAAGGCATCGGACGCGATCCCGTCGCCAGCACGATATCGTCGGCATGGATCGCAAGCGTGTCGTCCACGGGCTCCTCGACCCCCGCCTTCACGGAACGCGTCACCTGCGCCGCTCCCCCAGCGGGCGCGACCTGCACGGTATGGCCGTCGCGCAAGGCCGCCTCTCCGTGGAACACGGTGACGCCGCGATGCGCCAGCAGTCCGGCCAACCCTCTGGTCATGGTCTCGACGGTGGACGTGCGAAAATCGCGGAGTCTGCCGAAATCGATGCTTTGGATCTCGATGTTGATGCCGGTGCGTTTTGCCATGCGCGCGCTTTCCACTTGGTGCGCGGCGGTCAGCAGGGCCTTCGACGGGATGCAGCCGCGGTTGAGGCACGTGCCGCCAACCGTCGCGTCACGTTCGATGAGCGCCACCGATTTGCCGAGTTCCGCCGCTCTCAGCGCCGTGGAGTACCCTCCCGGTCCGGCTCCGATGATGGCGATGTCGAAATGCTGTTCCGTCATGCTGCTCCTCATTGATTCACGCATGGTGCCTTCCGCGCTGTCGCATGACGCGCGGGAATCCGGCACCTTCTGAACTAACTACCCATGGTAGTGGCAGGTCGGTGACAACCGGACGGCAAACAAAAACCGCCGGCGAATGCCGACGGTTTCCAAAACATCACGGCCGAGGATCACTCCGGCCAGTGGCCGCGCTTCGGGTAGCGCGGCTTCGGCAGCCTCCAACGGCGCATCTGGATGGAACGGCTCCACGCATAGGAAGCGGACCGCATGCCCTTGGCGACGGACTTCTCACCGAACTTCTCGATGAGCTTCTTCTTGAGCTTGTGCCACATGACCGCGATGTCGATGATGACCGCGAACAGGTACACGTACATGAGCATCATCAGCGGCAGGGACAGCACCGGCCACTTGTAGGTCACGATCACCGAGGCGATCAGGATGAGGAACGCCACGGGGATGAAGAACTCGCCAAGGTTGAATCGCGCGTCGACGTAATCGCGGATGTACAGACGCCATGGCAGACGTTCGGATTTCGGCATGTGGTTGATGTCGCCGGTCTGCATGGCCTCGTATTCGGCGTTCTCGCGTTCGCGCAGGCGGGCCTTGGCGGCCTTGCGGCTGGCCTCGCGGTCCTTGGGAACGAGCGGACGCAGGTTCTGCGCCTGGGCGGCCTTGCGCTTCGGGGTCGGATGACCCTTGCCGGAGGTGGGCTCCTGCGCCTTGGTTTCGACCGGCTTTTCCGCCGGCTCTTCCTTCTTAAACAAACTCATGCCTATAGAGCGTAAGTTGACGTATCGACGCTGCATCGGCGTCCGGGCATACGTCCGCCACCGATTGAACGGGTTTCCTCGGACGGATACAATGACTATCGTTCATGGCAATTTCGATTCGTTCAATATCAAGGAGCGATATGGCAACTTCACGCACAGAGGAGATCCGCGCGCGCGTCGACGCGGATTTCGACCGCATCGTCGACGTGCTCAACCGGAAGATCGCATTGCAGTCGATTTCCGCGAAGGGCATCACCGCGGACCATATGAGGCGTTCCGCGGAATTCGTGGCCGACGAGCTCAGGAAGGTCGGCATCGACACCAAGGTGGTGCAGTCCCACAATCCCGACGGCACCCCGGGCGCCTGGGAGGTCATTGGCTCTCGCGTCGTCGCCGAAGACGCGCCGACCGTGCTGCTGTACGCGCATCACGACGTGCAGCCGGTGCCGGACGCCGGCGCATGGCACACCGATCCCTTCGTCGGCACGCAGGTCGGTGACCGTTTGTACGGACGCGGCTCCGCCGATGACGGCGGCGGCATCGCGATTCATTCCGGCGCGCTGAAGGCGCTGGGCGACGAGCTGAAGGTCAACATCAAGGTGTTCATCGAAGGCGAGGAGGAGATGGGCTCTCCGAGCTTCATCCCGTTCATCGAGGAGCACAAGGACGAGTTCGATTCCGATGTGATCATCGTGGCGGATTCGGGCAATTGGTCCGCGGAGATTCCGTCGCTGACCACGTCGTTGCGTGGCAACACCGTTCTCGACGTGCATGTCAAGGCGCTGAGCCACCCCGTGCATTCCGGCCAGTACGGCGGTCCGATCCTCGACGCCAACACGCTCGCCGCGATGCTGATCGCCTCCATCTACGACGAGAACGGCGACGTGAACGTTCCCGGCGTCGCCAGCGAGGAGCCGGTCGGCGGCCTGCAGCGCGATCTGGACGAGGCCACCGTGCGCGCGGATGCCGGCATCGTCGATTCCTACAGGCTCGCGGGCACCGGATCGCTGGCCTCCCGTCTGTGGACCAAGCCGAGCGTCACCGTCATCGGCTTTGACGCGCATCCCGTGGAGGGCTCCTTCAATGTGATCTCCCCCGAGACCACGTTCCGTCTGAGCCTGCGCACCGCGCCGAACCAGCGTCCGGAAGACGCCCAGGACGCTCTGGCCAGGTTCCTGGTGGAGCATGCGCCGTTCGGCGCCGAGGTCAGCGTCGACAAGCTCGACAACGGCATGGGCTGGGCCATGGATCCGAACGCCGTGGCCACCAAGGACGCCATGGAGGCCATGGAAGAGGCGTTCGGCGTGGCACCGGTCAACAAGGGTGAGGGCGGTTCCATTCCGTTCATTCCGGAACTGCAGCGCATCTTCCCGCACGCCCAGGTGCTGGTCACCGGACCGGAGGACCCGAAGGCCAACGCGCACAGCCCGAACGAGTCCATCAGCCTTCCGGGCTTGAAGGGCAATGTGATCACCGAGGCGCTGCTGCTCGACAAGCTCGCCTGACACAGCTTCCCCGTTCGCCGCGCGGCGTTGCGATGACGCCAGCCATAAGCCAGGCATAATGGGGGAAGACGATGTGACGGCGGATGACCACCCCCGCCGCATATAACGTAATCGGCTGGTGCCACGAATGTTCGTGGCACCAGCCGATTACGTTATGGAATCCGATTGCCGAAGTCCGGTCGGAGGAATTCCCCGTACCGGGCTTCCCAAGCGGTCAGGATGCGGTGTTGCTGAACGCCCAATTCCAGTAGCCGGTGCGGTAGGCGGTGTACAGCGCGATCGCCGGCACGGCCACGCAGATCGCGTAAAACACCCAATCGACCGCATGCAGCTTCGACTCGCGCGCCTGGCTGCGTGGCGCGTCCGAGCCGAATCCACGGGCCTCCATCGCCGTGGCGAGTTTCGTGCCACGGCGGATCGAAACGACCAGCAGGCTGAACGCCTGGGAGAACACGCGTTTGATGGCGCTGCCATCGCCTAATCCACGGGAACGCCGCGACTGCCCAAGCGCGCGCCAGTCATCCTGCAGCAACGTGAACATGCGCATGCCGGCCAGACCGCCGTAGACGAATCGCGACGGCAGATGCAGAATCTGCACCAATCCGTCGGCCAAATCGGTCGGATCGAGTCCAAGCGCGAGAATCACACCCGGCACGGCAATCGCCGCGACACGCAGAAACGTGGCGGCGGCGAGATACACCGACCCCTGGGAGACCACGATAAAACCGAAGTCGGCCAACACCGTTCCCGAGGTCTTGCCGTACAGGGAAACGGAGATGAAGCTTCCCGCGGCGGCAATCCACACCGGCCAGGTCTTGCGCAATACCGTCCATGGGGCCAATCCGCCGATCCACAGCAGCAGCATCTCCAAGCCGAAGGCCACGGATGCGGAAACGACGTCGAGCGTGAAGAACATCGGAATGCACAGTATCAATGCGCCGATGAACCGGCTCACCGGATTGATTTTCGCGATGAACCACGACGGCGATGCAGCTTTGGCCACTTCGCGACGCTTCGCGTGCGGCACCACATTGATGGTTTCCATCTGTTCGGCCATGTCACTCCCCCTCACTGACCAGCACGCGGCGTGCGCCCAACGAGCGGATCAACGGCTCGTCGTGCGTCACCATGATCACCGAGCAGCCGGCATCCCTCGCTCCGGCGATCAACCGCACCATTTCCGTCCATGTGGTGAAATCCTGGCCGAACGTCGGCTCGTCCATCACCAGCACCTTCGGCGCCGCGGCGAGCATGGAGGCCACGGAAAGACGCCTTTTCTCACCGCCGGAAAGCGTGAAGGGATTGGCGGGCGCGAACCGTTTGAGGTTCATGCGCTCCAGCATCTCGTCCGCTATCGCGTACGCCTCATCATCCGATTTGCCCATGGATTTCGGTCCCACCGCCACTTCGTCGCGCACGCTGGCCGTCACGAACTGGTGTTCCGGCTCCTGGAACACCATGCCGATGCGGCCGAGCAGATCGCGGCTTTTCCAAGTGAACACGTCGTTGTCGCGATGCGCGGGGACCATGCCGTCGGCCATGCGCACATGGCCCGCGACCGGCTTGAGCAGACCGGCCAGGGTAAGCGCCAATGTGGATTTTCCGGCGCCGTTCCTACCGGTCAGCGCGGTGATCTCACCGGCATGGAAGGCGATATCGACATGCTCGCCAAGCGCGGATTCCCGTCCGAAGCTCAGATCGTCCGCATACAGCACGACGTCCTTCGCCGGCGAATCGGACTTGGGCGCATGGTTCTCGATGGCGCGTCCGGGCACCCATGCGCCGCCGTCGGCGAGCACGTCGCCCATCGTGCCGAACACTTCCTGCGGCGTGCCGTCGGCGAGCACGCCGCTCACATGGGTGTCCGCCTCGGGCTTGCCAAGCACGATGACACGGTCGACCAGATCGAGCCACACGTCGATGTGGTGCTCCACCACCACAAGCGTCTCATGGGTGCGTTCCAGCACGTCGCGGACCGCATCGTGCACCTCTTTGACGCCTTCCGGATCAAGATTGGCGGTCGGCTCGTCAAGCAGCAGCAGTCCGGGATGCATGGCGAGCACGCCGGCCAATGCCAGACGCTGGCGCTGCCCGCCCGACAGACGGCGGGTGGAGTGGCCGAACCTCATGTAGTCAAGACCGACGATGTCGAGGGCGGCTCGGGCACGCTTCCAGATCTCGGCCTTCGGCAGGTTCAGGTTCTCGCATCCAAAGGCCGTGTCGTCGCCGGCGCGTTCCAGAATCGTCTGCGAATCGGGGTCCTGCAGCACCAGTCCGGAAGCGCCGCGCGCATGACGCGCGTCGACGCCGCCGACCAGCAGTTCGCCTTCCTGCTCGCCTTCGTCGTCACCGCCCAGCACACCGGCCAAGCCGGACATCAATGTGGATTTGCCCGCTCCCGAAGCGCCCAGCAGCAACACGCGTTCGCCCGGATGAATCTCGAAATCGACATGTCGCAGTGCGAAATCCTTGCGCGAGGCGTGGCGCCATCCCCAATCGCGGGCGATCACGCCCGCGGGTGCAACGGCGCTCTCACTGTCGGTAGTCATCGATCGTTCTTTCTTCTCTGTGAATGGTTGTGGTGGATGCGGAATCGCAGATCATGCGAAACCCATATTCAAAAGGTCCCGTGGACATCCGCGGCAAGCGCGGCACGGGACCTTGCGGGCCGAAACGGCCTGTGCGTGTCAGACCAAGGTCTGCGTGCGACCGGATTCGAAGCGGTCGAGCGCGCCGGTCTGGGCGATGGCACGCTGCAGCAGGTACATCACCGCGCCGGCAAGCACCGCGCCGGAAATGGCGGAGGTCACCAGATAGACGCTCACGCGCAATGCGCCCCATGCCGGGTTGGTCGCCCAGTAATACAGCGCGCAGCCCACGCCGGCAAGCGCGCCGGAGATGGTGGTGGACAGCCAGTTCCACTTCCTGTACGCGAAAATCGCGAATCCGATTTCGGCGCCGAGGCCCTGGACGATGCCGACGATCAGAGAGCCGCCGACGCCCCACTGGTTGCCCATGGTGAGCTCAAGCGCTGCGGCGAGTGTTTCGGCGAACAGCGCCGCGCCCGGCCTGCGCACGATGATGGCGGCCAAAGGACCGGCGAACAGCCAGAACGCGTTGAGCAGACCCTCGAAACCGGGGGTCACCGCTCCGACGATGGCGAGCGGAGCCGTGCAGACGATGTCCCAGCCCCAGAAGATCACGCCGGATGCCACGGCGATGATGGCGGCGACGACGATATCGACGACACGCCACTTGTTGTTGTGCTTCTTCACTGCGGAAGATTCATTGGTCATGAATGTGCCTTTCTCTTCAAGGCACGGGAGAAGAGAGACTCCGTGCGCCGGCATTACCCGGTATACGTTCATACGGTTGAAGCGTGGGCTTCCTCTCAGCCATATGGCCCCCGTGTCCGTGTTCCGATAGTACACACCGCGCGCGATTTGCGATAGCTTCCCATAATCACGTTCCATCATACGGACGCGCTCGTGGGAACCGCGGTGCGGCACGTCTCGTCATACCGAGCCATGGCCGCTTGTGGTGGTCGGTGACGAGCGACGGCGGCCGTCACATCGGCATGCGCATCAACGATTCGGCCAGGTTCCTGAAGGTCTCGCCGACGCCGTCCGCGCGAAGCGCCCCATCCTCGTTGAGCACCGCGGGGCGTCCCGCCTCGCCGGTTTCGCGCAGTTCCGGATCAAGCGGCAGCTGCGCCAGCAACGGCACGTCATGGCCCAAAGCGGCGCTCAACTGCTCGGATACGCGTTGGCCTCCGCCTTCGCCGAAGATCCTGAGCTTCTCGCCTTTGTGCTCGTAGTAGCTCATGTTCTCCACGACGCCGCGAACCTTCATCGGCACCTGCAACGCGACCAGACCGGAACGCACCGCCACGTCGGAGGCCGAGGGCTGCGGCGTGGTGACGACCACCAGCTCGGCGTTCGGCAGGGCCTGAGCCACGGAAATCGCCATGTCTCCGGTGCCGGGGGCCAGATCGAGCAGCAGCACGTCCGGCTCCCCCCACCACACATCGGAAAGGAACTGTTCCAAGGAACGCTGCAGGCGCGGTCCGCGCCAGAGAATCGCGCGGTCGGCGCCGGCGAACATGCCGATGGATATGAGTTTGACGCCCCATGCGGTGACCGGCATCAGCATGCCGTTGAGGTTGGTCGGCTGCGTGTGCACGCCGAACAGGCGCGGCAGGGAGAAGCCGTAGATGTCGGCGTCGATGGCCGCGGTGTCGTAGCCGAGGGCCGCGAACGTCGCCGCGAGATTCGCGGTGACGGAGGATTTGCCCACGCCGCCCTTGCCCGACGCGATGGCGAAGATACGGGTTTTGACATCCGGTCTGTTGAACGGATTGCGGCGGCGTTCCGCCTTGAGTCCGGCCACCAGTTGGGTGAGTTTGTCGTGGCTCATGGAGCTGACGCTGATGTGCGGGACGAGCTTCGCGTCGGGATACGATTCGACCGCGCCGTTGATCTGGTTGGTGATGGTCTGCGAAAGCGGGCATCCTTCGACGGTCAGTTCCACGTCGATGTTCACATCGTATGCGCCTTCGGCATCGGCAGGCGTCGCCTTGATGGACGCTATCATGCCCAGATCGGTGATGGACCGGCCCAGTTCCGGGTCGATGACTTTGCTGAGTCGCTCATAGATGCGCCCTTCGATGGTGCGCTCGTCGGTCATGTTTCCTCCTTGTGCCGCATATCAGAGTAGCGTCCGTCGGCACGGCACGCCAGATGGCCGTCGACCGCGCCGTCCGCTCCCGGCCTTAGATCAGGGTTCCTTCCTCATACTCCGTGTCTTCGCCGTCTTCGTCATCCGCATCGTTTCCGTTGGATGCGGCGGCGCGGGGCGTGACCGTTCCGGTGTCGAGCAGTTGTCTGAACTGGTCCTCATCGAGCATGGGGATTCCCAGTTCCTCGGCTTTGGCGGCTTTGGAGCCGGCGTTCGCACCGACCACCACCCAGTCGGTTTTCCTGCTGACCGATCCGGCGGCCTTGCCTCCGCGGGAGACGATCGCCTCTTTGGCGGAGTCGCGGGAGAATTCCTCGAGGGACCCGGTGACCACCACGGTTTTGCCCGCCAGAGTCTGTGGAAGCTCGCTTTTCCGCGCGTGAGCGACGCCCACGCCGGCGGATTTCCACGCGTCGAGCACCGCGCCGCGCCAATCGCCGGGCTCGCGGGCCGCGGCGAACCATGTGACGATGGATTCGGCGATTTCCGGTCCGATGCCGTCGATCTGCGACAGTTTTTCCGCATCCGCCTGCTCGATGGCCTCCAGCGAGCCGAAGGCGTTGGCGATGGTGCGCGCGGTCGGCGGGCCGAGCCGCCGAATCGACAACGCCACCAGCACGCGCCACAGGTCGGCATGGCGTGCCTTGTCCATTTCGTCCAGCATTTTGCGGGTGTTCTCGGCGGGGCGGATGTACACCGGCTGCACGCTGACGGTACCCGTGCGGGAGGTCTTGGTCTCCTCACGAATTACCACGGCGTCCTCCGGCACCGTGTATTCCGGATACCGCGACGTTCCATCAGGTTCGTCTTTGCGCTTCCTCGCCGGCGTGGGGGCGGTCCAGAACGCGGGGACCTGATGCCACAACCCGGAACCGCCGATGCGTTTGCGCACCTTCTTGCGCCTGCCGTTGGCGCCGACGGTCTCATGGACTTCGATGATCGGCGCCTCGCGCCACACGCGCACGTCCTTCAGGTCCGCGGACGACAGCGAGAACAATCCCGCCTCGCTCGACAGCACCGGTGTCTGCGGTTCGGGAAGACTCAGACCCGCCAACGGCTCGTAGGGGTCGGGCTCCTCCCCCGGCTTGACGATGATTTCGGTGATGTTCGGCGCGTAGGTCTCCACGGAATCCGGCCGGTTCTCCTCCGGATTCGTCAGCGCCACCGCCGACTGGTCCCCCAGATGTTCGATGTCGAACGCTTTGCGGGACGCCAAGTTGATGATGCGTTCGGTCAGCTGCGCCGGGCAGGATTCCACGTTGGGGCAGCGGATGTCCTTGTCGCCTTCCTTGGCCGGGGCGAGCCGCGCGCCGCACGACGGGCATCGCATGGGCATGACGAACCTGCGCAGCTCGTCTTCGCGCCCCTTGCGGCGTTCCAGCACCGGCCCCACGAGTTCCGGAATCACGTCGCCGGCCTTGCGTACCACGACGGTGTCGCCGATGAGCACGCCTTTGCGCTCGACCTCGAACGGGTTGTGCAATGTGGTTCTGGATACGGTGGACCCGGCGACGTACACGGGTTTGAGCACCGCCACCGGCGTCACGCGTCCGGTGCGCCCCACCTGCACGGTGATGTCGAGCAGTTCGGTGTTGACCTCCTCCGGCGGATACTTGTAGGCGATGGCCCAGCGTGGCGCGCGCGAGGTGGCGCCGAGCGAACGCTGCAGTCCCAAATCGTCCACTTTCACGACGATGCCGTCGAGCGCGTGCTCGATGTCGCCGCGGTGCTCGCCGTAATATTCGATCATGTCGAGGATCTGTTGGAACGACGTGACCTCGCGGTTGTGCGGGGAGACGGGAACGCCCCATTTCCTGTACAGCTCGTAGGCCTCGGACTGGTCGTTGACCACGTCATGGCCGTCGTTCGCGCGGCCGGCGCCCCAACGCAGCGAACCGATGCCATGCGCGTAGAAGCTCAGGCGGCGCGTCGCCGTGACGCGCGGATCCTTCTGACGCAGACTGCCCGCGGCCGCATTGCGAGGATTGGCGAACGGCGCGCGTCCCGCATCCTCGTTCTCGTTGTTCAATGTGTGGAAATCGTCCCAACGCATGAACACCTCGCCACGGACCTCCACGAATTCGGGAATGTCCTCGTCCGGTCCGGAAAGGTTCTGAGGGATGGTGGAGATGGTGCGCACGTTGAGCGTGATGTCCTCGCCGGTCACGCCGTCGCCGCGCGTCAACCCCTGTTCGAGCACCCCGTTGCGGTAGATGAGGTTCAGCGCGAGACCGTCGATCTTGACCTCGCAGGTCATCGGCAGCGGTTTCGACTCGGGCCAGTCGAGTGCGCGCAGCACGCCGTCGTACCATTCCCGAAGCTCCTCGATGGAGAACACGTCATCGAGGCTCATCATACGCGAGGGGTGGCGCACGGAGGCGAAATCGTTGGAGAACGTGCCGCCCACGCGATGCGTCGGAGACTGCGGCGAATCCAATGACGGGAATTGCGCCTCCAACGATTGCAGGCAGCGCAGCCGCGCGTCGTACGCGGCGTCGGATGAGACCGGCGCATCGTCGATGTAGTATGCGATCTGGTCGGATTCCACCCATGCCGCGACGCGCGCCCACAGGCGAGCGGCCTCGGGAGCCTCCATGGCCGCGATGTCGAGACGATCGAGACGCATCGCGTCCGCGTCGGTCGGCTGCAATGCGGCGATCCACGCGTCGCTGCCGGGCGCCAGTCCCGCCAATCCGCCCTCGCCGACGACGACGGCCCCCGATTCGCCGCCATCCGTGTGCGGCGCGTCGAAATCCCATGCCAGCTGTTCGGAATCATCTTGACGAGTCATCGCCACCACTTTCCATTTCCGTCATTCAAAAACCGCTATATTATCGCACATTCGAAAGTCCCTCCGGCCCGGCGACCTACGGCTGCCGGACCGTCGGCGCCATTGAGGATCCACGTATGTTTGGACGTACGTGGATCCCGCGGACCTCAGTTGTTCAGCGACCTGAGGAACTGGGTCTGCACCACGTCGGCGCCGTCGCGGCCGTCGTCGTCCATGCGCGCGGCGGCCACCGACAGCGTGCGCGCCGGAACGAACATGCCTTCGTCCACGCAGACGCGCGCGGCCTCGCGCACCAGGGACGCCACCTGGGTGTTCGGCCATACCGGCAGTCCGGCCTCGGCCAGCACATGCATGGCTTCGGGAACGTTGGTGGGGACCGGAATGCATTGCGACCTCGTGCGCGAGATAAGTTCCTGCAATTCGTCCTCCAGCATGGCGATGCGCCCCGGGGCAATCTCGTCGCTCATGATGTACGCGGCGGCCGCGATGTCGAAGCGGTCGCACATCCATTCCGCGTAGGCGAGACGGTAGTAGGCGAACGACGCATCCTCACGATCGAGCGCCACATGCAACGCGTTCAGGCATGCGGCTCGGGCGGAGTCCCAATCCTCGGCACGCGCCAGCTGCACGGCGAGCTTGAGGTGCGACAGCGGATAGGCCGGCGCGTAGCGGACCATCGCGTTGAGATGCGGCAAGGCCGCGTCCACGCCCTTGATCTGCGCCAGGATGTCGGACAGCTCCATGTGCGTGTAGAACAGGTTGTCCGGAACCAGCACGGTGCGTTCGCCCTCCGTGGCGAACATGCGGTTGTAGATGACGCGCTCCGCATAGGAGTTGAAGTACCTCGGCACGCCGGGATTGTCGGCGTACAGCCGGTCCACGCGCTCCACGGCGTGTTCGGCGCATTCGATGGCCTGGTCGATCTGCCCGGAGAAGAGCATGTCGCGGGCCTTGAGCCGCTCGGCGTCGAGTTCGTCGGCGAGGGTGAAGGAGAAGTCGGGAGTGTCCTTGCCGTCGATCAGTGCGCTGGTCACCTGCGGGGCGAGTTCGGTCAATTCCGGGTCGCCGATGGCGTTGACGATGCCCATCGCCTTCTGGGCCTTGACGACCGATGGCGTGCCGGAGTCCGAGGCGAGCCGATGGAACTCCCCCACCGCGCGTTGCAGCAGGTCCACGCGTTGGATCGACAGGCCGGACACGTTGCCGCAACCGAACAGCTTCGCGTCACGTTCATCGAATTCGATGTCGGAAAGCTCCGGTTCCTCCTGGCTTCCCGCCGGGGAGAACCGGCTGTCGCGCAGGTCGAAGGTGGCGTCGACGGGCTTCAACGCGCCCATGCCGTCCACATCCATCTCGGCGTCGAACATGCGGTAGGTGCCGGTCGGGTCGGCGAGGCCGTATTCGCGCAGACGCGCGAGGAACTCGTCGCGGGTGAACGTGACCGTCACCAGATTGCGCACGGTCGGGTTCCTGCGCAGCTGGCTCATGGGGTCGTCATCGTCCAGCTGGCCGTCCGCGGGATCATCGCCGATCATGCCGGCGTCGGAGGAACCGCCATCCTGGGATTCCGAGGAGTCTCCCGGAACCGCGAACGCCATCTCGTCGAGGTCGACGTCCTTCATCAGGTCCTCGAACCGGCTGTCGATGGAATCGCCATCCGCGTCGCCATCAGCAGGGGTCGTTCCATTCGCGCGGTCGGCGGCCTTCGTCGAATCGGTGGGTTCCCCGGTCTGCTGAGACAAATCGGAGGAATGCGGGGCGCCCGGCTGGGATGGGTCGCCGTGGAAGTCCCCGTCTTTCGGATCGGCTTTGGATCCGGAGGTGCCGACTTCGCCTGCGCGGATGCGCTCGAACGCGTTCAGCGCCTCGCTCATCAGCTCGCTGATCGCCGAATTCTGTTCGGCCACCGCCTCTTCGAGCCCGATCGAATCGATGTGCAACGCCACCCGGCGGATATTGGGGTCCGCGCCGAAGCTCAGCGCGGCCATCATCAGGCCGACGCGAAGGTTGTAGTCGGCGCTCATGCGTGCGCGTTCGGCTCCTTTCATCTCGATCCAGGCGTGCTTGGAGGCGTCGTACCGGGTCGACGGCATCATGGACACGCCGGCGGAGGTGAAGCCGATGGCCATGTTGCCGTCCTTGAGGCTGCACCGAAAATCCACATCGAAACGGTACGGGAGGCGCAGGCTGCGCAGCAGCTTCGCCATGGTTCGGCGGTACACCCATTCCGAACCTCCATCGGCGCCGTTCCCGTCGCGCCGCGCCGAGTCCTTCGCATCCTCGGCGATGCCGCGGCGTGTTTCGGCGGCGAAGTCCAGCATGCGGTTAACCGCCTGCATGCCTTCCTCTTGGTCGTTGTCGAGAATCGCGCCGAACTGGTCGTCCGGCTTCAGCGCGATCAACGCCGGATTCTCCAACAGGGCGCGGTCGATCTGCGCCGCCTCCGCGCGGGTCACCGTGTCTTCCGTGGGCAGCGCGCCGATGCGCGCGTTGCGTTCCAGCCACGAGCTGACCGCCGCGAAGCGGTTGAGGTTCCCTTCGATGTTGAGCGCGCGCAGCGACGCCGCGAACGGCAGCGTGGAGTCCCACGTGAAGAAATAGCATCCGGAATAGCTGGACGTATACAGGCGCAGCGGCTCCGCGCCGTGCACGGCCTCGAGCCCTTGGTCGGTGTCGAGCGCATGCGCCTCGCGCATCAGGTCGGCGAAATACTCCTCGAGTCCGGAGACCCGCATGTCGCGCGAGCGGGCGCTCATGGTGTCGCGGATGGATCTGCGGATCGCTCCCATGGGGGCCTCGCGGTTGAGTCTGCGGAAGATGTTGCCCGAACCGAAGCCCACAAGAAGGCCGTTCATCTGCGGCAGCATGTAGGTCGTGAAGAAGGCGACGGCGACGGCGTCCCGGTATTCGAGATCGTACCGCATGGATTCGGACAGTTTGGCGCGCGTCTGCTCCAAAGTGTAGCGGTCGCCCACCTTCAGCCATGAGGCGAGCCATATCATGCGGCCGTCGGGCATGCGTCCCACCACGCCGCCCTGCGAGGCGCGCAGCCTCTTCGGATCGCGCTTCGCGGCGTGGCCGAACCGGGGTCCGTCCGGTATCGTGACGGTCTCCTCCTTGATGAACGCGAAACGCGGTTCGAGCTCCTGCACGTCCATCGCCGGATCGGTTCCGGCGAACACGCGAGCCTTGCTGTCGGCCAGCGCGATTTGCGCGAAGTGGCTGTCGTCGGTGAACAGTCCGATGGAGAATGCGCGTCCTTTGGTCTGCGGGAGTTGTGCCCAGCCGAGTCTGAGACGTCCGGGCACGCCGTCGAGTCCGTCGAGGATGCGGCGTTTGATGAGCGGGTTGAGGTGGATGGCGTTGCGGGTGAGTTCGTCGACGATGTCGTCCGGCGCGCCGAGCGCCTTGCCGAAGGGGTTGTGATGGCCGCCGTCGGTGGTCCGGGTGGCCTGTCGGATCAGGTTGGTTGCCTCGTGCCTGATGCGTGCGAGCATGTTCCGATGGTGGTCGGGGTGGTGTGCTGGTGCTGGTGTCGGTGTGTGATGAGGCATGTGTCCATTCTTTCAATGCAATGCGACATGCGGCTATTAGAATAATGACGTGGCTTTTTCGAAGGAACGTATGTTGGCGCGTCGTCGTAGGTGCGCGGCCATTGTAGCTGTTTTCGTTGTCGTGGTGTTGGTGGAGTGCGTGTTGTGCAATCTGCCGTTTTTCCGCACGGTGGCGGCGTCGGGCGATTCGGCGGCCGCGTATAACACGTTGGGGCCAGGTCTTGAACGGACGAAGGATGGCCTGTTGCGGGTCACCGATCCGACGCAGGCGTATTTGCAGGTGGCTGCGGACGGTTCTTCGGATTACGTGCGTGTCGATCCGGTTTCGGATGGGGTCTTGTCGCGCGCGTTGCGTTCCCGCTCGGCGTCGGAGAACGTGTTGTGGACCGTTCGCGTTCGTCCTGATGCGGATCGTCGGGCGTGCGGGGTGAGTTCGGTGTCGTTGTCGTCTCCGCGCTCGTTGTACGTGAAGGCGGTGGCCGGGCGCACGGTCCGTCTGCAGATTCTCGAGCCGAAGGGTTCGTTGATTCCGTTCGAGGCGGTGCGGGCGAATGTGCGGGTGCCGTTCTCGTTGAGTCCGTTGCGTATCGTGGCGATGCTGCTGTTGTTCGCGTTGGTGGCGTTGTGGCGTCCGGGGTCGAGGCTGTGGAAGGTTCCCGTGGACATGTCGCGTCGACGGCAGCGGATCGTTCTGGCTTTGGTCCTGGCCGTTCCGGCTGCGGCGACGTTGGCCGGGGTGGTGTGGCAGTTGGCGAACGCGGTGCCGTTGCGTTTTCATTCGGATGGCATGTATACGTATGATTTCGACCAATACGACCATGTCGCGCAGTCGTTGCTGCATGGCCGTCTGTGGCTTGACCTTGATGTGCCCGACGCGCTGTCGGGCGTTTCGGACCCGTATGATGTGGCGACCCGTCAGCGTCTGTTGCATTCCGGGGTGCAGCCGATTTATTGGGATTACGCGTTTTTCCATGGACATTGGTACTCGTATTTCGGCGTGGTTCCGGCGGTGCTGCTGTTCGTGCCGTACCGTTTGGTCACGTCGTTGTGGGTCGATGGCGGTTTGGCGTTGCCGACGGGCGCGGCCGTGTTGTTGCTGATGTTTGGTTTTCTGGTGTTCTCATGTCTGCTGACGGTCCGGTTGGCGGTCCGTCTGCGGCCCGGGGTGTCGGCCGCGGCGACCGGCATGCTGTGCGCGTTCGTGTTGTTGGCTTCCAACGGCGCGTATTTGTGGTATCGCACGAATTTCTATTCGGTGCCGATCGCGGCGTCCCTGATGCTGAGCACGCTGGGGTTGTGGCTGTGGCTGGGCGCGTCGATGCCGCGCAAAAGCCGTTCCGGGGGTCCCGCGGATCCCGGCGCCTGCATGTCGGATGACGGCGTGCCCGCGCTGTCGCTGCCGCATCTGGCGGCCGGTTCGGTGTGCATCGCGGCGAATCTGGGCTGCCGGCCGCCGTTCGTGCTGGTGGCGCTGCTGGCGTTCCCGATGTTCTGGCCGCAGATCCGTTCCATCATCCGTCGTCTGTCGGCGTCTCGCCGCGCCGGCACGGACACGTCCGGTATTGGGACGGTCGCGCGTGTCGGGGTGTTGCGGTTGCTGCGCGCGCCGCTTGCGGTGGTGATTCCCGCATTGGTGGTCGTGGTTCCGCTGTTCGCCTATAATGCGGCCCGTTTCGGTTCGCCGTTGGATTTCGGCTCGGCATATCAGATGACGGTCACCGATCTGACGAGCTACCGTCAGCCGGCGTCGAATCTTGTGATGACGGTCGTGTATTACCTGTTTCTGCCGTTGCGGTTCACTTCCACGTTCCCGTTCCTCGCGGTGTCGCCGTCGCCGTTGCCGTCCTGGGGGTTCGCGGAGGCGATGCCCGGCGGTCTGCTTCCCATGGTTCCGCTGGCGGCGGCCGCGTTCGCGCTGCCGTTCCTGCGCCGGCGCATGCGCGCTTGCGGCGACGCGAACCTGTGGCATACCCTGATGGGGTGCCTGCTGCTGGGATTGCTGGTCGTCGTGTTGGATGCGCGTCTTGCCGGTCTGGGCTGGCGGTATATGGCCGATTTCGGCTGGCTGTTCGCTTTGGCGGCGATGCCGGCGCCGCTCACCATGTTGGATTGCCGTGGCGTCCGGCTGCGTTGGTTGGCCCGTGCGGCGTTCCTCGCGCTGTTGGTGTTCGGCATCGTGGTCATGGTGATGTCGCTGTTCATGTTCGGACGCGATGACGAGATGTTCCGCAACAACGCGCCGCTGTTCCACGAGGTGCAGTCGTGGTTCGCGCTGCTGTAGCGGGCGCCGTTCCGTCCTATGGACATGTCTTTCAGGTATATTTCAGCTTTTTATCACGTATCATCCAAGTTTTTTTCCGGTTCGTTCCGAGGTTGCCGGATAATAGTTGATATCGTCAGTGTTCGCTTTAAGATGAAAATCACCGTGGAGATTCCATCATGAAACTCTTGTCGTTGTTGTCAGCCCATTCCCATGCCAAGCGTTGGCTCGCCGCCGCGCTCGCATTGATAGTCGCGGCGGGCGTGTGCCTCGCCAGCTACGGCAACGTGGACGCGGCCATCCGCCAGAACAGGATCGAACGTCTCAACGCGCGCATCGAGAACATCTACACGTCCGAATACCAGAATGCGGCGGATGAGAAACTCGCGCAGGAGAAATCCACGTCGGCGGCGACCGAGGACGACATGCTCATCGTCGAGAACCCCTACGGCACCAACACCACGTCCCTGTACGTGTATTTCACCACCGATGACGCGGTGTCCGTCTCCTATACCGTGCACGCGGACGGATACGCCGATTTCACGCGTACCGCGTATCAGCGGTCCAAATACGCCAAAACCCATGAATTCCAGTTGCTCGGACTCATTCCCGACGTGAAGAACACAATCACGTTCACCTTGACGAACAGCGACGGCGATTCCCGCACGAAGACCGTCGAACGCAAGGGCGCCTCGCTGCTCGGCAACGAGGAGACGCAGCTCGAGCAGACCGTCTCCGCGAAGTCCGGTCAGAACCTCGGCGACGGGTTGTACGCGATCCTCGGCAACGATTCCGACGAGCAGGACTTCATGTTCTACTACGACACGAACGGCGTGCTGCGCGGCGAGATCCCCGTGCTCTACTATCGTTCGCACCGTCTTCTGTTCGACAAGAACGGCCTGATGTGGTTCTCCGCGTCCACCAAGCATATGGTCGGCATGAACCGTCTCGGCAAGCTGGAGAAGATCTACGACCTGGGCTCCAGGTACATTCTGCACCACGACTACGCGTTGGATTCCAACGGCGACATCGTGATGCTCGCCACCGAGCTCAACCGAGACGACCACGCCGTCCAGGACCAGGTCGCCAAGCTCGACACATCCACCGGCAAGGTCACCAAGGTGTTGGACTTCGGCGAGATGTTCGCCGACTACAAGGCGTCGACCACGCATGCCGGCACCGACGAGTCGGATATGAGCGCGAAGGGCCGTTGGGATTGGCTGCACGTCAACACCATCCAGCTGCTCGATGACGGCTCGGCGCTGTTCTCCGCCCGCGAGACCTCCACCATCATCAAGGTGAACGACCTGGAAAGCAATCCGACGCTCGACTACATGATCGGCGAACGATCCGTGTGGAAGGGCACCAAGGAGGCGTCCTCGTTCCTGACGAAGGTCGGCGACTTCTCCGACACCGGCGGCCAGCATTCCATCACCTACGTCGCCGACGACTCGCTGCCCGACGGCCAGTACTACCTGTACATGTTCGACAACAACTACGGCACCTCGCTGACCCGTCCAGACTTCGACTGGTCCGTGATCGACGGCATCTCGACCAAATTCTCGTCCGACACGGCCAACTCGCAGTACCGCAAATACCTGGTGGATGAGAACGCCGGCACCTACACGGAAGTCTCCTCCTTCGACGTGCCCTACTCGCCGTACGTGTCGTCCGCGCAGGAGCTCTACAACGGCAACATCCTCATCGATTCGGGCATGAAGGGGCTGTTCGGCCAGTATTCGTCCGACGGCACGCTATTGGCGCAGTACAAGATGACGCTCAGCTCGAGCTACATCTACCGCGTGTACTCCTACGATTTCTCCGGCTTCTACTTCGCCTGACCCGCGCGCGTCCTACAATCGGTTCCATGGGATTGTTTGATGCATTGTTCGCCGGCAAGCGTTCCGTTCCGGCATCCGAGGCGACGTTCATCCTCGACAAGGCGGGACATGTCTACGATGACGGCAACGTCGGATTGCGGGACGCCACGATCACCATCACGCCAAGCAACAGACGCGTGGCGGTGATCGGGCTGAACGGTTCCGGAAAGACCACGCTGCTGAAGCTGCTGGACGGCGCGCTCACGGCCACGTCCGGCACGGTGCGGATCGCGGCCGACGACACGGATTACGACCCGTCAGTCAAACGCGATCTGCGCCGCATCGAGGATATGGTCGGACGCGTGCGCCGCGAGGAGATCCCGAACAGCTACTATCAAGCCAAGTCGATCCGCGAGGCGGTCGAGCAGCCGTTGAAGAAGCACAAGGTTCCGGAAAGCGAACGCCAGGCGATCATCGGCAACCTGTTCGCGCATTTCGATCTGGCATCCGTGGCCCGAGAGCCGGCCTCCGCGTTGGACGGCGAGAAAAGGCACCTGCTGGCGATCGCCGCGGCGCTGAGCTTCTCCCCCGCCGTCATCGTCGCGGACGAGCCGACCAAGGGATTGGACGAAATCGCTTCGGCGCGGGTCGCCAAGGCGCTGTTCAGCTACGGCAAGCAGGTGATTTTCGCAACGCATGACACGGAGCTGATCACACGTCCGGAATACGCGATCGACCGTGTGATCGTCGTCGATGAGCATCGCATCGTCTTCGATGGCGACGCGCATGAGGCCGTCGGCCACTATACCGATCTCATCCAGGCCAGATACAAGGCGCTGAAAGCCTGATTCGTCCGAAGCCCGCCGAATGGATGTGTCCCAGCCGATTCCGTTTTGGTCGGGACATGCGTTCGGCGGGCTTCGACAATCCAAGCGTGCCGATCGGGTTCAGCCGATGAGTTCGTTGACCGTGTCGAGCACCACGCGCACGTTGCCGCGGAACTCCTCAGGCTCCGGTAGGAGGGAGATCGCCAGATAGCCGTTCGAGGTCATGTCGAAGAAGTATCCGGGCTGTCCGGAGACGCCGTGCCGGTCGATCATCCGCAGCACCAGCTCGTTCTCGTCAAGCACTCCCGGCACGCGGAGCAGCACGTTCCATCCGCCTTCGGCACGCAGCACATCGACCAGATGATGCTCGTCGGCGTCCAACATGGCATGCAGAGCTTCGAGATTGCCGCGCACCCGTTCGCGCACGCGTGCGGTCTGCGCTGGAGCATCCTGGAGCAATGCGGGGATGCGCTTAGCGATGATCTCGCTCAGCGGCAGATAATCATCGGCGATCACATCAAGCCGACGCTTCGCCTCGGCCACATCCGCATCAGGACCCGATACTTGAATCCAGCCGACTTTGGCATGCGGCGCGGCGAGCATTTTCGAAAAACCATCGAGCGCGAATGTAAGAGCGCCGCGCTCCCCCGCGAGACGCGCGTTGCCGGAGAATGGCTCGAGGTCGTAGTCGTAGAACACCTCGTCGGCGATGATGGCCACCTCGTGGCGCGCGCACAGGTTCACAATCGCTTCGCGCTCCGAGGGTTTCACATACGATCCGGTCGGATTGTTGGGGTTGATGAGCACCAAGGCCCTGATGCGCGCGCCGTCCGGGCCGTCCAGCATGCCTTCGAGTTCGGCGACGTCGATGTACCAGGATCCGTCGAACCGCTGCTGGTATTCGATCGTGTCGACGCATTCGAGACGCGCGATCGATTCGATCAGCGGGTATCCCGGCTTGGGGGCGAGCACGGCGTCACCCGCGTCGCACAGCAGTTTGATCAGCCACGAATAGGCCTCCGACGTGGAGCTCAGCACATACAGGTCGTCCGGTGTGCAATGGCCGATTTCCTGCGCGTCGAGGAACGCGGCCAACGCCTCGCGCGCGTACCGCTGGCCGCGCGGATCGGCGGTGTATACGGCGGGCACGGCGGCCGGGGCGAGCGCGTGCCGGGTCGGATTGGAGTCGTTGAGTCTTCCCAGCGTCCGTCCGGCCGCTTTCGCCGCGGCCTCCGCCTTTGCTATCGGATTGGGTTCGCTGATGTCGACTCGTGAGGAAAAACGCATGGTTCCACACTACTCGCACCACGGGAAGCGCCATCGTGCACGTCGCGCGTCCGGCGCGCGGCGTCTTTCCTTGCGATTCGCGCCGAACGGACCACACCGGCAGATCGCATGTCCGACCTGCCGGCCGCAACGGATATGCGAAAGGTCTCCGGACCATTCGGCGATGGTACGGAGACCTCTGGAAAACTCGCGGGTAGACGGCGCGTCAGCGCTGCTTCACGCTTGCGTAGTATGCGGCGCCGACGATGCCGGCCTCGTTGTGCAGCTGGGCCGCGACGATCGGGGTCTTGATATCGATGTACGGCAGGAACTTCTGGGATACGCGCGATACGCCGCCGCCTACGACGAACAGCTGCGGATCCAGGTAGAACTCCACCAGGGAGTAGTACTTGGTCAGGCGCTTCGCCCACTTCTTGTAGCCCATATCGAGCTTCTCGCGTACCGAGGACGCCGCGTACTTCTCGGCGTCGCCCTTGTTCTTGAGCAGTTGCAGGTGCCCCAGCTCGGTGTTCGGGATGAGCTCTCCGTTGAATATCAGCGCGGTGCCGATGCCAGTACCCAGCGTGGTGGCGACGACCAGGCCGTCCTGCCCCTTGGCAGCGCCGAAACGCTGTTCCGCCAATCCCGCCGCGTCGGCGTCGTTCACCACGGTGACGGGGCGCCCGCAGGCTTCGGAGAACACTTCGGTGACGTCCACGCCGACCCAGGACTGGTCCAGGTTGGCCATGTATCCGAGTTTCTCGCCCACATGGATCGGTGCCGGGAAGGCGATGCCGACCGGCGCGGATTCGGGCACTTCGAAGTGTTCGAGCTGCTGGCGGACGATGTCGCCGACCGCCTGCGGGGTGGAGACCTCGGGAGTGAGAATCTTCAGACGTGGTTCGGCGAATTCGCCCTTTTCGAGATTCACCGGCGCGGCTTTGATGCCGGAACCACCGATATCGACGCCGAATGCCTGTGCAGTTTCAATCATCGTTGACCTCTCCTATCAAGGTTGCGTTTTGGAGTTTCGAACCGGTATTCGCCATGGTAACTCGCATCATGCCCAAAAAACGCGTTCAGGACACGATTTGTGAATACGATTGCATAATCTGCCACGCGGAATTTCCGCCGACGTCGATGGTTTTCTGCAAACGAATGCCCCATGCCGGTCGAACATGCCGTGCATGGGGCATTCAGAACGTGGTGCGACGTTCGTTTAAGCGGCGAGTCCGCCGTCACTTCAACGGCGGCATCGGGCTCCAGTCCGGGGCGTGCAGCAGCTTGCGGGAGTCCCACCATCCCTTGACGATCTGCACCAGACCGGTCCCGACATGCCCGCGGTCGACCATCACCAGGCGGATGACCTCCTTGGCGGCGGTCAGCAGGGTGCCCAGGCCGAACAGCAATGGACGGTAATCGCCGTAGGTCATGAAGTAGCGCGCCATGTATCCGCGGTTGCGCATGATGTGGTAACGGTTCATGTCGGAGGTGGAGTTGAGCTGGCGCAGACCGGCGATGTCCCAGTTGCCGATCTCGCGGGTGCGGCGGAGGATCACGTCGGGCACCACGATCGGATTGGTGACCTTGCTGGCGCGGTAGCCGTACATCGTGTCATCCCAATAGATGAAGAAGCGGGGGTCCGGCAGACCAATCTTCTCAACGATGTTGCGGCAAAACAGGCCTCCTTCGAAGCACAGCGTGTCCATGACGCGATAGCCGGCCGGACCGAACGCCGAAGGCGCGATCGGATTCGGGATGCCGAGCGGCACGATGAAATCGTACTGCCAGTAGAACGGGCCGCCGTCGTAGTCGTAGCGGCTGCCCTGGATCACGTCATGGCGGTCGGTCCACTTCGCCAGACGCTCGATGGCCTCCGGCATCACGGCCACGTCGTCGTCCATGACCCAGAACCATTCGGCGCCCAGCTCATAGGCCTTTTCCACACCTGCGGAGAAGCCGCCGGCGCCGCCGAGGTTCGCGGTCTGCGGCGCGTACACCACCCGGCTTTCGTTGCCCGACCTGTCGGCCACGGTCTCGCCCCACTGGGCGGTGACCTTGGCGCGGAAGTCCTCGACCATGCCGCGGGTCCTGTCGGACCGCTCGTTGTCCACGACGACGACGCGCCACGGCGCGACCGTCAGTTTCTCGATGGATTCGAACAGCGTGGCGAGCAGCTGCTGGCGCTTGTACGTCACCACGACGATGGCCAGCTTCTCGATGGTTTTCTTCGCAACTTGCTTTTCAGTCATGGGCTCCATTGTTGCACTCGCCCTCAACCGTATGAAAACCGTATGGCCCCAACGTTCCAAACGCCTTCGGAGAATCGCCTTCCATGTTCGGATATGTCAATTTCGCGACATGTTTCTTGCGTGGCGCGTGCGGTTTTGGCATAATGGTCGATGTAATGCAGGGGAACCCGCGCGACGGGTTGAGATGGGCGTGGCCGTCCGAACCCTTTGAACCTGATGGCTAACACCAGCGTAGGGAGGCATGTCTTTGACTGGTACGACATCAACGACTCCATTCGACCGTGAATACGACGCGACGCTTGGCGTGCGGCGCGACAATCTTCCGCCATTCGCGCAACGTCTGCGCAAGACCGCGGACCTGGTGTGGGAGGAGGGTTACCGGCAGCCGTTCATCCGCGAACTCGGCGCCGGAACGCTCGACCGCGACCGCTTCGCCTTTTATCTTCTGCAGGATTTCCGCTATCTGAACGATTACGCGAAGGTCCACGCCCTGGGATTGGCGAAAACCGACGATCCGGAAATCATGCGGTTCATGCTCGACGTGCAGAACGGCGCGCTGAAGGTCGAAACCACCGTGCACCGCACGTACCTGTCGAGTTACGGCATCACCGAAGAGCAGATGGACAACGTGCGCCAGTCGGCGTTCGCGCGCGCATATACGTCGAACATCCTGTCCATCGCGTACGGCGGGGACATCGCCGACATCCTCGTGGCCGTGCTCCCCTGCGCTTGGGTGTACGCCGATTACGGATACCGGCTCGCGCGCGAGTTCGAGGGCACTTTGGACGCCAACCCGTACAAGAGCTGGGTCGACATGTACAAAACGGACGAGTTCTGGCAGGGTTCCGTCTGGCTGATCGAGCATATCGAGAAAATCGCCGCGGACCTGGACGAAAAACGCAGAAAGGAGCTGGTCGACATCTTCGTGACCGGCGTGGAGAACGAGTACATGTTCTGGGCGAGCGCGTACGACATGCAGTACGCGTGGAGGCCGGAATGGGACGGGGAGCGCTGAGGCCCGATTCCGACGACTCCTTGACTTCCGATTGTTTTTCCATTGCGCAAAGGGCGGCCCGCCATCCGGTTCGATTCCGGATGGCGGGCCGCCCTTTGCCTTGCGATGCCAGACATTGCGGAATCTCGGAGGCCGTTTTCGGCCGGAATCGGATTCCATAGGGCGACGGCCCGGCAGGACCGGCGTTCCATATGCTCGGTCCCAGTCGTTGCGAGCCGGTTCCGCCATCGTCTCCTATTCGCGCACCAGACGGATGTGTTCCACGTCGTCGCGCTTGGAACGGCGGTAGAGCACGAAACGGTTGCCGATCACCTGCACGAGCTGCGCGCCCAGCTCTTCGGCGAGCCCCTCGCCCGCCTCCTTGGCGGTCAGTCCCGAACCGTCCAGCACGGAGCATTTGATGAGTTCGCGCTTCTCGATGGTTTCGTCCGCCTGCTTGATGGCGTTCTCGCTCAGGTCGTTTTTGCCTACCTGGATGAGCGGATTGAGTTTGGTGGCCAGGCCGCGCAACTGCTTGACCTGCTTTTTGGTAAGTGCCATGTGTTTTCCATTCCTATCGTTATTGCCTGCTCAAGATTACCGTGAGGGCGGTAAAACGTTATGAAACCCGTTATGAGGCACCGCCGCGACACCGATCGGTACTTTTTCACGACGTCGTTGACGCCGGAACGCGGATTCCGTCGATCCGAAATCCGCGTTCCGTCAATGGGCAAGCCTGCATCCGACCAATGCGGATACCGCCACGGCGGCGGAACGGGAATGGCCAAGGAGTCCTGGGAATGGGCGTCGCCATGCGCATATGGTGAACATATATCGCGCCATGACGTTCCATGAACGTCCAAGTCTTTCGGGTCCCGTCTTCGTTGGCGGAACCTGCATGAACAACCTGCCTTATTCCGCTGCCGAAGACCGGCCGGTAATTCGATTGATCGAGACGATGACCGGAACGACCTTCATCGCGGAACACCCCCTTAGATGCAGTGAAAACGCCACCCGCGCGCTTGCCGGCGGATGACCTGTCAGTTGTCGGGTATTATCTTGCGGCAGCCGTCCGCGCCTGTCTAGGGGGTGCTCACTATATGAGAGCTGGAGCGCCCTCACCTTCCGATATACGGCAACGCGGCCAAGGCCGCCAGATACGCCATGATGACGACGCATGCCACGATGTCCCTTCCCCGAATCCGCATGACGCGCCAATGCGTACGATCCACGCCCTCCTCGTAGCACCGCGCATCAAGGGCGAGGCTGAGATTGTCGGCATGGCGGATCGTTCCGGCGAACACCGGCACGACGATGGCCGCCATCGCCCTGATCCGACGTATGAACGAACCGGTTTCTATGCTGCCGCCACGCGCCGACTGCGCGTCGGCGATCGCTCTGGCCTCATCCCCCAAGGTCGGCAGGAAGCGCAGCGCGAGACTCATCACCAACGCGATCTCCTGGGTGTGCACGCCGAAACGCGAGCACGGTTTCAGCACCGATTCGAACGCATCCGTCATGGCGGTCGGTGTGGTGGACGCGAGGAACATCGCGCCGATGACGATGACCACCGCGAAACGGCAGGCGTACAGCACCGCGATGCGCACGCCGTCATCGGTGATCGGGACCGGACCGAGATTCACCAGCACGTTGCCGGAACGCACGAAGAAGACGTTGAGCAGTCCGCACAACACGAACAGCAGCAGGAACATGTGCACAGAACGGAACAACCGACGCACGCCGATCCGAGACGCGCATCCGATCGCGACGGCCAACGCCGCGGCCAGCAGCAATTGCCAGAAGGAGCCGATGGCGAACGCGGAGAACATCAGCACCAGAGTCGCCAGCATCTTCACTCGAGGGTCCAACCGCTGCACCCAGCCACGCGATGCGGACGGTGCCGAACCGGTGCCTTCGCGTGTGCCGCCTCGGTTCTCGTCGCGCCCCATGTCGCCGTCATGTGCCGAACGAACCCGCGCGGAACCACCCTGCCCGGCGCCATCCGCCGCGGCGGAAGAGCCGTCCGCATCCCGGCCTTCCAACGATTCCATCGTGACGATGCGGTCGGCAAGCGACTGCGCCTCCTCACGCGAATGCGAGATGACAAGCACCGTCACGCCCCGCTCCTTCAGAGCACGGATCAGCCCGTGCACGCGCGAGACGGCCAGCTCGTCAAGACCGGCGGTCGGCTCGTCCATGACGAGGACCTTCGGATGGCAGGCGACCACACCCGCTATGGCCACCAGACGCTGCTGGCCACCGGACAGATCGAACGGCGAACGATCCGCCAAATGCCCGATATGCAGCAGCCTCATCGCGCGGTCCACGCGCCGGGACACCTCCTCGGCATCCAGCCCTTGGTTGCGCGGGCCATAGGCGATGTCCTCCGCGACGGTTTCGGCGAACAGCTGCCGTTCCGGATGCTGCATGACATAGCCCACGACACGTCGGAGCCGCTCACGCTCCTTGCGGCTCAGCATCCGCGACGGACCATCGTCCCGCATGCGCGCCACCGCGATCCCGTCCACGACGATGCCGCCGCTCTGCGGTCTGGCCAACGCGCACAGCATGCGCGCCAACGTGGATTTGCCCGCGCCGTTGCGCCCCATCAGCGCGACGACCTCACCAGTGTGAACGGTGAGATCGAGGTGCCGGAACACGGCGGTTTCGGTGTCGGGATACCGGTATGCCACATCCCGCACTTCGATGATGGGATCGTCGGCAATGGAACGCGTCTTGGCGTGATCCGCCGCGACATCCCGCACGCGCACGCCCTCCGCATCCGCACGCGCATCCATATGCAAGACCCTTCCACCACCAACGCCGGCGACGCCCGCGGCATGCATGGCGTCGCCGGCGCACGCCACCCCCCTGTCATCCGAGACATCCGCCGCACGGCCATGCTCCAACCGCACCACGCGGTCGGCATGCGCCAACTCATCCCTATGATGCGTGACCATGACGATGGTGGTTCCCTTCGCCTGCAACGCATCCAGCACGCGCATCACCTCGGCGCGCCCCTGCGGGTCGAGCATGGCGGTCGGCTCGTCCAGAACCAGAACCGTGGAATCCATGGCCAGCATGCCGGCGATCGCGACGCGCTGCTGCTGGCCGCCGCTCATCCTCGTCGGATCGGACCGTCGGGAATCCGCCATGTCCACGGCTTCCAGCGATGCGGCGATGCGTCTGCCGATGCCGTCATGGTCGACGGCGAGGTTCTCCGGACCGAAGGCGATGTCGTCTTCGGTGACGGTGGTGACGATCTGGTCCTCCGGACGCTGGAACACCGCACCGATGCCACGACGCGCGGCGCGGTATGCGGACGCGTGCGCGCCGGAATCGTCGAACACGACGTTGCCGAGCAGATCGACGTATCCGGAATCGGGGGCGACCAGTCCGGCGATCACCCGCGAGAGGGTGGATTTGCCGGAGCCGTTCGGCCCGACGAGACAGATCCGCTCTCCCCTGCGGATGGTCAGGTCGACGCCGTCCAGCACCCAGGTGGCGCCGGAGTCGTAGCTGAAGCGGACGTCGCGCAATGCGATCACGGTGTTCTGCGCAGTCATGGATGTCGTTTTCCTTGGAATAGATAGCAGAAGGAACCTTCCGATATCTATTGGAAGGTTCCTTCGTGTTCATATGTTCATTGGCGATGACGAACGGGACTCAACGGTTCAGCAGTTTGGAGATCGGCTTGTAGACCAGGAAGGTGACCACGCCGTGGATGGCGAATTTCACCACGTTGAACGGCAGCAGGGCCGGCACGATCAGCGCCGCGACCTGGGCGGTGGTCATATGCGCGTAGAACGGCGTGACGATGAGGTTGCCGACGATCGCGGCGACCAGAGCCACGACCGCGCCGACGATGATGCCGATGACCGCTCCCTTGCGCGTCTTGCTCCTCCGGTAGACGAGCGCCGCCGGCACGGACAGCGCCAGTGCCACGAGCACCGCCATCAGCGTGCCCCACGGATTGGTGAACAGGTGCGGCACGAAGCCGAGCACGCTGACGATCACCGCCGCGGCCGGTCCGAACGCGAAGCCCGCGACCAGGCAGACGATGCCGGAAGGATCGTATTTGAGCCATTGGATGCCCGGGATGATCGGGAATTCGATGAAGCTGACGACCATGGCCAGAGCGACGAACAGCGCATACATCGCGATGCGTTTGGTGGACCAGCGTCCGGAATCGGCGACGCCCGTGGAGTGCGCGTTGTCCGGTCGGGACATGGTTTGCCGCTGAGGCGTGGCGTTCTGCTTGCCGTTGTGGATATCGTTGGATGAGGATGCACTCATGTTGAGCCCCGTTTCTTCCATCCGGACTATGACCGTTGGCTTCGGATTCCCACCGAATCAGCCGCTTTCGCGGGTCGCGGGCTTCGGCGTGGAACCGTTATGAACGTCGGTCGCGCCGTTACCGCCAGTAAGGAATTTCACCTTCCCTGAAACTTGCCTGACCATATATACGCGCATCAACGGATACATGCAAGCCGTGTTCCATTTTCACGGTCGTGGGGCACGGCGGGCGCGAACGGCCACGTCCGGCGATGTGAGCGTGGCACCGGCCGGGTCGTGGGACATGCCAGGCGCATATCGGCCTGCGCCGTGTCCGATACGCGCCCGCCGTTCCGCCGTCATGACAGCAGCGCGAGCAGGTCGTCCTTGCTGAGCGTGCCGACGCCGCCGGAGGCCGCGCCGTCGGTGAATTGCCTCGCCAATTCGTTCTTCTTCTCCTGCATGTTGAGGATGCGTTCCTCGATGGTGTCTTTGGCGACGATCTGGTACACGTTCACGTCCTGCTTCTGGCCGATGCGGTGCGCGCGGTCGGTGGCCTGGTTCTGCGCCGCGGCGTTCCACCATGGGTCGGCGTGGATGACCACGGAGGCCCCCACCAGATTCAGACCGGTGTTGCCGGCCTTGAGGGAGATGAGGAACACGGGGACGTCGTCGCCGTTGAAGTCGTCGACGAGCTCGACGCGGCGTTTTTTCGGCGTCTCGCCGGTGATGGTGTAGAACGCCACGTCCCGTTCGGCCAGGCGCGTGCCGATGAGTTCCAGGAACGAGGTGAACTGCGAGAACACGAGCACCTTCTTGCCCTCGTCCATGCATGTGTCGACGAGCTGAACGATGGCGTCGAGTTTCGCCGAGGCGTTTTTCGCGTCCGCGTACACCAGCCGCGGGTCGCAGCAGATCTCGCGCAGCAGCGTGAATTCGGCGAGGATGCGGATCTTCTTGGTGTTGAAGTCGGCGTCCTTCGTTTTGGTGAGCGTGGCGCGTAGGCGCTGCTCGTGCGCGGCGTACAGTTTGCGCTGCTCGCCTTCCAGCCGGACGGTGAGCACGTTCTCGATCTTCTCGGGCAGGTCGGTGAGCACGTCCTTTTTGAGTCTGCGTTTGATGAACAGGCCGACCAGCGCCTGCAGCTTGTCCGCCATGACGGAATGTTCCGGACCAGGCGCCATGATCGGTTGTTCGTATTTCTCGCGGAACTTCGTGTAGGTGCCGAGCAGTCCCGGCATGAGGAAATCGAAGATGCTCCACAGTTCGCTCAATCGGTTTTCAATCGGCGTTCCGGTCAATGCGAAACGGTGTTCGGCCGTGATCCGTTTGACGGCCTTCGCCACTTTCGTGGCGTGGTTTTTGATGTATTGCGCCTCGTCAAGCGCCATCAACGCGAATCGGCAGTCGGCGTAGTCGTCGACATCGCGCCGCAGCAGATCGTATGAGGTGATGACCACGTCGGGCGCAGGCGTCGACGAATCGTCCTGTGGTCGGTTCCGCACGGCGATGCCGGCGATGGACTTGCGTCGTTGGGCTTTGGTGCCGGCGATGACCTCGACCGTGAGGTCTCCCGCGAATTTCTCGCATTCGGCGGCCCAATTGTACACCAGGGAGGCGGGGCAGACGATGAGGGCCGGTCCGCTCCCCCGCCGCGCTTCGATGAGGGCGAGCAGCTGCACGGATTTGCCCAGGCCCATCTCGTCGGCGAGGATGCCGCCGAATCCCTTGTCCCAGAGCGTGGAAAGCCATTGGAAGCCCTCCACCTGGTATGGGCGCAGCACGGTTTTGAGGTTGTCGGGCACGCTGTAGCGTTTCGGATCGATGATTTTGACGTCGTTGACGTATGCGTCGAAACTGTCGCTTTTGCCGTCGTCCCTCACCTGCGCGTCGAGCAGGAACGCCTGGTATCCGGGTACGGTGATGGTGCCGGAATCAAGCTGCCGCTCGTCCAGATCAAGGTCCGCGGCGACATGGTCGAGCTCGCTGAGATCGGCGTTCCTCAGATCGACGAAGGTCCCGTTCTTCAACCGGTGGTAACGGCGTTTTCTGCGATAGGATTCCAGCAACGCGCCGACTTCGTTCATCGGCACCTCGTCGGCGATTGGCGAGATCTCGACGAGATTGGAATCGACGGACAATCCGACTTTCACCGTAGGCGTTCCCGGCTGCATCATGCCGTCGAACGCGGCGGTGGAGAACACGCTGCCGACCGAACGGAGGATATCCACGCCGTCGGTGAGCATCAGCAGGATCGACTGCTCGTCCTCCTCGCGGATGCGCGCCACGTCGATGGAGCTCCATGTCGGGAACAGCTGCCGCGCCACCTGCACCGCGAAGGATTCGCGCGCCACATCCCGTTTGACCTGCGCGGCCTTCGAACGCGGATCGGGGTTGATCGTTCCGCGCAGTTCCTTGGATGTCGGCACGAGCTGGAAGAGGAAGTCGCCATAGCGCGCCACGGCCTCGCAGGTGATGCCGTGCAGGTCGCGGTCGAGGTAGTATTCGATCCGGCATTCGGAACCGGCCTGTTCGGCGACTTCCTGGGGGATGTCGAGGCCGATGCCGGCTTTGTTCAGTTGCGGCACGATGGTGCGTGCGAACATGGGCCAATCGTTTTCGGAGATGAACACGCCGTCAGGATCGCCGTCGCAGAGTTCCCTCAACGCGTGCAGGGCCGGTCGCAGGCCGTCCGTGCAGCGGAAGAATCCGTCGATGGCGACCTCCTGCGAATCGTCCGGGTCAGCGATATGTTCGGTGCTGAGGATGTAGAGGTTCCGTCGGCCGGTGATGATGGCGTTGATGGTGCGGTTCGCGGTGACGCGCACGCCGGAGGCGTTTCCTTCCCGCACGTATTCGGCGGAGAGGCGGAATTCCGGATCCCCCTCGATGATGTCGACGTCGATGTCCGCGGGCCCGTCATCGACGAAGTGGATGCGGCTGGGCGCGGCCTGCCGTTCTCGGACGATGTCGTCGATGACGATCCTTTGCAGGCCGTGGACGTCGCCGGCGGCGAGGAACCCACGCGCCTTGAGCTCCTTGTCGCGGTAGTCCTCCTGCGTCGCCGCGTGGTACATGTCGAGCAGGTCGCATACCTCTCCGTCCGCGAGCATGAGTTCGCGGTCGACGCGCGGTTCGGGCGCATAGTAGACGCCCGTCTGCATCTGGGCGATTCTGCGTGTGGAGATCACCTGTTCCAGGAATCCGAGCAGTTTCGCGGAGAACGGGTCGAGCATGTCCGGCGTGTGGGTGAAGGCGAGTTTCCGCCCGTAGGCCTCGTATGCGCCGCTCCGCATGTCGGATACGAATTTCGAGATGCCTTTGAGCACGTAGCCCACGCCGCCGCAGGCGATGCGCAATGAGAGGCTCCACGCATCCCGGGTTCTGGCCAGAGTGGGTTCGAGGCGCACGCTGCCGGGCGTGACCGTCACCGGTCCGGCCGACGCCCGTTTCGGCCGCGATGCGCCGCCTCCCGCCGCGCCCCGTTGCTCGTCTGCGAGACGCGTCTTCGCGTTGGCGATGCGTTTGAGCATCCTCAGCTGAGCGCCTTCGCCGGCGTTGTCGTTCCGCGCGTCGATGGAACGCATGTAGTCCGCCAGGTCGCGTGGCGTGGCGCCGCCCCGTTGGAATCCGTGGAACCGTTCCGGCTGGTCGAGGAACAGCAGCAGCAACGCGGCGACATGCTTGCACATGCCCGTGTACCGTCCGCCCATGGAGGTGTCGGCTGAAGATCCGTCGGCTTCCGCATGGCCGAACGTCGCATGGCCGAAGTCCACGCCGGAGCCGAAGTCGTCGTAGTCGTCCACGTAGTCGTAATCGTCGTAGTCGTCGTCCGCGCCATCGTCGAAGCTGCGGTATCCGGGCCTGTTGCGGTAGCCGGACAGCCGCCCAGTGCCATAGCCCCGCTGCGAGCTTCCGAACGCCGGGCAGGAGCAGTACCGCGCCAGGAACAGCTCGTCCTCCATATCGAGCGTGACCTGCACCTCGTATCGGCTTGACGGCGAAGTGGTTCCGCGCACCGTCGCGCGCAGGGTGATGCGGCTGGATTCGGGATCGTTCAGGCAGTACAGATCGTTCATTTTGACGCGCCACTGGTTCGCGATCCCGCGAGCGCGCTGCAGCACCGGCTGGCTGCATTCGCCGCGTAGTTCGTCGGAAAGCCATGCCAGATCGTTCGCCACCTGAACTCCATTCGTTCGTACGTTTGTTCTTCTGTGACCTGTGCGCCACTGTATCAGGGCGCGTGAACGGCGAAGGCCGCGGCCGGAGTCGGTCGTGGCCTTCGTTGATGTGTCGGAAGCGGCGGTTTCAGCGGCTGCGCTTGGTGAGGGGCTGCCAGGGGTCGAGTTCCACGGGTTCGGTGGCGAGCAGCGCGCGTGTGGCGTCGTCTAGGTATTCCTTGCGGATGATGATTTCGGTCACGAAACGGTCGAACCATGCGTCGGACGCGACGTAGTAGCCGTCCGCGCCGTTGTCCTTGCCCCAGCTGTTTTCGACCTTCCAACGGTTGGGTTTGCCGTTTTCGTCGAGGTTCACGCCGGTGAGCGTCATGGCGTGGTTGCTTGGGCTGTCGCCGTATTCGAGGCCTTGGGCCTTGTCGAAGGTGAAGTCGGTGCCGAAGAGCTGGTCGACGCGGACGCTGTCGCAGTCGAAGTAGCCGGCGGTGCGCAGGGAGAACTGGGTGCAGTCGCAGGCGAACCAGATGGGGTGTCCGGCGCTGATCTGGTCGACGGCGGCCTTCTTGAACACGTCGAGCGGCACGTTGATGAATTCCATGTCTCCGGCTTCGGCGACGTTCGCGGTGTAGCGGATGCGGTAGCGCTTGTTGAACGGGCGGTCCTTCATCGGCACGTTGCACAGTGTGGCCAGATCGTTGACGTCGACCGGCACGTATTTCTTGTAGAATTCCACGGGCGTGATGCCGTATTCGCGGATCTGCTTGCGCTCGTCCTTGCCGGTTTTCGGCTTGTCGTTCTCGGCTTTCTTGCCGTCCTTGGTTTCGTCGTTCTTCTTGTCGTCGTTGCTCACGCGTGCCAGGAAGTCGAATTTCACCGGGGGTTCGCCGAGTGAGATGGCGCAGATGCGGTACACGGTGGACATGTCCTGGTCCTTGAGCGCGCGCAGGTCGTCCACGGATGCGCCGTTCGCGTGGCGGTCGCGCAGTTCGGCGGCGAATTCGCGCAGCTTGGTGTTGAGGTACTGCTTGAAGGCGTCGGAGTTCTTGGAGTTCGCGGATTCGGGGTACGCGCTCTTGGGCACGAGGCCGTACTTGTTCACCAGGTCGGCGAACATCTGCCACCAGCCGCCGTCGTCGGCCGGACCGTAGTTGATCTCCTGGAAGAGCCTGCCGTCGGTCGGCTCGTCGAGCGTGGAGAGCACGTTCTCCAGGTACGTGTTGGACTTTTCCATCGTGTCCCAGAAGAACAGGTAGGTTTCGGAGAATTCGAAGTCGTCGAGGCCCCACTTGTGCATGAGCTCGTAGCGCAGTGTGTTGAGGGACGCGAACATCCAGCAGCGGCCGGAATGGCGCTGGTTGGTGATGGAGCCCTGCTTGAGTTCGATGGAGAAGTCGCGGGGCAGGGCGCGCTGCCCCTTGTAGTCGGTGGCCGCCTCGAGCACGCCCGCGGACACCGCCGCGTTGGCGGCCACGAGGTTGGCGCGGTCCGCGTTGAAGTCCTTCGCGTATTGGGCGAGCAGTTCGGGCTTGATGGCCTTGGTGTTGTCTGTCATGGATCATTCCCCTTGTTCGATTCGTACGTTGTCACATTGTATGCCGCGTGCACGGCCGCGCAACCGGGCTTCCACTTATGCGCCATCGCGGAATACGCCATGACCGGAAACGACGATTCCTTCGCTGGGGTATCGTGGTACCGAGGTTATGCGAAGAGACCATGAGGAGAAGGAGTTCCCATGCATCACAGTTCTGCCAGGTTCCGTCCGGCCGCCGCTGTCGGAGCGGTCCTGCTGTCGTTCGGCCTTATGGCGGGCATGCTGTCGTCCACCGCTTCGGCGGCCGACGCGACGGACAACACCGGCGCCGGCGAGTCGGCGTCGCAGGTGCTCGAGACGCTCGCGGTGAAGGGCCGCGCGCCCAAGACCGGCTACAAGCGCACCCAGTTCGGCGTGGCGTGGAAGGATGTGGACCACAACGGCTGCGACACCCGCAACGACATCCTCAACCGTGATCTGACCGATGTGAAACACAAGGTCCTCACCCACGACTGCGTGGTGAAATCCGGAACGCTGAACGACCCCTACACCGGCAAGACCATCAATTTCAAGCGCGGCAACAAGACGTCCACCGCGGTGCAGATCGACCATGTCGTGGCGTTGAGCAACGCCTGGCAGACGGGCGCGCAGAAGCTCAGCAAGACGACGCGCACCGAGCTGGCGAACGATCCGTACAATCTGCTCGCCGTGGACGGCCCTGCCAACCAGCAGAAGTCCGACGGCGACGCCGCCACATGGCTGCCGTCGAACAAAAGCTTCCGCTGCGAGTACGTGGCGCGTCAGATCGGCGTGAAGCACAAGTACTCGCTGTGGGTCACGCAATCCGAGAAGAACGCGATGAGCAATGTGCTGTCGGCATGCCCGACGCAGACCATTCCGAACTACACCGGTACCAACGCGTCCGCTTCGGCCTCCGCCGACGGGTCCACGGCCGATGACCAGAGCGCGCAGCAGGAATCATCCCAGCAATCCCAGCAGGAGACCCAGCAGCAAACGCAGGAACAGGCCCAGCAGCAAACCCAACAGCAGACCACCACCCCCCAACAGCAGAGCGGTTCCAGCGTCTACTACCAGAACTGCACCGCGGTGAGGGCCGCCGGCGCGGCTCCGCTGTACCAGGGCCAGCCGGGATACCGTTCCGCGCTCGACCGCGACCATGACGGCGTGGCCTGCGAATAACCACCAATCCCATCGTCATGAGTGGCTCGTGCCACGCATGACGCATAGGAAAGACGCCGGATGCGAACAACATCCGGCGTCTTTCATATGCGCAGGCGGCATCATGCAATCCGAACGCGCATCCCGGCACAGTGCCCCACCATGCCGGACCGCGGCGTCCGATCACCGCAGCCGTCCGCGCCCATGGATTGGCCGCGGACGGGCCGGTTCACCGCTGCGGCCTGTCGAGGCGCGCGATCTCATCGCGCAGTTGGTCGACGGTGGCGGTCAGCTCGTCGACGCTGGCCTTCAGCCGTTCCGTCTCGTCGTTGGACTTGTCGGCGCGTTTGCCGGCCTCGTCGCTCACCCGGTCGACGATCCACGAGGCGAGCGTCGCCGTGATGACGCCGATCAGCGCGATGCCGGCGAGCATCAATCCCACCGCGATGCACTTGCCTTCCCAGGTGACCGGCGCCAGATCGCCGTATCCGACGGTGGTGGCGGTGACGAACGACCACCACAGCGCCTTGCCGAAATCGGTGATGTTCGCGCCCGGCGCGTACCGTTCCACGTCGAGCACGGCCAGCGATCCGACGTAGATCAGCAACGTCACGCTGGAACATACGTACATGGTGATGCGGCCGCGCACGGCCATGCCGCTGGTGCGGTTGAGCACGTTCAGCACCGCCACCAGCCTGATGAGGCGCAGCGGGCGGAATATCGGCAGTATGATCGAGGCGAGCAGCAGCAGATTGTTCTTGAACCACGTCTTCTTGTCGTCGGCCACGCTGATCGACACGACGTAGTCGATGACGAACACCACCCAGATGACGTTGATCGTCGCCTCGCACAACGCGATGTGGCTTTGCGCGAGGATCTCCCACGAATACGCGAAGAGGAACACCAGCGCCAATACCGTCAACGGCCATTCCGTCGCCCGTTGCCATTTGCCCAATGTCAATACCTTGTCTGCTTTTTCCACGCATAACATCATAGGAAGCGTGGACGGTAAATCAGGGTTCATTTCAGGGTATCACTGATTTTCCGCGCCTCCGTATCCGTTAGGATTGCACTATGAGACTCATCGGCAATATTCTGTGGCTGGTTTTCGGCGGCCTGGCGATCGCCGCCGCGTGGGCGTTCATCGGTCTGGTCCTATGCGTCACGATCATCGGCATCCCGTTCGGCATCCAGGCGTTCAAGATGGCCGGACTGACATTGACGCCGTTCGGCAAGACGGTGCGGTACGGCGGCGGCATCGGCTCGCTGCTGGTCAATATCATCTGGTTCTTCGTGGCGGGCGTCTGGCTTGCCCTCGGCTATGTGGCGGCTGGCCTAATCAACTGCGTCACCATTATCGGCATTCCGTTCGGCATCCAGTCGTTCAAGATGGCGAAGCTCGCCCTGTGGCCCTTCGGCGCGCAAATCGGCTGAAAAAGCCCTGTGGCACCTATGGCAGGAAACCATTTGCCCATTCGGCCGCCACGCATGCCGGTCGCGCGTGTCCGCCTTGCGTGGCGGCGCGGTTTTTCGTTTGCCCAGCCTGTGCGATGCCGTTTCATTCGAGCTGCGCGTGCACTTCGAAGGTGCTGTACGCGGGCAGATCCGCGGTCGGCTCCATGATGGTGAACGATTGGCGTCGTCCATCGGAGGGAAGCGGCACGTACGTCAAATCCCCATACACGATGGAACCGTCCTTGCCGCGCAGCACCAAGGAGACGCGCACTTGGGACCCATCCGACCCGTCCCCGCGCGAACCGACGCCGATCTCGCCGGAGAAGTTGGTGGTGCCGTCGCCTTGGTTGGCGTGCAACGCGCTCGTGGTGAACCGCCATGCCTTCTCGTTCTTGTTCTCGGTCATGTTGTCGGCGGACGGATCGGCCGTCCGGAACGTCACGCTGGCGGGGTCTTCCCCGCCGTTGCCCGCCTGTCCGGTCACCCACACGGTTTGTTCGGGAAGGATGCGCATGCCCACGTAGTCTTCGGAGAAGAGGATGTTGCCGTTGCCGTCCTTGCCGACGGCGGTCACCTGCGGGAATGCGACCACCGTGCTGGCGCTGGTGTTGCGCAGCTCGTACGCGTAATGCACGTATCCGCCGTTCGCATGCCATCCGGATTCGCCGATGGCCAGCGGATTGCCGGTCGCCGCGCTCCGGCTTTTCTCCGATTGCGCGACATCATTCCGCGATTGCGATGGTTCCGATGTGCCTTCCTTGTTTTGCGACGTGCCGGAAGCGTCGTCGTTCCGCGCGGTTTCGGCGGCGTTGCCTGCCCCGCTGGCCGCGAAATGGCGGTACACGCCCATGGATACGCCGGCGAGCAGCGCGATGACGAGCGCGGCGCAGACCAGCATCGCGCAGATGCATGCGACGCGCGTCGTGGAAGGCATCGCCCGCATTTTCGACCGAAGCCGTTTGACGAACCCGTCTTCGGCGGTGCTCCCGCCCGTGGTTTGCCGTGTATCGGCGGCCGCGTCCCGTGCCATCCGCGAATCCGTCCCGTCTTCGGATTCGGGAATCGGCGTCTTTCCCGAAAGCTCGTCGACGAATTGCCCGACCGTCTGTTGGCGGGCACTGGGTTCCAATGCGCATGCGCGCGCGATCACCGAACGGGTGTGCGCGTCGACCACGGTGTCGTCGTCGAGCAGACGTTCGTATTCGGAATCGGTCGGATAGCATCCCGTCAGCGCGTAGCCGAGCAGACGCCCCATGGAGTAGATGTCGGAGCGGTCGTCGGTCTGCGCGAAACCGTATTGTTCGGCGGGTGCGAATCCCCATGTGCCAAGGATCGTCGTGTCGTGACCGCCCGGATGCTCCGCCCGCATGCGCGCGATGCCCAGATCGATGATGTGCGCGCCGTCCGCCGCGATGATGATGTTCTTCGGGGAAAGGTCGCGGTGGACGATGCCATGCGCGTGCAGTTCGCCGACCGCCTCGCCGATCTGCCCCATCAACGCGATGGCGTCGTGCAGGGCGAACCTGCCGCGCCGGGACACCACGTCCTCCAGAGGGTCGCCTTCGACGTAGTCGACCACCACCACGAAACAGTCGGGAAGCTCGTAGGTGGCCTCGACATGCGGCAGACGGCTGCCGGAACATTCGCCAAGCGTCGACCAGACGTTGCGCCGCGCCAATTGCAGGGGGATCTTTTTGCGCACGAACGGTCCGGTCCCGCCGATGCTGACGATTTCGGTGACGCCGCCGGCCCCGCGCGCGAGCACGCGTTCGACGTGGTACGCGTCATCGAGGCTCATGGCGTGCATGACCTGTTTGTCTTCCATGTGGATTACCGGCTTTCCGATCGACCGTGCGCGCCGCGGCATACGGCGCCGACAATGCCAGTAAACCATATTTCGGCGTTCCATGGCGTCCGTCGCATCATCATGCCGCCCACCCATTCGTCGTGTTCCGCCGGTCCGCGGGCCGCCGCATATCAGCTTGCCGACGATCATGGCGCGGGGACGGCATCGTTCGCGGCATGGTTCCAGATCCGAAACATGGCCTGAGAGCCTCAGGGAGTCGCGTGGATCCCGCGCAAGATTCGCATCATGAGGCTACTTGGGCTGCAGCAGCGGCCTCTCCCCCATGCGACACAGTTCGTTGTCGGTGGCCAGACGGTCGAAGGCCTTGTTGATGCACCAGATGATGATGGCGTCGCGGCGTTGCTTGCACCATAGTTCCGCGGCCCCCGCGAGACGCAGCAGCCGCTGGGTCTCCTTCAAATCGCATTCCAGGCCGAAGGCGATCATGATGGCGTGGTCGCGTCCCGGCCTGCTTTTGCCGGCGAACACATCGTATACGACCGTCGCGTTGACGCCGGAACCGCGCACCACATCGGCGCGGGTCAGCCCATGCGACTTCATCAGCGCGAACAGGTAATCCGTCAGATGGTATTCATGCACCGCCTGGCTGTCGAGATACTCGGCGATGTCCGAGCTTGCCAGCAGACGTTCAAGCAGTTCTTCGGTCAGGTGTTCCACGTCGGTTTATCTTAGAGTACGTTGGCATCGGCGCGTTCAGTTGCCAACTGAAAAAGGCATGCCGATACGTCCATGGAACGCTTCGGCATGCCTTCCACAATCACCCTTCACAGTATACCCGTGCCTTTTCTCGGATTCCGCGTGCGGGACTCGCATGCATGGGGCGCTCAGCCCTTGAGCGGCACGCGGTTGTCGAGCGACTGCCCGTTGGCGTAGCAACGCACGTTGCCCAATGCGATGGCGATGATGCGTTGTTCCGTGATCGCCAGATGGTTGCCGCCCGCCACATGCGGGGTGATCAGGCAGCGTGGCTCCTTCCACAGGGGCGAGTCGGCCGGCAACGGCTCCGGTTCGGTGACGTCGAGCGCGGCGCCGCGGATACGGCCTTCGCGCAATGCGTCCGCGAGCGCGTCGGGGTCGACGGCGTCGCCGCGGCCGGCGTTGATGACGATGGCGTCGGTTTTGAGTTTGGCGATGCGTTCGGCGTTGAGCAGGTGGTGGGTGGCCGGCGTGGACGGCACGCTCATGGCGACCACGTCGGCGTATTGCAGCACGTCGTCGAGGGATTCGAATCCGACGATGTGGTCGACGCCTTTGGCTTCGACGCTGGGGTTGCGGCGGATGCCGATGGTTTCCATGCCGATGGTCTTGCATAGGCGCGCGAAATGGGAGCCGACGTCGCCGGTGCCGATCATGAGGGCGGTGAGGCCTTCGGGGCTGATGGCCCGTCCGGCGTCCTGCCATCGGGCGTCGGCGTCGCCCGCGGCGTAGATGTGCAGGTTCTTCATGATGGCCCACATGCTGGCGAACATGTGTTCGGAGACGCTTTGGCCGTATGCGCCGGAGGCGTTGGTGAGCATGGATCCGGGTTGGAGGACGCCGGGTTTCTGGTAGCGGTCGACGCCGGCGCTCCAGGTCTGCAGCCATTCGAGGTTGGGGCATTGCGCGCATTCCTCGGGCGCGATGTTGCCGATGACCGCGGTGGCGCGTTCCTTGAGTTCCTCGGGGATGTTGGCGTGCCATTGCATGTCGCCGCGTTGCGATGGGTCGCCTACGAATTCCTGCGGCACGCCTTTGGCCGCGCGCGTGAACCGCGCCTGTTCCGATGGCGTCAACGGCAGGCAGTTGACGATCAGTTTGCGATTGTTTTCGATTCCCATGTCTTTCACCCTAGGTCAAGCGCCGGATAACCTTTCGCCGGGAGACGTACCGTTCTGCATGGCGTCCGGTGCGGTGCCGCCGCGTCTATTCCGCGTCCGGCCGGACGAGCGCCGGCGCGTGGTCTGCCGGGCGGTTTGCCCGGGCGGTGTTCCGTTGGCCGGCGTCGTCGGTCATATGCCGAGTTCGTCGGTGTCGTAGATGATGGTGACGGGGCCGTCGTTGACGAGGTTCACGCGCATGTGCGCGCCGAATCGTCCTTCCTTGACTTCGAGGCCTTGCGCGCGCAACGCGTCGTTGAATTCGTGCCAGACCTGTTCGGCGTGGACGGGTTCGCCGGCTTTCACGAAGCTTGGACGGTTGCCTTTGCGCACGTCCGCGTACAGGGTGAATTGCGATATGGAGAGCACGCTGCCGCCGACGTCGTGGATGGAACGGTTCATTTTGCCGTCCGCGTCCTCGAAGACGCGCAGGTTGGCGATCTTGCGGGCGAGCCAGTCGACCTGTTTCGTGCCGTCGGCGTCCTCCACGCCGACGAGCAGCACGTAGCCGTTGCCGATGTGCTGCGGGTCGAATGTGGGGTCGGTCTCTCCGGTGGTCCCGTCGGCGACGTCGACGGTTCCTTCGCTTACTTTCTGCAATACGATGCGCATATGTCTTTCATAGCGCATCGTCTGGCCATGGGAACCTTGGGGGCATGGGCCATATCGTCATGCCGTCATGCGCGAATCCATGCGCCGGAGCGTGCGCGCAATCCGTTGAACAGCGCGCGCAGTCCGACGAACAGCAGGTTCACCGCTAGCCAGAGCGCCGCCATGCGCATATGGCCATCGGCGTTCCATACGTCGCACAGGTGCCCGAGGCCGGCCAGGCATGCCAGATATACCGCGGCGGTGGCCGTGCAGGTGGCGGCGAGGTACCGGTAGTCGCCGGCGCCGATGAGGATGCCGTCCAACGCCCACATCCATCCGGCGAGCGGCAGGGTCATGCCAACGACGACCATGCCGACCGTGATCAGGCCCCGTATCGTTTCGTTCGTGGTGAACAGCGCCGGTGCGGCCAGACCGCACACGACCAGTCCGCAACCCACGATCACACCGCCGAGGAGTCCCGCATGGCTTGCCGCGCGCGTCATGGCCATGGCCCCGCGTTTTCTTCCCGCGCCGATTTCGGTGGCGACCAGGGTCTGCCCCGCGATGGCGATGGAGTCGAGCATGTTCAGCACGAAGTTCCAAGTGGAATTGACCGCCTGGTATGCGGCGAGCACGCGCGTTCCCATATGCGCGGCGAGGACGACGGTGGCCACCAGGCATGCGCGCAATGCGAGCGTGCGGACGAACAGCACCAGTCCGTCGCCCGCGCTCGACAGTATGGCCGCGGGATTCGGCATGACGCGGGCGTCTTCGCGGCGCGCCCAGACGAGGGCCGGCACGACCAGCATCAAGGCCATGATCCACTGCGCCGCCAATGTTCCCAGGCCGGAGCCGAGCACGCCCATGCCGCAGCCGACGACCAGTATCAGGTCGAACACGGTGTTCAGCACCGCGCCGGTGATGGCGGCGAACAGGGTGATGCCGATCTTCCTCAATCCGCGGAAGATGCCGTTGGCCGCGTAGACGATCAGCATGCCCGGAATGCCGCATGCCACGGACCGCACATAGACGGCGGCGTTGTCGAGCACGGCGCCGCGCGCGCCCATCATCATGCAGAGCGGCCGCGCGAACATCAGAAGCGCCAAGGCTATCGCCACGCCGATCGCGAGCGCGAGCCATAATCCGGCGACGCCAGCCTCCAAACCTTCCCTGCGCCGGCCGGCGCCCAGCAGCCGCGCCACGTTCGATGTGGTGCCGTATGCGAGGAAGACGCATAGCCCCACCACGGTCAGCACGATGGTGGAGCCGATCGACAGTCCGGCGAGCGCGGCATCGCCGACGTGCCCGATGATGGCGGTGTCGATGAGCACGAAGGCCGGTTCGGCGACCAGTTGCCCGAAGGTGGGGACCGCGAGCGCGAGGATGCGTTTTCGGGTCGTCGCGTCCTGTGTTGCGTGCGTTGTCGTCTGTATCGTCACGTCCCTGATGATAGGGAATGGCGTCGATGGGGTGCGCGCGTTGCCGGCGTGCAAGAGGGTTCAGCCGTATGGGGCCGTACAGGCCATGGCCGTCCTTGGATGGCTCGGCGACTTGGACGGACCTGTGCGCGGGATGTCTCAGCCTGTATGCGGGATGGTTCAGCCGGCGTAGTCGACGATCGCCTGGGTGACCTGTTTGAGGTAGTCGAGCGACGTGTTCCAGTCGTCGGGCGTTTCGATGGAATGGTTGGCTCCGGCGAACGTGCGCACATGGCTGGTGAGCAGGCATGCCTTGCGGGCGTCGAAGTACGGGTCGGCGTCGCCCGCGCAGATCAGCGGCATCGGATATTTGTTCGGCGCCGGCAGCGGCGCGGGGATGATGGACTTGTGCTTGTCGAACGGCGGCGGGTTGAGGACCGGCGTGAGCAGCACGACGCGCAGTCCGAGTTTCGCCGCGTGCGGGAACGACAGTGTCGACAGCGATTTGGTGACGACCAGCAGTCGTGGCTCCTCACCGGATTCCGCGGCGTGTTCGCGCGCGGCCGTCGACCATTCGTCGATCACGCGTTCCATGCACGCGATCATTTCGGGAAATTCCACGCTTTCGGTCAGTTTGAGGTCGAGCCGGTCGACGAACCAGCCGTCGGCCGCGAGCGCCTGCGCGGCCCAGTACAGCAGCGGCCGGTCGACGGTGTATCCGATGCCCGGCATGATCAGCACGTGTTTGCCGGTTTCGGTCTCCTTCACGCGGTTCTTGCCCCATGGGGTCACCGCGGGCGTCACGTTCGCCTTGCGGATGGTGTTGCTTGTTTCGCTCATCATGTTCTTTCGTTTGGCCGATCGGCTTCATGCGGCCGGATCGGGCTTGTGCCGCCGGTCGGCGTGATGATGGTTGTTTGCGTTCGCTTCGCATAGTAAGGCGCGCCGAATACAATGCGGTACGGCTGGCGTTCGCGGCATCCACGTTCACGGCATCCGCGCTCGCGGGGTGTTGCCGTGGATTCGGTTGCAGGCCTGCAACAGGACACCTGCAGTTGTGTTGGATCGCCCCGCGCTGCCCGTTCCGCAATCCGCGCCGGATGCTTGTGTTCCGTGCCGATGTCGGTCGCAGGTGTTCCGCGTCGGTTGTATATGGTCGTTGTGTTTTGGAGGATCGTTGGAAAAGCGTCAGAAGCGTCATGGATTGTTCCGTGTGTTGTCCGCGTTCGTGGCGGTGCTGCTGGTCGTGGCTGCCGGGTGCGTCTGGTATGTCAACGACTACTATCATGCGGTCGGCGTCGGTTCCGCGTTGCGTTCGGATGATGCGGTCAGGGTCTCCGACTTCGAACATGGGTGGGAGTTCGATGGTCCCGGCACCGAGGATGCGTTGGTGTTCTACCCGGGAGCGAAGGTGGAGGCGAGCGCCTACGCGCCGCTCATGCATGAGGCCGCGGCCGCGGGGGTCGACTGTTTTCTGGTGAGGATGCCCGCCAATCTCGCGTTCTTCGGCATCGACCGCGCCGAAGACGTACGTTCCGCGAACGCGTATGGGTCGTACAGGCATTGGTATCTTGCGGGCCACTCCCTTGGCGGAGCGATGGCGGCGAGCTACGCCGGCAAGCATGCGGACGCGTGGGACGGACTGGTTCTGTTGGCCTCCTATTCGACCGCGGACCTGAGCGGCACGGATCTTCGTGTGCTTTCCCTTTATGGGAGCGACGACGGCGTGCTCAACCGCGCGAAGGTCCGCGAAGCGCGCAGGCTCATGCCGAAGTCGTATACCGAGCGGGTGATCCGCGGCGGCAACCATGCGCAGTTCGGCAGCTACGGCCGGCAGCGGGGCGACGGCGAGGCGGCCATCAGCGCGGCGAAGCAGCGCGCGCGAACCGTCGCGGCCGTCCGCGAATTCGTCACAGCAGGCGAATAATTCGCCGTCCGCGAGCGCGATGTTCTGTGGCCTTGACTTATGTTGATTGGAAAGTGGGTGGATGATGAGGGTTTGCATGCAACGCGTCGCCGAGGCGAGCGTCACCGTGTTGAACGAGTTGGGTACGGTGGACCCGACGTTCGATTTGCGGCAGATCGGCCCGGGATTGCTGCTCACCGTCGAGGCGGAGCCGGACGATGACGGGTCCGCGATCTCCAGGATGGCGCATCACGTGCTGACCTTGCGCTGCTTCGACGGGCCGCAGGGGCGTTTGACGTTGTCCGTGCAGGAGATGCGCGGCGAGATCCTGTCGGTTCCGCAGCCGCTCACGTCGTTGCGACGCCCGCCTGCGGGACGACCGCGGTTGGTTTCGCACGATGCCGACGACGAGCATGCGAATCTGACGTGGATACGATTCAACGAGGCGTTGCGTTCGGGAAACGTTCCCGTATACGAGGGGCGTTTCGGCGCGCGCATGCGCATCGGCTCCATCGCCGATGGCCCCTTCCAATTCACCTTGCGGGAATGAAAAATATCCGTGCCAGCAAACGTCTTTCCGTATCAACTGATCCACAGAAACGACATTTCTTCCAAAATCCCCGACACCAGTCAGACGAATCCTAAGGCACAACTTCAGAGGGAATTCTACGCGGAGGATTCCTCATCAAAGTCAAAGCATTATGAAGGATTTGCCTAGATATTTCACTCACCTTCAGAACTGCGGTTCAAATCTGCATCAACCGCCAAATATCTCCTCATGACTGCCCGTGCGAAGAAACCAAGCCGTACCATCTTCCCGAATCCAAACAGCGAGCCAGTCACCGGCATTGCCGACGTGACATTCAATCACGCGCTCCCATTCGCCACCTTGCAAACGATGCGCGCGATGACGTCGGCGGAGCGTTTCCTTCGCCTCATCCGTGTCTTCGAGCACCAATCGGATGACGTTCTTTAATTCCGTGAAATCAACATGTTTGCGCTTCAAACGTTTGATGTCACGCTGAAACGCCTTTGTGTATTCCGCATTGAGCATAATCAGATTCCCAAGGAATCGAACATCTCATCGGCCGTATGGAACCGCGGATTGCTCTTCGCGGAACGCTCATGGGCCTCCTGCAGAGCGGAAAGCGTCTCAGTCGGAATCGTGCCCTGGTACGAAAGATTCAGTGGGATGCGCTTCTCGCGAACAATCTGCCGGTAGAAGGCGCGGGTCACGCTGGAAAGGTCGAAACCGAAGTCCTCCGCGATATCGGAAGCCCTCTGCTTGGTATCAGAATCCACCCGAACCGTCACTGATGACATCGTCATAGCTCCTCCATTCATCCAATACTTAATATTGTAAGACAATCAACTACTATCATCTTACATCGTTCATCATATTCGTTTTTTGGAATCTATCAGTTGCAATGGTCGGTCACGCGGACAACGGCATCGTCCAAGAGTTTCCTCGCGGTAACCAAGGCACTTTATCGTGCGCTCTTCCGTCATATGGTTTTGCGTCCTATGATTTGAAGCGAGGCCTGTATGGGCCATGGGCGAAAGAACAATGCCATGATCAATCACGTGACCGTCAAGGTGAAGGATTTCGAGAAGGAAGAGGCGTTCTACGAGGCCGCTTTGGCTCCGCTGGGCTATGGCAAGGGTCCGGCGTTCCCGGGTGTCCAGGCTTTCGTGGCCAAGGATGGTTCCGCCGTGTGGGTGAGCACCGCCGCCGATGGCGATCCGTCTCCCCTATTCATGTGGCGTTCCAGGCGGCCGACGATGACGCCGTGAAGGCGTTCTACGAGGCCGGTCTTGCCAT
>ERZ808258.95-NODE-95-length-46160-cov-39.006247_pt1 | contig 46160 bp, 61 predicted proteins | sample MGYA00521280_ERZ808258 | MGnify/ENA primary metagenome ERZ808258 (study PRJEB31516, sample SAMN03275585) | gut metagenome | biome: mammalia-associated habitat; material: feces | host: Papio cynocephalus | place: Kenya | collected 2012-07-19 ...
GAACTGCGAACCGGAGGACGCCGACCGCACCCACCACCACTGAGCAGCCCCCGCCGTATTGTAGGCGACTTGCGCGGCATTGTCGCCAGTGTTGTTGCTCCACGTTTTCAGCGCGGGCAGATAGGACGCGCCCTCATCGTTCGCCGATGTCCAACCGAGTTCCGTATAGCTCGGAAGAAAGCACTTTCTCGCAAGCGTCTGAGTGGCGGCAGCAGCTATCGAGTAGCACTTGATCTGCGTCGGTGTCAGAGCCGCGATAAACTTTTCGTCAAAATAAGTCGTCAGAAACTCACCGTCAAGGAATACATCCGCCTCGCATTCGTTATACTCCGCGACATTCGTTGGGTTCATGCGCTTTGTCATAAAGCACAGCGCGGACATGATAAGAACCGAGTTTCCCTGCTCGGACGCGCCTAAAACGATGAACTCCCACGGCTTTGTCTCGCCATCGCGCGTCACATCGTAATAGACCTTCGTTCCGGGGGTCAGTTCAGAAATTGTTCGGGACATTTTTCTATGATCACCTGTTCCTTTCTTTTGTTTTCTTTCCTGTACGGCTGTATTTTCAGCGTGTAGCCGACCTTCCGGAGTTCGTCGTCGAAGTGTTTGTCCATCGACAGAATAAGACTCCGGCAGTCGCCCTGCATCGCGTGTTCACGCCAGCTCCGGTAGGACTGCGCCGCCTTCTCAGGCTCGCGCTTGCCCTCGCCGATCTGACGCGCCATAAGCCGCACATAATTTCGTTCCGTCTTCGCCTTTGATCTGGCGAGACGCTTCACGACCTTTCCGGTATCGGTCAGGATGTAGTGGAATCCGAGAAAATCGAATCCTCCCCTGAAGATACCTGTTTTCGGGTTCATTTCAAGCCCGATTTCGCCCGTGTACCTGATGATCTCATCCCACAGATTCCGGAGATACTCCTCGCTGTCCGAGATGATATAGAAATCATCCATGTACCGTCCGTAGAACTCCGCGTGCCATTTCTGCTTCACCATGTGATCAAGCTCCGAGAGAAACAGGTTCGCGAGGAGCTGATTCTGCTGAAGCCCGAGCGGCAGTCCCTCGTCCGAAAGTCCGAGGAACTTTGAAACGTTGGTTCTGACGATTTCGTCATCAACGTATCTGCGCACCAGACCGAGCAGTCTCTCGTGGTCAATTGAGGCAAAATAGCCGTGAATGTCGCATTTAAGTACCAGCGGACGCTTGTGATAAAGCCGCCAGAACCGCCTGAGCTGTTCTTTCAACTTCTCATCCGCGAGCTTCGTTCCGCGCCCGGTCATGCAGGCGTAGGTCGTGTTGATCAGCGGTCGCGTGACCGCGTCATAAAGATATTCGTCGCACAGCAGGTGCTGCACGATCTTGTCCACCGCGCCGGGGACTTGCGCCGTCCGGCGTTTCGGGATATAAATTTCTTTTGTCCTCAGAGGACTCGGCTCAAAAGTGCCGTCAATCAAAGCGTCCTTGAGCGCGAGAAGCTTGTTCTCGCGATAGTACTCAAAAATCGCCTGATTGCGCATCTCATGCTTGCCGCGAACCTCTTTCTTCCAAGCCCTTTCGAGCATAGGGTAAGTCAGTACCATACGTAGCCTTTCCAATCGTCCGCAGACTCTGCCTGAATCGGCATTGATACCTTATATTACGGGAAAGCCTCTTTTATCAGCGTTCAGACCTCCATCATTGCGCCCTTGTGGCATTTCGAAAGGTCACGCCGTAAAACGGGGCGAAGCCAGTTGCCCGAGTTCGAGGCATTGTTGCTGTTCGCGTTGCCATTCGTGTTCACGTTCCGGAACTGCGAATCGGAGGACGCCGACCGCATCCACCACCACTGAGCAGCCCCCGCCACGAGTTCAGACTTTCCCGGAAAGCTCAGCCGGACGCGTCCGACTTCTTCCAGTTCCAGATCCGTTTGGTCAGCTCGCCGATGTGCCTGAACACGAGCGAATGCTGCCTTTCCGAGATCCATTTGTTGTTGTAAGCCGTCCGGACAAGGAAGGTGAGATAAGCCAGCTCGCCTTGTGCAGCCGACTGTAAATCGCTCCGCGCCGTTCCTCTCCGGCAGTTCGCCGTGACGACATCCTTCAGAAACGCTCGTGCAGTCCGAATCAGCTCGTCGGTGTACTCTGCCCGGAGATAAGAAGGGAAGGTCGAACCGCCTTTCTTCGGCGAGCAAATCCGGAGAACCACGTCGAACATCTCAGCCGCCCGGTTGCCGATGACGAATTCCGTGCCGTCAGGAGATGAGCGTGCTCCAGTAGCCATCAATTGACCCCTTCGTGACGGAATAGTTCTCGGAATTCAGGAAGTCGCCGACATAAACCTCAAGAGCCGAGAGATCAACTCCCGAATCCGCCTTGAACTCCTCATACTGATCCACCGTCCCGGTTTTCAGCAGCTTCACCGATGTGATCCCGGTGTAGCTCTGCCCATTTATCGTAACATTAGCCATATTATCCTCCCAGAGTAATCACGCCATCCGCCTCGGAAACGGTTACCCCCGAGATCGGATATAGCGAAGTGCCGTCGCAGATCACGCCGAAGAGAGCCGCGCCGCCAGAGCCAGCCGCTTTGTTTTGGATGAGAGCCTTGAGCGAGGCGAGCGAGGCAGTCTGCGATGAGACAATCTCGCTTACGGCAGTGATCGCGTCAGCGACCGTTGTTTGCGTTCTTGCCATAAAATCACCTCAAATCGCGTTGATCAGCGACACGACGTCGCCGAGCAAGTCCCATACACCTTTCGCGCTCGCCGCCTGCGTATCAGTCGAGGAAGACGAAGGAGTCACGATCTCAACCGTCGCGTCCGAGCCGTCTTTGCCATCCTTGCCGGGGTCACCTTTGTCACCCTTCTCGCCCTGATTTCCGGTGTCACCCTTGTCGCCCTTATCTCCCTTATCGCCTTTTTCGCCCGGTACGCCCTGCGCGCCAGTATCGCCTTTATCGCCCTTCTCGCCTTTCAGCGCGGCCAGCTGCGTGGCCGTAAAGTCAGCGTAGGTGAACGCGTCGCCTTTGTCGCCTTTTTCGCCCTGCGCTCCGGTGTCGCCCTTGTCGCCCTTCTCGCCTTTCGCGCCGTCGTTTCCCGGCTCGCCTTTGTCGCCTTTTTCTCCCTTGTCGCCCTTGATCTCGGAAGCGTCCAGAAGCTCGCGCCAATCGCCGTCGCCCTCGGTCGTGTACTTCCATTCGATGATCTTTCCGTCCGCCGTGTAACGCATCTCAGGCGACTTGCCGACCATCGACGCGACGAAAGCGTCCTCGTCGCCTGCGAAGCCATGCAGCACCGCCAGCGTGTAGGCCGACAGATAGTACCCTCTCTCTACACACTCCCCGTCCGCCGGGTGAAAATGCTTGAAGTACCACCTGTGATACTCGGCGTAGTAGGTGTTGAACTGCTCGATCGTGTTCGCGTACTTGTTGTACTCGCCGTTCGCGAAATCGAACATCGCCACAAGGTAGGCAATGTACAGCTTGTCGTGCGGCGGCTTCACAAGCAGTTCCGTGTCGTCCGCGTTTTTTGCCGTGCTGTCATAGATCACAATGTCGTCAGAGACGAGTAACATCACCTCGGACTGCACAAGCCCCTCGACCTCGTTGATGTACTGATATTTCTGCTCCTTCCCGATCGCGTTGGGCTTCAGCGCGTCGGCGAGCCTTATAACCTTACCTATAGTCATGATAATAAAAATCGGCCAGCGGCGGAAAACCGCCGCCGACCGGGTAAATCACGCGGATACAAGCGTATCGCCGGAAGAAACGCCGCCGATAGCCGCGAATCTCCACTCGGAGAAGCCAGCCGAGAAGCGCGCGTAGCCGTTCCAGACGTTCGCGTCGTTGTCCTCCTTCACGTAAGACTTCACCTCAAGTGCCTTTCGCTCCTGCCAGATCGCGCCCTTGTAACGCTCGTTCGCCTTCGAGTCAAACATGACCCAGAGTCCCGAATCCGCGCCGAGCCATTCGTTGAGGTAGGGGCAGACGATGATGTTCCAGCGTCCGAACTGGTAGTTGTAGCCGTTGTTCGAGGTCGCCGGATCCTTGTCCGAACCGATCGCCTCGAAGACCTTGTTCTTCGCCTTGTAGTCGTTCGGAATCAGGATCGTGTCGGGAGAAATGTCAAGAATCTCGTTCTGGTCGCCGCAGAAGTTCTGCATCGCCGTCTCCATCGCGCCGATAGCCGAGGTCGAGAGCGCGTCCTTGAAGAGATTCGACTGAGACTTCTTTCCGAGCTTCGACGGATGAGTCTTCGAGAAGAGCTTTTCACCGTCCGCGCAGAGCACGTCAAACTCCTTTGTTCCGAAGGTGCATTTATCGCTGAGCTTCATTGCCGCGCCGTACATGCACGCGCCGAAACGGTCGCGGGTACGGTAGTACGAGGAGATGAAGGCGTCGGGCTTCTCGGTCAGGTTCATCACCTGAGCGTCGTCCATAGCCTCGCGCGAGATCGAGAAGGAGCTCTTCCACGTCTCGTTCGCGATCATTTTCGAATAGCTGTCCTCGAAGCCGTCAGCAGGATGATCGCCGTTCTCGCCGACCGGCTTGAAGCCCTCCATAGCGGTCGCTCCGCCGTAACGCTCGGCGAAGTGGTTCGACTTCTTCGTCACGAAAAGCTTCTTGATCAGCGAGCCGGACTCGTACGCCTCGCCGCGCTTCTCGATGTAAGAAGCGATCGGTTCCTGACACTTGCCGAAGATAAGATCGGCTTTAGAGGAACCAAAGGTGAATGTGATGTTTGCCATTTTTTTCTTTTTCCTTTCTTTTCTTTTTACGTCAGACCGTCAGATCACGATCCGGCCGACGCCGCGGGCTGAATCTCGGAGAATCTGACATACTGGAGATCTCCGACCGCCGTTCCGTCGCGGTCGATGATCTGCGCCACACCCGCCGTCTTGGTCGCCGTGACCTGAAGACCGTCGGTGTGAAGCGTCACTTTGTCGCCGAGGTTTATCGAGGTCATCGCCGCCTGCGCCGGAACCGCGAAGATGATGTGGCAGTCGGCCGGAATGACCGGAATCAGGGTTCCGGCCGCCACAGCCGAGGTCGCCTCGGTCATGCAGATGTAATCGGGTTTTGTGGTCGCGCCGCAGACAGCGAGCTTTCCGGAGCTCCACGCGAGCGCGAGTCCGACCTTCGGAGTGATCGCCGCGGCCGGCTTGTATTCAAGCGATGCCGAGCCGCCCTTGACGATGTGGGGAATGAATCCTTTCATGCGTTTTTCCTTTCTTTTCTTGCCGGAAAGCGTTCAGCCGCAATCCGTCATTTGTTTTTCGAATACTTCGCGAATTCCTTCGCGATCTCTGTGTCGTTCATGTCCGGGAACATAGTTCTGTAGATTTCGCGCGTCTCGGGCGGAACCGCGTCAAGCCCGGAGGCTTGCGACGACGCGACCGTCGTCATGTGCTGCTTTCCGGCCGACTGGTTTATCACCTTCTGCCTCTCCGCCGCGCCAGATCTCTCGACGAGCTTGTCGAAGTTCGCGAGCCTGTAAGCGTCGGCCAGTGAATTGCCCTTCTTCACAAGCGCGTAAAAGGTGTCGTAGTTCTCCATCTTCGCGAGATCGTCGATAGACTTTATCGCGGGATCGAGCTTCGAGACCTCCTTCATCTGCTCGTCAAGCCTGCTCTTCGCCTGCTGCTGTCTGTACTCGGCGGCGGCGCGATCGCTCTCGGCTTTCGCTCTCAGAGCCTCCTGCACCTCCGGAAGCGACTGTATCATCTGCTGATACTGCGCCTCCGTGATTCCCGACTGCTCCATAAAGCTCTTCTTCGCCTCTCCGGCCTTCGCCGTCGCGTAAGCGTCGTACTCGGCCTTCGTGCGGATCATCTGCCCGGTGTAGGGATTCACCATCCCGAGCGACTCGACCATCCGGTCGGCCTCTCTCGACGCTCTCTCCCTCTCGGCCGCGATAGCGAGATCGCGCTCGCGCTCGGCGTGACGTCTCGCCGCCGCGAATCTCGCGTTGTCCTCGCCGCTCTGCGCCTGCCTTCCCGCCGGATCCCCGGTGTCGGCGGCGTTTCCTTGATTGCCGTTACCCGGTTCGGTTCCCGCGCCCGGGGATCCCGCGTTTCCGGCCGACGTTCCGGCCGTGCTTTCTGGTGTGTCCGCGCCGCCCTGCGCGCTCGTATCAGCTCCGGCTCCCGATTCGGATCCGGCCGCCCCGGCGTCAATGCCGAAGGCCTCGTTTATCATGCTCTCGTCCATGTCTTACTCCTTGCTCACCGCCGCGAAATCGCGGCGTCGGGATTTTTACGCTTTTTCCTGCGAAATGTCCGGCGTTCTCCGGATGACCTCAGCCCCTCCGGAGTCCTTCCCGCGATTCACGTCGGCGAACCGCGCCTCAAAACGGAAATTATTTCCTGCCCTTGTTTCGAAGGTCAGAGCCTTCCTTCACGGAAGACTTGCCCTTGTGAATATTCTGGTTCACCGGCGCCTTGATCGTCTGCGACCCCGAATTGCTGATCTTGCCGACAAGGCGGTTCGATTTCTCAGCCATCCTCGTGTTCCTCCTTTCCCTCAGATTCCGCGCTCATAACGCCTCGCGCCCCGCGGGATTTTCGCGCTTTTCCTGCGATTGTGACAAAATTACCGGAATAACCCCGCCGGGTCATTCTGCGGCTCCGCCTGAGCTTTCGCCTGCTGTGCCGCGGCCGCTTCCGCCGCCTGCTCGCTCGCCGCCGCCTCGGCGTCAGCTTTCGCCTGCGCGTCGATCTGATTCATCACGTCGCCCATCTGCGCCTGCTGTGCCGCCATCTGCTGTTCGGCCATCATCTGTTGCTGCTGTTTCATGTCAAGTAAATACCGCTTCGTCTCTCCCGCTCCCGGATAGTGCAGCATCTCCATCTTCGACCAGAAAAGAATCAGAGTCTCAAGCGAAGCCGGATCGCCAAACGCGCCCGACTCCAGATTCATGCGCGTCTCCTGCCACATCGCCTCACGATTTGAAGCCAGAGGCGACGACGCGTCAACCGAGAACGTGAAATCATCGTTCCAGTAAAGCTCGCCCGAATCGTCCCGCCTGAGGAAGTCGAACCTGTCAAACTCCTCATACACCCGATTCCCCTCGGCATCAGTCGCGAGCACTGGTCGCGGCTCGTCCGCGTAGGCGAGTTTGAATTTGAAAAGAATCTCGAAAAGCTTCGAGTAGGCGAAGTTCTTCATCTGCCGTTTCGACTCCAGCCGCCCGGCCGACTGCTTCGCCGCGAACTCCTTCGCGACCTTCGACGTCGCCGTCGTGTCGTCCCGACCCTGAAAAGAATCCGTGATTCCAAGCGTCTGCCGCGCTTCTTCGTAAATCTGTGAGAGAAACGCCATCTCCTGCGAAATGTCGCACGTCAGGTCGAACTGCTTAATCATGTCCTTGTCCGCCACATTCTGAAGCGGAACCGTCCGCCCGATCGCGTTGTCCGTCCGGATATCGGCCTCGGACGGAAGCGTCGTCAGCGACCCGCCCGTCAGAAGCTTCTCGATGATCCGCGACGAAATCCGGTTCGTCGTCGCCTGCTGGTCGAAAATCATGTCGACATCCGACCCGCCGAGAAGACGGTTGAACTCCGACACATTCCGCTGAAGCACCACCGGGAAAATATCCGGTTTGTAGTAGGGAACCTGAATCGGGTTCAGCTCGTCGGCCGGAATCGTCGTCCCGTCCGACAGAACCAGCGGCCGCGTCACAAACTCGCCGTCGTCCTCGACTTCCTTTACCTTCTTCGACCCGCAGACCGGACAGGAATCCGATCCGTCGTTCGCGGGCGGCGGAACCGACGCCCCACAGTCGGCGCAGACGTATTTCCTTCGCGCCTGATAGTCCGAAAGATCGCAAAGTTCAGAATCCAGCACCCACGAATACATTCCGATCCCGCCGTTCCCGGCGCGATAATAGGCGATGTACTGCGTCACCAGATCCTTCGAGTTCTCCCCGGCGTCGTCAGCGTCCCTGATCCCGGGATCCTCCTCGGTGTCCTCGTCGTCAAACTCCACACCGTACCGCTTCTTTATGTACTCCTTCGTCTTCGCGATCTTCACAAAGATGTAATCCATCTCTTCAAGCTCGGTCACCCCCGCCTGCGGAATGACCTGAAGCGGATTCAGAAGCGAAACCATGTTCTCACCGACCGTCGTGTGCGACCGCTTCGTCTCGTCCCACTCGCAAAAGTAGAAACATCCGCCCTGAATCGGACTCATTCTCTCCGCCCGGTCGTTCAGAACCTCGAAAGAAAGCCTGTCCAGCTCGTCGCGAAGCATATCTTCGATAGTCCGCGCCAGAATCTCGTCCTCTTTCCGCTTCGCTGTCACTTTCGGCTGCGGAATTGACGTGTCAATCTGCGTCTCGATAAGCTCGTAAATGATGTTCCGCCTGTGCGTGTCCTCCGAGATCACCTTGTCATTCCCGACGTAAGGCTTCCTCGGACTCACCTCGCCGTGATAAGCCCTGTCTCTCTCGCCGATCTTGTCGATCTCGCCGGAATAGGCCGAGTACGCCGCCGCGTATCGGTCTTTCCACATCCGGAGTTTCGCGTTCTCTCCGGTTCCATTGTTTTTCGCCATGTAAAATTACCTCCTCGGTTTCGGCCGTCCCCACAGCTTTATAAGCTGCCGCTTCTCCTCGGCCGAAGCGTTGTCGTAGTCCTCCCACTGGGAAGAATGCCACTCGACCCGCTCGTCGCTCCCGCCGCTCGTCGCTATACACTCCTGATACGGCCGTAAATAGTGCGCGATAGCCAGCGACATAACGCAGTCGTCGTGCGCTCCCTCCTCCGCGCAGGGTTTGAAATTCTCGTCGCGGACAAAGGTCAGCATCTCGCCGATCGTGTCGACGTCGTTCAGAACCTCCGGATGCTCGCGGACAATCTTCACAAGCTCCGCGATGATCACCGGACGCGACTTCGTGTCAGTCCGGAAACCGAACGTCCGCGTCGTCTTCTTTCCGTAATCGTCGATCAGATCCCGGACGAAGAGCCTCGGATACCGGAGCCTCTGAAGCTCGCGAACCGGATACGACGAGAAATTCGTCTCAGGCGCGATAAGCGCGTCGTTGTACCAACGCCCAAGACAGTAAAGCTGCCTTACAAAGACGTCCTCGTCCATCTGCTTGCGGAGGATCGCCACCTGCTCGCCTGTCCGGTTGTCCAACACCTGCGCCACAAACCAGTCCGAGCCCTCGCCCGCCGTGTCCGCGCCGATGACATAAGGCACACCCTTTTCCGGCCGCCTGTAAACCCGGATGAATCCCGCGTCCGACGCCGTGAAGCGCGACGCCGGGTAATCAACCCTCTCGTCAGTAACGGCGACGTCGAAAGCCCCGAGCGACGCCCGCTCTCTGATTCCGGCCGACTGTAAATACCGCAGTCTCTCAGCGAGAATCATCGCCGGGAAGACCGTCTTTCCGGTCACGCCCCACTCGCCAAGACAGTAGACCTGATAAAAGTAGGGATCAGTGAACCGGAATTTTTCAAGCTCGCGCTTGTTCTGGTCAGGAAGAAACCGATTGTCAAGATAGGTCGACTCGTGCGTCTTTATATCCGCCCTCAGCTCCGCCTCGCCGCAGTCGAAGAACCGCCGCTTGATCCAGTGAAGGATCGAGATCGGATTGAAGGTGATAATCATCTGCTGATACCAGCGCGACCGTCCGCGCATACGAATGTTCAGCTGGTTGAAATCCGCCTCGGTCAGCTCGGTCGCCTCCTCGATCCACACATCGGTGACCTCGTAGATCGATTTCAGCTTCTCAACATCGTCAAGCCCCTTGAAAATAATGTCCGACCCGTTCGGAAAGACAATCCGCATCTCGCCCTGATAGATCTTCACGCCTGAATCGGGATAGAATTCCGAAATCGCCGCGCAGATCCCCTCAAAGCAGGAGTGCCGCAGCGTGTTTCCGACCTTCCGGGCGACAAGAAAGCGGTGTCCCGGCTCCGAAATCGCCCTCTCGATCACCTTCCGCGCCGCGAAGACCGATTTTCCCGAGCCTCCGCCGCCTTTCAGAACCAGAAAGCGATGGCTGTCGAAGTAAAGCGGCATGAACGTCTCGTTCGACGTCTCGCGGAGATGTTTGTACCACAGCGCGGCCGCGTAAGCCGCGTCAATCTGCTTCCTGTCCCGCCCGCGCCGCTCCTTCGTGCCTCTCATTTTCCGCCCGCGTCCCCGTCCGGGCGATCGGAATAATCAACCGCCCCGTGCGTCGAGTCCTCGTCGTCGTAGTAGCCGACTCCGCCGAGCCCGTCCGCGCCGGACACACCATCCGCGTCCCCGTCGGCCAGATCGCCCGGATCATGCCCGTCGCGTCCCGCGCCATGCCCGTCGACGCCGGCACGCATATCGCCGAACACCGACGAGATCAGCGCGAGCTTTTCTTCCATCGGCACCGTGGCGGCCGAAAGAACCTCGCGCGTCTTCCCGCCAAGCTCGACCTCACGCCGCTCGGCCGGAGCCCATCCGTAATTGCAGGAAAGATTAAACTTGATCCCCTCCACCTTGTCGCGCTTGTTCAGCTGACGCTCCAGCCACGCCTCGATCTGGAGCTTCGCCCACTCGCAGGCCTCGGAAAAGCCCGGCGTGCGCGAGTACTCCGCGAAGGTGTCGCGCGATATGTTCAGCTCCTGGCACAGATCCGATATAGACGGCGGAATCGCGAAGTCAGCGTAAAAGATCTCCTCGCCGTCCAGATCCTTGTCCCCGGTCGCGCGGATCGTCGTCCGCGATCTGAAATATTTTTCCACATCATGTTGAAAGCCCTTGACAGTAAATTTTCTCGGCCGCGCCACGCGATCCCCTCCTTTATGTCTACATTATATCACGAAAGACCCTGCTATAACTACAGATTATAGCAGGGTCACATAAAAAGGAATCGCGCGCGTACGCGCGCGAGCCGAGTCGGGAAACGTCGACCGTCGGCACGCCGCCGATCGCCGCTTCCCGCCCCGTGAAGATTTCTTTGTCTTTTGCATTCATATTTTATTTACAATTATTTCGGTACTTTTTTTCGAAAACCCCTTGACAAACAGTCCGGAGTGTGGTATAATATATATGTCAGATGGAGAGCGGGAAGCCGATCAGAAAGAACCGCAGAAAGAGAGAACAAAATGAAATACGAAGCAAGACTTTTAGCAAGCAAATGGACTAACGGCAGCGGATGGGACTATGAAAACGACGAGATCGAAAGCTGGGCGGTCGAGGCCGATCAGGCCGACGCATGGAAGGAAATGATCAAGAACGGTGACAGATCGCTCTTCGATTACGTCACCGACAACCTCGACGCCGAGGACTACGAGGAAGATCCGGACGACTGGGAAGGCGACACCAAGTACACGATGCGGCTTGTCGGGATCGACGAGGACGACGTCTTCGAAGAAGGCAAGGTCATCGCCTCGACCTCGGTCTGGCTCTCGGAACTCGTGTCCGGCGACGAAGAAGACTAATCCCCCCTAACCGCTCCTGAGCCGTCGAGCGTATCGGCGGCATCCCAAAAAAACAAGCTGACGCACCGGCTACACGGCGAGAAAGAGAGAACAACAATGAGTACGATCAGAATCATGACCAGCCACAGCGACCGCGCCGGAACGGATTACTACCGCGAGTTCAACCTTCTCGATTACGGCGACCTCCTTCCGGAAGGCGAGGCCGTCGAAGTAAAGGCCGACCCCGACGACCACAACAGCGTCTGGAGCGAGTACCCCGGACTGTGCCTGTACAAGGTCACCGAGCCGGACGGCGGCGTTCGTTACGTCGCACGCCCCGAGGGACGGTATCAGGTCTGCGCCGACACCGCCGCGACGTGCGGCGTCACCGAACTGTATGACGATCTCGCCGAGGCAAAAGCGGCATACGAAAAATACGTCGCCGCCAAGGAAGGCGAGTGTAGTCTTTACGACCAGCAGAAACACGAGATGGTCGCACAGTTTGACCCGGATGAGGAATAAAAAATCAAGCTGCCCTACCGGCTCGACGGGGAGAAAGAGAGAAAATAATGAAAATCCTTAGCTTCTGGGGCTGGGAGTCCAACCCCTTCGCAAACCCTGACCGCACAAACAACGGCGGTGGATATTGCCAGCCGGAGGGCGGCGCGCTTATCGAGCTGACCGACGGTTCCATCGCTGTGGTCGGCTACTTCGACCACGACTGCGGCGACTTCGGCCGCGATGCCCACGTCACCGTCGAGCTGCTCGACGGCCGCTCGTGGGGATTTTCGTTCGGCAACAACTCCGCCGACGATTTCGCCGAGGTCGCGCCGAGCTTCCATCACGCGACTGGCGAAGACCTCGGCGAGGTCGCCGATCTGTGCATCGGCGCGGTACTGACCGCGATGGCCGGATGAAGAGCAAGAAAGAAGAAACGCAATTGAAGAAAGTAATCAAGCAAACCCTCTGCGACACCGCCACCGCCGAGCAGATCGGCGAAGCCCGCTTCGAGAATTTCACGGAGCATCTTTACCGGACGAAATCCGGTAAGTATTTCATCCACGGCGTCGGCGGCGCGAGCAGCCGCTACGCCTCCCGCGACGAAGACGGGAACCCGATCCCCGGAGAGGACATAATCCTTCTCACTAACCCCGCCGCGGCCGACTGGATCATGGACGTGTACGGACCCGTCGGCAGCTACTATGCCGCGAAGAACGGCGCGAAGAAGGACTGGACGAAAATCAGTGTCGCTTCGTCGACCAAGGCCATGATCGACGAACTCCGTAAGGGCACCGGCATGACGGTCAACGAGCTGATAAACGAAGCCCTCGAAGCCTACCGCACAGCCCACCAGTAAAAATAAAAAAACGGATGCCGCCCGGCACCCGTTTTTTCTATCACTTGTAAAATCTCCCCAGCGGAAACTCGTCGTAAAGCCGCCGCACCACCGTGTATAAAGTCGTCACCGATCCGATGTGTTCGTCAATGCAGATCTTCACGGCCGTGTCTGATGTCGTCATGAATCTTTTCAGCGCGGCCGCGTAGTCCCCGCCCGCCTTCGCGAAAGCCTCGTCCATGACCGCCCGCTTCTTCTCCGAAAAGCGGTAGTAGTTCCGGCAAAGATAGAAAATCAGCCCCTGCTTGCAGACCCCGAGCTTCACACTCGGGATCTTCGAAAAATGTTCCCGGTTCTTCACGCTTTCACCTCCAAAAAAATCAAAAAGGCAGTTCTTCCTCATCCTCGATCAGCTCAAACCCCGGCGCGCCCGATACCTCCGAAGGAATGTACCCGCCCGCCGCCGGAGCGTCAGCGTCTCCCGGCATCGGCGCGCGCGCCGATCGCGCTTCGTTCTCGGCCTTCGAGTCGACGAAATAGATTTCGTCGACGATCACTTCGACCGCGTACCGCTTGTTCCCCTGCTGATCCGTGAAGCTCCGCGTCTGGATCGCCCCCGATACCGCGATCGAGGACCCCTTCCGGAAGTATTTCGCGATGAATTCCGCCCTCTCGCGCCAAGCGACGCAGGAGATGAAATCGGTCAGCGGTTTCCCGGCCGTCCCGTCAGCGTTCTTCGGCACAGTCCGGCGGTTTACAGCCAGCCGGAAAGGCAGTACCGAAAGTCCCGACTGTGTGGATTTAAGCTCGGGATCCTCGCATAACCGTCCCCCGAGTGTCACTTTGTTCAGATTAAAGTTTGCCATATGCATACCTCCAACGGGAACGCCGATCCAAGGTTGTTTTCACGTCGAAAAAGCCCATAAATTCAAGCTTTTTCGCGTGAAAACTCCACATTCATTCAGCTTATCCCTAAATAGTTTTCTAACACCTCACGCGCCTCGCGCCAGCCATAGCAGACCGCGACACAGTATCCCCTCTCCCGAAGCCGCGCGATCCACTCGCACTGCGCCGCGCTCGGCTTGTTGTTCCCGACTTTAAGCTCGACGAAAAGACCGTGGAAACACGACATCGCCACAGGTAAAAACAGATCCGGTACTCCGGCTTTCACGCCCCGCCTTTTTAACGCGCGCCCGGTTGCCTTGTCGCGGAATCCACCGTTCGGGACGTGAAAAAGCAGCGCGAGAGCCGGATATTTCGCCGACGCCAGCGAAGCCCACTCGAATAACGCTTCCTGCTCTTCGTCTTCCTTTGGCACGTTTGTGTATTTCGCCGGATACCCGGCCGACTCACTCATCGTCCCCACCTCCCCCGACAAAAACCGCCATGATCGCCACACCGAAAACCGACCCGAGAATCATTCCGAGAATGAATCCCATTTTTATGACCGTGACTTTTGCGTAGCAAAAGTTTCCTTTCTTGCTTTTTGGGGCACGGTTGGCGAAGCCAAATCGCGGTTGTAAAACCGCGATAGGGACACAAAATGCTGATTTAAAGCGTCAGCTTTCAATCTTTTCACCCTTTCGTTTTTGTTCGTTTTGCTCTGCCGTCTCATCCTCCGGCAGAGATTTTTTATTATCCGCTTCACAAGCCGCTTCTTCCGCTTTTTGATTCGCTCGTCATACCTGCTCGAAAGTTCCCTCTCGGTCAGCTTCCGGAGCTTGACCCTGATCGACGCCCCCGAAATCTCCGAGTTCGCGACCGTGTAGGCGTACTGCCTGTCATCCTGTAAAGTCCATCCGGGATACTGTTTTTCCCAGAAAGCCACATCCGGACGATCGGCGTTGTCCTCGACCATTTTCTTAAGGTCACGAAAATCATATTTGTCGTCATCCGGCTCGGTGACCGTCGGCTTTTTAAGGCCGATCGACGAGTGCCAGCGTCTCATGTTCCCCTCCTTCGGCTGACGCGCGAGGTAGGCACAGAGCGCGGAGATTCCGTTTCCGTCCGGCTGAATCCGGTCACAGTTCACGGCTCCGAGCTTTTCCCCGAGCTTCCCGCGCTTCGGCGACTTCGCCCGCCACAGATCTTCAAGCAGATCGCGATCAACTCCGCCCGGCAGCAGAAGATGATGGTGCATACGAACCGGAATGTCGTCCGAATCGGTGTAGTAGGAAGTCAGCCATATGTACCGAAACGGAATCCCCGCCTTTTCATAGATCACCCGGATCCTCGCGATATAGCGGTTCATGTTCGCCTCGCCTTCGACGATATCGATCGGGAGATACCGATCGGTATACGTCAGCGATAAATGCAGATCCCCGATTCCGAAATTCGTGTTCGCGAGCCGATCAAAGTAAATCCTCGACCGCTTGTCATTCAGGTTCGCCTGTTTCGGACAGGTCAGCGCGACTCTCTTCCGGCTCCGGTGCGATCCGTAGAATCTTTCCTTACCTTCGGTCATCACGTATATTTCGATTTCCTTCATCTCCTCGCCCTTTCTGGTTGAGGTGTAAATCTGTCTCTCGCGAACAAACGCCATTTTCTCTTTCCTCACATCCCGCTTTTTTTGAAATCGCGGCGTCTCCGGCAAGCTCCGACGCCGCCTTGACTCGGATTAAACGCCCAGCGGTTATTTTTTTTGATTTCCGATCACGACTTGTTAATACCCATTACAAGCCCGCATCCGGGGTTACCCCCGGACAAAACCATCTGCCGATGGTCGGACTTATATATAAGGTAGATTTACGTTACTACAAGGGCGCAACGACTTGCTTCGCAAGTCGGGTGCGCGTCAGGGTCTCCGGTTACTGTTTTCGCGAATGGTTTATTCGGCTTCCGCCTCATCGTCTTCAGTTCCCGCGAGCCAGAAGTCCCTCTGACATTTCTTGCACAGAATCCCGGCGCGTGCCTTGCGTGGACACTCAAACTCCGAATCCATGCTTTCCGGGCAGATTATCATTACCCCGTCGGCAATTCTGTTCGTCCTCGGAAACATCTTAAGAAACTCGCTCTGCCGCGTCTTCAGCGGATGCGCTTTCACCCATCGTTCGACGATTTCGACCGCCTCGGCGGGATGCCAGCGGACATAATCGTGACACGTCTCGTGTTTGTCGAGGCGAGCCGCGATCCCGCATCCGGTGCAGCGTCCATTGAACGATCCGCACATTCTCTCCCTGCCGTTTATAAATTTAACCGCGTCCATGTTCTTCCTCCTTGACGCACCTGTTTTCGACCTTCTGGTAAGCGTCGAAATAAGTTTCGCGCCTACCCCCGTTATAAGTCACTTCGAAATACATTCCGTCTCCATTTCCGCCAGCTGCGCGGTGAACACCTTAAGCATCTGCTTCCTGATCTCCTTCGGATCGCTCTTCTTCGCGAGCTCCGGGGACTTCTGAATCATGAACAGCGTGAACGCTATCCGGCACTCAAACGCCGCTCTGTCAGCCTCCTCGGTCAGCGCACCGTAAACCGTCCTCAGAAGCTGATCCATCTCGTCGATAAGCTCGTTCGCCGTCCCTTCAAACTTTATCCGGTTCTTGGTCGCGTCCCTGAGATCGCTCTCAATAACTATCATTTTTTCTCTCCTTAGCTCAGTAATTCTGATATGGTTAAGACCACCACGCCCGCCAGAAGATCGATCCAGATCGGCGAGAGCACCCATAACCAGCCCCAGTCGATCACCCCGGCGATTTTAAGCGCGATGAACGCCACCGTCAGTAGCTCGGGAATCCCCGCCTTCTTACTCAGCATCGGCGAATTCCCCGTCCAGATCGGTGTCGTCGACCGCCGAGCCGCAGTCGTCTTCCGGCTCGACTTCCTTAAGAAACCTCTCGCTGTCATTGTTCACGCATATGTACCGCTCGTCGCCCCGCTTGTCTTCGAGATCGATGCAGTAAAGACAGTCAACGCATCTCGTTCTCATCGATTTCACCTCTTTTCGCCCAGTTCCCGATAATCTCGGTCACGGTCAGCTTCATCCGGATCCGCCCCTCGACGGCCGGAGTGACCGTCATCCGCATCTGCTCACACTTCTCTTCTGCCTCTTTGGCGTCCTTCGTCCCGAAGTAAAATTGCCACTCCGGATTCTCCGGAACCCGGTATTCCACAAAATACTTAATCTTCTTTGTCTTCATTTCCATAATGCCTCCCTTGATACGCCGTAAAACTCACGATCCTCTTTGCGCGTCAACTCCGGCACCTCCGGATTCGGCCTGCCGCGGCGACTTGCTGATCACAAATGATTTCCACAGTGTTTTGTCGGCCAGCCTGCTGAATTCAGCCTGCCGCTCGCGGCAGGCGTCGCAAGCCTGCGTCGGATTGCCTTCTTCAATCGGCGCGCCGCAGTAGCAGCACAGGTGATTCTTTCTGCGATAATCACGAATATTTACCCTGTCAAGGGCATCACGCCTGCGCTTCTCTGTTTGATTTCGTATATATCGCTTCATCTGGATGTAATGCTCGTAGCAGTTTCTCCCATGCGTCGCGGGCTTGTTGCATCTGACGCAGAGTCCCGCGTCCTTGTGCTGATGATACCAGCTGTTGTGCCAGTCCCGCTGTTTCTGTGCTGTTTCAGGATTCGCGCGCGCCCTTTCGCAATATCTGGCGTTGTTCAACGTCCTTTCTTCCAGACACTCCGGACAAAACTTCCGCCCGGGAAACGCCTTCTCTTTGTGACATCGGTGGCAGAGGCGCGCTCTGTCGAGCATCGCGTAGTATTCTTCGTTTGTCATTTTAGTTGCTCCGCTCTGTAGAGTACAACCTTGTCGCCGATCGGCTCTTCGTCCGCGAATTGATCCTCGTCGTCGCTGTAGCAGTCGAGAAGCAGCAGGTAATAGTCCCACTCATGCTCCCGCGCCGCGGCCATGATTTCCGGCAGCGTCAGCTTGCCTTTTTCTTTCTCGATAATCAGCGTCCAGCGTCCGAGGCGGTCATATTCGATATGTGCCGTAATTCCTTTTTTCACTTTATCTTCGTCCTCCCCGCGCATTCCCCCGCGCAGGCCGCGTACCCCGCGAGGTCGATGTAGGAATCAACCTTGTAGTTCCCGCTCGCGATCCGCGCGATTTTAAGAATCGCCATCATGATCGCCACGTCCTCGGGAAGAATGTCAATCCCGCCGTCGGGCGTCACGCACCGCGCGCGAAGATAGGTCTCCCACATCTCCCCGATGATCCGGAAATTGTCCTCCGGCTTCCCGTAGGATTTTTCCCTCTCACCCGTGACGATCGACTTTGCCATGTCGAGTATGTACGCCCGATCCGGCTTCGGACGTGAAGCCCCGGCCGCGTTCACGTTCAGCCCCGCCGCGTTCACGTTCAGCCCCGCCGCTTTTGTGTAGTCTTCGAGTATCTTCGCGTAATCATTGCCGTGTTCCCTGATATTCGCCTCCGTACACCCGTCCCCCGTGATCTTGTTTTCCATCTGTTTCCCCTTTCAGTTCCCGCGGATCCGCTCGACCCGCCCCTGCTTTAATAATATCGAACTCCGCGCGGCCGCCGCGCCTTCCGTGATTCCGAGCTTGTCCGCGATCCTCGCGAGCGACCATCCCCGCCTCCGAAACGCGATGAATTCTTCTTCCATTCGCGTCGTCCACTTGTTGTACAGATCCGGCTTGTAAGTTCCCTTCGCCGCCAGCTTGTTCAGCCGGCCCGCGACAGTCTGCCTCGTGACTCCCATCGCCTCCGCGATCGCGCCGATCGACACGTTTTCCGCCCGCATTCGTATCACCTTCGCGTCAAGTTCGTCCGTCCATCTTATTCTCATACCGGGTTCCTCCCTCCGTCCTGAATCGCTTTCCAGATCCCGCGCCAGACGGCGAGGGAATCTTTCCGCCCGTTGATAACCGCGCGAAGTTCCTCCGGGATCCCGCAGGCCTCGCACACCTCGGATTCATATCTCGAACTCGGCCGCTGCCACCCGCGCGCGTCCATTCTGACTCCGAGCCACGCGCAGGCGTCAATTCTCCGGCCATTCTGCCGGACTTCAAGCCTTACCATCCCATTTTCTTCTTCCGCGATGACGTCTCCCGCGCTCACAACGTCCCCGGCCTTGCAGTGCCGCGCCGTGAGGTTTCCGTAGGTTATCTGTATCCCCTCCTCGCTCTTCACGACGACGTGGAGCTTGTACCTGCACGCCCTTTCCCCGGCCTTCGCGCGTCCCGCGAAGACCACGACGCCGCTCTGGAGCGCGAGAATCTTCCGGTGGTCGCCGATCGGCGACGGGAAGGACTTGAACTCAAGCTCTCCGCCGACCTCCTTCTTCCCGGTTTTCGCCACCGAAAGCAGCGTGAAATCACCCGATTCAAAAAGGTCTCTCATTCTTCTGTTTTCCTTCCGCCTTTTATAAGCGGCCGCCCGTCGGCGTCAACCGCCACGCAGATTCCGACGCCGCCGTCGGTCGAGTTGTACACTACAAAATAGTAAACGCCCGTCTCGGGATCGATCATCGTCCGCCGCCGTGTAAACCCGAACATATCCACGCCGCTCCACGCGCTTTCCGGTCTCGGAACCGCCTCGTACTCACTCGTCTCGGTTTCGGCCGCCGACACACCTGTCCCGGCCGGAGCCGTCACATCCGGATCGCAGGCCACGGCCAGCGCGGCCACGACGGCCGCCGCCATAACCGCGAAGATTCTCTGATCTCTTCTCATCACCTTCCACCTCTTTCCTTGAATTCCGCCACGTCCTCGGCGTCCGCGCCTCCGGTTTCAAGCACCTCCGCCGAAAGATGCAGCTTCGACGCCAGCTTCCGCAGTGCCTTCACACACTCGACTCTCTCGTCCTCCGAGAGATCGTAGCCCTTTTCGCCCAGCGTGAAATCCTCCGCGTCCTTGTAGGCCGCATAAAGCTGTTCAAGGTAAACCTTGAAGGCCGCCTTTCCGTCCGACGCCGCCCGGAGCTTCCGTTTGAGCGCGTCCTTCTCCTCGACCTCGCCTGAAAGCCGCTTCTGAAGCTCTTCATACATCCGCTTCTGCTTTTCAAGCTCGGCAAGGCCTTCCTTCGCCGACGCCTCGAGCTTCATTCTCGCCGCTTCCTCGCCCTCAGCCCGCGCCGCGTCAACCTCTTTTTTCACCTCTTCGAGATTCCGTGCCGCGATCCGTTTTTCAGCCTCGGCCTCGGCCTCGGCTCTGATCTTCCCGGCCATCTCGCCGAGCTTCGCGGCCGCCGCCTTCTCGCTCTCGGCCTTCACCTTCGCGATCTCGCGGTCGTGCTTCTTCATCAGTTCCTCGATCTTCGCGTCAACCTCGTCCTTCGATCCGGCCTCGGCCTCCGAGAGCCTGTCTTCAAGCTTCTGGTTCTCGGCTTCAAGGAAGGATAACTGCTCGCCCATCTGCCGCGCCTTCGCGACGAACTCGCGAAGCTCCTTCACACTCATCCCCTCGATCGTCCCGGGATTCTCGATCGCCTCCGAGCGTTCCTCGGGCGGAAGCTGCGTCATCAGAAAAAGCTTCTCGATCCCCAGACTTCCATTCGACTGTAACACGCTCTCGCCGAGGGACTCGTACGTGCTTATGTACTTGTAAGCCTGCGAGACGTTCACCTTCGCCATCCGCTCGCAGTAGGCCGGGAACTCGTCAAACCCGAGTTCCTTGTAAAGCTTCTCATCCTTCATCACCTTAAGTCCGCGCGCCAGCTCGTAAATCCCGATCGCCACCTGCTTCTTCGATGCCATGATCTCGGCGTGTACCTCCCTCGCCTTCATCGTGTCGGACGTCACCTCGCGCCCGCTCGTTTCTATCATATCGCTCATGATGTCTTCTCCCTTTCCGGCCTGCCTTTCGCGGCAAGCCACTTGTCTACCTTTTTCATTGTTATCTCATCCGGATCACAGTTCCGCAGTCCGTGTATCTGTATAAGCTTCCACGGCTCGCCGACCGACAGCTCCATCGTGTATAAAGGCACGTCCGGCGCGCCGCACGACCTGACGAACAGAATCGTCACCTTGCCCATGACATGACGTTCGGCATACCCGCCGACGCAGTGGTGAAGCGTCTGCCCCTCGGCCATGATCTCGGCCATGTCCTTCGGCGGCCGGATCAGAATCTCGCCGTCCGTCCAGCTGTAAAGGCTTTCGAGTAACTTCTTCCGTTCCTTGCCCATCTCGATAAGCTTCCGCTCTTTTATCGCGTTCGACGTCGCGACCGCCGTGTCGTGCGCCTCGCGCAGATTCTTCGGCGCGAGGCGCACCCGATCCGAGAGATCGCACCCGAGATTTTCGGCCATGTCGAGATAGTCACTCCACGCGACGATGACCCGCTCTGATATCCCGACATAGTAATCCGCGAAATTCGCCCTCTGCCTCTCGGCGTAGTTCATCACCTGCCGGAAGCTCATCATCCCGGCCGCCGCGTCGGCGATCCGGAAGAACTTCTCCATCCGATAGTTGCCGATAAGCCCCCGCGCCTCGTCCACGTCAAAGATCGTCGCGTCCGGATACCGTTCCCGCAGCTTCTTCCGCAGCTCCAACCGCTTCATAAGCTCCTGCGAGGACTCTCCCTTGCTGTGATAATACTCGACCTGCCGATCGCCCAGCCGCCTTGTAAGCTCGCTTGACGCGCTTCCGGAAATTATCGCCTTCGCCTCGGCCTTAGTCACCCTGAAAAACGCTTCCGGTGTCTTTCCCTTCCAGTCAAGCAGCTCCGATCGCGGTTTCCCCGCCAGAACCGTCTCCCGGAGAAGCCACCGGAGTTCCGGAACCTTCGCCAGAAACTCGATTCTCGGTGACGCCGAGTAGGCCGAAAGCCACCTGACCGCCTGCGCGTACCCTCTGACAACCCCGCCATCAGTCAGCGAGCCTTCTTCGCAGACCTTATCAAGGCAGGAATACTGTAAAAACGTCCCGTCAAGCTGTTCGGTTCCGACCACGTATCCGCCGCCGGGATCGTCCCCGAGATTCTGCCCGATCGAACACCCCTTCGACGCTTCTTTGTACCGCGTCCGGAAGTCCGTGATCTCCTTGTCGTGGACCGCGTCCACGAGAAAGCTCACCGTCTTCCCCGGCTGCCAGACATGGACGGCAATCGGCGCGAACCCGATCAGATCGTCCTTCCACGCTCCGCCCGAGTAGACCCGCCGCAGCGAACCGCGTATCCCGTAGACCCGCCCGGCCGAGACCCTGACGAGGAAGAGAACCGAAGCCCACATATCGAGATTCAGCATCTTCCCGCATCTCGAAACGATCTTTTTCGTGGCGGTTACTCCGCACTCCGGACAGTAAACCCGCTCGTTGTGCTTCGCCCTGACCACATCCGGACACATCGCGAGTTCCGGGACGCAGGAGTCACTCCAACTCGCCCCGCAGCGCGAGCAGTGATACTCCCAGACGTTCGACTCGCTGTCGCGCTCCTCAAAAGCAAGCCGTTCAAAGGCGGCCGAAGCAGCCCTCTCAACGAGGGACTCCGGAATCTCCGGAATCCCCTCGACAAGCTCGCGCGAGCTTTCATTCCTCAGCTCCGGCTCCGCCTTCAGCCGGCTTACCAGAATCTTCACGCCCCGCGCCTCCTTCCGGTGCCATAAGCTCAAACATCTGACGGTTCCAGAAGTACATACCGTCCAGTACATAGACGCCATATCCGGCGTACCTGTCGCCCGTGATCGTCGCCTCGCGCCCGAGGAAGACCGACATGAAGTCTGAAAGTTCGACCTGTTCCTCGCCGCCCTTCACGTCGCCGTAGCATTTCCCGACCGCGAGATCGCGCTTTATCCGGACAACCGTCCCCACAGGGAGTTTCACCATACCGTTCACTCCTCCCCGAAAAGATCGTCGAGATCAAACTCGATTGTCCGCTTTTTTCCGGAACCGCTCGCGTGTCCGGCTCCGCCGTCCGCCTCCGTACCCGCTTCCGGAACCGTCCTCGCGGCCTCCCCGGCCGCGGCCGTGTTTCCGGTCGGCTGTAAACCGTCCTCGCGAAGCTCCTCGATTCCGTCCCCGCCCGGGAGAATGTCCTTCCGGTTCTCGGCTCCGGCCGCGAGATCGAGCTTCATCACAAACCTCACTCCCGCGCCCGGGAAGTAAAAGTTCGTCGCTCTCCGGTAGCACTCGATATCCGATATCGAATTGCCCAGCACGCCCTTCGCGATCTCATCAAGGCACTGCCCGTACCCTTCGAACCCCTTCGCGATTATCGCCTCGCAGAATTCCGGCTCCGACTTCGCAAAAAGCCGTAAGGCCGCCGTCACCGCCGGAGCGATCACTTTCTGTATCTGTCCCTTCGCCGCCGCCGAATCGACCAGCGCGGCCGCGTCGGCGTATTTCTTGTTATCCATGTTATCATATCCTCTCTTTCTGGCTCGCGAATCCGAACCGGGCGAGCTTCCCGGTAAAGTCTCTGATCTTCTGCGTTCCGCCCTCGGTGTCGATGAGCCACCCGCCCATGTCGCGCCGCAGCACCGCCCCGACCCATTTCCGCCGCCTCCGGATCTCAAACCGATCGCCCGGCCTGAGCCTGAAACAGTCCTGATTCAGCGTCTCGTGATCGATGTAGACGAAATCGAGCGTCAGATCGGCTCCGAGCTTTCCTTCTATGTACTTCACGCGTGCTTCCTCACTTTCTTCGCTTTCTCCCGGACCCCGACAATCTCCTCGATCTTCTCCTCCGGCAGACAGTCGAGCTCCGCCAGAATCCTTATCTGCCTCCCCGGATGCGCCGCGAGTCGGTAGCTCTGCCGGATCTCTCCGTCGTCCATGCACCGCCCCGGAGAAGCCGAAGGCCGCCAGCCACGCAAGCGTAACTCGCGGATCTTTCGCTCCACGTAGGAGTCCGCTATGAATTTTCCGCCGATCATCTCCCGACTATCGCGCCCCCGAGGACGATCTCGCCATACCGCCCGAACTCATTGTGTTTTATCTCGATATCCACATCGAGTTCGGCCTCGCGTCTCGCGATCTCTTGCGCCAGTGAGACGGCCTTCCGCCTCATCGCGGCAAGCTCCGCCCGGAGTCTCGCCGCCTCGTCGATCGCGTCAAAGTGCGCGGCCACTTCCTCGGCCGTCGCGTCTCTTAAAAGTTTCCTTGTTTCCATGATTCCCTCTCCTTAGATATTGATTTCCTTGTGTTTTCGTTATTTTCTCTTGACAAATCGCCGTGATTGTGGTATAATAATGACGTTGGTATCCATGATATCGACACTCTCTTTCAGACTCTGGGTTCGCCGCTCAGAGTCTTTTCTTTGCCTTGACATCATACATCGGAAGGTCGAAGCGTTCAAACCTGTATTCGCCCGGCACAAAAACCGTGTGCGGATAAAGTCTGTAAGTCCCGCGCTTCGGATTCCAGAACGCCCTGTAAAGTATCAGCGGAATTCCCCGTTCTTCAAGGATGATCCTGAACTCGTTCGGCCGCCCGTTTGATACCCGCCCGTAATTATACCATTCTCTCAGACGATCTTCACCTCTTTCAGCCGGACGGTCGTCACCGAGTTCGTGATATTCCCTTCATAAAGCTCGGCCAGCGCGACCGACCCGATTCCTTCTTTCAGGATCTCGCCGAGCGTCCGCTCGTCGCACCCCTGATACCGCCGCACGATCAGCGCGTTGATCCGCGCGAACTTCCGGCCGTTCCACTCGACTTCGCGGGATCTGAGCATCGCCGAGTAGATCTCGCCTGAGTTCCGCTCGTCCTCGCCGTCCGACTCCCGACCGTCCGGAAACTCGACATCCTTCATCGGCGCGACCGTGACCGCGTTCGCCGCCCGGTCGAGAAGTTCGAGCTGCATCACTGTCTGCCCGTCCCCCTCGATCGTCGCCATGTCCCCGGCGATGAACCTCCGCGCGATTATCGCGTTGATCCGGTCGAACGGGAATCCCGCGAACTCGACGGGATTTCCGGCCTTCATCGCCGCCCCCGCGTCGCTCTTCTTCATTTTCCCATCTCCTTGAAATATTCGATGATTCCGGGATTCTCCGCGAGGAACTCGGCGTAGAGCCTGTTCATCGCGCTGTCGCCGATCGCGTCGCCCTCCCCCGGCTTCCCGATCGTTTTCGGGAAGTCGGCAATGTAACCGTCCTCGTCCCGGTAGCGGACGGTTCCGGCCCGGGGATTGACCCCCGGCTTCACGCCGTTTTCTCCGGCGCGTCCTTGTGCATCGTCTTGAACGCGTTCATGCCGTCGAAAATGCCGCGTATGTAGGTCATTTCGGCGAGAGTGAGATCGTCCGGGATCTCGGTAATTCTCTTCGTCACGGTTTCGATGACGTTTTCGTTTTTGACTCTTGTTCTCATGTTTATCCTCCTTGACATTCGATGAATTTTGTGGTATAATCAACTCGAAGGGAGGTGATTATATGTCCGTGAATCTTGATCTTAACGCCGAAGATACTCAGGCGCTCTATGACGCTGTCAACCTGACCATAGTCGATAACAAGTCAGGCACGAGTCAGTCTAAGGTCGTGAAGAAGCTCGCTCACCTGCGTCAGCTTCGCGATCGGCTGTACGCTCACAAGGTCGACCGTCTCAGTAAATCCGACTGGGAAGCCATATTGTTCGCGCTGAACTATTCGCGGCGTTTTCATTCGCACGCCGTCCATATGTGCGAGCTCCATAACGTCGACCCGAACGACAGCGATTACATCGACCTCGTCAATAACTTCACCCGCTTGACAAATCTCTTGCAGCGTCTTTCGGAATCGGTAACGTCCGGCATCTGATATGCCAGCGTGAGTCTCATGTCTGGTCTCCAGCACCGCTTGAGGCTCACTTTTTTATCAGTCGGCTTCGCCTGCTTCATCCCTCTCACCTCCTTGTGTGGTGTGTCACACATTTTTTGGTTGTTGCCTGTGTTGACATACTAATTATAGCACACATTTATGCGTTTGTCAACACATTTTTGAAAATTTCTAAAAAAATATTTTTTCGAAATGTGTTGACAAACACGATCATGTGTGCTATACTATATACGGAGGTGAAACAATGATCCAAGAAAGAGTCAAAGCTCTCCGCAAACATCTTGACTTATCGCAAGCCGAATTTGGAAAGCAAATCGGAGTCAGCCGTGACGTAATCTCAAATCTCGAATACGGACGCGTTACTGTGTCCGATCTGATCATCAACATGATCTGCGCGAAGTTCGGCGTCAACGAGCAGTGGTTACGAACTGGCGAAGGTGAGATGTTCCCGCCAATGACGCCGGACATGAAAGTCGCGAAGCTGTTCGGCAGCATCATGAAAGAAGACCTGTCCGATTTCAAGCAGGAACTTCTCGAAACCTACGCGGGCTTCATCGTAAGCCTGAGTGAGGAAGAGGCCGGAACACTCATCAACTTGCTCGACAAGTTCACCGAAGCTCACAACAAAACAAAAGAAAAAAAGTGAGGGTCAGGGGGAGAAAATCCCCTGACCCTCACTTTTTCAGTCATTGGTGTATTCGCGGATCAGAACCAGAAGCTTCAGGAGCTGCTTTACCTCCATCATCCTCAGCAGCAGATTGATCTGACGGATGATTGTCGCTCGTTCGTCCATTACCGTTCCCCTCCTGTTCATTATATGGTCTCAGCAACTCGCGCTCACCCGGAACGAACAATTCATCAATCCTGACCCCCAGTACAGAAGCGATCTTGTACGCGGAATCGACAGTCGGAATATAGACGCCGCGTTCAATATAGCTGATGGCGGATTGTGAAAGCCCTGTGAGATAAGCGAGTTGAAACTGGCTGACTCCTGCTTTCCTTCTGATTTCTTTCATTCGGTTCTTCATCTGTTACTATGATACCACATTTCGGCAAAATTTGCAATATAATATCAGTATATTGATATTTTTCTCGCAATCTGATTCTCCGCCGTGCGTGCAGAAAATATTCCTCCCGCTACTTGACAAATTCCTTTTGATATGGTATAATTATCCTGACAGTGGGAATGAATTTTAATGTGCGAAATCGGGAGGTGATTTCATGGAATACGTAACGAAAAAATGCCCTCATTGTGGTCATGCCTACACCGTACTTCATCCCGGATCGGATACATCATATGACAGTCCCATAGTGAAATGTGAAAAATGCGGACAATATTTTGTTGATAAAGATCGGATAGAACTCGCTCTCACAGGCAAAACAGCCGCCAGCGTTCCTTATCATTCATGCAATACTTATCTGCAACTGTCTGTATTGACATTCGGAGAAATAGCATTGATATATCTTCAATTCGATGGTGGCTTAGGTGAATACTGGTGGCTTTTGATAGTTATTTCGGTGTTTTACCTGGGAGCTTGGCTTCTGTTCATTTCAGAAAGAACAAGCTATCCGGAAAGAGTCGCGGAGTTCGAAAAGGAACGTCTTCGTTCTGAGGCCAGGTTATCAAACCCAGAGTACGCCGCATTGCTGAAAAAGCTCGGCTATGATGTTCCCGAAAAATACCTATCAAAGCAAAACGCCAGTATCAAGAATGAAAGCTCAAACGGTGACAATCAATGAAACCAAAAAACCAACTTTCGTCCTCCCAAACCGCCGTAATCTACGCGCGCTACAGCTCCTACCGTCAGGACGAGCGGAGCATCGAAGGCCAGCTCGAAGACTGTATGCGCTACGCCGAAGCGAACGGCCTGAAAGTCGTCGGCGAATACATCGACCGCGCGAAGTCCGGTACCGAGGCCGAACACCGCGACGAGTTCCAGCGCATGATAAAGGACAGCGAGAAGAATATTTTCCAGATCGTTCTCGTCTATAAGCTCGACCGCTTCGCGCGGAACCGCTTCGACTCCGCGACCTATAAAGCGAAGCTCAAAAAGCACGGAGTCCGCGTCGTCTCGGTGACCGAGGCGATCTCGGAGGAGCCGGAAGGCGTGATTCTCGAATCCATGCTCGAAGGCCTCGCGGAATACTACAGTAAGAACCTCGCCCAGAACGTCACGCGCGGAATGCGCGTCGCGCGCGAACACGGCAACTTCACAGGCGGCACGATCCCGTACGGCTATCGCGTCGAGAACCAGAAACTCGTTCCCGATGACTACGAGTCGAGAATCGTCCGCAGAGTGTATGAAGAATACGCCGAGGGAACGCCGCTTAAGGAAATTGTGAACAAACTGAACGAGAACGGTTATAAATCGCGCTGTGGAAAAAAACTCACAGTAAATAGCTTTTATTACACTCTCCGGAACGAAAAATATACCGGAAGGTATGAACTCGACGGGGAGGAATTCAATGATGTCTATCCGCCGCTTGTCAGTACGGAACTATTCGACGCTGTGCAAAATCGCATAGGTATCAATAAGCTCTATAAGAAGCCTCCAACCGAAAAAGCGAGTTATCAGCTTCAAAGCAAGGTGTTTTGTGGGAAATGTGGTTCTCCCCTGATCGGCGAATGCGGCCGGAGCCGAAGCGGAGATGTTCACCATTATTACACTTGCAGCAAGCGGAAGAAATACCACGATTGTGATAAAAAAAACGAGAAGAAGGACTTCTTGGAGTGGTACGTCGTCGAGCAGACCGTCGAATACGTTCTGACGCCCGAGCGTATTGACTATCTGGCAACCAAGCTTCGCGAAAAGTTTGATAAGGAATTCTCGGGAGGAGAGATCACAAAGCTCGAAAAGATTTGCGGCCGCCTCGAATGTGAGATCGAAAAATGTCTCGACGCGCTGATCGAAAACACCGGAAACGAAAAAATCGTTCCCCGTTTGCAGGAACGATTTGATAAACTGACAGCACAAAAAAGCGATGTCGAAGACGACATCGCCAAATTGAAGATACTTTCAAAAAAGAGTTTTACGGTAGAACAATATAAAAGCTGGCTGAAAATGTTTGCTAACGGAGATCCGATCGACATCGAATTCCGCCGGAAGATCATCGAGACCTTTGTCAACTCGGTTTACGTCTTCGATGATAAGATTGTAATATATTACAACATCAAAGGCGGAAAGCAAGTTTCGTACATGGAAATGTGCGACGATCTCGAAGAAGTCGAAGAAATCGAATCTCCCGAAGTGTTCGAGTGTGACTCGAAATGGTGGACCATTCCCAGTAGCATCCGAACACTGACGATCCTCACCGATCGCCTGTTCCTGCTCCAAGTCAAAAGGACAGACGGATAACCGTCCGTCCTTTTTCATTTTCAGCGATCAGCCTAGCTCCGGCATCCTGACCTCCGGCAGCGAAATCTCCGGAAGTTTCACCTCCGGTAAATCAAACTCTGCAAGCCCTCCTTCGTCCGCCATGATCTTCCGTACCCCGAGATTGTGCCACGGCGTGTCCGGAAGCCCACCTTCCCGGTAGAAGCAGCAGTACAGAACGTCCTTCTGCGAGTTCGAAAGCTTAAGACCCTGAATCGCGTTCACGACGCCGACCTTTCTGGCCTCACCCTCGCCGCGAAGATAGACTTCGTAGGCATCAAGATAATTGTCAAGCCCGATGTCCGCGTCCTCCAGCGAGTCGAGCTTTTCTTTCGCGCTCTCGATCGAGTCGGCCGAACCGAGAATCATCTGCTCGAATACCACCCGCTTCGATTCCGAGTCGCTGTCAAGCCCGCGGAGATACTTCACTTTGTCCGCCCTTGACGAGTATGTCTTCATCTCCTTCATGCTCTCGTAGGCGTCGCCCTGATCCATGCCGCCATCAACCAGTGCTTCGTACGCCGTCGTCGCTTTTACCGACAGAGAGCCGAATCCATCGTCCACCCAGTCGCGGCCATACCTGTTGGCCGTCTTTCCGAATAAAACCGCCTGCGGAAGCGTCGTCAGCGCGTCTCCGACCGTCTTGTTCCCGACCGGATATTGCAGCTTCTTTCCGCCGTCGTTGTCGCGCGTGTAGGATCCGCCTTTCGCGTACGCCGTCACGCCCTCGACCGCCTTCTTTATCTGCCCGCCGCCGAACGGAGGAATGATGTACGCGGCCGGCTTCGCGATCTCCTTGCCAAGCATCTCCGCGCGCTTGCTCAGAGCCTTGTCTCCGGTAAGAGCGTTTTTTATATTCCCGAGATCAGGAATAGCCGACTGAATCGGAATTCGTCCGCCGCCCAGAACGCCGCCGATGAACGGCATTTCGGACGCGACATTCACCGCGAGATTCGACCCGGCCGTCACGAGGTCTTTCCGGTCGGTCTTCGCGATCTCGCTCCACTTCTTCTTTCCGATCACAGCGTCGCCGACATCCGCGATTCCGGGTGCCTTGTACCCGGTCAGATCTCCCGCGAAATCATTGAATATGTCGATAGGATCGAGCGCGCATCTCCGCCCGACGACAAGCTCGTAAACCTCATTGTAAAGCCATGCTCCGATACTCATCTTCACGAGCATCTTCACAAGTTCCTTCACCCACCTCGGATCCCGCGCCTTCGCCTCCTTCGGAAGATCCTTAAGAATGAACGCCAGCTGATTGTTCACTTCGAGCTGATACTGCGTGAAGAGCTTCAGAACCGGGTTCGACGCGTGGAAGATCGTCGGCATATCGCCCTTCGCGCGGTTCGCCATCAGTTTGTAGGCGAACATATCCGCCTCGCTCATCGCGTCCGCCTCGGCAAGCCCCTTCGCGATATTCTGCGCGTACCTTGCCCGGACGATCGTCTCGGCCGTAATACCGTCGATAAAGTCCATTGGAGTGCCCAGCACCTTCGCGAACTTGTCGGCCTTCGTCTGTACAAGACTTTCCGAGCCGAATCTGTTCGTCAGGAAGTCGGAACGCTCTCTGAATCCGTCGCTCTGCTTCGTGTTCTTCACCGTGTCCCACATCGCGTTCAGCAGCTGCTTCTGCGTCAGCACCGACCCGGCCTGCGTCAGCGGAACGAAGTTCGTCAGCCACGATCCCGGGTTCAGTGATACCTGATTCGCCGCGATGCGCTGTTCAAGCTTCTTCATGTTCTGGTACATCGACCGTCCGAGAAGCTGTTCAAACTGCCTGTCGAGAATCGACTTCTTTCCGGCTATGATGTTCGTCCACTCCTCAAGGTTCACGACGAAGTTCGAAAGCCTGTAATGCTGCTTGTTCTCGAAAAGCTCCGCTATCCGGCTGTCCTGCTCCTGCGGAGTCAGCGTCGAGTCGGCGCGTAACGTGTCAATCTGCTTTCTCCGTCCCTCGTCGGTAGTCGAGTATCTGATAGCGTCGGAGAGCGCGCGGAGATTCTGAATGTCCTCGGTGTGATAAATCACATCCGCCGCCGTCTGAATGTACCTGTCAAAGCCCTCGACCGCCCCGGCCGTCAGCGTGAAGCCGTTGTACATCTCGCCGACGCCGTAGACCGAACGCTGTTTGACATTCGACATATATTTGATTCCCGGCCGGAAGGTGTGCGTAAGTCCGTTGATTGACGTCGGCAGCGCGTCGTTGTCAAGCGATAACCCGAGCCCTGACATGATATTCGCGAGAATTCCGTCCTGCCCCGACTGGTTGTTGAAGTGCGGGAAATATCCGGCGTGATAATCAACCGGAGCGTATCCGGCGAGTATCCGCGCGCGGTTCAGAGCCGAGAAAAGCTCATCGTAGATCGCGTGGAACTCGGTTATCGCGCGCTCGATCTTCGCCATGTCCATGTTCCGGTTTTCGGCGAGGATCGTGTTCTGAATATTCTTCCACTCCTCCAGCGTCTTTCCCTCGCGTATCGGCTCGCCGTTCATGTTCTCGGCGTTTCCGTTGCCGTTTTCGAGCATTTCGATGTTGCTCCGGCACTCTCCGAGAAGCTGAACCATAGCCGACTCCGAGAGCTTGTTTCCGTCCTTCACGGCCATGTCAAGTCCGAGAGCCTTCACCCTGTCACGCATCGAGGTCATGAATCTCTGCTTCATCGCCTCATGCTCGTGAACAGGCTTTACATAGCCGTTGATGATCTCCTTTCCGAGCGCGTCGCCCTTCGAAATATCCTCGACGTTCCGGATCATCGTGTTGATCGCGTACCCGAGTCCGGTTCCCTTGTCCTTCCAGCTCATGATATCGCCCTTCGCGATCGTCGCGAGAGCGCGATCCATACGAACCTTCTTCTGAACCTGATGAACCTTGTTGATGTACGAGTTTATGTTGTCCAGCTGCTCGAAGAGCTTCTTGACCTCGGCTTTGTGATCCTCCGAAAGTGCCTCGATGTCAATGTTCGCGTACTTCGCGCACTCGTTCGAAAGTTCCTTCGCCGTCTCGCCGAGCCTTATCATCTTCGACTCGAATGAACCGTCCTCGATCGCCGCGCTCACCTTTTCGGCCGAAATGTCGCCGCCGCGGTCATGCCGACGTTTAGCCCGCGCCGCCTTTTCGGCCGCTTCCTTGTCAAGCCGCGCTTTCTCCTTCGACTCGTAGTAATCCGTTACCTCCGTCACGCGCTTGTTGGCTTCGTCAATCGCCGTGTTCACGCGCGAATGGTAGAACTTTTCGTTCTCCTCCTTGAAACGGTTCGCGTCGTCGACGATGTTCTTGATTCTGCGCTCCGCGTCGGCCTGATAGTCGGCAAGCGTCTTCTCGGAGTCGGCCTGAACCTTCTCGATCTCGGCCGTCATCTCAGCGACAATCTTCTTGGTCTCGGCCGCGTGTTCGCGCTCCATCTGCTGATACGACTCTTTGACCTCACCCGCGAGCTTGTCCGCCCATGTCTTCGGCCGCTGTTCGAGCTTCTGATACCCCTCGGCCAGCTTCACCATCAGATCGGCGTGATCTTTTGAGTAGACCTTTTCCCATCCCGAAAAATCGTAGTGAGATTTCTTCGCGAAGCTTCTCGCCGAGACCGTCTTCACGACGTCCATCATCCGCGCGAACTGCTCGGCCTCGTTCTCGATCCCGGCCGGGAAGAGATCCCCGAACTTCGACGAAAGCTCCATGTACCTCACGTCAACCGGAGTGCCCTTACTCCGGTCGTTGACAAGCGTTATCCGGCTTCCGACCACCTTCCGGATCTTCGAGAGACTGCCGCCGAAATCCCCGCGCGCCTTTGGCGAGAGGAATAACGGAGTCTTGAATTCCTTCAGAACCGCGTCGCGCGTCGCGGCGTTGTCGACGTCCTCGACATATCGGCTGTCCTGAATCTCGGTCGCGATCGCGTCCATCTCTTTCGAGATTTCCTCGTTGCCCCAGATCTCTTTTCCGGCCGACTGTAACTCGCCCATCTTGTCATAAAGCGCGGTGAGCTTCTTCGTGATCGATCTCCGCTTCGGGTCCGAAATGTCGTCCCCCATGATCTCGCCCGCGAACTTCCGCACGAATTTCGCGTCGGGAGTCATGTTCGGCGAGGTGTGCAGAGCCTTTTCAAGCGTCTCGCGCGTTTCGGCCTTGCCGCGCTCGTAGGCCGCGTGCATCGCCTCGACGTTAAGCTCGCTGCTCTTCTTCGATTCAAGAATCTCGGCCGCCTGCTTTTTCAGATCCTCGTTCTCGGCGCGGAGCTTCGTCTCGCTCTCGGATTCGTTATTGCCGAAGAGGTAAATGTCGGCGTAGTGGTCGACGACGAGGTTGCCGAAGTCGTCCTTGAACCATCCCGTCGTCGTGAAGACATACTCGGGATTCTTACCGCGCGCGAGCATTTTCAGAGCCTTCTCACGGTTTATCGCCTCGGCGGAGTTGAGCGGTTTCGTGCCGTACTGCGTGTCGGCGAGGGAATACTGATCGCCCATCCGGTGGAACTTCGCAATGTCCGATTCGCTTTCCGTCCCGCCTTCGAAATACCGATGAATGTCGTCAAGGATCTTCGCGGCGCTCGTTCCGGAATCGTACTCCATACTCTTCACTGTTTTGCCGTTCGCGTCGTCAATGTCAACTATCACCTCGCCCCTGACCCGACTGATATAACGCCGGAGAGCCGTTTCCTGCTTTCCTGTGGGCAGAGTCGCGAGGTTTATGCTGTTGCCCTCCGGCATTATTCTGATATTGCCCTTTCGCAGGAAGTCATTCAGAGCGTCAACTCTTTCCTTGCCGTCCGTGTATACGTTTTCGATTTCACGATGATCAACCGACCGCATTCCGGAATCGTATCCCTCGTGCTTTCCCGAGAAATCAAGCTGCGAGCCGTCAGTCAGAAGGTATCCGGTCTTGTTCCAGTCATAGGTCGTGCCGAAGAACTTCTTCGAGGCCTCGGTTATCTCATCGGTCTTCGCGAGCGAATAGTTCGTTTTACCGGAATTTTCCTCAGCGGAGGTATTGACATTTTCGCCGGAGTGTGATATAATATTATTGTCAGCAGACGTGAAGTTGCTGTTGGACACGGTTTTACCCGGGGTCTGGCTAGTAACGTCTGCTGATTTTTTGTTTATGTTTGCCGAGGAGAAATCTATAATATCATATAGAACGATTTTCCCGGAGCGGGTATACCCGAACACAGAATTAGCCGTGTAATCCCTTCCGCCTATGCTGATATTGACTTTACCTCTCGCGAACTGAACTATGTTGTCCTTTCGTTCATGATTCAGCGACTCATTCACATAGTCTCTCGTTGCCCTGATCACTTCGTCGGCTTTTGTAAGCACATTCAGCCGATCCGGGAATACCATGTCGCCATCGTTATTATAACCATTGCGGACGTATCTGGCATATCTCGAATTCAGACTTTCACGAACGCTCGGATTATTCTTTATCTCAATCTCGCTGTTCCCGAGCTTGACACTGACAAGCGGTATCTGTGTCTTGACAGTCTCGACCCATTTGTCTCTCGGCACGCCCTCCAGCACGTCACGGTCGATCTCGACATAGGGCGTGTTGTTCTTGTCGTACTTTATCGACATCCGGCTCTCGCCCTCTTCAAAACTCTTCGCCGTCTTTCTCAAAGCCGCCGCGAATCTGTCTCTGAGGTCTTCAACCTGTCTGAGCGCGAGCTGCGCGTTCCGCGCGTCAAGATCGAGCCTGTCGCGATCGTACTGCCATTTCGCTCTGAAGTCCTCCGCGAGCCTTTTCGCGCCCTGCGTCAGCTTGTGCCAGAATCTCGTCGCCGCGTTCCGGTTCTGTGCCGCAAAGCTCTCAATAGCCGCGTCGTCCCCGAACATCGACTGCGCCACCTTCGCGACCGTCTCGCTCTCACAGTCGGCGTCGGTGAACTCCTGCCCCATGTTTTTGTATCTCGTCTCATACTCGGCGCGAACCTGCTCTTTAAGCGCGTTCCAGTTTCCGCCCTTGTCGGAGACCGAGCGTTTCAGAAGCCCGACAACCGACTCGTATTCGCCCGTCCCTTCGAGCGAATGCGTGAACTCGTGAGCGAGAATCGTTCCCACGTTGTCCGTTCCCTTGGGATTGACGTAAATCGTCCCGCTCTCGAACTTTCCGTTCACGTTCGCCTCGGTCGAATCGAAGATGATATTCCGGCCGAAGACCTTCGAGAGAGTCTGAGCCGTCTTTATCTGCGAATCGGTCGCCCCGGCGAGCCGTCCCGAACGCTCGATGTCATCGTTCGATGCCTTCGCGCGTCTGATCCGGTTCTCCTGTTCGGCCGTCCGGAGAACGTAGTTGCCGTTCTTGTCGAACTGTTCGTCCTTCGGATTCACGATCGGCTCTGCCGCCCGCTCCGTCGCCGTCTGCGTATTCCCGGCCGACACATTGGTCTTTGTCTGGCTCTTCGCGACTCTTGACGCGACCCCGGCGAGATCGGGATTGACAATCGCCTGCCTGATCTCCCCGCGCTTATGCCAGGCCTCGCCCGCTCCGGTCATGACCGCGCCGGAAAGCGCGCCGCCGGCAAAGGATACAAGCGGATTCGTGACATAATACTGCTTGAACGCCGCCCGGCAGGCCTCCTCATAGTCCATACCGTCCTCGACAAGCTCGCGGGCGTATTTTTTCATCTCGGACTCGTCGCCCATGATAGCGTCGTTCGCGATGTTGTTGACATACTCGGTGATAAGCTCCTGGAGACCTTCCTCGACAGCCGAACCGGCAACCGCTCCCATGCTCTCCGCGAAGCTCGTTTTGAATACTTTGTAGAACTTATCCGCGAGGAATTTTGAGAATGCTTTCTTCTCCCCGCCATTGAACGCCGCGACAACATTCTCAAACGGAATCTTTTCCGACGCGTACTCGGCGATTCCCGCGATCGTTCCGAGCGCGAGTGCCTGATCAGTCGAACCGCCGTTCCGCTTCACCTCGTTCGCCGTCTTTCCGGCCGCGCCGGAAGCCATGACGACGAGTCCGGCCGCGCCGAGCGGAATTCTCGAAAGGAACTGCGCCGTGGAGAGTCCGGTGTCGGCGAGGAACTTTCCGAAGGTCGGAAGATCTCCCGTGAGTCCCTCCTGCATTGCCGAGGCGTTCAGCATCCCGCGGTTCATTCCTGAATAGGGATCGTTCGGCTTTCCGGTGATCTTCGACCCGACGCTCGAAGCGAACGCCAGCGGCGCGGTGTAGGTGTCGAGCGTAAGCTGCGCCAGCCCCGCCCCGATCGTCCCGGCGACTCCCGAGTCGCGCATCTTTCGCGTGTCGGCCATGGACTTCTCCATTTCCCTCTCGGCCGTGCGTCTGTTGACCTCGGACGAGATCGATTCGAGATACCGCTTCGCGGCGTGAGGACTCTTCTCGTACCAGTAAGAATAGGTTTTCAGTTCCTCCGGAGTCATGTCCGAAGCGTTGACCCCGCTCATGTACTGAATTCCGGTCGGCGTGCGAAGACCGGAATCGTTGTTCGCCATCTGTTCCGAAAGCGTCGGCGCGAAGGTCGCGTAATTGTCGGCGATTCCGTTCATAAGGTCGGCATGGTTCGAAAGCTGTCTTCGCCTCTGCCGCTGAATCGGGTTTGATTTTTTCTCGTATCCGGCCGCCGCCGTCGATCCGAAATGCGGATCCCCCGCCGCCAGCCTCTCGCCGACGTCCCGGATTCCGGCCTGTCCGGTGCTGTAGGCCGAATCCCGCAGCTTCCCGGCCGCTGTCCTCTGCGCCTTCTGCCGCTCACGGACTTCCTTCCGCACCTCGGTTTCAAGCCGCCCCGACTCGGCGCGGCGGCCTTCTCCATAAAGCTCGACCGCCCTGTTCTGCTTTTCGAGTTCTTCAGCCGTCTTTCTCGCCGCCTGATAGTCGTTCCTCTCGGCCGCGGCTTTCAGCCGCATCGCCTTCGTCTGCGCCCCGCCGTCGATCTCCTCGCGGTTCCAGAGCGGCAGTCCGGCCGTGTCGGCGTAGCTCACGCCCGACGTGTCGAAGACTCCCTTCTTCGCCTCGGGAAGCACCGGGGAAGCGTCAGCGTGTTTCAGCTTCCGCCACTCCTCAAAGCTCGGGACGCCGTTTCCGCCGCCAAGCAGCCCGCCCGAAAGCTTCGCGGCCGCCGTCGGCTCGGGACGGGAGGCGGCGGCGCCGCCCCTCGTCTTTCTCCATTCCTCAAAACTCGGTATTCCGTTTCCACCAGAAAGAATGCTGGCCATTGCTTATCCTCCGTAATACTGATTCAGATACTCGTTTACGTCGGCGAGATATTCTTCGTAGCTTCCGTAATCGGTCACGCCCGGAATTCTCGTCCCGCGCGCCTTGATGATGTTCCAGTCGTTCCGGCTGAGAACCGTGTTGTGCGCCTCGGCGTACGAAACTCCCGGCTGCGTCACCGGAACATAGTTGTCCTTGAAAAGATCAAGGATCGCGTCGTCGCGCTTTTTGATTGTGTCCACACCTTTCAGAGCCTGTCCGGCCGGACTCTTCGTACTCACGTTCGATGTGTCCGCCTCCTCCCGCGGCGCGCCCGACCCGTCGGCGTTCAATAGTCCCGCCGCGATCAGAATGTCATACTGCTCCTCGGTCGCCTTTCCGGCCTTGTAGTCGGCCATCGCCTTGTAAAGCTTCGCCGCGTCCGAGGTCGTCGACTCCGCCTCCGCGTCGGTTCCCGACGCCGCGGTCTTCGACGCTTCAAGAGCCTTTCTCGCCTCGGTCGTGTCAATCCCGAGACTGTCGAGCATCGAGTAGTCGCCCTGATTTGCCGCGATCTTCGCGAGTTCGAGTTTTCTCGAATACTCGTCGTCCGCCCACGACTTGTCGTAGTTCTGACTCTGTTTCCTCAGAAGCTCATTCTGTAGCGTCGTCTGTAAAAGCTCGTTCGCCCGGTCTCTCCTCAGATTCGTCGAATCGATTCCGAGTCTGTCCACGTTCCCATAGTCCCCGAGTCCGGCGTACCCTTCGCCGAGCTGGAGATTATTGTACTCGTCCGAGAACCGATCCTGCGCCCTCTGCGCGTCCATGTTGAAGCCGTAGCCCTCAAGCCCCGAGTAGTCGCGGAACGAGGCCTGATCCTTCGCGCGCTCATACGCCGTCGCGTCGTCCTGCTGATTCTTCGAGATCGTGTCGAGGAGCTGATTGTAGTCAAAGCTCCGGTCGCTCTCATAGTCCGCGCGCTGGTCGCGATACCTTGAATAATCGCTGTCCTCAAGCGACTTCGCGTACGACAGAAGATCCTGCTTTCGCGCGAGCTCGTTCTGGTACTTCTGATACTCAAAGTTCCGGTCGGTGTTGTAGACGTTGTAGTCCCCGAGATACCTGTCATGCGCCGCGTTCGTTTCGGACTGAATCGAGTTCAGAGCCTCGCGCTTCATGTTGTACTCGTTGAGATAGCGGTTGTACGCGTTCTGATAAAGCTCCGGAATCTTGTCCGAAAGCTGAGCCGCGTAATAGTTCCCCTGCTGCCCGGCCGCCGTCAGCGCGTAGGACGACGCGATTCCGCCCGACTGAGCCGAGGCCGCCGCCAGCGTGTCAGCGGTCGCCCGCTGTCCCTCCCGCGCGTACTGCTTCGCGTATGCCTTGTAGCTCTCATCGGAGCTATGGTCGTACGAGAACTTCTCAGGATTCGCGAGCGCGTTTATAAGCTCGTCGCGCTGTGACGCGTACTTGTCGTCAAAGGTCGGAGCCTCCTTCGTGTACTCAAACGGCTGATGATTCTTCAAGGCGTCGTAGTTGCTTCGCGCCTCGGATGTGTACCCCGAGCTGAAGGTCGGTGCTTTCCCGGAACTGAACGACGAAGGCGACGGATCCGCTAAATAGTAGTTCGAGCCGTCAACACCGCCAGTGTACCCGCCGTACTTCCTGCGGACATTCTCGGCGTTCATGTTCGCCAGAGCCCGCGCCTCGTCGGTCGTCGCGTTCATGTAGTCGTCTTTGTAGTTCAGAATCGACATAGCCGCGTCGGGATTGCGCTCGGCGAGCTTTGAGTCAGCGTCCGAAAGCGTGTGCTTTCCCTGCGCCAGCCGCTTCTTCACGTCATCGTAAGTAAATGTAGTTGCCATTTTCGTTCCTTTCTAGTTCGCCGAACCCTCGGAATATTCGCGCGTCAGCGAGTAAAGCCGCCACCCGATTCCGGATCCTTGGAACTTTATGCGGAACCTGTCGCACCGCCTTATCAGGATCGGGAGATAATAGCTCTCCTTTCCCTTGGTCATCAGCGTCGCCACCTCGGTGTACGCCCCGCCGTCAAACGACATGAGGATTTTCAGAGACGAATATTGTTCAAGCTCAACCCTTACAAGCAGCTTCGCCGTTGATTTTTTGTTCGGCGACCCTTCGACAAAATCCGCGAACTCGAGTTCCGAACTGATATACGCCTCACCCGGTGAAAGATCCTTCCTGAATTTCAGAATCCGGTTGTCCCCGCTCATCACATACATAGCTCCGCTGTCGTAAGCGAACCCGACCGCGCGAGTCGAATCAACCCGGTACCACTGTCTCACGCCCGTGTCGTAGATGTACAGGCTGTAGACACCGCTCTCGGCCATCGAGACATAATATTTCTCGCCGTCCGAGCCTCCGACCGCTCCGGTGAACGCCGTGTTCCCGAGCACCTCCGAAACACACTGCGGAATCCCGCCCGAGTAGGCCATGATTCCGATCTTTGAATGATAGTAAAGAATCTCCCCTGCGATCGCCAGTGACCCCGACGACCCTTCGGCTACTCCGAGCGTCGCCGAAGCCATCACCTGATAGTTCGACGGCTTCGAACCGTAGACCTTGTAGATCTGATCCTCCTTGAAGAATATCGGATACCCGAGATAGGATACGCAGGCCGTGAAGTCCCCGGCCGAACCGACTGAAACCGCGTAGGAATCGGAAGCCAGCCCGTCGAAGACGTTCCAGTTGAACGGATCTCCCGGCTTTGAGGCGTAGATCTCGCTCCCCTTGCATCCCCAGAGACGGTTCTCGTTCTCGCAGATGAAATCCATGTCCGGAACCTTCCGCTCGATCGTCAGCGTCTGTCCGGTCTCGACCGTGAACGAATGTTCGTAGAAACCGAGCGACTTCTTGTCGTCCGAGATCTCGCGGATGATTATCGTCTGATTGTTCGCCGCCGTCTTCGCGCCCGAGATCGTCACCGCGTCACCGACGCCAAACGGAAAAGCCGTCCCAGTCGTCACGATCCGGCATCCTTCAGCCTCCTCGCCCGCGTACGTCCCGTCCGCGAACGACGCCGTTCCGCTCCACGACGCTTCAAGCGTTCCCATAGTCCCGTCGCTGATCCGGTAATACTTCTTGTCCGGCAGGATGACGATGTAGTCCCCGAGACACGCGAACCGCTTCGGCGTGTCTGTCAGACTGCCTTTTTCCGTGTCGTCCCCGAGCTTGTAGAACGCGTTGTTCGCCGCGTAGTACACGCCGCCGCGCGCGTATATCCCGCAAGGAGCCGTGACGGGTATCAGCATCGCCAGACCTTTTCCCGACATTGCCAGCGGATACTCGTCCCCGCACATATTCATCATGTCGCGGATCGCGCCGTCACAGGCCGCCAGCCTCCGGTCAAGCCCTCCGAACTTCACCTGCACGTCCTGCCCGATCCGGTCGGAGTACTTCGGAATGTTATACCGCAGTGCCATCGATAACCACCCTCGCTACCGGAGCCAGTGCTTCGAGGAGAGTCACCGTCACCTTCTCCCCGGCAGGTATGCGGAGAACCGCGGGAAGATTCTTGTACTTGCAGTCGGCCTCGACCCCGCAGAGCTTCTCGCGCGCCTCGTTGTAGGCCTTCGCGGCCGCCGCGCGCTCCTCGTCGGTCTCCCCCGCGAAATAAACCCGGCCGTCCCTTATGTCCGGCTGACCGTCCCCGCGCTTCGCCGCGTGCTTCTTCGCGAGCTTCATTTCCTCGCTGAGGAAATAATTCGTCTCCCCCCTCAGATTCTGTTTCATCATGAATATGTCGTAGGCCGTCTGCGCCGGGAGAGACACGTCAGAAAGCGTCTGTAAGGCCGTGTAGGCCGTTACGATCTCAATAAGCTTCATGTAAATCCTCACTCTCCGTCGCCGTCAGCGGCCTCTGTGGCCGTGTCATAGCCCGCGATATAACCCTCGTATTCGCTGATCTCAGAAGTCACCTTCGCGATCTCGGCGTTTATCGCGGCCTTCGCCTCATCGTTCGCCGCGGCCGAAAGCCTCCTTAAGAGTGCCGCGAGCTGTATGTAGCGGTTTCCGAGCGCGCCGTAGTCGTCGGCCTTGGTCGACGTGCGCTTCACCGTCTCGACCCGCTTCCCGTCCTCGTAAATGACACTCTGCTTTACTTCATCCATTTGTAAATCTCCTTACGTTACTGAATTTATCGCGTCCCGCAGCCCGTTCAGCTGTGACGCGTAGATCTTTTCGCCCGCCGATACAGTCGAAAGGGATCCCGAATATTTCGTGATGCCGTTTATCGCGGCCACCGCCTGATTGAACATCGCGGCCGTGAACACCGCCCCCGCGCTCGCCGACGTGTAGCCGTACTGCGACTGCCCGCACCAGACCCGGACGTCGTTTATGTTATCCATCAGATAGTTCCACTCGGAGGCCGTCAGGTTGAATTCCCCGCCCGATACCTTCGCGTTGCTCCAGCCGAAGAACGACGGCCGCGGATCCGGCTCCGGCTCAGGCTCCGATTCGGTCGTGAAGGAACCCGAAACCGTGACCGAGCTGTCAACTCCCGACGTCGGAGTCGACGAATAGTGAATCGTCGCCGAAATGTAGTAGGTCGTCCCCGGTTCAAGGCCGACGAAGTACTGTGACGACGAGGTCGTCGCCCCGGCCGAAAGCGAGTCCGAGCCGGAGCTTGTCCCGTCAATGAACCACTCGATGTATCGGTCGTCGCGCGAGTAATCCGAGTCAAGCCCGGCCACCCGCACCGCGATGTATGTCTTCCATATGTCAGACTGTTCAAGATACGCCATGAAATCACCCGAACTTCGCCGTCACGTCGAGATCGTCAAGATAGTCCGAAATGTTCGCCGACGTCAGGATCTCATGGAATTCGTACCCGCCGTTCCGGTACGAGCAGACATACGACGGACTCTGTAGGATCGTCGTCCCCTCGATCGTCACCGCGCCCGGATACGCCGTCTTGATCGTGCTGACTACCGACTCGCTGCCAAGACAGATCCCGGCGTTCATATTGAAATCAAGCCGCGACGAGTAGAGTGAAGTCGCGCTCAGCGCGTGCGAGAAGGCGACGTAAATTCCGTTGTTCGGCTTGATGAGATCGACATTGATCGTCCCGGCCGTGATGTTGTCGCCGTTGATTGTCGTGTTCCCCGACGTTGAGAGGTCGGTGAACGTGACATAACCCGCGATGACTATATCCCCGCTCGATACGACGACGCCATCCTTCAATAGTGCGACCGTAGTCCCCGAAGTGCCGCTCGAAACCGACAGCGTGATACTGTCGACCGTCTGCGAGATGCTCGACACATCCCCCTCGACGCTCGAAATTCTCGACGAGAACGACCCGACCGTCTGTGAGAGGCTCGAAATGTTTCCCTCGGCGTCCGAGACGCGCGACGTCAGTGAGTTCGCCGTCTGCGTGAGGTTCGAAATATTACCCTCCGCGTCCGAAATGCGGCTTGACAGCGACTGTGACGTCTGCGAAAGAGTCGAAATGTTCCCCTCCGCGTCGGTGAGCCTCGACGAGAACAGCTCCGCCGTCAGCGTGAGCGAGGATATGTTCCCCTCAGCGTTCGTCAGCCGCGCCGAGATAGAGTCGGCGGTCGCGGAAATCTCATTGATATTCCCCTCCGCGTCCTCGATGCGCTTGTATATCGGCGCGGAGATCGTCGCCGAGAGATCGGAAAGCTCCTTGTCGTTGAAGTTGTCGACCCCGAGATTGTCGAGCGTGTATCTGAGAAGCTCAATGAGCTGATAGAGGTACTGATAAACCCCGTCGACCTTCTCAGGCAGCGCGCGGCGGTCATCCGCCCTCGGCAGCGACTGTTCGAGCGACTGGAATGTCGTCGGCATTTATATCCTCACCCAGCTTTTTATCTCGGCGAGAAGAGCCCGCCCTTCAGCGTATCTCACCTGCGAGACCGTGCAGACCCTGCCCCAGAGTCTCGCGGGCACTCTCACGCCGTTCGAATAGACATCGCCCTCTCTCAGCGTGTACTTGTCGCCGACTCTGATACCGTCCGCGGCGTCCGGGAAGTAGCCGTAATTCACGTCGATCTCCTGCCCGCCGAAAGCGCAGTGCCCGAACTGCCAGATATAAGCGTCCCGGAACTTCGCCGGAATGCTCTCCGGCTTTGTCGTCGCGAAATCGCCCTTGCAGTCGCGCCGTACATACGACGCGATCCAGAGCTTGTACCCGGATAACCGTCCACGGACAAGCCGATAGTTCCAGTAGTCGGGATTCGTGTAAACGCCGACCTCGTATCCAGCCGACTGCACTCGCTTGCAGAACGCGCGGATAACATCCGTCCGGAGCTTCGGCGTGTACGTCGTGCCATGCTGATTCGCGTATCTCTCGGTGTCGTACTCGAAGTCGTAGAAGACCGGAAGATCAAGCCCGATTCCCTTGATAACCCCGAGACACTTGTCCGCCTCCCTGACCGCGCCGTCGGCGTCGAGCGCGTAGCAGAACCAGTAGACACCGACTCTCATCCCGGCTTTCTTCGCCGCCGTGATATGCTCTTTGAAACGCGAGTCGACGATTCCGCCGTACCCGGCGCGGACAATCACGAAGTCGATGCCGTCAGCTTTCAGCGCGGCATAGTCTGGTATCGTCTGATGCCTCGATACGTCGATGCCTTTAGTCGCCATTGTCCTCGCCCTCCGTGCCGTCCGGCTTGTCTGCCTTTGTGTCTGTGCCGTCCGGTGTGTCCGGCTTCACGTCCCCGGTATTCGAGTAGTCGCGGTTCGCGTCGACCGCCGACTCGCCTAAGATGTAGGCGACCAGCACGCCGCCCGCGGTGATTATCGCGGTGATCTGCTCAGCCGTGCCGTTCTCCACCCTGAAAGCCACCATTATCGCGGTCACAAACCCCGCGACCGCCGCCCAGAATTTCCGGCTCGAAAGCTTCTGTTTCCAATTGATCTTGTCCATATGTTTCGTCCTCCGTGTTTTCCTTTTTCTTGATTTTCTTACTCTCGGTAATCTTGATGACCGACCCGAGCGCGAGTTCGACCGCCCCGACGATTCCGCCGACCGAATAAGCCGCCGTGAAGTCCCCTCCGCTCACCGCCTGTAAAATGGCGATGAACGGAAGGTAGACCGCGATATAAACCAGTACCGCGATGATCAGCCGTTTGAGGAATCTCATTTTCTCTCAAGCTCGACAATCCTGTGCTCATGGTCGTCGAGCCGGTCATAAATCCGCTTGTGCGATTCCTTGTTCTCGTCGTGCTGACGGTCGAGATCGGAGCGCAGATGCTTCATCGTGTCGTCGAGCTGTGTCAGCGTCCGCACGAGCTTTACAAGCACTCCGCCGAGCGTCACCAGACACCCGACAATGACGATCAGCGCGGAAAGTATCTCCCAGCTCATGAAGCCACCTCCACATAAATCCCCACAAGATCCTTCAGCGCGTTATACACCGCCACCCCGGTATCCCGATTACACAGATAAACCACACCATCCTCGCTGTAGTACTTCCCGTTCTCCAGCACCATCCCGGCACTGTACGGAATCGGATCAGCCTTCGTCCCGGCGTTTGTCTCGTTTATCACATCAAACAGACTCGTTGCCACATCCGGGCTATAGTCCGCCTGTGAGGTGTGCGCCTGCTTGACTTTGTAAAGCTTGCCGTTGCACCTGACCTTCTTCCCGAAAGCGTATGCCACGCCGTCGCCGCTCCACTTTTCATACAGCGTCACGCATTCCAGCGCGTCCTCATCGTCAAGCGACTGCACCGCCTTTTCAATCAGCTTGCGGTATTTCCGTGCCGCCTCAATATAAGCCTCGTTCATTCGTTATCTCCTTCCTCCCCGAGCAAAATCGCCCTTATCACCGCAGTATCTTCCTCCACACTCTTCACCCGCTCCTCAATCGTCTTCTCAGGCGCGGGGGCTTCGGAAGCCTGCGATTCAAGTGCCGCGATTTCCTCGGGGGTCATGTCGCGATATGTGCCATCAACACAAATTCTGTAAGCCATATAATCACCTCACGTACACAGTTGCAATCGTACCGACCGGGAAATTTTTTGCACCGCTACTGTTTCGCATACTTATGTTTGATGGATGAAGATAATCAGTGCGGTTTGCCAAAGTCCAGTACTGTTTTCTCACAGGAGACGAATTTTGCCACATATACGTGGCTTGCTTGAAAACCAAGCTTTGCTTCAGCACGCCGTTAGGAAAGAACGAATAATGAACTACGCATTGTCTGAAAACGTCTCCATTAGCAAAAGAATATCCATCGCCAATAAGGAAGAACCACAAATTCTCTGATGTAAAATCCGATGGACACGTCATCACTAATATCATATCCCCGACACCTGTCAAGTCGAATGCGTTTCCGCCAATATCTTTCGTCCACTGAATCTCAAAAGCCTCTTCTTCAAGCGTCTGGGTGCAAAGTAGGCGATACCCCGGAAAATAATTCTCCCACTCCGTAGGCTTCCCATCCGCGTCCACCGCCTTGACCTTGACAATGTCCCCGACAGCCGCCCCGGTCACGCCAAGGGAGATATCCGTTCCACCACCCGCACTGGGCAAACTGTTCGCCAGCGTCATTATCTCCGCAATCGCGTCCGAATTCTGTTCCAGTGGCGTTTTCTCAGTTTCCGCCATCCGTGTCACCTCCGCTTGAAAGATTTGTTTCATCGCCATTTTCCTCGCCGAGGATGATATTCAGAGCCTCGGCTTTGTCGGCGTTTTCGGCGATCTTGCTTTCCATCGCCTTGATCTCCGCCCGGTGCTTTTCGTTTCGCTGACGTATATACTCCTGTATCCTCATTCCGTCTCCTCCGTTTCCACGAGCAGTATCGGCTCTTGTACTATCGCCTTTCCGCCCGATTTTACGTACACGTGTACACCCAGCTCCCAGCTGTCCGTGGTCTTCGTGGTGCTCGTCAGTTCCGCTGTGCCATCAGCCGCGGCAGTCACCCAGACCGGAGATTCGTCCTTCGCGTTATTAGATACCTTCCACACCTGCTCAGTCGCGTTCTCGACATCGGTCAGCAGTCTGACCTTCTTCGGACGCTTCACCGATGAGCCGAGAAACAAAGTCGCTTCTGCTTCGCGGTAAAGCTTGTCCGGGTCAGGGAGGATATAGATTGTCTCCTCCCCTTGGTCGGAGACGATTGTGGCATTCGCCACGGATAAAACGGGGCGAAGCCAGTAGCCCGAGAGCGAGGCATAGTAGCTGCCCGCGTTGCCATTCGTGTCCACGTACCGGAACTGCGAACCGGAGGACGCCGACCGCACCCACCACCACTGAGCAGCCCCCGCC
>ERZ808258.99-NODE-99-length-44793-cov-12.702624_pt1 | contig 44793 bp, 61 predicted proteins | sample MGYA00521280_ERZ808258 | MGnify/ENA primary metagenome ERZ808258 (study PRJEB31516, sample SAMN03275585) | gut metagenome | biome: mammalia-associated habitat; material: feces | host: Papio cynocephalus | place: Kenya | collected 2012-07-19 ...
CACGATGTAGCAATGCAGATTGAGGAGTTTCAGAACGCTTCTCTGCTGGAACGGCTCAAGGCTCGTATTGCCGAGAGCGCAATCAAGGTATCTACCGTCAAAGCTCCGCACACCTACATGAAAGCTGTTGGTACGAGGGAGCTTGAGAAGATTCTCGAGGAGGAGTTCAATCATGGATAAACGACTTACTGTTGGAGAGTTGAGAAAAGCTCTCGAAGGTGTACCCGATGAATTGGAGGTTCACTTCGATTCTGATACCGAGGAAGCATACGAAATCATTCTGTCGATGGCTCGGCGTGTGAAGTACGACCTCCAGGACGGTCAGCGGTTTGCCGACACTGGTGAGACCGGGGTTGACTATTTCGAGATTTACGGCAACGCCGCCGAGGAGGACGAAGACGATGTTTGAGAGACTTCGGAAACACTTCTGCCGTCACCGCTTCCGTCCGATTGATACGATGTGTAAGTGGAATGAGAAGAAAGATGGGTTCACTATCACGGAGACCTGTCTCAAGTGCGGCAAGCGGTTCTCTTTCACATTCAGACCGACCTTCGGAGTGATACAGATAAGAGAAAAGCACGATTAACACAAATCGGATAAGTATTTATCAAAAACGACATTTACCAAACTATCCGATTAAGATTAAAAAACAATCTTTTACCATTAAGAGTTATTCTTATTATTCTTATAAAGGGTGTTAAGTAGTTCAAATCAAGGTTTTGCGTATAACTTCCTCTTAATACGCGCGTATCTAGCAAAAGTTATACGCAAAAATCGATTTTGAACTACTTTACACCTTCTATAAGAAGAATAATAAGAAGATTTAGGAAGGAGACCGAATGAGAAAAACCAAGGAGACTGCTGAAGTTAAGGAGACCAAAACTCCACCTGCAACCAAGAAGAAAAAGTGTAAACCCAGAGGTGGTAACTCTCCTGTGATTGGAATGAATGGATACAATCTGAAAGCAGGTGACAATACCAAGTTTCTGGAAATCAATGTGGCGTTAATGAATATGCCAAATATAGATATGACAAATCCATCGGAAGTGGCTCAGCGACTCTCCGACTATTTTGCGTTATATGCTCAGAACGATATGAAGCCTACAGTTGTGGGAATGGCGATTGCATTGAATGGGCATAGCAGGCAATGGCTACATGCTGTTGTGAATGATGCACCTCTTGGAGGGCGTGGAAATATGCCAAACTTGCGCCCCGATGTGACGAACGTCATAAAAAAAGCGTACTTTTTGCTCGAAAATTTGTGGGAAAATTACATGCAAAACGGCAAAGTTAACCCTGTAGCCGGAATCTTCCTCGGCAAAAACAACTATGGATACCGTGATCAGACCGAATATCTTGTGCAACCTGCACAAAAGGATGAAAACGACTATTCTGCTGACGAAATCAAGGAGAGATACATTCCTGCTGAAGAGCCGAAGCGACTTTCAGCTAGCGACTCTGACGAGAAGCCTAGCGAGTAACGACTTTCGACTTTCGACTTTCGACTTTCGACTTTCTGACAGCCCTGGTATTAACCGGGGCTATTTTCATGCGAGAAATTCCTTGTTAATTTCTAAACAATCGTGAAAAGTTCGGGTGCCGTCGGCGGGTTGCCTGGACGGGCTCTCACGTTGGTGTAGCAGATCGACAAAACGGCTTTCTTCCTATTAAATGCAAAAAATTTTCTATACGAAATAAAAAATTTGAAAAAGCGCTTGACACATTTCGTATACGTGTTATTATAGGGGCATAAAGAAACATGTAAACGAAATATTTGAGAAAGGAAGCAAACATATGAAGTACGAGCTACAACCAACAACAAAACAGAAAAGCTTTTACGGAAAAGCCATTGTATACCGGGACGCAAGCGGAAACGAAACACTTTATAGTTATGGTACACCCATCATCAAAAGATTGAAAAATGGCGCATTGATTCGTTTGTGGGCCGGGTGGTCTGCTACCACCGGGAAACATATAAAAGCCTTTTGCGGCTTGAATAAAGCAAAATTTTTTGCTTTGCCGCATGCGGTCACACCACAAGAAAAAGCGGCCGCATATAGTGGAACGTTATTCATTTAAATGAGATTTAGCAGAAAGGAAGTATATAAATGAAGTTAGAAATTAACGCTAGTTGGTTAAAGGATTTAATGGCCGATATCGGCCGGGATTCATTCAGCTATGAAGGGTGTGAAGCGCTTGTCGATTTTTACGATACAAGCGATCCGGATTATACAGTCGACCTAACGGGCCTTGATTGTGAATGGACGGAATACGGAAACGATTGCGAATGTAGTTTTTACGATTTAGTGAACGATTATGGTTATATTTATTCAAAAAGTGAATATAGTTTTGATAATGATATTTCAGAAGACGAAATAGACAACGGTAGTTATATTTCGGAATTAATCGACCGCATTAACGACCGCTTATTTGTTCTTTATGTTTCAAATGGGAATTATATTATTCACGAATAGGGGGGGGCAAAATGAGAAAATACACGTTTGTAGACAATGACGGCCACACGTGGGAACGTATAACAAAGAAAACGGCTAGGGCCGCTTATAGCAACGGCTTAACCGTTCTGTTTTGCCCCGTAAATCGTCAAGCATTTGGGCCGTGGGGTGGCGGTATCGGTTTAGATATTTCACACGACACGGATATAGGCATTTTAGAGAAAGCAACACGCGAAAACAGTTTTGATAGAGCTTTGCGTGCATTCGAATATTATAATTGTAACAATGAAAACGGACGTTATACGGCTTTTTACATTCCGGTGAAAACAATAGACGGAATTGCAGAATACGATTATAGCATCATGAGGGCGGAAAAATGACAAAATTTGAAAGTTTGTGCGATGAATACAGGGAAAACAAGCGATTGATTGAAGAATTGGAAGCAATGAACGACGGTTTGAAAGCCTCTATTATCGAGCTAATGAACGGTCAAGACGTCGTGACCGAAGGGGCTACAAAAGTTTGTTACAAGCTCGTTAGCTCTACTCGATTCGATTCTAACACGTTCAAAAAGGTTTACCCGGATTTATACATGGAATACAGTACCCCGACGGCATACCGTCGCTTTACGGTTCAGTAAGGGGGGGGACAAAATGAAAAAAGTTATAGTGACGGTATTATACAAGCGTTTACAAAGTTGTTACGAATTACATAATCTTGTAGTGAATAATGTAAATTTTGGTTGTGTTTCATTGGTTGACATGCCCCACGAATTCATAGGCATACGCAATATGATTCGATACGTGCTTAGTGTTTTGGAAAATAATAACATGCGGTGCACGTATTATTCAACGGCCGGGGCGCGATGGTATAATATGCAATTTGTAAATATTGAAACTGAAAAGGTAGACATGTTTGCATATACAGAGAAGGGGGCGACGGAATGACATTAATTTGTGTGTTGGTTTTCCCGTTGGTGGTGATATGGGATTTATTAAAACTGAATAATTAACAGAAAGCCCGGGCATATACCCGGGCTTTTCTTTGTTCTGCTAGCTGTTAGCAGCATACGGAAAAGGGCTTTATGTAAACGTATAATCAAATCATGATTAGACGTATGGCCTTATATGTCCAGGAAATAGCAGCAAGGCTTTATTTGACGTTATAAGGCTCGTTTTGTGTGCATGGCTATATTTGTACCTATTTGCTATTTGAATTGATTTTAGACGGCATTTTGCGCGTTCTAAGGGTGTGCGTGTGTCGTTGGTAGCAATGCATATAGGCCCCCTAGGGGGGGATATTGCGCGAAGGCAGGCGGCGAGAGTAGTGTCGTGAGTATCCAAAAATTTCAAAAAGTTAAAAAAGTCAAAACCTAAATCAAAAACCAAAATCCGATTCTCCATTTCAAAAATTTTCCAAAAATCTAAAAAGGCGCTATTGACACGTGTGGGTGTTCATAATATACTTTAGCAAAAGAAAGGAACACGCTTATGAAATCAAATGTCATTATCAAATCTCTGCTAGTAGCCAGAGGTCTTACCCAAAAGGACCTCGCCGCAATGACTGGAAAAGTCACCCAGTCGGCAATCAGCAATGCTGTCTCACGTGGGAATGCAATGAAAATCGACACATTCCTCGAAATGGTTCACGCATTGGACGCAGAGGTCGTTGTTCGCATCAAGGGCGATGACAAAAGTGAATGGGTCATCGATTGAAAAGAGGTGATTTTGTGAAGGCCATCGGTTATATCCGTGTCTCAACGGAGGAGCAGTCTTCGGACGACAAGTATGGTATCGATGTGCAGAAACAGGCGATTTCTTCCTACGCGAAGGCGAATGGGTACGAAATTGAAGCATGGCTTGTAGATACCATCAGTGGTGCAAAGGACAATCGCCCGGAACTCGACAAGATATTGTATAAGTCAGAAGAGCTACCACAACATGATGCGGTTATCGTGTTCAAGAATGACCGTATCGCTCGTGACACAAAATTATACTTTTATTACTTCTACACTCTTGAGAAGCGAAACGTAAAGCTGTTGTCTACGGAGGAGCATTTCTCAGAAGGCGATGATTTTGCTAATATTTACCGTTCTCTCCTCATGTTTGTTGCAGAGCAGGAACGAAAGAACATCGCCTTACGTACAGGAAGAGGCAGGTCGTTAAAGGCACACTGCGGTGGGTATTCTGGTGGAAACAGACCATATGGTTACGATTGCCGAGACGGAGTGCTCGTGGTGAATCCGCAGGAAAAAGGTATCGTCGAGACAGTATTCAGAGAGCACGATGATGAGAAGATGCCGTTGAGTGATATTTGTGATATACTATACGACAAAGGCTATCGGACTCGAAAAGGAAAAAGATTTCAACCTTCTACGATTCGAGGGATTCTATCGAACAGACTGTTTTACGAAGGAAAATATAAATACGGAAACATGGAATGGGTAAGAGGTGTGCACACTCCTCTCCTTCCGTTGTAAGTGGCGCGTCATCGCGAAGAGAGTTATTCTCAAACGATGGCGCGTTTTTGTTTGGAGGATAAATGGAAAAACTACTAGAAGCAATTTTTGAACAGGTAAAAGCCTACCCGAAGAACACACAGGCCGCTACTGATCTGTACTACATGTCGAAGGACGCAATAGGTACAGATGTCGATCTCGGTGTGAAGTATTTGAAGCTGCTTTCTGAACAATTAATGAAAAATATACCAAATTCAGAAGGAAATACGCTTAGAACATTGTTCACATTGCACAAGAAGGTATTACTTGCTGCTGCGCCTTATGATTTTGATTCTTACCTTCTGTACATTGAATGGGAAAGAGACCCAGACAAGAAGTTCTATCCACCACGCAGGAGGGTGCTGAAACAGGTTGTGGACGCATTGCAGGAGCTTGCGGAGAGAAAGATAGAGTTGCTTACTATCTCTCTTCCGCCTGGAACGGGAAAAACCACGCTTGCCATCTTCTTTCTCACGTGGATTGCAGGACGAAATCCAAACGAGCCGAATCTTTCTGGTAGCCACAGTAACGCTTTTATTCGAGGAGTATACGACGAATGTCTGAGAATCTTCGATCCTCAAGGTGAATATCTCTGGCACGATGTGTTCCCTGCTGTGCAGGTGAGTAACACAAACGCGAAGGACTGCCGTATTGATCTTGATAAGAGACAGAGATTCGAAACATTGGAGTTCACATCTATTGGAACAGGTAATGCAGGTCTTTACAGAGCGATGAATCTGCTCTACTGCGACGATCTAGTGTCTGGCATCGAAGTTGCGCTCTCGAAGGAGCGTCTCGATAAGCTGTGGGAAACCTATACGACCGACCTTAGACAGCGTAAACAGGGCGATCATTGCGTGGAGCTTCATATCGCTACACCATGGTCTGTGCATGATGTCATTGCGAGATTGCAGAGACAGTACGCGGATTGGGACAAGGCGAAGTTCATTGTCATTCCTGCGCTCGACGAGAACGATGAGTCTAATTTTGATTATGATTACGGTGTAGGGTATTCGACAGAGACACTCCACAAGCAGAGAGACATCATGGATGACGCGAGTTGGCGAGCACTGTTCATGTGTCAGCCGATTGAGCGAGAAGGATTACTCTATTCTGAGGACGAATTAAGACGGTATTTCGAACTCCCGGATACTGACCCAGATGCAGTTCTAGCAATATGTGATACTAAGGATCGAGGTTCTGATTACGCTTTTCTACCTGTTGGTTATCAGTATGGACAAGACTTCTACATTGACGATTGTGTATGCGATAACGGACTCCCGAATGTGGTAGATGCAAGGTTGACGGAAATTCTCGTAAGAGACAAAGTGCAGATGGCAAGATTCGAGTCGAACTCGGCAGGAGGTCGCGTGGCTGAAAAGGTGCAAGGCGAAGTAAAACAGCGCGGAGGCATCACGAAGATCACTACGAGGTTCACTCGCGAGAACAAGGAAACAAAGATCATCGTGAATAGCGCATGGGTGAAGGAACACTGCCTTTTTAAGGATAAATCAGAATACCGTAAGAATTCTGATTACGGTCGGATGATGGATATGCTCTGCTCTTACACCGTCATGGGTAAAAACAAGCACGATGATGTGCCCGATGGTATGGCAATGTTCGCGCTGTTCGCTCAAAGTCTTACGGCAGGGCGAGTGGAAGTATTTAAACGTCCAATTTAACAAAATATTGTGGGTAAAAGCTTTACAAACACCATATTTTGTAGTATGATAACATAAAGGCGAAGAGTATGCTCTTTCTGGAGCGACTCCGATATAACTGATTAATTGTGAAGCATGATTGCATGAAATTTATTTATGTAGTCATGCTTCATTTTGTTTAGAGAAAGGAGGGGCATGGGTAATCAGATCGATACATCAAAATCTATGAGTGCGACTCGACAGATGAGCGGACGACGCATCATCAAGTCGAGCGTGGAAGAAATCACTGCCGATAACATCAGTGATGTACTTTGGAAAGCGCTCGGAATCCACGAATTGAACCGTAGCGAGATCGATTACCTGTACCGCTACTACAAGGGCGAACAGCCTATTCGCCATCGCGTGAAGGAAGTAAGACCAGAGATTTGTAACAAGATCGTGGAGAATCGTGCCAATGAGATTGTTTCCTTCAAGGTTGGATATCTCTGCGGCGAGCCGATTCAGTACGTGAGTCGAAGCGGTGATGAGTCTGTTGTTAAAGAGATCAATGCTCTGAATGAATACATGTTCGCAGAGGACAAGGCCGCGCAGGATCAAGAAATCGTGGAGTGGCAAATGATTTGTGGTACTGCTTATCGTCTGATACTTCCAGATAAATACGCAGGTGAAATCGAAGACGAATCTCCGTTCGAACTCTACACGCTCGACCCTAGAGACACCTTCGTGGTGTATTCCACAGACATCGGAAACAAGCCTCTGATGGCTGTGAAGTATTCCGAAGATACAGATACTCACGTGATGCACTATTCCATCTACACGGAGAACGAGTACTTCGAATTCGAAGATGGGATCATGGTGAGCGAACAGCATCATGCTCTCGGTATGATTCCGATCATCGAATACCCTGCGAACAATGCGCGTCTCGGTGCATTCGAAACGGTACTTCCTATTCTAGATGCCATCAACAACGTACAGAGTAACAGAACGGATGGCATTGAACAGCTCGTACAGGCATTCATGAAGTTCGTGAACTGCGATATCTCCAAAGAGGAGTACGAAGAGTTCCTAGAGCTCGGTGCAATCAAGGTCCATTCCGCCGATGGTCAGAATGCAGACGTGGATATGGTGACGACAGAGCTCAATCAAACTCAGTCTCAGACATTGAAGGATGATCTGTACAGTGCGGTTCTCACGATTTGTGGTATGCCGAACAGAAACGGTGGATCGTCCACGAGTGATACAGGTTCTGCTGTCCTGCTTCGTGACGGATGGTCCGATGCAGAGGCTAGGGCAAAGGATAGCGAGAATGTTTTCAAGAGAGCCGAGAAGCAGATGCTGAAGCTCGTACTTCGTATTTGCAGAGACCTAGGCGACAGCAAGCTCCGTCTCAAGGACATCGATATGAAGTTTACTCGTAGAAATTACGAGAACATCCAGAGTAAATCGCAGGTTCTCGATACGATGCTCAATAATCCGAAGATTCATCCTCAGCTTGCGTTCCAACATTCTGGAATGTTCAGTGATGCTGAATCTGCATACACGATGAGCATGAAGTATTACGAGGAACAGCAGAAAAAGGCACTAGAAGTCGCGCAGAATGGCAAAAATGATGCAAACGACGGTGATTCAAACAAAGAAACTGGGGAAGAGTGATTCGCTCTTCCTTGAGTATACACGTTAGAGAAAACGTTAATCGCAAGCACAGGTAGAGAAACCTTAAATCGCAAACAAAGACACAGAAGTCGTTAAAAGGCAGGAGGAACATAAGCATGGCAAAGATCGACATTTCGAAAATTGAAGGTTACGACAAGATGACAGCCGAGGAGAAAATCAAGGCTCTTGAGGCTTACGAGACCGCAGACCCAGATTATTCTGGCTATGTCAAGAAGGAGCTATACGATAAGACGGCATCCGAACTTGCAGCTAAGAAGAAGGAACTTGCGTCTAAGCTCACCGAAGATGAGTTGAAGAAGCAGAAGGAAGGGGAGGAACGAGCAGCACTTCAGTCTAAGTACGACCAGTTACTCCGTGACAGTGAGATTTCACAGTATAAAGCAAAGTTCTTAGGAATGGGTTACGAGGAGGCGCTTGCATCCGAGACGGCCGAGGCCATGGTGAACGGTGACACCGACAAGGTGTTTGCTAATCAGAAGAAGCATCTTGAAAATGTCGAAAAGAAGGTTCGTGCTGATGCACTCAAAACTACACCGAAGCCTAAGAGTGGTGGAGAACCTAAGGATATGACGCTCGACAAGTTCAGAAAACTGTCCGATGAGGAGCGTTATAATTTTGCGACAGCGCATCCAGAGGAATACGAAGCCCTCTATACAAACGAAGGAGGAACTAATTAATGGCAAATAAGACATATTCTAATTTCTATCTCTCTAATGAGATTGAAGATCAGTTTAATTCACATCTCAATCTACAGCAGTTTTGTACCATCGATAACACCCTCACCGATGTGTCGGGTATGAAGCGTAAGATCAATCGTTACTCTGCTACTTCCGCGACAGAGAAGCTTGAGATGGGTAAGGGTAATACCAAGAAGATCGAGGTTGCATTTGCACCAGAGGAGTACGATATCGCACTTGCTCAGAATACTTTCGAGTATCACGACGAGGAAGAGATGATCGATCCGATGGTTGTACAGGTGGGTATTAAGCAGCAGGGCACCGACCTGTTCAATACCGAGAATGCGGACATCTTCAAGGAATTCGAAAAGGCAGAGATTGTCGTCCCTGTAACATCTTTCGATTTCGATGCCTTTGTAGATGGCGTCGCGGCCATCAACATCGAGGAGGGTGACAACAATCCTGCTGAGAATGCTCCGCAGACGTTCGCATTTGTAAACTCTTCTGTTGCCGCTGAGATCAGAAAGAATGCGAAGGACCTGCTGAAGTACGTAGAGTCTTTCGTTCGTACTGGTTACGTGGGCACGATTGGCGGTGTGCATCTGTATTCCAAGAAGGATGCGAAGAGCACTGAGATTTGCATGGGTACAAAGAAGGCGGTCACTCTCTTCAACAAGAAGGGTGTGCAGGTCGAGCAGAAGCGCGATGCGAATACACGTACAAATGACATTATTGCTCGTAAGTACTATATTGCGGCCCTCACTCATGCTGACAAGGCCGTGAAAATCATCAAGGGTACGGCGAAGGTTACTACCGATACAACCTTCAAGTCTAACAAGACATACTACGCGAAGCTTGATAATGGCTATGTAGTGGTTGGTCAGACCGAGGAGGTTACAAATCCGGCTACCGCAGGTTATTACGAGATTTCTTAAATAAAAGGAGGTGGGCAACATGACCGAAGAGGAAAAGCTGATTGCTCTCAAAGCAATGGTTGGTGATTCCGACAGTGACGAAGTGCTGTCCACCTATCTTAAGTTAGCTGCTCGTAAAATCATACGTCGAGCGTATCCTTACGATTCCAGTGTGACAGAAGTTCCTGCGCAGTACGACACGCTTCAGTGTGAAATTGCAGCATATCTACTCAATAAACGTGGCGCAGAAGGCCAGACTTCGCATTCTGAAAATGGTATCACTCGACAGTATGAAAATGCTGATGTTCCATCGTCTATGCTCAAAGAGGTTGTACCTCATGTGGGGTGCATCCGATGAAAACAATGACGCGAAACAAGCGAAAGTTCTATTACGCTCTGTACAAAGAGAAAGTACCGAAAACGGATGAATATGGAAACGTAACAGGCGAGTACGAAGTCATTCGAGACAATCCTGCTTCGTTTTTCGCAAACATATCTGCCGCGAAGGGTGAGACAAATACTCGACAGTTTGGTGAGACCGAAGCCTATGACAAGGTGATTATTATGGATAACGACGCTCCGCCCATTGATGAGTATACCGCATTATGGGTGGATGAAGTCCCAGAGGTCACCGAAGACGGTTCTCTTGCTACAGATGAGGACGGAAAAGTCCTCACACCTCATGATTACATCGTGAAGAAAGTAGCCAAGAGTCTGAACAGCGTATCGATTGCGATAAGTAAGGTGACAATCAGTGGGTAAGCACGTTATTTCATTCGGTTTGACCGAGCAGAGTTTGGACGAAGCTATTAAACAGCTCGACAAATATAAGAACGACCTGCAACGAAAAACAGAGCTTTTTCGTCAGAAGGTTGCAGAAAGACTAGCTGACGAAGCTCGTGATGGATTCGATTTCGCAGTCGTTGACGATACAAATTACAACACTCGCATGGCGAATGTAAATGTATCGGTCGATGAGCGAGGTTCGATCAGCGTAGTTGTTGCGCAAGGCGAAGACGCCGTGTGGGTTGAGTTCGGTGCAGGTGTTTACTACAACGGTCCGGCAGGTTCTTCTCCAAACCCTTATGGAAAACAGCTCGGAATGACAATCGGTAGTTACGGTAAGGGCAATGGTAAAAAGCAAACATGGGGCTACTACGAAAATGGGCAATTACAGATCACCCGTGGTACTCCTGCTAAAATGCCAATGGCCTCGGCAGTCATCAGTGTTTTGAATGACATTCAGTCGATAGCTAAGGAGGTATTCGGATGATTGATATCGAGACAGAGGTATTCAGTTTCGTATCCTCCGTAGTGAGAAAGAAATATCCGAAAATCTATATGACTGGTGAATACGTTAAGTCTCCGCCGTCATTCCCTTGCGTTTCTCTCATCGAGACCGACAATCAGATTTATCGGAATTCCAGAGACTCAGCAAATATCGAGAATCACGCGCAGGTGTTGTATGAGGTGAATGTCTACTCAAACAAAATGAGTGGTAAGAAAAGTGAATGCAAAGCGATTCTTTCTCTCATCGACACACAGATGGAAAAGCTCGGTTTTACGAGAACGCTTATGAATCCTGTTCCTAACGAAGAGGATGCAACGATTTACAGAATGGTCGCTCGCTACAGAGCGATCGTTGGAAAAGATAAAACAATCTATAGGAGGTAAGAACTATGGCAATTAGTACCTATAAGACATTCTTCATGCAGAAGGTTTCTGAGGCATACCAGAAGGTAGTTGACATCAAGGAGTTTCCCGACCTTGGTGGTGCACCAGAAATGCTTGAGACCACCACCCTGTCCGACAAGATGCAGACATATATCCCAGGTATTCAGTCTCTTGATTCTCTTGAGTTCACAGCTAATTACACTCTCGATGAGTATAAGAAGCTCAAGAAGCTTGAGGGACAGGAGAATGATTATGCCATCTGGTTTGGTGGCACAGAGGCAGGAGACACGGTTACACCTACTGGCTCAGCAGGCAAGTACAAGTTCAAGGGCGCTCTGTCCGTATATGTAAACGGTGGTGGTACAAATGAGGTTGTAGAGATGACCATTACTGTAGCACCGTCTACGGCAATCACACTCGATGAGAGTGAGTAAAGAAAGGATAAATTATGAGTAAGAAGCTGACATTTACCTACAAGGATAAAGAGTATATCCTTGAGTTCACTCGCAGAACCGTTGCAGAGATGGAGAAGCGAGGTTTCGTAGCATCGGATGTAGACACTAAGCCGATGAGTACTCTTCCTGCACTGTTCGCAGGTGCATTCCTTGCCCATCACAAGTGGGAAAAGAAGGAAGTCGTTGACGAGATTTATGCTCACATGCCTAATAAGGAGGACTTAATCAGCAAGCTTGCTGAGATGTACTCCGAGACTATTGCAGAGCTTATGGCTGAGCCAGACGAAGGCGACAAGGGAAACGTAAACTGGACAGCGAATTGGTAAGTGATTCGCTGTCGCAAAATGAATCCGCTAACAATGGGAGCGAGCGCATGAATCGCTCAGCTCCCATTTCTTATACGGAGATTTTCAATAAGCACTTCCCCTATTACTTATCGATAGGCATGACAGAGGAGCAGTATTGGGATAAGGATTGCGAACTAGTGAAGTACTACCGAGAAGCCGACAGACTGAGACTCGAACGTGAGAATCAAAACATGTGGTTACAAGGAATGTACATCTATGAGGCTATTTCCAGACTAGTTCCAGTATTACACGCCTTTGCCAAAAAGGGAACAAAAGCCAAACCGTATATCGATGCCCCGTTTCCTGTTACGGAACAGTCAAAGAAGAAAGCCGATATCAAAAAAGAGAAGGCTGTTTCCGAGAAGGGTTTGCGATATATGCAGCAGTTTATGGCACAAAATTCAAAAGAAAGGAAATGAACTTAAATGGCTACTACAATCGAACAGCTTGAATTGGAAGTGCGGTCGAATGCAGGTTCGGCTGTCAGTGGCATAGAAGCTCTTTCCAATGCATTAGCTAAGTTAAAAAGCGCAACCAAGGGAGGCGTAGGTCTTACCACGGTTGCGAATCAGTTTAATAAATTTAATAGCGCGATGACCAGTCTTGATTCTTCGTCTGCTAGTAAGATCAATGCTCTCGCAGATAGTCTTTCAAGATTGAAGAGTCTAAATGGCATCAAGCTTTCAAGCACACTTGCAAAACAGATTTCCGCCATTGGAGCGGCATCTAATTCGATTGCCGCTACCGATTTCAGCGGACTCGCGAATTTGACTACGGCACTCGCACCGCTGTCTTCGTTCAAGGCGAGTGGGTTCACAACAGCTATCAATGCACTCAATCGTCTGCCGAAGGTTTCAAAAACACTAGACAGTATGAATCTAGGCCACTTTACTTCTCAGATTCAGAAGTTGAGTACTGCTCTCGCGCCTCTTGCTACGCAGCTCGATACCATCGGAAACGCATTCAATCGTCTTCCAACCAAGTTGCAGAGCGTCGTGACTGCGACAAACAGGCTGTCTACCGCAAATCAGACTGCATCTATGAGCTACATCAACTTGTATGCTAAGGCGAAGATGGCGATTGCAGCGGTCAGAGGCATCGCAGGTGCGGTAGCAGGATGGTTGAACAGCTCGAATCAGTATATCGAGGACATGAACCTGTTTGCTGTGTCCATGGGCGATGCAGCAGGTGAAGCACAGGCATTCGCAGAAAAAGCAGGTGAGGCCCTCGGTATCAATCCGGGCGAGTTCATGAGAAATCAAGGTGTTTTCAACACCATCATCTCTGGATTCGGTGTCGCGAGCGATAAGGCGGCGCTGATGTCTAAGAACCTCACGCAGCTCGGTTACGATATTTCATCGTTCTACAATATCTCGTACACCGATGCGATGCAGAAACTACAGTCTGGTATCTCTGGTGAGCTAGAACCTCTTCGCAGAATCGGTTATGACCTTTCTGTAGCAAGATTACAGGAAGAGGCATATGCCCTCGGTATTCAGAAGAGTGTGTCGGCAATGACACAGGCTGAGAAATCACAGCTTCGTTATCACGCTATCATGACGCAGGTTACGCAGGTGCAGGGCGATATGGCTCGTACCCTCGAATCACCTGCGAATCAGATTCGTATATTAAAAGCTCAGCTCGAACAGTGCTCAATCGCCATCGGTAATCTGTTCCTTCCTGCATTACAGGCCATTCTTCCATATGCCATTGCCGTAGCGAAGGTGATTCGCTATCTGGCGCAGACCATCGCAAGCTTCTTCGGAATAAAGATGCAGGATTACACCTCGGCACTGTCGAGTGCATCTACATCTGTAGGAGGCGTGGCAAGCGGAGCAGACGATGCTGCATCTGGACTCAAGAACGCAACAGGTGCTGCCAAGAAGCTCAAGGCAGTTCTGCTCGGCATCGATGAGCTCAACGTCTACACACCGAATTCAGATAGCTCTGGCTCTGGTGGTGCAGGTGGAGTAGGTGGCGGAGACCTCGGAATCGACCTTCCTACTTACGATTTCTTCAAGGATTTAGCCGAGAGCAAGGCCAATAAAATCTTCGAGGAAATGAAGAAGCATCTGAAGGATATACTAGAGCTTGCAGGAATGATCGGCACTGCTTTTCTTTCGTGGAAAATCGCAGACGGCATTATCAAGGCTCTCCAGTGGTTATCCACTCTGAAGGGATTCAATCTCGCAGGAAGTATCGGTTTCAAGATTGCAGGTCTTGGTGCATTCCTCGATGGATGGAAAGACATCAAGGAGGCGGTGCAGGACATTATCAAGAACGGAGCGAATTTCACAAACGTGACCAAACTCATTAGTGGTTTCGCAAAGGAAATCGGCGCGGCGTTCGTTTTTCTTGGCAATATCAAGCTAGCAGGCGCGGCGTTCGTAATCGCAGGTGTCACAGGCATTATGTCGAATATCAGCGACATCATCAAGAATGGTGCGAACTTCGATAACGTCACTGACCTTGTGAAGAATATCGGATTCTTCATTTCTGGAATTGGAATGCTAACTGGTAGCCCAGTGCTTGCAGGTGGAGGAATGATTCTCGCAGGTGTCACGATTCTTATTCAGAATCTTGGTGATGTAATGGAAGCCATCCGTACAGGTGATTGGAGCGGAGTCGATAAGATTTCTATCGTATCTGGCATTGCGCTTCTTATCGGTGGCGTAATCGTTGCATTCAAGACCGTCAAGACGGTTGCTGAATCAGCAAGTGCTATTTCTTCTACCGCTACTGCTGTTCAGTCCGTAGCAAGCACGACACAGGCAGTCAGCACTAGTGTGTCACAGGGTTTAAATCCTGCGCTCGTAGATATCGCGAAGAACCTTCTTCTCGGCATCGGTATCATTGCAGAGGTGGCAGGCGCGGCGATTCTCATTGTCGGTGCAATCTTTGTACTCGGTGAAGAGTTGAAGCTCGTAGCTAATGCATGGACTCCTGTTATTGAAAACGGTGGCACAGTACTAGTTGCCCTTGCTTCTGGTTCTGCGCTTCTCGTAGCAGTCGGAGTTGCGACAGCGGCACTCGGTACTGTTGGTACTGGACTCGCGGCGAATATCGGTATCGGTACACTGCTGCTCACAGAAGTTTCCGTAGCTACAGACCTGTTTGCCGCAGAAATTGCAGCCATCGGAGGATTACTTGGCTTGGTAGCTCAAGCATGGACTCCAGTGATTGCGAATGCTCCTACAGTAGAAACAGGAATCGTCACTGGCACAGCGCTTCTTGTTGCCATCGGTGTAGCTACGGCGGCATTAGGGCTTGCAACGGTAGCATCCGCAGGAACAATTCCTCTTGCTATTGGCTTGGGTACGGCTCTTCTCGTAGAGCTCTCGGGAGCATTTGTGATCTTCTGTGAAAGTCTCAAGGCGGTCGCAAAGGAATTGAGCGAAGGTTTAGCACCAGAGCTTGTGATTTTAAACGGTGCTCTTCCTAGCCTTACGACCAATATGCATAACTTCGTGCAGTTCATGAAAAATTTTGCAAATGAGGTCGTAGCGTACACAAAGGCCGATGTAATCGCAAGTCTCGCTTCGACGATTGATACCATTATCGGATGGTTCACAACTAACCCTATTAGTAAGCTTACAAAGGATGTAAATGATGTATACGAACAGACAAAGGATTTGAACGACAAGCTAAATCTCGCCGTCCCAGAACTCAAGACTGCCGTAGACCTTCTTACTTCCTACAATGACTTCTTACAGAAGCTCAGCAAGCTTTCTGATTCGAATGTCGAATTATCGTCTGGTCTGTATTTGAATCTGTATGAAATCGGTAAGAACCTTGTTACTGGTTTTGTAGAGGGAATTCGATCTCAGTCGTCCAGTCTGAGTGCTTCGGGAACGGAGTTTGTGAATACTCTGCTTAGTAGCATCAGTACTGCGTGGAACGGAATTACTTCCTTCTTCACGAGTGCGCTCACGAACCTAGAGACAAATGTTCGAACCACGTGGACGAGCATTCAGACTACAACCAGTACAACATGGACTACGGTTCAGACGAACACGACAACCATTTGGACAAGCATTCAGCAGTTCCTTGCTACGACATGGAATACCATTCAGACAAACATTACGACTAGTCTTACTGCTATTCACACCACGGCGGTAACGATCACGACAAGCATTGCTTCGTCGCTCAACGCGGCGTGGACAAGCATCACTTCGCAGACACTCTCTGCGTGGAGTCAGATGGTATCGAATGCGCAGCAGAAGTTCGCAGAACTCAACAGCTTGATTGTTTCAAAAATGAACGAAGCTACCAATTTCCTCAACTCGGTAAACTGGGGCTCGATCGGTAGCAATCTTGTGAATGGTCTTCTGCGAGGCCTTCAGAATGCATGGGACGGCGTAACGTCGTGGGTATCCGAAGCAGCATCCGATTTGACTCGTACAATGCAGGATGCATTCGATATTCACTCTCCGTCGAGAGTGTGGGCTGAGTTAGGTATGTACCTCGATCTCGGTTTGCAGGAAGGTATGCAAGGTGGCGTAAGCGGTCTTGTATCTACGGCAAATCAGATTGCAAATACGGTTACGACAGCAGCGACACCTACTATCGATACTTCACCTAATATCCCTACTCCTACGTATCGTGTAGATACTGCTACATATAGCAATCCGAATGCAACAGACAGTAGCGATTCCAATGGTATTGCTACTATCCTTGAGCAGATGCTTGCTTATATGCAGAGTGAGAACAGAGACAACGACGTGAAGGTTGTAATCGATGGTCGAGAAGTATTCAATGCAGTAGTAAAAGAAAACAATCGAGCAATTCAAAGGACGGGCGTAAGCCCGATAAGGGTGTGATTTATGGCAATAGGTAAAATGTCAGATGGCTCATGGGCTGTGAATGGCACTCCTATTTATGAACCGAGTCAAGTGGACTTCGACCATGACAACATGGTCAGTTCCGACTCGGGGCGAGTTGAAACAGGTGAAATGCACATCACATGGGTGCGAGGAGATATACGAAAAGTAAATCTCACGTACAAGGTTCTTACAGGAGCGGAAGTTGCCTACATGGTTGATCTGATGCAAGGCAAGGACTTCACATTTACGTACAAGGACAATGGGTTAAAAACCATCCACGCCTATACAGGTAAATGTACATACAGTTCGCATACATTGTCACGGTATGCTGATGAAGGTGGCATTTACACTGACTTCAAAATCAACGTAATCGAAATGTAAGGTGGGAGTATGTACTCAGTATCAGAAAGTTATCTCAATCAAATAACGAAACAGGCCGTGCATACAAACTGGTATGGTACTGTGAAATCTGCATCTGGGGCAGTCTATTCTTTCGATGCGTCCACGATTGTCGAAGGTTCTGGAAAAGTCACAAGAGAAATCAGTACGGGTGACGATATTCAAATCGGTACTACGTGTTCGGCAGAATTAGACATCGATCTGGTTCTTCCGAATGTAGACCGATATGATTTATACAACGGTACTGTTTCTCTGTTCTTCCAGTTACAACTCGAAGACGGCTCGTGGGAAACCGTACCTGTTGGTATATTTACAATATCCGAACCACCAGAAAGAAGTCAGAATGTAGTATCCATTCACGCATACGATTCGATGCTGAAATTCAATCGCAATTTCGGTATCACTCTCACGGGTGTTCCATACTACCTTCTGAATTACGCTTGCAATGCTTGCGGAGTAGAGCTTGGTACTGAGCAAGGCGAGATTGCAAACTATCCGAACGGCACTGTAGAAACATACACTTATGCTGATGCGCAGATATACACTTACCGTGATTTTATCGGATACGTTGCGTCGTATCTTGGCTCGTATGCGTACATCGGCTCGGACGGCAAGCTCTATGTAAAACCGTATTCGATGACCGCCGTTCGAGATATTTCTCCTAGTTGGCGATTCGAATATAAACCACAGGACTACGAAGCGTTCTACACGTCCATTGAAGCCTTCTTCGAAGTCAGCGGAGAAACTGAATCCATTTCTGTAGGATCAAATGGACTGACATATGAGCTTGGCTCAAATCCTTTAATTCAGTTCAATGCAGACAGCGTGAGAAAATCGGTTCTCACAAATATCATTACCGCGTTATCCAATGTGTCTTACACGCCGTTCACAGCGAAAGTTCCTTGCGATCCTGCTCTCACAGTAGGTGACGTACTGAACTTCACTGGAAATCATGCGGTAGATGGTAAATTATCTGCAATCACGAAGCAGGTCATTACGATAAACGGAGGAATGGAGCTGTCGTGTGCAGGTTCTAATCCGAATTTAAATGTCCTCACAGAGAAGGAAAAGGCAATCCAGACCGCTTCGAAAAACAGTAATAAAGACGGAATGTACTATTACGATTACGCAAACAGTGACGTGATTCACATTGCTGACGGCGAAACCGTACAAGTCATTCTGTTTAACTACACAACGAACAAGGAAACTCACGTTGATTTTCATGGAGAAATCAAATGCTTTGTGGATACAACAGAGGAATACGACGAATCCACAGACACCTATACCGAAGACGATGGAGTGATTTATGTAATCTATAAATCGGGAGGACAGGAAATCACAGAGTATTACCCAGTGGATACGTTCTTTGATGGAATACATCTATTGCACCTTCTGTGGACATGGTGGGCTTCTGCAAACATCATCAGTGATTTCGAAGTACTGATTCGATGCGAAGGATGCTCTATAGACATTCCTCAAGGAGCATCAAGAGGATACATTGCAGGTGTTAACCTTGTTGGTGACAAGGCCTGGGATGGCTCAGTCAGAGTCAGCGATGAATTCAAGCCGATTGACTTCTCTATTATTCATAAGAAGTTTACATCGGATGTTGACTCGAAATCTGATACTCCTCTTAATTCTGGTCCCGTTCAGAATATCAAGAAGCTCAACTTCTTCTCTATCCTGCAAGGATTTACAGACAGCGTAGGAGCAAAGAGACTGCATAGATTCGACGTGACATACAACAGAAACGATATGACCTATGACAATGTAGTTGTTTCAAATAACGTATGGGTTCTCGATAACAAGACGAAGCTAGGAACAATCACTACTCCGAATTGTGAAGTAGACAAGATTGTCACCGTAACTTCTCGACACAGCGGAAACGACGTTGCATATCTCGTATCATTCGATGGTGGAACTACATGGTGGACATATGCAGATGATTGGGTTGAACCAGATTATACGCAGGACGTATACGGCATGTTTGAAGGAACGCTACGTTCTATCGCTACTGCGCAGTGGGCTAAGAAGCTCAACGGCACAGTGATGGTACGAGCTATTCTAATCGAAAACGCAACACTGACTGACATTCAGATTTACACGGAGGTGTATCAGTAATGATTAAAGGACACACGAAAATCATTTTAACAAATGTGGAGACTGGAGAGCAGGAAGTTCACGAGGACGATAACCTCGTGACGAACGCTCTCGACAAAATTATCAACATTGAAATGTCGATGAATCATCAGCCTAATCAGTATATTCTTCCGATTGCCACAAACGCTCTCGGAGGAATCATGCTCTTTGATGGCCCTCTGACCGAAAGCGTAGATAACATCCACTTCCCTACAGAAGCACACCTCGTAGGGTATGCAAATACAAGTGTTAATACAAGCGATACTCACAGAGGTTCATATAATTCTGCGGAAAGCGGAAAAACCGATGATGGCTTCGTGAGTGTCTGGGACTTCGGCACATCACAGGCGAACGGCGAAATCAAATCAGTCGCGAGAACTCATAATCATGGTGGCGCGTGTCCTTTTTATAATTATATGTCTCCAGACTACTGGGACACTATCACTGGTGCTCCGAAAACAGATACCTATTGGTATCCGATTCGTTATGATGGCGAGTACCTTTATATGATTAAAAATAACAGTAACACTCACCAGATGCGCTTGGCTCGAACAAAAATACCGAGACTCAGAATGGGCGTAGCTGATTATTCAGACGTAGCACGATCATACGAAGTCATTGCAACATGGGACACTTTTCTAACCAATTATACATATTATAACTATGATCACGAATACGAACAGAAGAAAAATCCTCGAACTCAAGCCGTATATGCTGATGTCGAAGACAGATACATAGATGGCGGTGACGGATATTTCTATGTGGTCGGATGGGGGCCTACCACTTGGCGCTCCGATTACGAATACGATTTGACATATTTTACGATCAAATACGGAGACGGCTCATTTACTAAAAGTGAAACAATTAGAAAGCATGTGGGTTTGACTGGCTATTGTGACAATTCGTATGGTTTTTATTTCTTCAATCGATCTTGGTATCACATTCATAAAGGAACATTTTATTTTTGTGATAACAAAAGAAAGTGCATCAATATTGTTCCCTTAGACAATGTAGCATCGTACAGAACAATACGTATTCTCAGCGATGACATATCTGATTATATTTCGGATCTCGAAAGAGTTGCTCCACGTGAAGGCGGTGTATATTTTGAAGTTTATCATTATACCGCCACCAGTTGGCATTACAGACACGGCATCATGTATCCAGATGGTACATATATTATACCAAACGTATCCTATGCAGGAACTGGTTCATATCACGGAAATAATTTTCAGAACTACGGAGAAGTGTGGACCAATGATGATGACCTTATCATGTGGGGATGTGCGAGAGACACATATTGCTATTTTTACTGGGCGGCCAACTACCTCGGCACTATCAACAACCTCTCATCGCCTATTACCAAAACCGCAGCGCAGACAATGAAAATCATCTACACCCTCAAGAACGTAGATGAGTAGGAGGCATCATGAGTGTAAACCTTATTGATTCTGGTCAAGGATGGGTTGCCGATGAGCGCTTCTTCAAGTCTGACGCAGGAAACCTCTGCACTATCGGTGGAAGAACTTTTTACACTTATCAGCGAGGACCTATCGTATATGCTACCGTCTACAACGGTAGCTATACAGGTCCTGTGGTTATTTCTACAAACAGAGACCTCGTAGCCTACGAACCGGGCGCGGTCATAAATCAAGGCAGTTTTAAGTATCTCGGTATCACGTGGTACATTACAAACTTCACCTATTGGATTTCTGGTAATCAGTCCGACACTTCAAATATCTCTCAGAAGCTCGTCATCACGGGTGCATCCAGTTTCTCAGAAGTCGGTATTCGAGTTCTCAAGGAAGCAGGAGTCATCCCCTCTGATTACAACAAAACCTCCACTACGAAGGTCTACTATAACGGTAGTTCGAAGGTCATCAAACGTCTCTGCCAGATTATCAATTCCGTAGCGAAGCTCGGCACTACTCATACGACAGCCTTTTATGGCGACTTAGGGCAGGAAGCATACGAGCATTCTCAGACGAAGGGAAATCCACATGGCACAACTCTCGCAGACCTAGGCATTGAGAACATACAGAGACAGATAGAGCTTCTCATGGATGCCGTAGGTTCTCTCAACACGTGGATTTGTCACGAAGACGATATGGAATTCATAGACCACGAAGGAAACAATCTCGTATTTGTAACGGGTTCTGATTTGTTGAAGTGGCACTAAGGAGGACAAAGAATGGCAACAAAATATATCAGTGAGCTTACGTCAACAGCTCGAATCTCCGACACCGACACATTTGTAATCGATGACGGAGCACATAATTATAAAATCGCATGGTCGGCGCTCAAGGCTCTTCTGGGTACTGTATCGAAGCTTGAAGCAAGCGACAACGGACAGATTACGATCACTCTCGCAGATGGTACAACTCACTCCTGCACTCCTCACGATCCTACGAAGCAGGACGTATTAACCTTCGATGCTTCTCCTACAACAGGAAGTAATAATCCTGTTACATCGAATGGTGTAAAAGCAGAGCTCGACAAGAAGATGAATTCTGAGGATTATGTTCTGTTCAGAGGAGCTACAGACACAGCAGAGGGCACGAAGGGAATCATACCTGCGCCATCCAAGCCGAATATGTACCTTGCATCTGACGGTACATGGAATACTCCCGACGAAGCTCCTACTGCTGACAGTAAAAAACTCGTAACCTCGGGTGCAGTAAAAACAGCTATTGACAACATTGAGATCGATGTTGATTCTTCGTTATCCGACAGTTCCACAAATCCAGTACAGAACAAGGTCATTACGGGGAAGATGAAAAGCACAAGCAAAGCCGACAAAGCATATCACTTAGGTTTCTATCTCGATGAGAACGGAGACCTTAGTTACGATTATTAAGGAGGGTATATGAACGTATTAACAAACGACGTGTTCAAATCTGAACAGAGTAAGATGCGAGCGAACTTGCAGGAAATCAGAGACGCACTGATGGGTAAAGAGAAAGGAGTCGTTTACGGTTTCCACGTAGACTCAAGTGAGTCAGACCCGAGTGCTCGCGTAACATACCTTGAAGATGCGGTGGGTATGACTCCTGCGAAAATGGATTTCACAAGCGGGAAGTTCAAATGGGGGAGTTGGAGAAATGCTTTCTTCCTTCCGAAACCTTGCATGCTGAAATTCGATGGTACTGTAGATTACTATCTCGATCCAGACAATTACGACCTCAAAGAAAGCGGTGAAGCATCTGACGTAGCGAATGACGCTTACGAAGGAAACGCAATGATGGAATGGGGACAGAATGGAAAGAAGATTTGGTACAAAGTCGTACCAGATTCTGACGATGACACTTCCGCTTCTGTTTACATTGCAGACCACCAAGTAGATGAAGATTATCGAGCATGGAGTTTTATCAACAATCAAGGCGAACTCGTAGACCACTTCTATACTCCGATTTACAACGGAAGCATTGACTCGGCAGGAAGACTCCGCTCCATTAGTGGTAAAACCTATGCGTCGTTCTGTAAGAACAAAAACGCTCAGCAGGAAATCACCGCTGCCGAGTTAAATAATCCAAGCGGAGTTAAGCTGTGGTACACCGAAGTCATGGCAGATGTCACATTGATTGATTTCCTCCTCATCCTCATGGGAAAGAGTACCGATGGTCAGACAGTGTATGGCACAGGTAGATGTGGTCAAGCAAGTAACGAAAGTAATATGCTCACCACAGGTACAATGAACAGCAAGGGTGTGTTCTATGGCGCATCTGGAAATACGGAAGGTGTAAAGGTCTTCGGTATGGAGCACTGGTGGGGCAATCAGTGGAGACGATATGCAGGTCATATGCTCGTAGAGAGAGTACACAAAATCAAGATGACCAGAGGTCGTCAAGATGGTTCGACGGCAGATGATTACAATATCACGGGCGAAGGCTATCTTACTGGTGTTACATCTCCTAGCACAGATGGATTCGTAAGTGGAATGTCTTTCGGAAATGACACGATTTGTACAAAATCCGTTGACGGAGGATCGTCCTCGACGCATTGGTGCGATCATTTCTGGCAGAATACGGGAACTCGATGCGCATTTCGGGGCGGCCCTTGTCGCAGCAGTGCTGGCAATGTCGGTCCGTTCTATGTGCGCTTGAGCTACGCTCCGTCTTACGCGGACTGGGACGTCGGCGCGGCCCTTTCTTGTAAACCACTTTCCCGAGAGGGGTAGTGGCGGCCATGACCGCCACGTAGGGGAGAAACTTCTCCCCGGTGGTTCAAAAGACAAATAAAACTACATAGGGTTATAAAGGGCGATCCCTTCAGGGCGGCACTTGTAACAACAGTACTGGCAATGTCGGTCCGTTCTATGTGAACTTGAACAACACTCCGTCTAACACGAACTGGAACATCGGCGCGGCCCATTCTTATTCTAAAGTTTGCAACACTCAATGCCCTTTATAATCCTCTCCCCTTGGAGAAAATTAACGCGATGGAAAGCATCTGCTAGTAGTTAATCGAACGTGGATGAGCGAATAAGAAAGATTTTACTGAGGTTTATGATGCATTCATACAACCACTTAAACGAAATATTTTTATCAGAAGATAACTATTACACGGCAGTGAAGAACGCCTGTAAAGGAAAAGGAGGCAAACGTGGCAAACGCGGAAACATAAAAATCATACGAAACAATCCAGATATTGCCAAAGATTACATCTTACGTGATGCATCGCATTTCAAGAATGATGTACATCATCCGAAGTACATCTACGACGGTATCAGTCGTAAACGGCGACTCATTTACGTACCTTCACTACGTGAACAGATTGTTCATCATATGGTTGCAAATGTACTAAAACCTATTTTCATGAAGAACATGTACGAACACTCTTATGGTTCGATTCCGGGTCGTGGAGTTCACAAAGGAAAGAAGCAGATTGAGAAATGGATAAAGCGCGGAGATAGAAACATGAAATACTGTCTGAAAATGGACATTCGGAAGTATTTCGATTCCATACCTCACGATATTCTAAAAGCCAAACTCGCAAAGCTGATTCACGATGAGAAGTTTCTGGCTGTGCTCAATGAAATTGTTGATGCTACGGGAACAGACAAAGGAATCCCGATTGGATTCTATACGAGTCAATGGTTCGCTAATTGGTATCTTACAGAACTCGATCACTACATCAAAGAGGTATTACATGTTGCTTATTATATCCGATATGTAGACGATATGGTGATATACGGAAGTAACAAAAAGTTTCTCCATCGTGTCAGAAAAGCCATTGCTACGTTTCTGAAAGAACGTCTCGGATTAGAAATGAAAAGTAATTGGCAAGTCTTCTTATTCGATTACGTCAAAAGCGATGGGACACACGTAGGTCGAGATTTAGATTTTCTCGGATTCCGATTTTTCAGAGACCGAACCATTCTGAGAAAGAACCTTATGTACAAAATGTGCAGGAAAGCAAGACGCATCAAACGCAAAGTTCATTTGACCGTTCATGACTGCTCTCAAATGCTTTCATATATCGGATGGCTCGATTGTACCGATACTCATGAGATGTATTTGAAACAGATAAAACCATACGTGAATTTCGGTTATCTGAAATCGCGTATCAGTGAAAACAACAAAAACAAGGAGGTATGTAAGAATGTGGCGCGAAGTAGAAAATGCAACACTGGCTCGACCAAAAGAGGTGGATACGGAATCGAGTAAAGCTTATGTGTACGTTCGCAAGAACATTACACTCGTGGAGGAATCCAAAGAGGGCGATACCGTGACACCGCAACATTACAAGTGGGAGGAAACAAAGATTCCTCGCGATACTTGGGATGTATGTTCACAGGTAATGGAACACGACACGGCTCTGAATGACGTATACGCAGCGCTTACAGAGCTTGCAGGCATGATTACGGAGGGATGAACATGGCTAAGATTTATTATCGCAGATACAAAGAGAGAATTGAATCAAACGAAATCACTTTGGACGAAGCAATTTCTCTGGCTAAGACGGAAGTTCCTGCCAGATGGAGAAGTACAGTAATTCAGATGTTAGAAGGCGATCGGGAGGACGGAAAGTGAGCATAGCTGTAAATGATATCCTCACTGTGATTTCAGTCGTTGCAGCGGTCTTTTTCGCCTACAGGAGTAACACTCGAGCTGACCACGATGATGTCAGCAAGAAGGCTCAAATCGAAGCTATTCTCTCTGAGAAACTGGATTCCATCAGTGATGATACAAAAGAAATTCGCAAGGAAATCTCAGACGTAAAAGTCAAAGTCAATGACCTGTCCGAGCGTGTTGTTATCGTAGAGCAGTCAACAAAATCGGCACACCATCGGCTCGACCGATACGAGGAAGATGGAGATGCAATGCGGTCAAGAAGAAAACGATGGCTTTAAAGAAGGGAGTGATGCATCATGAGTCAGCAGTCAGAGTTCATCGGTGCAATAGCAGTGTACATTAAAAAGTATGCACCGATGTACGGAATTAAGGTTGTATCGCCTGTTATTGCGCAGGCGATATTAGAAAGCAATTACGGTACATCCGAATTAGCAGTAAACGCGCATAACTACTTCGGATTGAAGTATCGCAGTTATCGTTGCCCCACCTGCACTGGAATTTATAAGAAAGTAGGTAGCGAGCAGAATGCAACCGGGAAGTATACCATATCACCTATGACGTGGTGTATGTTCCCAGATATGGAAAAGGGTGTCATTGGGTATTTTGATTTTATCAGTTATCCACGTTACAGTAATCTCAAAGGTATTACAAATCCGCGTAAATACCTCGAAACCATACGTGCGGATGGATATGCTACATCGCTGCAGTATGTAGAAAGACTGATGAAAATCATCAATACATGGGATTTAACAGATTATGACGAAGAGGAGGTATCAGAAATGAGTAATAGTCCATTAGTGGTCTACACCAAACTCAGCCCGAATCATTCTGGGCAGAGAACGCATTCCATTGATCGTATCACGCCACATTGCGTAGTTGGTCAGCTTTCCGCTGAGAGTATCGCAGGATGTTTTGTAAGTCCAGACAGAAAAGCAAGTTGTAATTACGGTATCGGAACGGACGGTCGAGTGTCCATGTCCGTAGAGGAGAAAAATCGCTCGTGGTGCTCCTCCTGCCGAGACAACGATCAGAGAGCAGTCACCATCGAATGTGCTTCGGACAAGACAGAACCGTATGCTTTTAACGACACAGTGTATAAGTCTTTAATTAACCTCTGTGTTGACATCTGCAAACGCAACGGAAAGAGTAAGCTTCTGTGGTTCGGAGACAAGGATAAGACTCTTGCATATGCTCCGAAGTCAGACGAAATGGTTCTCACTGTTCACAGATGGTTCGCGAATAAATCCTGCCCTGGGGATTGGTTGTACAGTCGGCTCGATAATTTAGCCGCAGAAATCACCAGAAAGCTCTCAGAGGGCTCAGAGACCGTCAAGGGTACAATTACGCCATCGAATACGAAAACGCTCTATAAAGTCCAAACAGGGGCTTTCAGCGTAAAGTCAAATGCAGAAGCACTCGTGGAGAAGCTGAAAAAGGCAGGATTTGATGCCTGTATCACAACTTGAGGTGGTCAAGGTGCTCAAGTGGCGAATTTTCCTATAACTTTTGCTAGATACGCGCGTATTAAGAGGAAGTTATACGCAAAAACCGATTTTGAACTACTTTAACTACTCAACTACCGATTTTAAGGAGGATTTTTATGATAAATTGGAACGTACGTTTTAAAAATAAGAATTTTTGGATTGCCCTCATTCCTGCGATTCTACTCTTGGTGCAGGTGGTGGCAGCAGTATTTGGATACACCCTTGATCTGGGTGACCTAGGTGACAAACTACTCGCCGTGGTGAATGCTCTGTTTGCCGTTCTCACCATCCTCGGAGTCGTCACTGATCCGACCACATCCGGCATCGGAGATTCCAAACAGGCATTGGGTTACAGCACGCCGAAAAAGGACGCAGATTAATCCGCGTCCGTAAATAAGGTGAATCCGAAGCAATGCTTTACGAAAAACATATAGTTCGGATATGCACAATTAAGTGGAGCTGTGCGCTCAATATCCGAACTCGTAATCGTAACAGCTTTGCTTCCAGATATGTTAAACATGAGTACCAACTTTCTCTCAGTGTTCCCTTCGTCATATACGTAAACGGAGTTCAGAAGCGTATCCACGATACGTCGTTGGTACTCTATATCTTTCGTATTGCCCTTCCTAAACGATTCGAGCCAGAACATGATTCTCTCTTTCGTTAGGACGGGCTTTTTCATTTGTTCCTTAACGATTTGCCGTTCGAGGTCTCGACGTTCCTCTTCTAATTCTTCGAGTCGTTCCTTCGTACTCGATGTGAAAATCCCCTGTTCAATCGCTGAGAGAATGTTTTTGAGCTTTTTATTGACCTCTTTTAGATTTTCCTGTAAGCCAGAAAGAAGGAAGGTGTCCTTAAGTTCTTTCTCGATAAGTTCCATCGCTCTGACGGAAATTCTTTCTATATTCTCATCTGTGAGTACGTGAGTCACCGTAAATCGAACGACAGTCTCTTCGAGCCACTCTTTCTTCTCTACCTTTTTATTGCAGTCGTGCTTCCGCTTACGGCAAGCGCATTTGTAGTAATGGTGGATTTTTCCAGTCTTTGAAGTTCCGCTTTCTCCGATCAGCGGTGAACCACAGTGACCACAGAAAACCTTTGTGGTGAGTAAATAATCTTCAATCGCTTTCCCCTTCGCTCGTGCTGCATAATTATGGCGAAGAGTCTCTTGCGCCTTTTCGAATAGGTGCTTGTCAATAATAGGTGGCACGAGTCCTTCTATCACTGTGTCGTCATAGCGATACACTCCGATGTATTTATCATTCCGCAGGATTCGAGATAAGCTGTTCTTATTGAACGCTCCTCCACGTGAGGTTTTGAATCCTCGTTCATTCAACAGGCCGATAATTTGTGTTTTCGATTTGCCCTCGGTGTACATGGTGAAAATTATTTTCACAGCTTCTGCACCAACAGGGTCGATCTCATATTTTCTGTCTGCACCGATTTTGTATCCGAGTACCGGGCTTCCCATAGCGACACCGTGGAGAGCGTTTTCTTTCATACCTCGTTTGATACTCCGAGCAAGGTTCTCACTGTAATACTCCGCGTATCCTTCGAGCACGGATTCGAGAATGATACCTTCTGGAGTGTCTGGCATTGGCTGTTTGGCGTAGAAGATTTTCACGCCGTTGCGTTTGAGCTTCGCTTTATAAATAGCACTGTCGTACCTGTTCCGAGCGAAACGGTCTAGGGTATACATTATGACTGCATCGAAGCAATGTCTTTCGCTGTCCCGTATAAGTCGCTGAAAACTTGGCCTGTTATCTGTCTTACCAGAAATGGCGCGGTCGATGTATTCATCTATTACCACCAAATCGTTTTTGAGTGCAAACTCGTGGCATTCTCTGAGCTGACCTTCGATAGATTCCTCACGCTGATTATGGCTAGAGTATCGAGCATAAATGACAGCTTTCATGGCTTCTCCTTATCGAACTCGTAAACTTTCGCCATGAGCTCGTGCTGTTCTCTACGAGGCAAGCTTCTATAGATACGAATAATATCTTTTTCATCATCATTGAGGTTTTCTGTTTCCGATGACAAATCTTCTTCGTCGGCGAAAAAGTCCATAACCGAACAATTAAGCTTTTTAGCTAATGAGAGCATGATGTCTTGCTTAGGTATAGACCCATTGTACCAAGCAGATACTTTTGACGTGCTCAGACCTAGTTCCTTACACACAGCGGTAGGAGTAGTACCCTGCATTTCGCAAATCCTTTTTAGATTCTCTCCGAATGTCATAATCATCACCTCTGAAATAAATTCTAAAAATTAGAATTTTAGCCTTTACAAATCCATTTATAAGAATTAGAATAATAACATCAAATCTGAAATACAGATTTGACAACAAAGAACCAGTCCCTATGAAAATTGGAGTTTTCAGAGAGAAATGCTGTGGTTCAGTTATATCTTGTGTGCGTATAAGAATAATAACATGAATTCCGTTTTCTCACAAGACTGGTTCTACATTTTAGAAGCAAAGGAGGGAGAAGATTGGATATTAAGAAGAGAATGGAGAAGCTCAAGATGTCGCAGGTGGATATGATTTTCGAGCTTCGTAAGCGAGGGCACGATGTGCAGCCTCCAATGTTGTCTAGCATTTTGAGTGGCGTGTACACCTATCCGAAGGCGAAGCAGATTTTAGCAGCGTGCGAGGAAATTCTCGATGAACGATCAAACGTGCCTATCTGACGAGCAGGTTGATGAGCTTGCAAGTTCATTAGTAAGTATCATGACCGAATTTTATGCAGACCCTAAGAACGAGGAGGGTTTTAAAGAATGGTTACAAGAAAAACAATCAAGGTCATTAGCATCGTGATGTGGGCCGTAGGAATGGGAATCTTCGTGGGGCTCGTCGGAACAGACGATTACTATTCCATGTATCTCCGTCAGCCGCATGCGTGGAATTGGACATGGACATTCAGAGCGATCTATCTCATGATGCCATATCTGGTTATTACGATCAGAGACGTTCTCACAGGGGATGACCTATGAACAGCAATAAAAAAATAGGAAACGAATTTGAAACTGAATTCTGCGAACGATTGAGTAAAGAAGGATTCTGGTGTCACAACATGACACAGAATGCGTCTGGACAACCTGCTGATGTTATCGCAGTGAAGAACCAGTTAGCATACCTCATCGATTGTAAGGTTTGCACGAGAGACGCTTTCAGCCTTTCTCGCATCGAAGAGAACCAGATTTTTTCCATGGAAACATGGGACGAATGTGGAAACGGAGTGGGATGGTTTGCTATCCGTTTCAGCGGTGGAATTTATATGATCGGATTACCTTCTCTTCAGAATTTCTCATACAGTAAATCGGTGCTACGAGAAGACGACGCGAAACGTATCGGAATAGAGCTAGAAAGTTGGTTGCGTGATGACGATTGAGATTTCCAATGTTTTAACTGTTAACTCTCCGTCCGATGAACTCAGAGAATGGTGCAAAGAAAACCTTGTATTAGTGAATCCAGAATACGCTAAGAAAGCCAGGATGGGTTTCTGGCTAGGTAATACACCGAAGCTTCTGCACCTGTACGAACAGGACGGAGACAAACTGATTCTCCCGTTCGGTGTTCTGAAAATTCTCATTAACAAATTCAGTTACGGCACAGTATTCACGCCTTTATTTGTAGATTCCACCCCCATTGATTTCCATGCTAGCATTCCTTTGTATGACTATCAAGAAGACGCGGTAAATGCTATGGTGCGTGCTCAATATGGCATATTACAAAGTGCAGCAGGAAGTGGAAAAACACAGATGGGTATCGCGCTCGCAGCAAGGCTAGGAAGACGGACATTGTGGCTATGCCATACGCTCGATCTGGTAAAGCAAGGCCACGACAGAGCAAAACAATATATCGATTCTAAACTCATCGGTACGATTTCTGGTGGAAAGGTCAATATCGGAAAAGCCATCACGTTTGCCACGGTGCAAACAATGAGCAAGCTTGATTTAACAAAATACCGAAATACTTGGGACTGCATCATTGTCGATGAGGTGCATCGAGTAAGCGGAAGTCCTACTACAGTTACTCAGTATCAGAAGGTATTGAACAATTTATCGGCTCGGCATAAGTACGGTTTATCAGCAACAGTACATAGATCAGACGGAATGATTAAAACAACATTCGCTCTCGTAGGAGACGTTGCTTACAACGTTCCCGATGATGTTGTAGCCGACAAGATTATGAAGGTTGGTATATGTCCTGTTTCCACAGGAACTCGCATTAGTAGGATGGCTTTGAATCCAGACGGGACGTTGAATTACACCAAACTCATCACCTATCTCACAAGCGATGAGGAAAGAAATCGATTCATCGTTAAGAAGATGGAGTTCGGTAAATCATCGTTGATTCTTTCCGATAGGCTTGAGCATCTGGAAGCATTGATGAAGTTACTCCCTTTAGGAGAACAGAGTAAGGCAGTAATGATTAGCGGAAAGATGACTTCGAAAAAAGGAAAAGAAGAACGAGAAAAGGCGCTAGACGACATGAGAAAAGGGAGCAAAATGTACCTTTTCGCCACTTACAGCCTAGCAAAAGAGGGATTGGACATTCCTAGACTAGAGCGTTTATACCTCACCACTCCGCAGAAGGATTACGCTGTGGTGACACAGAGTATAGGGAGAATCGCTCGTGTATTTGATGGGAAATCGAATCCTATTGCCTACGATTTTGTAGACGATATCGGATATTTGGTTAGGTCCTATAGAAAACGATATCGCATTTATTGTCAAAATCATTGCTATTTTGTATGAAAGGAGAAATTTATGTACGGAAGATCAATGTCACGAGCTCCTGCTCCTGTCTCGGAAGAGCTATTTGACTGCAGGAAGTACATCAAGATCGGAGATATTGTAAAGTTCGAGTCGATGCAGGGATGCAGCAAAATCGATGACGTATTGAGACACTGCTCGAAACCGTATACAGGAGTGGTAGTCAAGGTGTACGAGAAGTTCATCTTTGTGAAGCTCCGCAAGATCGTTGAGTGTTGCAATCGACATGACATTCTGGAACTCAATGGACATAAAGTCAAAGGCGGTTGCTTAGGAAAGGCAATCACGTGAGACTGATTGTATATGACGCAGAGGTTTTCAAATATAACTGGCTCGTCGTATTCAAGGATCATCAGAGCGGAATTTACACGTGCGTATGGGACGACCCAGACACATTGGCAGCTTGCTTAAGTGACGATTGTATCTATGTTGGTTACAACAGTAAACATTACGATCAATATATTCTGAAAGCAATTTGTACTGGTTTGTCTGCCCCACAAATCAAGGAACTCAGTAATTACATCGTAAATGAGCACGGTCAAGGATGGCAATATCCTCTTCTCCGAGATTCATTCTTTCATATTAATAATGTAGATATGAAAGACGATGCGCAGAAGGGATTGTCTCTGAAAGCCATCGAAGGCCACATGGGTATTTCCGTAAAGGAATCTTCTATTTCGTTTGATATCGATAGACCTCTTACAGAAGATGAGAAAAGGGAAACAGAATTCTACTGTAAGCACGATGTCGATGCTACGGAGAAGCTTATCGGTCTCCGTCATGACTATTTGAAGAACAAGGTCAATCTCGGTAGGCTTGCCGGACTCGATGAGGTCAAGGCAATGGGTATGACCAATGCCAAACTGACCGCAGCGATGTTGAAAGCAGTCAAAAAGCCCCACGATGACGAACGTAAGTACGTATACCCAGACAATCTATTGAAAAAATACATTCCGCAGGAGGTATTTGATTTCTTCAATAGAATGTATGACCGAGATATTCCAGACGAAGAACTTTTCAAAAGTAAACTCGAAATGAGCATCGGTGACTGCCAAGTAACAATCGCTTATGGAGGAATTCACGGAGCTCAGCCTCATTTTTTCTGGGAAAAGTCGGAAGATAGAGGAATATGGAATGAGGACGTAGGAAGCTACTATCCGCACCTGTGCACCATCAATGGTTACACGAGTCGAAATATTCCGTCTCCGAAGATTTACGAGGACATTCTGGAACGCAGAATGCAAGCGAAAGCGTCTGGCGACAAGCCGACAGCAAACGCTCTCAAGCTTGTATGTAATACGACCTATGGATGTCTATTGAATCAATACAATGATCTCTACGACCCTCTCATGGGACGGTCGGTTTGTATATCTGGTCAGCTTTATCTATTGGAATTAGCTGAGCATTGTTATCGAGAGATCGAGGGATTACAGATTGTTCAGCTCAATACGGATGGCATCATGGTTGAATGTGCGACGAAGGATTATGACAAACTGAAATCCATTTGTGACGAATGGCAGCAGCGCACAGGGTTCTCTCTAGAGGAGGACACTATCGTGAAAATCGCTCAGAAGGATGTGAACAATTACGTTGAGATTCAGCCAGATGGCAAGGCGAAAGCCAAAGGAGGCTATCTTGTAAAGGGTATCGCTCCGGCAGGAGCATTCAATATCAATAACTCCTGTGTAATCGTAGCTACCGCTCTCAAAGAGTACTTCGTAAACGGTACGCCCGTTGAAGATACGATCAACGCTTGCGACGACATATTCCAGTTTCAGATTATCGCTAAGGCAGGTCAGAAGTATCGCGAATCTTACCATATTGTAGATGGGGAAAAACACTCAGTACAAAAAGTGAATAGAGTGTATGCAACCAGTAATACGCGCTACGGGAAACTGTACAAGGTTAAGGCAGAGGATGATTCAGAAGCTAAAATCGATTCTCTCCCGGAGCACTGCATTATAGACAACGACAATGAGCTTTCCATTGATGATGTAGATCGTAGTTTCTACATCGCTATGGCGAAAAAGCGAATCAATGATTTCAAAGGCATTAAGCCAGAAAAAACTAAAAAGCCAAGGAGGACAAAAAGAATGGCAACAGCAACAAAGACACCACCTATGAACGTCTATCAGAAGCTCATCGAAGCGCGTAAGCGTTTTCTCGATGCGAGCGTCGAACAGGGCGGAAAGAACATGCAGCTTCAGTACAAGTACTTCGAGCTCAGTGATATCGTCCCTATTATTACTCGTATTTTCTCAGAACTCGGTCTTATCGCAATCGATAGATTCACTGATACGACAGCCAGTCTCACGATTGTCAACACCGATGACCCAGAACAGGGAGTAGAGTTCGTAGCACCGTTTAATCAGATTCAGCCAATTATCAGCAATGCAGGAAAGCAGGTTACGAACGACATGCAGGCGCTCGGTTCGTCCATCACATATATGAGACGTTATCTCTATCTCATTGCTATGGACATCTGTGTAGCCGATGATGTCGAACCTACCATCGATCATAATACAAACGCTTCGGCTTCTACTCCTGCTCCATCACACAATACGACTCCTGTTACTCCTCAGCAGAGGGAGGAAACGAAGGTGGCACTCGTATCGACCGATGGTCCTGCTTCGGAATTACAGATCAAAGGCCTTAAAAATGTACTGATTAAGCTCAAGGATGCCGACCCGAGTAAGGAGGAGTTTGTTGCAGATGTAGCTGTGAAGACAGATGCATTCACAAAGATTTCAAAGCTTCAGTGTGAGGAACTTATCAAGGAGGTTACAAAAATGCTTGAGGGGGGTCAGAAGTAATGCAGAATATCACATGGCTTGAGGGCAATCGCATTCAGATTGCCCCTCCTACAAAAACAAAGAAGGTAACGGGTACGCGCTTTGCTACCATCCTTGGTCTCAATCCATGGAGTACTCCATTTGAAATGTGGTGCGCCATCACGAAGACTTATGAAAAGCCGTTCGAAGACACCATTTACACCATCGCAGGTAAGACCATCGAACCGAAACAGGCTCGGTACATGGAGCAGTCCTACGGCATGGATATTATCAGACCATCTGACATCTGGGGAGAAGATTATTTCAACAAGACCTACGGAGATTTCTTCCATGAGAACAAGCTGTTCGGAGGAATGTGGGACTATCTGATGAAGGGCGAGGACGGCAAGGTCGAAGCAGTACTCGAAATGAAAACCACGAAGAGGGTTGAGGATTGGCGGAACGATGTTCCAGAGTATTACGCATTACAGGCAGCATTGTACGCACACTTGTACGGCGTAGATGATGTGATCATGGTTGCTTCATTCCTTGATGAAAAGGACTATGCTGACCCAGACAAATATGTTCCGAGTGCAGAAAACACAATCACCGTGGAATTCAAGGTTTCTGAGCGTTACCCAGATTTCGCAGGCAAAATCACGCAGATTTGCGAGTGGTGGCAGACATACGTAAATACAGGAATTTCACCAGTCTATGACGAAAAGAAGGACGCGGAAATTCTCAAGGCTCTCCGCACCCGCTCTCTTTCGCCAGATACGGATATCGAGTCTTTTGTAGCCGAAGCCGAGAGCCTTAAGAAGGAACTGGATGAGATTTCTGCTTCGACAGCGGACAAAGAAAAGCGTCTCAAGGAACTCACAGAACTTATCAAGCAGTACGCGCAGTCTCAGTTCCGTGACGGAGACAAGAAGGTTGAGGTGAAGGGACAGACCTTCACATGGACATTATCAAAGTCGTCTAGTGCGACAATCGACAAGGATGCATTAAAGGCCGACGGTCTTCTCGATAAGTATACAAAGAAGTCTGATACATATCGTATGACTGTCAAGTAATGGAGGTAAGCAAATGTATGTAAATCCGTTTTGGTGCGGCGTAGCTGTCACCATTGTAGTCGAAATGGCGTTACTGATGATTACCGCATTAATCAGCGGTACTAAAGATGAGGAGGATTAAATATTATGGCAAGAATTCCAATGACAAACGGTTTCATGATTGTTCCAGAGGGTGAATATGTATTCTGTGTATATGAAGTGAAGTACGATGAGGACTTCGGAAAGCTCGAAATCAAGCTCGTAAATGCGCAGGGCATGACGATGACTCAGCGCTACGGCATCAAGAACGCGAATGATGAGTACAACGAAGGCGCACTCAATGCATTCTCATTCTTCGCTAAGACAGCTATGAATGATTATTCACTGGAAGACATCGATCCTAACCAGTTAGTTGGGCACTACGTAACTGCTACTGTTATCCATAACGAAGTACCTAGCACGAAGGACCCTAGCAAGGTTATGACGTTTGCAAACTTACAGGACCTCGCGCCTGCGGATGGTTTTGATACAGATGTGTCAGAGCGTACTCGTAAGCTTTGTGGAACGGGCAATACGCCATCGAAGGGCCTCGATCTCGATGCACTGTTAAATGGTTGATGTCAACAGGGAGAGACGCTAGTCTTCTCTCCCTCATCATAGGAGAACTTAGAATGACAGACAATGTGAATCACCCGAAGCATTACGAGACAGGTCAATTCGAATGTATCGATGTAATGATCGAGACGCAGGGCATCGAAGTAGTAATGGATTTTTGCAAGTGTAATGCTTTCAAGTATCTCTATCGAGCCAGATTTAAGAACGGTCTCGAAGACATGAAGAAAGCAATCTGGTACATGAACAAGTACGTGGAATTAAACAGTAAGCAGGAGGCACAGAATTGACAAAGAGGGAGATTATCAAATGGCTTGAAGACAAGCAGAGTGATGCTGTATCCAAAGCATTATCCGAGTACGAAACAATAAAAACAAATTATATAGCGAAGCGAGACGCGGAGCTAGGAATCGATGAAATCGTTAGTAAGGTGTCTGATCTCATGTCGGAAGCTAGCCAGATTATCGATGCATGGAAAGTAAGTATCGAAAAAGTCAAAGACATTCGTTGCACAGACGGATACGCTTGGTCACTATCTAGTGATCTCATGGATTTTGCTGGCAAAGGCAATCTTTATGAAAAGCTCAAGCGTGATTTCATAGACGACAATGCATTTCTTCCTAAATTAAAAGATCAGCAGAGACACACCGTCAGAGAGATTAGAGCTAACTATTTGAATGTAATCGCAAATGTAAAAAATTTCAAAAAAGCATCAGACGGACTGGAATATCTCAAAGAACTCGGTTTCGATGTATCAGACTTGGTCGAAGCTGACCAGAATCCAATGTCTACTGATTTGACTGTACCAGTCGATACAAAATTTCTATTCATAGGAGATACGAAGAATGACAATTAATGAGTATCAGAAGAACGCACTTCGTACTGCAAACCACACTAGTGCCAGTGATGCATTAATTAATAGTGTGATGGGGCTTTGCGGTGAATCTGGTGAGTGCGTGGATATGGTTAAGAAGTACTACTTTCAAGGCCACGAGTTAGACACGACACATTTGGCAAAGGAATTAGGAGACGTGGCATGGTATCTTGCACTCGCCGCACACTCCATCGGGTACGACCTCGAAACGGTGTTGCAAATGAATGTAGACAAGCTCCGTAAGCGTTATCCAGACGGGTTTGATGCAGAGCGTAGTCTCCACAGGCAGGAAGAGGACGTTTGATGAAAGTTGTATTTCATTACGGTGCTTTGGCTGATTCGTTAGAAGAGCAAGCAAGATCATAAGGACTCACACTGGGCAACGATGGAGAGAGATTGCAGCAATTAAATGATGCAATGCTTATGTGTTGGATTTATGGCCTTTGTACAGATTCGCAGAAAGATTCAATGATGAAAAAGTTGCAGAAACAGATATTGAAGTCGCTTCGTAGGCAGGAAGGGGATATCTAATGATTGAATTTGAAAACACATCGGTCTGGGGATTCGAACATGCGGTTCGAGGAATGAGGAATTCTTATAATAGTTGGGATCGTTCGGACAGTCGCCATACCACTTGCGGTTATAGCATAGGTGACGCAGATTTGGCGCTCATGAGAAAGCTCATTAAGGCAGGTCCTTCTCATCGTAAATTCCTTCGGCAGATTTTTGTTTCTGTAGACATCACTGCTCCTCTTTACTGGTGGAAGGAATTCGATACATACAAAGTTGATACGACAGCCAATAGCTGTTCCACCATGCATACGATCACGGAGAGGCCGTTTAAAGTATCAGATTTCAGTATCGATTATTTATATTCTTTCAGCGGAACAGATAAAATTGTTCAGATTCTTAATGATTTGAATACGATCAGAGATGCGTACATCAATTACGAAAAACTTGCTTCGAAAAGCATCGCGATAGCTGCCGTTCCCAAAAAAGACATTTGGTATGCACTCATTCAGTATCTTCCATCTTCTTATAATCAGAAGCGTACAGTCACTATGACATATGAAAACCTTCTGAACATTCTGGACACTCGCAAAAATCATAAGCTCAACGAATGGCGTGATTTCTGTAAATGGATCGAGTATTTACCATATGCCGATCTCTTCAAAGAAGCGCTTCGAAAAACCAAGGAGGACTAAATGTACAAGTTAAAAAATGTCAACGGCAGGGTTAATTCCTTACTTCGTGCAGGAAAAGACTTCGTGAAAAACAGTCTCTCTATCTCTGCTGCGCAGCACATTATTGATGTAGGTGAGTTGACAGATTCAGACAAGCCAGATTATCCGATCTGCGTGGACGGAAAATGGTATTTCGAAGGTGAAGTGATCACGAAGAAGGTTCAGAAGAACTCTCTGTATGGAAAAACAAAGAAGGTGTCAAATGAATAAAACATTTTACTCAAGATATGTAGATCATTGTATCAGATTTCGTATTCGGCACCCTCATCCTTCTTCGTTCAACTCTGTTCAAAGCAAGGAGGATTGGCAGGCAGTAAACAACGCCTTGTGCGACATATCTGATGATGAACGATCCGTTCTATCCGCAATATACCGCTCTCGTGACGAAATCGAAGACGCTATTGCTTGCGCTTCTGCAACAGGGGGACTCCCAGAAGGAAAAATCTGCAAACTGATTTATGAATTTCGATCAAAGGTGGCAACATACCGTGGATTATCTACAGAACATACCAAATGAACTCAAGAAGCTTAACCAATGGGTGTGTGTAAAAGCAAACCACAAAATTCCGATGAAAGCATGGGAGTGCGAAGCAGCGTCTTCTACTGCTCCTCGCACGTGGTCTGATTTCGAGACAGCACTCACGTCCGTAGAACGTGGGTACTACGACAATCTGGGATTTGTCTTCAATGACAATGGATACGTAGGAATCGACATCGATTGCGGATATGACGAGGAGGGTTTTGTGAGTGTCATCGGAGCTGACATCATCAATAAATGTCATAGCTACACGGAGAAATCCAGAAGCGGTCGCGGATTTCATATTCTCCTGCGAGGTGATCTCCCATTTAAAGGAAAAAACAATCTTGCAGGAGTAGAGATTTACAAGGCAGCTCGATACTTCATCATGACCGGAAACACCCTTCTTTACCGAGAAATCATAGAGAATCAAGAAGCGATTGACTATGTGGTGGAGAAATACTTCCAAGAGACGCGAGAAGCTACAGAAACGCAGGCCATTGGTCGAGATCGAATATATGTACCCAAATGGGAAAACGTAGTCGAAAACGGTCGAGTAAAACTTCGACCGTCTTACCCGAGAATCACTTCTGGGAGTCGGAATATCAGTCTCACGTCATTAGCAGGACTGCTTCACAATCAAGGCTACACGAAATCTCAGATTTACGAGGAATTACAGTATGCGAACGATAAAGCCTGTGATCCTCCGCTCGACCGAAACGAACTACAGACAATTTGCAATAGTATCACGAGGTATAAGCGATGAAGATCAAATACTATAAAGAGGAACAGGGGTGTGCAAAAGGATTCTGTGCATGGTGGTCAGAGGGCAATCAGAAATGTGCAATCGCAGTCACAGGAGGTGATGAACATGAGTAAAGGAGCTGATATGAGTTGGGAAGACATTGAGTATAAGTTCGATATTATGAACAGAATGTCATGCCGTCCAGTTGAACTGCGGAAAGTTCCCAATGATTATATTTTCGACGAAGACCAATCTGTAAAATGGAACAGAGAGCAGGTCGAATTGAATAACAAAAAGTATCAAAGCGAAGTCGCTCGGCTCAACACCGAAAAGAACAAAGCTCGGGATTCCATCCGCGATCTGATTATTGAGAAGATTCAGCACGAGGTGGGTCACAGGCTCTCTCGTAAGAAAGCGGAAGCAATTTGGAATTGTGCCTACGAATATGGTCACTCTTTTGGATTCAATGAAATTCGTTGTCGCTTGTCGGACCTTATTGATTTGGCTATTACTCTGCTGAAAGGTGATAAGTAATGCAGGAATTTTTTGAGACACGTAATAAACGTGTCATTATGGACGAGGACTTATCCTCGAAAATGTATCTGATAAAACAGTATCGGCCTGAGAAAGCAGATGAGAAGAGTACAGGTTTCGAATGGTCTGAAATGGGTATGGCTACATTATTCGGTCTGCTCTACTCTCACGAAGCTCGGTATTGTCCCGAGCATAAGAGTTGGTACACCTATCACGAAGGGGCATGGCGCAAGGACGAAGGTTCTATCCTCGTATCGGAGAAAATCAAGGATTTCGTCCGGCTGATGATCCTCTACTGTGGGGAAATCGAGGACGATGATTTACGTAAAGCCTACACCAACTTCGTGAACAAGATGGGCGACAGGCGCATGAGAGACAGAATTCTCAAGGATGCCACGGGCGAGCTTCGTATATCTGCTACTCAGTTCGATGCTAACCCGTATCTCATTAACTGTCTCAATGGAACGTATGATCTCAGAGACTTCTCTTTCAGAGAGCATCGATGGGAAGATTTCCTCACAATGCAGACCGCATTCAATCATACGGTTTCGAAATCAGCAAGGTGCGAGCGATGGGAAAAGTTTATATCAGAGGTTACGGAAAACGACGCTGACAAAGCAGACTTCCTTCAGAGGGCGTTAGGATACTCAATGCTCGGAATGAGTAACGAGGAGTGCATGTTTATCCTCCACGGCAAGACCACTCGTAACGGCAAGTCCACTCTACTCAACACCATTGAGACCATGCTCGGTGACTATGCCAAGGTTGCCCCCGTCGGGATGATCTGTCGTGGAGACCGTCAGAAGGACGCAGAAGCTGCCAGTCCTACTCTTGCAGGACTGAAGGGTAAACGTTTTGTCACAATGGCTGAGTCTAATGAGTACGGCAAGCTTGATGAGGAGAAAATCAAACAGCTTACAGGTGGCGAAGAAATCTCAGCTCGCGCATTGTATCAATCGGCTATTACCTATAAGCCACAATTCACCTTGTGGCTCTCATGTAACGATCTTCCGATGGTTACTGATAAGTCCCTATTCGCTTCCGAACGTATCAAGGTCATCGAATTCAACAGGCATTTCTCGCCAGAGGAGCAGGACACACACTTGAAAGACGAGCTCTGTGAACAATCAAGTATGAGTGGCATTTTCATGTGGTTGGTGCGAGGGTATATTCATTATAAGGAACGTGGACTTACGATGAGCGAAGACATGCAGAAAGTTGTCAGTAAGTACGAAGCAGACAATGACTTGGTATTGCAGTTCCTAGAAAACAGATGCGATCGATTCCCGAGTAACGATGAGTACGGAACGAAGGACTCAAGAGTGTTAATCAAGGCGAAGGACTTGTATAACTCATTCAAAATATGGGCGAAAGCAGAAGGCGCTTATCTTCTCTCTGCTCGTAAGTTCAACTCAGAAATGGAGCGGCACCCGGAATGGTACGATCGAATTTCTTTGTCGAACGGAATGAAAGTTTACTGGGGACTAAAGCTGAAGGAGGTGATCTGGTGTTAAAAGTGAATGAACTTTTCGCAGGTATCGGAGCTTTCCGTAAAGCACTTGTTCGCCTTGGTATTCCGCATGAAATCGTAGGCATCAGTGAGATTGATAAATACGCCATCAAATCCTATTACGCCATTTATGGCGAAACTAGAAATTACGGCGATATCTCAAAAGTAGACAAATTGGATTGCGCCGACCTCTGGACCTATGGATTTCCATGCCAGGATATTTCGGTAGCAGGAAAACAAAAAGGAATCATCAATGGCGAAACCAGAAGCGGTCTGCTTTATGAAGTGCAGAGATTACTCACAAAGGCTCAATCAGAAAACGAACTTCCCAAATATCTCATCATGGAGAATGTCAAAAACCTTGTAGGTAAAAAATTTTGTACAGATTTTGACAGATGGTGTGACTGGCTCGAACAGCTTGGATATAACAATTATTGGCAAGTCATGAATGCTGCCGATTATGGCGTACCGCAGAAGAGAGAGAGAGTATTTTGTATCAGTATCAGAAAAGACATTGATGCAGGATTCAAATTCCCTTCTCCTGTTCGCCTTGAAAAACGATTGATCGATGTACTCGAACCACCAGAAGCAATAGATCAAAAGTATTATCTATCATCAAAGCTGATCCAGTATTTCGATAATCGTAACGAACACAACAAACAGTGTAACCTTGGATTTCGATTTGAACCCATTGAGAGAGAGAGAGCTGAATTAGCAAAAACCGTAACGACTAAAGCCGGATCACGTGATGTTGATAATTTCATCATAGAAGGGAATCGAATTGATGACGTGTAAGCAAATCGGAAAACTCCTCGATGTTTCATATGAGCAGAGTACGCGAGTGTATGACATCGAAGGCTTGTCTCCGACTGTAGTGACGAGCGCAGGGGGGGGACACGAAGTGAAAATCATGGACACTAGACAAACAGAGAAATCGCAGATACGGAGATTGACTCCAATGGAATGTTGGAGGCTCATGGGTTTCGATGACAACGATTTTGAAAAAGCACAAGCTGTGAATTCTGATACTCAGCTTTATAAACAAGCAGGTAACTCTATTGTAGTGAATGTTCTTGAAGCGATTCTTAGAAATCTATTAAGGAAAGAATGGCTCGATTCGCTACTTACAGAATAAGGAGGAATTCAATGACGGCGAAAAAATGTGACCGCTGCAACAAGTATTACGACTACTACGAAGGCACAAACGGAATGGCACTGATGCACTACGATGATGTCAATGATACAGATGAGATGACCGTAGGGTTAGACCTTTGCCCAGAGTGTCTCGGAAAATTGAAGAATTGGTTGGATGGAGGAGACGACATTGAAAAATAAACAGCACATTCGGCACTGCCCTTTCTGCGGAGGAAAAGCCGGACTTTACGAAGACCGTAACGGTTCGTGGATTGTACAGTGTAACACCTGCGGAGCTTCCACACTCCGCAGACGAAATTATAAGAGAGCGATTCTGGATTGGAATCAGAGGAGGTGAAATGAAAACCTTTTATACTATCAAACTCACAGAAGAACAGCTTTATTTGATACATCGAGCGGTCAACATCATGCTTCGTAGCGGTGTGGGACAGCCTAGGGATTTAGCAAAATGGCTTGCTTCTAAAGCGGATCGAGTAGAAATGTCTGCAAGGAGTACGTATGAAAGAACTTTGTTCGACGCATATCTTGTTAGATTAGACGTAATCAATTCTGTATTAGGCGGAGTAATGGAAGGATGCGGAGCTCTTTGCTTTCCAGATGACGCATCCGATACCATTCGCGAACTCGAAACACTTTACGAATCTATATCCGAGGCCCTTTGGCCTATGCAAAACCTAACTGTTACAAAGGGAGGTAAAGAACCAATCCCAGAGATTCATAAATTACAGGAGTGAACGATCATGTTAAAGGCAATTAAGGGTTATTTATCAGACATCTTTCAGTCAGAGCGAAACGCAGCACTGTTCAGCTTCAATCTCAATAAGGTCCGCGCCTACCTTATGCGTGTCCACGGGTGGAAGCTCGAAGACTTCCCGTCGGACTACGACCTTGAAATCGCCATGTACATGAGCGCTGCTGAGACTCCGACTTTCAAATACAGAGATCGTCAGCAGGAAGCCAGAACATGGCTAATTCAGCACACAGGCTGTGATTATGATTGGTTAAGAGGTCTCAGCAAGGACACATTGATTGACCTGCTTCTGGACAGTCCGTGTGAAGAATAAAAATTATTTTCAAAAAGCTATAACTAATGGTTATAAAAGGAGAATTTTGACTATGAAATCAAACAAAGAAACCTATTCTGAAATGATCAATGAGGAGTATCGTAAGCGCAAGCCAAGCTTTTTACGACTTATGATTTCGGATATCATCTGTGACATCACAGAAGCCTTAATTAGGCTTAATTGTAAGGTACTCGGCACATCCTACGATAAGATCAATAAAGCGTCTAAAAACGCAAAATACGACGTCACAGGGGGTGCTGAATATGACGCTTGATGATGTAATCAGACTGGAGCCGTCTGTGAGGGTGTGTGACATTCTCCGGCTCTTCTTGTTTGGAGAGGATGAGTCGTTCCGATGTATGCTCATTGGACGTAGGAAGCATTACTTTGACATATTTGAGATTCTGGATAAAGAGAAAATCAACTCTCCTGCGTGGCAATCGTATTACGAGTGTGTTGTCGAAGACATGTACATGATGGACGAAGGCGACGGGTGGTATCTGACTCTTGTGATAAGGATGGGTGAAAATGACAATCGATGAAAAGCAGGAGCTTGTAAAACTCCTCGCACTGTATCAGCATGACTTGATGAAATTGGACAAGGAGAACAGAGCTTATAAAGAGCGCCATCCAGACGATTGGCTTTTACCAAATCAAGGCGTGAAAG
>ERZ808258.101-NODE-101-length-44375-cov-13.596638_pt1 | contig 44375 bp, 68 predicted proteins | sample MGYA00521280_ERZ808258 | MGnify/ENA primary metagenome ERZ808258 (study PRJEB31516, sample SAMN03275585) | gut metagenome | biome: mammalia-associated habitat; material: feces | host: Papio cynocephalus | place: Kenya | collected 2012-07-19 ...
AGCCATAGACATGAGTGGATGGGACACGACCAATTGGGCAGTCACCAGTCTGCAATACATGTTCTACAACTGCTCCAGTCTCCAAGCCATAGACATGAGTGGATGGGACACGACCAATTGGGCAGTCACCAGTCTGCAAAACATGTTCTACAACTGCTCCAGTCTCCAATCCATCGACATGAGTGGATGGGACACGACCAATTGGGCAGTCACCAGTCTGCAAAACATGTTCTACAACTGCTCCAGTCTCCAAGCCCTAAAATTCGGGGTCAATACGATTTGGCCCGCGCTTGCGACGCAAATAAACGATGCATCCAAGTTGCGGCACAATTCGATCGTTGCGTTTTTGGGAGTTCTTCCGACGGTGGCAACAACAGTGACGTTAACTCTCGGCAACGCAAATTTGGCGCGAATTTCCGATGCGGAAAAATCTGTTGCTACAAATAAGGGGTGGACATTGGCATGACGACGGAATCGGCGAATGGTATGACCGTGCTGATCGCGGATGAGGGCAAAATTTTGACAGCGAACGGCGTATATAGTGAGCGGGTTTACCTCGGGATCTATGACAGGCCGGAAAATTGGTCGGAAGTGGACGCTGACGCAGAGCGGGATACTCCGCCGGACGAAGAGCTTTCCGCGGAAGACGCGCTCAGTATCATCGTGGGAGGTGTGACATGACAACCCGACAAGCGAACAAATACCGCGCGATCATCGAGCAAGGCGCGCAGCTTTTGAGCGATTCAGATGCCTTGTCCGTCAAGACATTATATCCCGCATGGGAGCCGGGCAAAGACTACCCCGTGGGCTACAAGGTGACGTATCAGGGCGACCTGTACAAGGTCATCCAAGCCCATACCTCGCAAAAGACATGGGCACCGGGTACAGCCACAGCGGCCCTCTATGCCCGCATCGATGAGACACACGACGGGAGCAAATACGACCCCATCCCCTACAACGGCAACATGGCCCTCACGGCGGGCCTGTACTACACGCAGGGCGGCGTGACGTACCTCTGCAACAGAGATACCGGCGATCCTGTGTACAACGCCTTGAGTGAGCTGGTGGGGCTGTACGTGACCGTCGTAGAGACCACTTGATAGGAGGTGAGACCATATGAGCGAGAAGTGGAAGACCTGGTGGAAGGCGGCTGGCGTCCGCGCCATCAAGACCGTAGCGCAGTCCGCCATCGCGGCGATCGGCGCGTCGGCGATCTTGAGTGAGGTCAATTGGCCCGTCGTCGTTTCGGCGGCGGTGCTGGCCGGTGTGCTGTCCCTGCTGACCAGCGTGGCAGGGCTGCCGGAAGTCAAGGAGTAAGGAGGTTTGGACGATGGACAAGCGTCCCGTATCGTACCTACAGACGGACCCACGTTGGTCCGATAAAGACTACTCCGCCAAAGGTGAGACCACGACCATTGGACGGTCCGGGTGCGGGCCTACCGCTATGGCTATGGTCCTCGCGACCTGGGCGGACCCCAACGTCACGCCGGAGACCGAGTGCGCCTGGGCGCTGGCCCACGGCTGGAAAGCCCCGCATCAGGGGACCTATTACGGGTATTTCCCCCGCGCGGCGGAGCGGTACGGTCTTGTGTGCCGCCGTCTGAACGCCGCCAATATCTACGGCATGGCCGACGCGCCCTATCACGCTCAGGCCGCTCAGGCCCTCGACAGGGGCTGTCTGGTGATCGCCTGCATGGGCAAGGGGACCTGGACCCGTTCCGGTCACTATGTCCTGTGTTACCGGCTCAAGGGCGACACCATCTACATCAACGACCCGGCCAGCACCAAAGACGCACGGACGCGCGGCGACTATGCGACATTTAGGCGGCAGGTCAAGTATTACTGGGTCATCGACCCGCCCAAGAAGGAGGAAGAGGATATGGACATCGGCAAGATGCTCGCAGAGATGACGGACGAACAGGCGTACCAGCTCGTCGAGAAGGCGATGCGCCACTATGACGCGGTCACGGAACCCGGTTGGAGCCGCGACGAAGGTTGGTTTGCCAAAGCCCACGCGATCGGCATCATCAACGGTGAGGCCCCTGAGCGTCCCGTGCGGCGCGATGAGCTGGCCGCGATCCTTGGCCGCAAGGGCCTGATCTGAGGGGAGGGAGGGTAATGCCGCGATACCGCTACACGCAAAAGCAGCTTGAGCAAATGGCCTCTAATCCGTGGTTGACCGACCGGGAGCGGGCGGCGTTCGAGCTGTACCACCGGCGCGGCTGGCACATCGAGGATGTGGCGGCGGAGTTGGATGTGAGTAGGGGGACGATCAACAACACCCTCGCAAGCATCCGGCGGAAATCTCTGTAAAACAGGGTCAAAAAAACACCATCCGGCGCAACATATCGCGCTGGATGGTGTTTTTCAGCTCTTTTTTTGCCGCTCAGGGATACCCGGCGACCGTTGACAGCCCGGACACGACCGCGCTGCCGTGGTCGTACAAGATACTCTCCCACGTCTCGACCGATATGTCGTGCGGATCGATATCTCCCGGCAAGCCGTACTCCGCGAGATAGTCCTCCCGGAGCTTTGACAGGTCCGCGTCAAAGGACAGCACGGCGACGGAGTGTGTTTTGCGTTTTGGGGCGGGGAGGCGGAACCAAACGGAGGCGGCGATCCGTTCCGCTTCCGGGAGCGCAGTAAAGAGGGCGGTGTCTTTTTCGCCGTCGCCTACATGGGAGAGTTGATAGAGTTTCAACCCGGTACACCGTCCTCTCTTTTCCCAAAATCCTCCCTTACCATTCGGACCAACGCGAGACGGATATAGATGGGCATCTGCGTCCGGCCATACTCCCAGTTTTCAATCGTGCGCGGCGGGATCTGGTACACCGCTCCAAAAGCGGCGCGAGAAAGTCCGGTCATCTCCCGGATCTCGCGTGGGCTTTTGTGGGCATCCTCCCAGAGGCCGGTGAGGTAGTCGATGCGGGAAAATGGGATATAGAGCTCTTCCGGGTCATCGTCCCAAATCGAGGACATCGACCAATCGGAGACAAATGCGTCCATATCTTCTTCTGCTGCCGCCTCGACCAATAGCCGTTGTGTGATATTAACCATCTTGTTTCCCCTCTTTCGTCGTGTTTTTGTCTAACAGGACCCTGTATAATTCATTCGGGTCCAAGCCCAAGGCCACGCACACGGCGAAAAAATTCTTCGCCGGCGCGTTAAGCAACAAACGCGGATCAACCTCATAACGCTCTATCGACGCTTTGCTTATACCTGTCATCGCCGCGATGTCCGTTTTTTGTAGCCCCTTCGCGAATCGCGCGTCACAAAAAACAGACCCTATCGCTTTCGACCTTGACAGCACGCGCCCCCTCCGCGTGTCATCATCCAACGCCTGTCTTTTCCTGCCGGGTAAATCGTAGGTATCCGGTATCTTTTCCACGGCCCAACCTCTACAGCGATATCCCCTATAGCTTGCGTCTGACATTTGACGGCTGACCTTATTTATCTCGTTTTCGTCGGCGGTCTCATCCAAGTCAAAGAGTGACTTGTTTTCGCGCACAAAATTGGTCAGATTGCGGATGTCGTGCACTTCGCCGTCTCTTTCGAGCCGGAAACATTTCGCGTGTTTGTTCAGCTCATGCTTCGACGTCAACGGGGACCCCTTTTGTGCTGCCATTCTGGCCGTTGCGTCTTTCTGCGCTGTGGTCTTAGAGCATCCACAAGATTTTGTATGGCCGGATGTTAGATTAGACGTGTTTACAAGCGTCGTGTTGCCACAGTCACACAGACAGACCCAATAGTTTCCGGGCATCCCGTCTGCCTTGCCTTTTCGCTCGATCGCCACGAGCTTGCCAAAACGCTGGCCGGTCAAGTCGTATGCTCTCATTTGATGATACTAAGCACGACGGGATCGGAAATGACCAGTTCGCCCGCGTCCTCACCATACACATAATCGTTGCCGCCGATGACTGCGATGTGGTCGAACCACTCATAACCCTTAGTGCTGGCGTACTTAAGAGCTGCCACGTCAAACACGCTGATACCGTCCATCTCTTCCCCGGTGTCTTCGCCGTCGATCCAAACGTTACTCACATGATCGATAGGGCCAAGCTCAAAGCCTTCGTCCTGGAAGCGGATGCCGATCTTTTCGTAATCCATGTTGTACTCTTCTGCAATCTTTTTGATCTCGTTGATGATGGTCTCTTTCATTTTTCTTGCCCTCCTGTATTTGTTCCGTTCCCCTTACCTTGATTATAGTGTACCACCAATCAGCGTATTTGTCAATAACTTTTTACGCTATTTGGTGATTAAATCATCGCGAACGCCACGGCGGCGGCCTTGTCCTGGGTGTACCAATTGCGGGCCTCACAGTCAAAGCGGAACCCCATGGCCTTGATCTCTTTGCGGGCGGCGTAGGTCTTGCCGGAGAGGACCCAACCCATACGGCCAGCCTCGGCGATAACGGCGGGCTTCATAAAGACGGCACCGGCGTCGGACATCCGCTTACCGACTTCGTAGCGGATCGCCTTCTCGGCTTCGACTTCCCGAGCGGCCTTAGCGATGGCTTTCTTCTCAGCGGCCCACGCGCGGGAGAGACAGACGCTGAAGCTCAGGGGGTTGACGAACTTCTGGAAGTGCTTGTAGGTGGCCCAGGCGTTCTTCATGATCTTGCTCTTATCGTACTTCATTTTTGTTTCCTCCGTCTCTCTTACTGTATCTAAAGTATACCACCAATTAGCGTAGTTGTCAAGCACTTTTTACGCTAAATGGTGTTTTTTTATCCTGAATTTGGATTTTGATTGGTCAAGAGTTGGACATCCTGCCGCCGAAAATCTGATAAACTGAGGCAGAAATGGAGGTGTGGACATGTATCCAATGATGGGACAAGGCGTATACGGTCAGCCGACACCGCCGATGAGCTACGCACAGCCAATGCAGGCCCAGCAAGCCCAACAGTTGGCCCAGCCACAGCGGATGCCGTCTTATGTCTGCAAGCCGGTCACGGGGCGGGAGGAAGCCCTTGCCATGCAAGTGGACTTTTTCGGGCCGGGGACCGTCATGCCGGACATCGCACACGACACGATTTATCTCAAACGTTTTGACACCAATACAGGCGCGTCCATCTTTTGTGAGTATCGGCGGGTACAGCCCGCGCCGGAGCCTTCGCCCGTGCGATTCGTGCCGGTCGAGGTGTTCGACGCACTCGCGGCCCGCGTCCAAAAATTAGAGGGAGAGGCGAAAAATGATCCCAATGAATGACCCCATGACGATGATGATGCAGATGCTCAGGGGCGGCAGCTCTCCGGCGGTCATCATGCAGCAGCTTACAAGGGCCAATCCTCAAGTGGCGCAAGCTATGCGGATGATACAGGGGCGCAACCCTCAGCAGCTCCGGCAAATGGCCGAAAACATGGCCAAAGAGCGCGGCGTTAGTCTTAACGACATCGCCCGAAATCTTGGGTTGACGATCCCAAGCGAAAAATAAGCTAAATTTTTGATTTAAAACCAAAGGTTTAGCCAAACGATTTAAAAATCGTTATGTTTTTTGGATCGTTAAACTAAATACTCCCTCAGTTTTGCGGGTCTTGACCTAAAACCGCTCCCAAACGACACCAACGGGAGCGCGCGGCCCGTTCGTGATTTTTCTGAGAGGAGATCTTACAATGGCAGACAACGATTTTAGCATGGGTTACGCGATGGGGCGTGATTCCGACGGCGGCGGCAATGGCGGCGGCATGTGGGGCGGCGATGGTTCCTGGATCTTTGCGTTCCTGATCATCGCCCTGATCTTCGGTGGTAACGGTTGGGGCGGCTTTGGCGGCAACGGCGCGAACGGCTCCGGCCTCCAGGGTGCTATCACCCGTGCCGACCTCTGCGAGAGCTTCAATTTCAACGGGTTGGACAACGCCGTCAGGGGCGTCCAAAACGGCCTGTGCGACGGTTTCTATGCGATGAACACCGGTATGCTCAACGGCTTTAACAACCTCGGCACGCAGCTCTCTACCAGCTTCCACGGCGTCGATAATGCGATCTGCACCCTTGGCTATCAGAATGCCCAACTCATCAACGGCGTCAACATGGCGACCATGCAGGGCTTTAACGGCGTGACCGCTGGCCTTAACTCCTTGGGCAATCAGATGGCGTCCTGCTGCTGCGACACCCAGCGTCAGATCGAGCGCGGTTTTTGCGACGTCGGCTATGCCGCCGCAAGCAACACCCGCGACGTCATCCAGTCCACCCACAACGATACCGACCGCATCATCGCGCGGTTGGATCAGATGGAGACCACCAGACAGGCGGAGCGCATTGCGGAGCTTCAGGCCGAAAATCAGTCCCTCAAGTTCCAGGCGTCGCAGGAGGCGCAGAACAACTATCTCATCGCACGTCTGGCCGACAAAGCCCCGGTCCCTGCTTACCAGGTCCCGGCTCCCTATCCCTATTGCATGTCCGGTAACGGCTGTGGCAACTGCTGCGGCTGATAGGACCGGCTACACCACTCCGGCAATGCCGTGACGATTTCGGGGCGGCAGGATGATACCTGTCGCCCCTCGACTTTGGAGGTATCATAATGTCCTGTAAAACCACCTGCAAGCTCTGCAACCGTCTCATCATCTCGCAGAGCGTGACCTTTACCGCCGGGACCGGGCTGATCGTCAACATCCCGGCGGACAGCTACTCGGATAGCTGTAAGTATTGCATCGTCGTCGCGCAGAGCATCCCCGCCGCGACTACGATCACGGCCCCTGTGTATATCACCATAGGGACCGGAACCCAGCTCTATCCGCTGGACGGCCCTGATTGCGCCCAGATAACCGCCGCCGGTCTGAGGACCCGCACCCGGTACTCTACGCGCGTCTCCACCACGCCCACGGGCGGCACGTTTAGGATGTTGGGCCGCTGCTGCTGCACGCCCAACAATGACCTTACCAGCATCGACGGCACGGCCCCCACCACCACGACGGGAGGTGAGGGCGCGTGAACAAGCTCGGACGCATGATGATGCTTAACAACGGCGGGCGCAAGATGTCCATCGAGTATGAGGACGACGGGCGCAGGGACCGCCGCCACGACGTAGAGGATCGATATCGTGACAGCCGTGGCAGGGAGCACTACGACAACGGGCGATATGCTCCGATGGACGATATGCGCCGCACTCCGATGGGCTACGCGGGCGATGTCTGGACGCCGCCCTACTACGATGACGATAAGGTCATCGGGTTCGACCGCTCCAACGCCGCACGCTCCACCGACAAGCACACTACCCAGGCCGCGACGATGACCAGAGCTGTCACGACCGGCAGCGATGGCATGACCGCGCAGATCGCGGAGGAATGGGCCAGCAAGATGCAAAATGAGGACGGCACGACCGGCCCGCATTGGAGCATGGATCAGGTCAAGACCGTCATGCAGCAGCGCGGGATCGATTGCGATCTTCCGGAATTTTATGCAGCGCTCAATATGATCTACTCGGATTACGTCAACGTCGCAAAAAAGCTCGGGATCAGCAATATAGATTTTTACGTCGGCATGGCCCAGGCTTTTCTCGATGATAAGGACGCCGGGAAGGACAAGCTGCTGAGATACTATCGCAATGTGGTCAAGTGAGGGCGTAGACGGCAGATTTTACTACACCATTTTTACACCCTTTTACACCCGTTTCAACCGGTTTCGACCGGTCTAGACCCGTAAGCAAAAGTAGCAAAAAACCCTTGATTCCCAAGGTTTTTCTTGAGAATCAAGGGTTTCTGTTTTGGCGGAGAAGGAGGGATTCGAACGCTCGAAAAACACTTTATTTTCAATGCTTCGCCAATCTTTTACACCCTATCTACACACTTTTCTTTTTCGGGTCTTCGTAGTCGATCGAGCGGATTTGTTCCCTGATTTTCTTCGCCCGGCTCTCTCGGATGTGTGTGTAGATGTCTCGCGTGGTCGATTCTTGCGCGTGGCCCAAAAGAGCCTGCGCGTCTTTTGCGTCGATCCCTGCGTCAAAAAGCATCGTCGCGAATGCATGACGCATTTGGTGCGGGGTGGATTTTATCCCACTCTCGCGCGCATACAGTTTCAACCGCCATTCTATTTGACCGCTCCACAGCGGTCCGCCGTCCGGGGCCGGGAAGACCCATCCCCTCTTCTTCCGTTCGTCGATTGTAGCATACAGCGCATCTAATATAGGTACGGTCCGGATACCGGCTGCTGTCTTTGGCTCTTTGATGTGTGGCGCTCCGTGGTCGTCGTGGTAGATGCTCCGGCGGACTGATATCGTCCGTTCCTTCAGGTCGATGTCCTCCCATTTCAGGCCCATCAGTTCCCCACGGCGCAGCCCCGTGTAAATGGTCCAAAAAGCAAAATCCCCGAAAGTGCAGTCGCGTGATTTCTTGACGATCGCGATATCCTCATCGCTGGCAATCTTGCGCGGCTCTTTTTTTAGGCCCTTTGGGATGGACACGTCGCGGCATGGGTTCGCGTCGATAAAGCCGTTTTCCACGGCATACTTGCACGCGAGGTTTACCACGGTCAACTGCGTTTTCGCCGTCTTCTGCGCCGCCGACGTTTCCTTGACAAATTTTTCGATAAATTTTTTGATATCGACCGGACGTAGCTCTTTTATCCTCATCGCACCCAGCTCTTCTATCGCTCTTTTCACCGCTGGCCGATACGGCTTTGCCGTGTTGTGGGCGATCTCTTTTTCGTGCTTCTCCCACCACTCATCGGCTACTTCCTCAAACGTCGGCCCAGCTTCCGCCTTTTCCTTGTAGTTCCGGATCTTGTCTAGCACTTCTCGCTTTGTGCGGCCATAAAAATATTTTTGCTTCTTTCGCCCGCGCTCTTCGACCGTTATCCTCTGCTGCCACAATCCATCTTCTCTTTTTGTCATTGCGTTTCGCCCCCATGTGTGTTACAATAGGGCCAGCGGCTCAGCCCTCCTAAGTTTAGCCGCCCCCTAAGCAGGTGCCCCGTCTGTTCTCTCCAACAGGCGGGGCACTTCGTGTTTTCAAGCCAAATTTGCCGGGTCAAATTCCGCCGTCGCCATTTCGTCGGAGAAGGAGAACGTCTCCGAAAGCTCAAATTCGACAGGAGACGTCTCGCTGGACAGCACGAAAGCATACTGACCATCGACCGTGGTACCGGGCCGGATGTCTTTCCAATTCAAATTACTATCATAAACGGAGTTGTCACCGACGATGGCACTCTCCAAAGACACGCCGTCCTGGAACGCTTGGCCGCTCAGTGCGACAAGCGCGCTTTGCGTGTCTTCGGAGTTGTTCGTCCAAGTAAAATCGACCACGATGACGGGATTTCCTTCGTAGTCTTTCGTCAGCTTCGCCCCGCCGATCTCTACGTGATAATCACCGAGATCCGCTTTCGTGTTGTCCACGGTCTCAGTGTCCTGCCCATCTGTGTTCTCACCGTCAGACGTGCCGCCACAGGCGCACAGGGCCACGGCGAACAGGGCCGCGAGAAGCAGAGCCAATATCCTTCTTTTCATCTCAAAACCTCCATCTTTACTCAAGCGTCAGAAGATTGCTGTCGCGGAAAGAACCAGTGAGGATGGAAATGAGGTCAACGATCGTACCGATGCCGCATAACCCAGCGGTCAAGAGCCAAAGGACGCCGGTCCCGATCTTGCCCGTATAAAAGCGATGGATCCCAGCGACAAGGACGAATCCAAGACAACACAGGATCGCCGCCGTGACCTTGCTCTTTCTCGGAAAGGGTCCTTCCCCGACAGGGTTATACGCGCCGTTGTTCTGCGTGACGGCCTGAGTTTGCACGACTTCGTTGCCGCACTTGGGGCACTTCCCATCGATCATTTCCGCTCCACATTTCTGACAAAACATATTGATATTTCCCTCCATAGATGCAAAACGCCGCCCCTTCCGGGTGGCTAACTCAATGTCGGAACCAACCGACATCCCCGCACAGGACGTCAAACATCGTCACGGCCAAAAACACACAGATGACGGCCAGCATGACGATGTAATACGTCCGCTTTTGCTTGCGCTCATAGTCAAGCGTCGTCTGGATGTCCCGGATCCTCTCCAAGTACATCTTCTCGACCCTTTCGAGCGCGTGTTCAGCGTCCCCACTTTCGGCGCGGTCTGGTGGATCATCCACGACCCTAGCAGCCCTCAAGGTCTGGATCATCCTGTCTGCTGTTTCCTTCGGCGGCACGATCTGGCCGTTTAGGTATCGGCTCGTCGTGCTTTCCGAGATAAAGCAGGCTTCGGCCAGTTGTCGCACCGTGATGCTCGACTGAGATTTCAATCGGCGCGCGGTGACGCTGAACGATTCGGCGTCTGCCATCGCGTCGCCCCCTTTCTACATGCCCTGGTGAGACAATCGTTGCACGTGGTGCAACAAAGTTGTATTGGTTTGCAAGGTTTTTCGACAAGATGCTCTTTTTCTTGCGCACGTTCCATGCTACGATTGTACCAAACCAAAGGAGATATTTTCGGCGCTTTTTTGCGCGGAAAAACTTTACTGTCGTACAGATGTACGATAAACTTAGAAGGAGGTAAAACCAATGGACAGGTTTCAACTCCTGGGGCAAGCCCGCGCCCTCTTGGAAAGCCTGGATGACCGACGTCTTAGAATCGCCTATCAATGGCTTTCACGCCTTGCTGATGGGTCACGTAGAGGAGGACACTGGACATGATGAAATGCAACAATAAAAGTAACATCGAAAAGTTGACCGATATCGTAAATGAATGTGAAGACCCACACCGCATCCTTTCGGCCCTTGCGTTAGTGCTCAAACCAAGCTCTAAGCAGTTGAACGATGCCAGCGAGGAAAGAAAGATCAGCGTCCGTGAGATCCTGACCCTCTTGGATAATGCCAAGATTTGAAAGCAACAACTGCATATCTTCCACGCTTACAAGGCCCTTCTGATTTTTCTCGGAAGGGTCTTCTTTTTTTGGTGTTTCGGGGTCGTCAGTTTGCCCGAGGACGTAAGCAGCAGACACGTCGCACGCATCAAGGAACGCTACAAAAGTATCATAAGGTGGTCTGTACTTCCCGAGCTCATAACCACTATAAGTTGTCAGCGGCACGCCCAACTTCTCAGCTATTTCTTTCTGGGTGAAGCCTGCGCGGAGTCTTGCTTCTTTTAATTTAAGCCACACTTCAACGCCCCCCTCTGCTCTGCACCTATAATATACCACGATTGACTTTCAAAAGCAAGAAGAATTTTACGGGTTTCTCGTAATTATTTTCGATTTTCCTATTGACAATTACGGAAATCCAGTATATACTAAAACCAGATTACGAAATACAGTAATCCGAGAGGAGGTGATGGCTATGATGTTCAATAACGTCGAAGCGGAAAGAGCGCGAATCGGTCTTACTCAAACCAAACTTTCAGAAATGCTTGGAATTTCGATCGCCACTTATAACTCTTATCGGACCGGCAAGACTTCCCCTGATGTTTCCATAATTTTAGATTTGTGCAACATCTTCGGGTGTAGTGCTGATTACCTCATCGGCAGAACGAATGTTCGCGAAGTGAGCTAAATAATTCGCTCCCTTCGTAATTAAGAGAACGCGGCAGGCATGGTGGGGCCAGGCTTGGCAAGGCTCGTTGTGGCTTGGCGGGGCTGGGCCTGGTTCGGCTCGGTATGGCGTGGCATGGCAGGCGTGGCTCGGCAAGGTGGGGCTGGGCAAGGCGTGGCAAGGTATGGTATGGCAGGCATGGCAGGCAGGGCAAGGTCGGGCGGGGCTTGGCCCGGCGCGGCACGGTATGGCAGGCTAGGTATGGCGTGGTGGGGCCGGTCGAGGCACGGTCCGGCAAGGCCACAAGCGACGGAAAAGCTGTCCCACGGAAAGCAAGGCGACGGCGTAGCAACGTCTCGCTTTGTATGGCGATGGCTTAGATAAGGTCCGCCTAGAAGAGCAACGGCATAGTATAGCGGCGACAAGCTAAGGCAAGCCGGGGCGAAACAAGGCCGTGCGACGGCGCGGCTGCGCTCAGGACTGCGCCGCGAAGGCAAAGCGGATCCGGGCATAGCCCAGCGACGGCATGGATAGGCGCGGCAAGGTAACGCGATGGCAAGGCACCTCACGGCCTGGGGAAGCGATGGATTTGCATGGCAGAGCTAAGGCGTTGTGACGAAAAGGTTAGCGACGGAAGAGTATAGCAGAGCACCGGCATGGAGCACAACGGCAAAGGAACGCGAAGCGATGCCTGGACAATTGGATCAAGTTGTTTTGAGATTGGTTTAAGGTGCCAGGTAAGCTAAGGCGATGCCTAGTGTGGCGGCTCATCGAGATGCAACGGCACAGTAGGGCGGAGCAGGGTCAAGCTATGGCTTGGATGTGCCCGGTGACGCTAAGGATCTGATTGGCACAGAGATGCGACGGATTGGCAAGGCAAGGCCGCGATGTGAGGCGAGCGGCATCGCACAGCAAGGAGAAAAGCAAAGGAACAGTTTTGCGAAGGAAAGCACAGGAGGAAGAAATGAAAGCGTACAATGGTTTTGACAAAGACCTCACATGTGACGGACGGCAGTACGAGATCGGTAAGACGTATGAGTGCGAGGACGCGGTTGGGTATGAACACGGGTTTTACGCCTGCCTCCGCCCGGTGGACGTGTTTGCGTACTACCCGCCAGCGCTGTCCCGCTACTGCGAGGTGGATGTCGATGAGGACGGTTTGAGCCGGAGCGATGATGACAGCAAGGTCGCTGCGCGGCGTATCACCATCGTCCGGGAGATCAGCTTGCAAGAGCTGCACGAGGCGCAACTCGAGTACGCGAGGGACCACACGGAAGAGAGCAAAACAGGCGACAATGGATCCACCGTTGTCAAAGGCAAACTGTCCTCCGCTTCCGGCGGCGACAGATCCGCCGTGGATGTGGGCGATATGTCCTCCGCGTCTGTGGGAGATTGGTCCACCGCCAAGGGAGGCAAGCGGGCCTCTGTGTCCGGGGGTCTCAAGTCCGCTGTGGCCGGAGCCGATCGGGCCTCAGTAGCTGGTGGCGATCGGTCCGCTATTGCTGGCGGAGACAAGTCCGCTGTAGCTGGCGGCAAGCTGTCCTCTGTGGTTGCTGGCATCCTGTCCGCTGCGGCTGGCGGCGATGGGTCCAACGTGACCGGCGGATATCTATCCTCTTTGGCTGGTAGAGATTGGTCTACCGTGATTGGCGGTGAGCGGTCCGCCGTAGCCGGTGGCAAGCATTCCTCCGTGACGGGCGGAGAGCGGTCCTCTGTGGTCGGCTCCGATGAGGCGGACGTGGTGGGCGGAGACAAGTCCGCTGCCGTGTCCCGTGGGAGCGTTACCGTTGGGGACAACGGCGCGGCCCTTTGTCGTGGCAGAGGATGCAGGATCCGCGGCGGCATCGGCGCAGTGCTGGTGATCGCGACGGAGGACAAAAAAACGCACGACATCGTCGCCTGGAAGGCCGCCGTCGTCGATGGCGTGAAAATCAGGGCTAACACCTGGTATAAGTTGGTCAACGGCAAATTTGTCGCGGACGAATAAAGCAAAAAATTAGGAGGGAACAAAAAATGGCAACGAAGAAAACGACAGAAGAGGTCATCGAGATCCGGCCCATCCGAATGGAGCGCGTCAAGCTGCGTATCGTCGGAGACACCCCACTCATCGTCCACAAGTGGTCTGAAAAGGCCAAGCGCGAGATGCTGGAAGCACAGAGCGGCAAGAAGACGGCCAAGAAAAAGGAAGCTAAGGACCCGGTCGCCGATTTTATCAGCAGTCTCTACTGGCTCACCCCGGAACCCAAGGACAAGACCGAAAAGGGCTTCGCCAAGGCTGTGAGAGAGGGCGCACGGTTCGGTTTCCCGGTCACGGCGATCAAAAAGGCTGGGCTTTCCGCCGCCTATCGTAAGGGCTGGATCAAAAACCGTCTCGTCATGGCGGGTGACTTCTTCATCCAGTCGGACGACGACGGCCTGATCGAGATCCATTCGTCCGAGCCGCCTGAGATCCGCGAGGACATGGTCAAGGTCGGCATGGGCACGGCAGACATCCGCTATCGTGCGATGTTCCGCGACTGGTGGGCGGACCTCGATATCACCTACGACGCAGACGGCGCTTTTGGGCTGGATTCGATCGTCAACACGCTTTCGGCGGGGGGCACAATTTGTGGAATCGGCGAATGGCGCGTTGAAAAAAGTGGCCAAAATGGCATGTTCCACATCGAATCGATGGAATCCTAATGCGAGGCAGGCGCGGCATGGTCGGGCCGGGCTCGGCGGGGACTGGCGCGGCGAGGCGCGGCAAGGCGTGTTTGGTCGAGGACCGGCAAGGCTCGGCATGGTAAGGCGTGGCAGACAGGGCAAGGTCGGGCGGGGCTGGGCGCGGCGGGGCCGGGCTTGTTAAGGCATGGCGTGGAAATCAAAAAAGGAGGGAAAAATGGTCTACGAATGGAGGACGGACATCCCGCGTCAGATCCGGGCATCGGCCCAAAAGGCCGGTGAGATCTGCGAAGAACTGGAACGGTCCGGCGGTCTCACGCCGGAGAGGCTGGTAGACGTGAGCCGGGCGGAGGACGCTCCCCTGCACGGAGAGTTTGAGTGGGACGACAGCGCAGCGGCGGAAAAGTACCGCGTGGAACAGGCCCGGGGCCTGATCCGCTGCCTCATCGTCCGACAGGACCCGCCGGAAGCGGAGCGGCGCACGGTCACGGTCAAGCCCCCGGCGCGGGCGTTCTTCAACCTGACACGCGGCCAGGGTTATGAGAGCGTGGCGCGGATCGTCCAGAGCGAGGACAAAATGGCGCGGCTGCTTGGCAATGCGTACCGTGACTTGCGGTCGTTCCGGCAGAAGTACGACGCGCTCCAAGAGCTGGATCAGGTCATGGGCGCGATCGACAACACACTGGATAGGAGGGCGCGAGATGGTAGACAAGATCACGTACAAGACCAACCTCGACCGTCTGCGTGAGACGTTCCCGGGCAAAGAGGCGATCACGGTAGCAGCGGCGGCGGCTTATTTCGGCTGCGATGAGTGCACGCTTCGCGAGGACCCGGATTTTCCGCTCCGCTACTATGGCCCAGGGACCCGGAAGCGCGTGGCGAAGGTGCCGCTGGCCAGCTTTGCGCGGTGGTTGTCGGTGTGACGTGGCAGGCAAGGTTCGGCACGGCGGGGCGAGGCCCGGCTTGGCTCGGCGCGGCAAGGTATGGCAGGCGAGGCTTGGCAAGGTGAGGCATGGCTTGGCCGGGTGAGGCATGGCGCGGCGAGGTGAGGTTTGGCACGGCTCGGTGTGGCAGGCTTGGTAAAATCCCGTCAAAATCAAGTCAAATCTAATCAAATCAAATCAAAAAACTAGGAGGGCAAAATGAAAGACATGCATGTGAAACTGGTGTTTTTGGAAGAGATCCTTGGGACCTCTCCCAGCGACCCGGAGATCTATCGAAACTTTATCGCATCGAAGGCCCCGACGGCGGACACGGAGGATGCGGAGGTCGAGGCAATCCAGGTCGATGAGCTGCGAGACACGACCACGGTCTTCCCGCGCCTGGAGGATGGGACGCCGTTCCTTTACGACTACCAGGTCAAGGGATTTTTTAAGGACACGTGCGGCGGGTTGAGAAAGATCACAAAAAACAAGTCCAGCAAGATCAGGGCGTACAAAAAGGAGATCGACAAGCTGATCTTCCCCTACCCCCGGCGGATCCCCATTGCTTTTGAGGGCGACATGAGTCGTTGTCAGAGACCGTTGAGAGCGTCCACGCCGCAGGGCGAACGTATCTCGCTGGGGTCCTCCGAGGCCGTCCCGGCGGGCGCGTCCTGCGAGTTTTACATCTCGCTGTTGCAGGATGACCACGAGGATGTCGTGCGCGAGTGGTTGGACTATGGCAAGTGGTCCGGTATCGGCCAGTGGCGCAACAGCGGCAAGGGACGTTTCCTTTGGGCGGAGCTGGACAAGGGCGGCGAAGTCATCGGCGGCAACATGGACCTGCTGCCGGTCATGATGGGGCGATAACAGGCGGCGGAAAAGCCGCGCGGTGCGGTGATCAGCAACGGCACGGCAATGAGACAAAATGCTGGGCGACGGCGTAGAAATCTATGCCACGCGGTCCTTAGCAATGGCATCGAGTAGACGCGACAGGCGACGGCGAAGACGTGCGCCGCGAGGACAAAATCAAATGGAGGTAACAGACATGACAGCATTACAGATCAAGCGGTCCCTTGAGATGGACACCATCCTTCGAGCGGTGGCTCTCCGGATGGAGCAAAACGCGGCGGACCGCCGCAAGGCGGAGGCTGCTAAGGCAAGCGTCAATCGCAGACTGGCCAAGGGTGGCAGATGCCTCCGCGTGCTGTGATTCTTGGGCCGCACCCGACTTGCAGATACTGCCACGACTGCGACTATTGGGGCCGGGACACTCGGACGTGCGACTACATCCTACGCACCAAACACAGACGCCCTTGCAAGAGCGGATACGATTGCACGGTCAAGAGCACGTCGGGCTTGCGGGCCACGTGGCGCGACACGATGGCAAGAGACGAGGAGGTGACTATGTGTGACGGCGGATATCGTCTATCAGGCCTGTCGGAGCTGTGGTGAGTCGCGGAACGTGTCTTGTATCGACCCCGGCCCAAAAAAATATCTCTGCCCCCATTGTGAGAGGGCAGAGAGAAAGAAGGGAGGTGGAGGCTATGCCGTTCACTCCGGAGGAACTGGCAGAGATGGCGGCGTTCGACGCGGAGTTGGACGCGGATATGGATGATGCGTACAGGTTGGCATCTCGCGGGACCGACGACCCGGAGAAGATCCGGAAACGCGCCTGGTATTACAGCGGCAAGCAGGCGATCAAAAAGCGACAACAGGAATATCGCCTAGCGCTCATGACAGATCCGATCAATCAGGTCAAAGCGGACCTGATCCGCGCTCGCAAAAAGCGGGACGGTCTGAAATGGCGGGACGTCGCGGACCGCCTCGGATGCAGTTATCGGACCGTCGTGAGCAAATCGAATCGGGCCGCGCCGATCGATATCAGCTTTTTTGAACCGGTCTTTCCCGGAATCGAAAAAGAATGCGCCGCCCTGGTGATGACGGCACACAGGACGGCACAGGAGACAACTACGGACAGCATACCACAAGACAAGACAAAACGCAATAGTTTGGAGGGATGAAACATGACGTTGTACCAGATCGATCAGGCTATCCTGGATGCGATCGAGCGGGGCACGGACCCGGAGACGGGTGAGATGACAAACGCCGATGAGCTGATGCAGCTCCAAATGGACCGCGTCCAAAAGCTGGAAAACATCGCGTGCGTCATCAAAAACGCGGCGGCGGAGGCAAAGGCACTCAAGGAAGAGGCCGACGCACTCATCAAGCGGCGCAAGACGGCCGAGAACACCGCCGAACGGCTCAAAGCCGTGCTCGCGGAAGCACTGGGCGGGGAGAGGTTTTCAACGCCGCGTTGTTCTGTGTCGTACCGCAACAGCAAGGCTGTCGAGGTCGAGGACGCCGACGCGGTCATGACCTGGGCCTGCAAAGAGGGCCGCGAGGATGAGTTCATCCGCTACAAGGATCCGGAGATCAACAAGACGGCGCTGGGCGATTGGCTCAAGAGCGGCGGAGAGGTGCCGGGTGCGCACATCGTCGAGCGGCGCAGCATCGGGGTGAGATGATGGACAACATGGAGCTTTATCAGGGGTTCCGCGAGGTCCCGGAGAGCGCACAAAAACGGATCGAGGCGGGCCGCCTCAAAGGCAAGACCGACATCAACCCCATGTGGCGCATCAAAGCCCTCACAGAGCGATTCGGGCCATGTGGGAGCGGCTGGAAGTACGACATCGTCTCGCGCGACACGCTGGCCGGAGCAAATGGCGAGGTCGCGGCCTTCGTCGATATTCTGCTTTCCTACAAGACCGCCGAAGGTTGGAGCGAACCCATCCCCGGCACGGGCGGCTCTATGTTCGTCGCGAAAGAGCGCAACGGCCTGTATACCTCGGATGAGTGCTTTAAGATGGCCCTCACGGATGCTATCAGCGTCGCGGCAAAAGCGCTGGGCGTCGGCGCAGACGTGTATTGGTCCGCCGACAGAACGAAATATTCTGGGCGTCCTGAGACGCCGACAGACCTCCCGAAATGCGAGGAATGCGGCGGCGACATCGTGGCGACGATGCTCAAAAACGGCACCCTCGCGACGCCGAATCAAATCGCGGGCTATGCCCGGAAGAAGTTCGGGCGGTGTCTGTGCGACGCTTGCATGAAACGCCATGAAGCCGCCGGTTGAGGTCGTCAAAGGCCGCATCGTCGAGTACGACGAACGGGCCGGGGAATTGGTCATCCGCGCCCCTTATCCGGACTGGGCAACGATGCTCAAGCGCGAGTATCGGGCGTGCCTGGTACAGCCGATAGACAGCCGCCCCTTATCGGACAAACAGAGACGAGCGTGTTACGCACTGATAGGTGAGATAGCGGACTACACCGGCGAGGGGAAAGACCGGACCAAAGAGCGGATGAAGCTCAAATTCCTCGCGGAGGACACGAAGGCCGTAGGTGAGCAGATATTTTCCCTGAGCAACGCACCGATGAGCCTTGTGTGCGGCTTCCAGCGGTTCCTTGTGCGGTTCGTCCTCGACTGGGACATCCCCACGCGATTCCCACTGCTGGACATGGTGGACGACATCCCGGATTACATCTATGCTTGCCTGATCGCCAAAAAGTGTTGTATCACAGGGCGTCCGGCGCAGCTCCACCACGTGGACCGCGTGGGGATGGGGCGGGACAGGACCGATATCGTCCATGAGGGTATGGAGGTCCTGCCCCTCTCCCTTGAGATGCATCAAGAGGCCCACACGATGACGGATCAGGAGTTTTTCGGCAAGTATCATCTCCCTGGCGGGATCGAGTTAGACAAGACACTGTGCCGCATTTGGCGGCTGAAAAACAAAAAGGAGTGATAACGTACATGGTCAATCGTATGATCTTACAGGGCCGTCTGACGGCGGATCCGGAACTCAGGCACACACAGAACGGCACCGCCGTTGCGTCGTTTCGCGTTGCGTGGTCGCGTAAGTACAAGCAAGAGACGGAAAACAAACTCTTCCTCCCCTGCGTGGCGTGGCGTGGCACCGGTGAGATGGTTGCCCGGTACTTCGTCAAGGGGCAGGAGATCGCCGTAGAGGGCCAGCTCAATACGCGCAGCTACACGGACCGCGACGGCAAGGACCGGCAGACGACGGAGCTTATCGTGGATCAGGTCCATTTCTGCGGGCCGAAGAGAGGCGGCAGCGAAGGGACGTACACCGCGCCGGAGTTCAATGACATCCAGGACGACGGAGAGCTTCCGTTTTGACGCACAAACGCAGGAGGTAAGCGATGGAAGATAGATCGACCTTCCAGTTTTCCCGCTCTTTCTTCGACGCGGCGAAAAAGATCCAAGACAAAGAGATGCAGGCCGATTTCCTGCTTGCCGTCTGCAACTACGCCCTGAACGGGGCGGAGCCTGAGAGCGATGGTATCATCGGAGCAATGTTCGAGCTGGTCCGCCCCAATCTGGACGTGAGCCGAAAAAGAGCGCAGGCCGGGAGGAACGGCGGGGAAGCAAGCCGGAAGCAAACGGAAGCAAACGGGGAGCAAAACGAAGCAAAGGCGACGCGAACGGACGCAAACGGAAGCAAAAACGAAGCAAACGAGAAGCAAATCGAAGCAAATCTTTCGGACCCTGCCCCCCCTTTCTCCCCCCTTTCTCCCCCCCTCTCTCTTCCCCCCGAACCCCCTATCTCTTACCCCCCTATAATCCCCCCAGAATCCCCCCACACCCACAGCACCCCCACCACACCTGACGGTGTGGTGCCCCCCCAAGACGACCCGGACCGCACTCCGATTCCGTATGAGGCCATCCGGGCCGCATACAACGAGACGTGCAAGCACTTCCCCAAATGCACCGTTCTCAGCACCGGACGAAAAAAAGCCATAAGGGCCAGGTTCAGCAGCGGATACCAGCTCGAGGACTTCGAGTTGCTGTTCCGAAAGGCAGATGCAAGCAAGTTCCTCCGGGGGCAAAACAAAAACAACTGGACCGCATCGTTCGATTGGCTCATCAAAGACGCAAACATGGCAAAAGTGCTCGATGGGAACTACGACAGTTCGGGCGGCGTCGGTCAAGGTCAGCAGTCACAACGCCAAAGCTGGGCGGAGCTGGCTCGCCAAATGGACGCAGAGGAGGGGATGGCGTGACACGGCAAGAGACAGGGATCATCATGGACATTCTGACGGCAGCGTATCCGACCTTCTACGCGGGCCGAAACGCGCCGGACATCCGGGCCACGCTCAACCTCTGGGCTGAGATGTTCGCCGGCGATGACGTCCGCGTCGTAGCGGCGGCGGTCAAGGCCCTCATCGCGTCGGACGACCGAGGCTTTCCGCCGGTCATCGGCGCGGTCAAGGATCGTGTCCGGCGTGTCACTCACCCGGACGAACTCACGGAGCAAGAGGCGTGGTCCCTTGTAGCAAAGGCCTTGGGGAATAGCTCCTACCACGCGGAAGAAGAGTTTCGCAAGCTCCCCCCTGTCGTCCGTGCTGTGGTCCACGACCCTGGTCAGCTCCGCGACTGGGCGGCGATGGACCGTGCGACCGTGCAGAGCGTCGTCGCGTCCAATTTCCAACGGAGTTTCCGAGCGAAGGCCACGGCGGCGCGAGAATACGACATGCTCCCGGAGGACGTCAAAGCACTTTCCCAGCAGCTTGCGTCGCGGTTTGCCCTGCCGGAAGAGGACGCCGAACCCAAGGCGATCCCCCAATGGGCCAAAGAGCCGACAGAAACGATCGTCGAGCGGGCCAAAAGGGAGATGCGCAAAGCTGCGGCCATCAAGCCGGAGTACAAACCGCCCACCGAAGCGGATTGGAACACCATGCGCAATGAGGCGCAACGAAAATTGATCGAAAGTGAGGGTATGCGATGAGCACGATGAGACGGATCGGAAACGCCTGGGTCAATCTGGACCTGGTGGAAGCGATCGTACCGGACAAGTTCAGCCCGGAGAAACACGTGGTCTTTAGCCGGGGGCACATCATTACAGCGGAGATCAGCAAGGACGACCTGGACGCGGCTTTTGTCAAGCCGACGCCTACGCCGCCGGATTATCAGGTCTATGAGCTGAGTAAGGGCGACGTCCCTCCGGATATGCCCAAAAAGCACAAGACGACCGCCGACCAGATCTACAACCTGAGCGCTGCCGAATACGCGGAACTCAAGGAGCTGGACGACAAAGGCTATCTCGATTTGATCAAATGGCCCAAGACGGAGCACGCGACCGCCGCCGCGACGGATGAGACCGGTAAGCCGGTCCTTGTCGAGACGCGCAATACCTTCGCGGCGTTGGAGCGCGTAGACGGCAGAGCGCACTACATCCCTGAGCTGGTGATGCGTTATGAAGCCAAGCTTTGAGTGTATGATCCCGCTCGCGCCGATCACAAAGAAGAACTCTCAACGGATCTTTTTGAACGGGGCGAATGGCAGGCCCTTCATCGCGCCATCGAAGGCGTTCAAAGTCTACGAGGCGGCGGCTCTGAGTTATCTCGACCCGCCGCCCCGGAAGCCGATCGACTACCCCGTCAACGTCAGGTGCGTGTTTGGTATGCCAAACCGCCGGAAAACGGATCTGACGAATCTGCTGGAAGCCATCGACGATATCCTCGTCAAGGGCGGCGTACTGGCCGATGACAACTATCAAATCGTCGCCGGGCATGACGGAAGTCGCTGTACGCTGGCAAAGGCACAGCCGTACACGCACATCCGGATCACGCCGATGAGCGAAGAGGCGGCGGACCCAGACACAGAGCACAAAATGATCCTAGCCGCGTTGAAGTGCGACGCATTCCGCTGCGGGATCGATCCAGAGCCGGATTGGTTCGCGGAAGCTTTGGAACAAAAGAGAGCGCACCCTTCGCACAGTATGAAAAACGCTATCATGGTCCAGTGCATGGAGGCCACGTGGGATAGAGCGTATCTTGGGGATTACATCCTGCGTGGGGAAAAAGGTTGGCTGTATACTGAGCCAGCACACCGGCTGAAAGAGTACATCGAGAAAGGATTGGTGTAAACATGCTGGAGAGCGGTCGAAGAGCGACTAAAGCGCATCCGGCAGGAGACCGGCAAAGACCCACGCAGGTTTTTCGACCTGGTGGCGTTGCTCGAAAAATGGAAAAACATGTAACAGGAGGGCAACATGAAAGCGTACAAAGGATTTAACAAGGACCTCACATGCATGGGGTACCGGTACGAGATCGGCAAAACGTATGAGTGCGAGGACGCGGAGGTTTGTGACCACGGTTTTCACGCCTGCCTCCGCCCGGCGGACGTCTTTGCGTATTACGCCCCTGTGCTGTCCCGCTATTGCGAGGTCGATGTCGATGAGGACGGTTTGAGCCGGAGCAATGATGACAGCAAGGTCGCTGCACGGCGTATCACCATCGTCCGGGAGATCAGCTTGCAAGAGTTGCACGAGGCGCAGTTGGAGTACGCGAGAGATCACGCGGAAGAGAGCAAGACGGGCGGCAATTGGTCCGCCGTTACGGGCGGCTATAGGTCCACCGTTACGGGCGGCAATCGGTCCTCCGTTACAGGCGGCAATAGGTCCGCCGTTACGGGCGGCGATGGGTCCGCCGTTACGGGCGGCAATCGGTCCTCCGTTACAAGCGGCAATAGGTCCACCGTTACGGGCGGCGATGAATCCGCCGTTACGGGCGGCGATCGGTCCGCCGTTACGGGCGGCGATCGGTCCGCCGTTACGGGCGGCGATCGGTCCGCCGTTACGGGCGGCGATGAATCCGCCGTTACGGGTGGCGATCGGTCCGTTGCAGTATCTCGCGGGTCCGTATCTGTCGGGCATAACGGCTTGGGCGTTTGCCGTGGCAACGGATGCAGGATCCGTGGCGGCATCAGCGCCGTGCTGGTGATCGCAGAGGAAAACACTACCGATTATAACATCGCCACGTGGAAAGCTTTCGTCGTCGATGGTGAGACCATCAAGGCGGATACCTGGTACAAGTTGATCGACGGCGAACTCGTCGAAGATGATCAAGGAGGGCCGAAATGAAGATCATCCAGCCAAGCATCGAGTTTATTATCCCGATCAACGGAGACGCGATCCTAAAGCGCCTGGAACAGTGCGGGCGCATGTGCTACAAGTCCGAGGACAAGATCACAAAGGATTCCGCCGCAAAGTTCGTTGCCGGTATCATCCAGCGCGGGCACGAATCGGTTTTAGAGCATTGCTCTTTCACCGTCAAATTTATCTGCGATCGAGGCGTGTCACATGAGCTGGTGCGGCATCGTCTTGCCAGCTACTCGCAGGAGAGCACCCGATATTGCAACTACAGCAAGGGCAAGTTTGGCGGCGAGATCACTGTAGTCGCCCCGAGCTTTTGGCAAAAAAATACGCCAAAATGGAGGGCGTGGGAAAATCTCTGCGACGCCAGCGAGGACGCCTACAATGACCTCTTGGCGGCGGGAGCCACCCCGCAGGAAGCCCGTTCTGTCCTCCCCCAGAGCCTCAAAACAGAGGTCGTCATGACAGCGAACATCCGGGAGTGGCGGCATTTCCTCCGTCTGCGCTGCGACCACGCCGCGCATCCAGACATGCGGTATCTGGCCCTCAAGCTGCTCGACCAGCTCCATGAGCGCGCGCCGGTCTGCTTCGATGACATCTGGTCGGACTACTGCGCGGAGCTGACGGCCCACCGGGGCGGTAAGGATCTGCAATGCAAACGTTGCAACTATGGCACGGAGTACGATATCCCGCGCAATTTCTGCCCGAATTGCGGGGCAAAACTCGTGTGAGGTGGAACATGAGATATCGCAAAAAGCCGGTGGAAGTCGACGCATTCCGGTACGGGGTCGATCCCGTGCCGGAATGGTTCCGCGACGCTTTAGAGTGCGGCGACGTGCAGTATTTCGGCCTCACTCTCCCACCGGGGTCTTACGTCGAGATCAAGACGCTGGAAGGGCGGATGAGAGCGCATCCGGGCGATTACATCATCCGTGGAGTGGCGGGGGAGCTGTATCCCTGCAAAGCAGATATTTTCCAGCAAACTTATGAGGAGGTGCGAGAGGATGGAGCGGCTGACCTTTGAGGGCGACTTTTGCGACATCGCGCAATGCCGCGAACTACCCTGCCCGTATGACGGTATGTGTACGCAACGCGAGGTCTGGGAGCGACTGAAAGCGTATGAGGACACCGGCCTGACGCCGGAGGTCTGCGCCAATTACAAGACTTTCGAGGATGAGGTGGTCAGCAAGGGCGTCACATTCGCGCGGATCGTCGAGCTGATGGAGGCCGACAAGGACGGGCGCGTGGAGGTGCTGGATGAGTGACTATATCGACAGAGAGAGGGCTTTGTCCTACATAAAATCCCGCACGCTAGGATTTCTCGACGGATACAAAAAGGGCTTTGACGCCGGGACTGAGATGATAACGACCGTGCTCAAAATCATCCCTCCCGCCGACGCGGTCCAGGTCGTCCGCTGTAAAAAGTGCGTGTATTACGCTGGCGCCAAAGCCAACGAAAAGGGCTTCCTTATTTGCCCTGCAAGCGGTATGGAGATAACACCGGAGGGCTTCTGTTCGCATGGCGAACAGTCCGACGAATCTAACACATAATTCGCGTTACCAACGCGATAAACGCGTTAAAATCGCGATAGGAGGGAAAACATGGACGACAAAACCCTATGGATCGACCCCAACGACCGCCTCCCGCCCACCTGTGAGATCGTCCCGGTCGTGGCAAGCGGCCAGTGCGGGAACTGCACCTACACAGACTACTTGACGCTTGGCGTCTACGACAAGATCGACGGAGCCTGGTACCTCGAAAACGGGGACGGCCCTGTCACCGTGACATGGTGGGTGGACCTACCCGACCCGCCCAGAAAGGATGATGGCATGACACACTACACAGCCCTCACCAAAAACACACGCTCGATCCTCGACCGGCTCCCGCTGGAAGAGCTGCTTTGTCAGCTCGCGGAGGAGTGCGGGGAGCTGGCACAAGCCGCCCTCAAGCTCCGCCGTGCGAGGACCGGCACGAACCCCACGCCGCGCACAGAGCGCGAGTGCATTGAAAACCTCGCGGAGGAATACGCGGACATCGGCCTTGTCTATGCGCTGATCCGGGCGGTCCTGGACGACCCGGCGCTGTCCGATGAGAGCTTAGAGGTCATCCAGACGCGCAAAGCCGCACGTTGGGCGGGCCGTCTCGACGTACAGGGGGGCGCAAAATGAAGCCCAAACGAAAGACCCTGCGGAAACCGAAGGGCATGACCTACGCCGACGTCCTGGCCCACGCGAGGGCGCAGAAGGCCGCCGTCGAAGCAAAAGCCGTGGAAGTCGCGGCGAACGTACAAGTCCAGCGCATGATGTGGCTCATGGTGTGCAGCATGGCCGACGCTTACGGCATCGGCCCCAAGCGGGCGGAACGGTTTTTTGAGTGCCTGCAAGCCAACAGCGACGCCCTGCAAAAAATGCGGGACGAAGTTGATGACGATTATGCTTGGGAAAAACTCAGGCTAAAGGCCCAAGAGGTGACCGGGATCGACATCCGGGACATCTATGAGGTCTATGCCAAAGCAGAGGGGGATAAGACATGACACGCAAAGAGATCCTTGACACGGCGGAAAAGACCGTGTGCACCGACCGAAACGACATATACGGCGGTCCGGAAAACAGTTTCCAGATGATCGGCGACCTTTGGGCACGGTACATCCGTGAGAAATGCGTGGGGCCTGATACGGACGTAGATATCGGAGCCGACGACGTGGCGGCACTCATGGGCCTTTTTAAGATCGCCCGCATCGCGACCGGTCGTTACCACGCAGACAACTGGATCGACCTCGCAGGATACGCCGCGTGTGGTGGCGAGATCGCCGCGCAGTACGATGCAAAGATGACCGATGTCTTCAAGGAGGTGCTTGGGTAATGCCCAAATGGGAGCCGGGGCCTGAGTGTATGATCCCAGAGGCCCGGAACGAGTATACTTGCGCACCCTGGCAGTGCGCACGGTGCGGATGGTCCGAGGGAGAGCACGCGGACCGGCTCCGCATGATCCGAGCGGGCGAACTCAGCAACAGGGGCCGGGGCCTGAGGGGCCTTAAGATCCGGAAACGGCTCACCTTTGCTGAGTACACCAAAAATCTAAATGCCTAACAGGCGACCGGATGCAAAGGGGGACGCTATGCATGGATTTCCGAGCAATCTCCAACGCATGAGGGAGAGACGCCGCATGGACCGCAAAGCCCTGAGCGAGTGTTGCGGCCTGAGCAAAAACGCGATCGGCCGATATGAGCGCGGAGAGCGTGAGCCGAGCTTATCGGCCCTTGTGAGCATCGCGGAGTTTTTTGATGTGACGATAGACGATTTAGTCGGACGCTAACAAAAAAATCAGAAGAAATTTACAGCCGTCCCCCAATTGGGGGACGGTCTTATTTTATTTGTGTTATCATTAAGATGGTTCAAAATATAATAGGTTCCCTCCGGTTTCTCCAACGCGGCCCCGCAGCTCCAAATGCAGGGCCGTGACCGGCGGGAGATATGTGGGTGTAGCTCAATCGGGCAGAGCAGCGGTCTCCAAAACTGTAGGTTGGTGATTCGAGTCCATCCACTCATGCCAGACAGCGAGGTGGTGACATGGGTAGGCCCAGAAAAGAGATCAATCAGGACCAATTTGAAAATCTTTGTGGCCTGCAATGCACACAGCAGGAAATATGCGATTGGTTCCGGGTGACAGACAAGACCCTGAGCGGCTGGTGCAAACGCACCTACGGCGAATCTTTCTCCGAAACCTACCAAAAAAAGAGGGGCGCGGGGAAAATATCCCTCCGCCGGATGCAATGGCAGCTTGCCGCCAAAAGTCCCGCGATGGCTATCTTTCTGGGCAAAAACATTTTAGGCCAGACGGATCGGTTCGAGGGCGCGGCGCGGATCGACGACATCAAAGACGATGAGCTGAGTAAGAGCCTGCGAGACCTCGCGGAAAGGATCGACAATGGATCGAGCTGAAAAACTTGGGATTGGCGACCTGTCCGGGTTCGACCTTTTCGTCGAGGACAAGCCCAAAGACAAGGACCCGCCGAAAGAGAGGGCTAAAGGCATCGTATCCCATCGCGGCGGCAAGCGCCACCTGACGCGGAAAGCGGCCAGCGAACACGCGTTAGAGCAAGCCCTAGACTGGCACTTTGCGGACGGGGATTGCTACCATTGCTTTAGCTTTGGCGATGTCGATAGCATGTCATTTTTTAAGCACGTCCTCCGTCAACAGCGCATCGAGTACGCGGCGATCAGCACGTGGGTCATGGCCGGTGAGGATGTCAACGACCTGAGAGAGTGGCACCGGCGCGGCATGTTGGGCCGTGTTGATCTGTATATGGGCGAGATCTTTCGAGGCAGCTATCCGGAGGTCTACGCGATGGCGCAGGACCTCATCAGCGAGTGCGGAGGGCGGCTGGCGGTTTTCCGAAACCACAGCAAGGTCATGGCGATCAAGGGCGAACGATTCGATTGCCTGATCGAGAGTAGTGCAAACGTCAACACCAACCCGCGCAGCGAAAACACTGTGTTGACCGTGGACACTCAGCTTGTGGACGCTTACGTCAAGCTGTTCGGTGAGATCGTCCCATTTAACAAGGATTTCGGCGCGGAGCCGCACAAAATAAACGGAGGGTAAAATGGACCAGATCGAGCTGTTTAGCGATAACCCGGAATACGACGCCTTCGTCGCGAAGTTTAAGCCCAAGAAGACGACGGACGACTGTTATACACCAGAGCCGATCTATAACGTCGTGCGCGATTGGGCCTGTGAGAGGTATGGCATCGATCCCGATAAGATCGTGCGCCCGTTCTACCCGGGCGGCGACTACGAGAACTTCCCATACCCGGACGGAGCGGTCGTGCTTGATAATCCGCCGTTTTCCATCCTCTCAAAGATCTGCGAGTTTTACCTGGACAGAGGTATCCCGTTTTTTTTGTTCGCGCCGTCCCTCACCGCTTTTAGCGGAAAAAAAAACGTTCTTCGGCTCAATCACATCATTTGCGATGCTCGCATCACGTATGACAACGGAGCAGTGATCAATACAGCATTTATCACCACCTATGGCGGGGATGTCATCGTACAGACTGCGCCGGATCTGCGCAAACTGGTGGAAGACGCAACTCTAAAAGCAAAGCGCGAAAAAACAAAAAGATTACCGAAGTACGTTTATCCCGACCACGTTTTGACAGCGGCCATGTTGCGACGATACAGTTTGCGCGGTGTGGACTTCTGCGTCCGTCGTGGAGAGTGTACGGCCGTCAGTAGGCTGGATGCGCAGAGACCACACAATAGGGGGATTTTCGGCGGAGGTTTGTTGCTTTCGCAAAAAGCTGCTGCCAGGAAGGCAGCAGCGGAAAAGGCAGCAGCGGAAAAGGCAGCAGCGGAAAAGGCAGCAGCGATCATCTGGGAACTTTCTGCGCGAGAAAAAAGGATCATCGAAAGTCTTGATGCTAAATGATAAGCGGCAAGCAATTAAAGATCCTTGCCTACCCATACACCCGCTACACCGCCCTCATCTGTGACGGCGCGATCCGTTCTGGTAAGTCCTCCATCATGACGTGGGCTTTTGTCGATTGGGCGATGCGCGAGTTCGACGGCCAGCGTTTCGCCCTGTGCGGCAAAACGGTGGACAGCTGCGCTAAAAACATCGTCGTCCCGTTTACGTCAATGACGCTGGCCAAACAACGGTATCAGTTGTCTTGGCGACGACAAGAAAAGGTCCTGGAGGTCCGACGCGGGAAACGGGTCAACTATTTCGAGGTGTTCGGGGGAAAGGACGAAAGCTCTTACGCCCTGATCCAGGGCCGCACCCTCGCGGGCGTACTGCTGGATGAGGTGGCGTTGCAGCCCCGGTCGTTCGTCGAGCAAGCGTTAGGCCGGTGCTCCGTGACCGGATCCCGGTTTTGGTTCAACTGCAACCCCGGCCCGCCGTCCCATTGGTTTTACAAAGAGTGGATCAAAGAGGCGGACAAGCACAATGCCTTGCATCTGCATTTCTTGCTGGGCGACAACCCGTCCCTCTCCCCTGAGATCGTGGAGCGATACAAGACCATGTACACCGGCTTGTTTTACCGCCGGTACATCCTCGGAGAGTGGTGCGCGGCGGAGGGGCTTGTCTATCCGATGTTCGACCGGGCGCGGAACGTGGTCGAGGGGCCGTACTACGGCGGGACCTATTACGTCTCCGTGGACTACGGCACGCTAAACCCCACGGCTATGGGCCTGTGGCGGGTCAGCGACGGCAAGGCCACGATGGTCAAAGAATACTACTACGACGGGCGCGCCCAACGGCGTCAGAAAACAGACGAAGAGTATTGCGACGACCTGGAGGCTTTTGCCGATGGCTACAATATCGAGCGCGTCATCATCGACCCGTCGGCGGCGTCGTTCAAAGAGGCGATCCGGCGGCGCGGCATGTTCGACGTGCTGGACGCCAATAACAGTGTCCTGGACGGCATCCGTAACGTCGGCAGTATGCTCTTGTCTGGCCGTTTGACGTTCGACAAGAGCTGCATCAATACCTTTGATGAGTTTGGCGCGTACCGCTGGGACGAAAAGAGCGGCACAGATGCGGTCATCAAAGAGCAGGACCACGCTATGGATATGGTCCGTTATTTCGTGCAAACCATCATGCGGAGGGAGTTGCTTTAATGTTCGACGGTCTCACAAGGGCCTTCAACGGCGTCAAAAATTGGTTCTTCCCCACCTCGACGGCCCGTCAGGATTTCGGCGTCGAGACCTCTGTGACGCAGGGTATGCGGGAAAATATCGAGCTTTGGTGGGCGATGTACGTCAACCGCCCGCCCTGGGCGAATCGTGACGTCGTGCCGCTGGGCTTGCCCGCCGCGATCGCGCGGGAGCTGGCCAGACCTGCCCTTGTGGAGTTTTCGGGCACCATCAGCGGATCCGCGCGGGCGGGCTATCTTGATGAGTGTTTCCAGGACGCGGTCCCCGGTTTCGAGCACGCCCTAGAGCTGGGCCTTGCGCTTGGCGGCGTCGCCCTCCGGCCTTATCTCTACCGCGACAAGCTCCGTGTCGATGCGTCGAGCATCCTCGCCTTCCAGCCCACGGCCTACGATGAGGCGGGCAAGTGCGTCGGCGGCGTGTTTCGCGAGCGGGTCAAGAGCGCGGGCAAGTATTACCTCCGTTTGGAGGCCCACTCTTTCGAGGATGGCGTCTATGTCATCCGTAACAAGGCCCATGAGAGCAACCAAAACAGCACGGCGGGCCGTGAGGTCCCGCTCGACACTGTACCGGAGTGGGCGGACATCGAGCCGGAGACGCGCATCGAGGGTCTGGTTCGTCCGTTGTTTGCGGTCTTCACCCCGCCTCTTGCAAACAATATCGAGACTGACAGCAAGGTCGGCGTCTCCGTGTACAGCGGGGCCGTCGCCGGTCTCATCAAAGAGTGCGACATCCAGTGGGAGCGTATCTGGTGGGAGTACAAGAGCGGTGAGCGTAAGATCTTCGCGGAGCGCACGGCGGGCACAGCGCGAGAGTTTACAAGCAACCGTCTCTATCAGCTTTTCGCCACGGCTTCCGGCGACATGTTCCGTGAGTTCTCCCCGGAGTACCGGGATGAGCCGTTGTATCGCGGCTTGCAGATGACGCTTAAGCTCATCGAGTTCCAGGTCGGCCTTGCTTACGGTACGCTGTCCGACCCTCAAAGCGTGGAAAAATCCGCGACGGAGGTCCTGGGCAGCAAACAGCGGCAGTATATCACGGAGAGCCATATCCAGCGATCCTTTGCGGACGCGCTCGACGATCTGGTCTATGCGATGGATGCTTACACGACCCTCTACGGGCTGGCCCCTCCTGGCGATTATGACCTGTCCCTCAACTTTGGCGACGGCGTCCTGGAGGACCCGGAGAGCCGGAGAGCGGAGCGGGCGACAGACCTGTCCGACGTCATGCAGGGTCTCATGAGCGCGGTCGAGTATCGCGTAAAATGGTATCTTGAGGACGAGGACACGGCACGGGCCAATCTTGCCAAAATGGACGAGCTGGCTGACGAGGGGCAGGATGAGGTCGAATGACACGTTACCCATTCACCCCGGAGGCGCTGGACGTGCTCCCAGAGGAAGTCGCGGAGCTGTTCCGCGCCCTTGAGGACCGGCTGCTGCAAGAGATCTGTTGGCGGCTCAATGCGGCCAATCAGCTCAATGAGGTTACGGTGCAGGACATCCGCGCACTCCGCGCCCACGGCATCGAGCTGGACGACATCAAAAAGGCGATCGCCGACACGGCGGGCGTCGGCCTGGATAAGGTCGATGAGCTGTTAGACGACGTCGTGGAGCGCAACCAAAAGTATTATGACGGCGTAGCGACGGCGGCAAAGATAACCATCCCGGAGCGACTGGTATCCGCCGACGATATCGACGCGATCAAGCGACAGACCAAAGGCGACCTGCGCAACCTGACCCAATCGATGGGCTTTGCGGTCCGTGTGGGCAATCGGCCCGTGCGATGGCTCCCCCCTGCTAAGGCGTACCAATGGGCGCTCGATACGGCGGAGGCGGAAGTCATGTCCGGGGCGATCAGCTACGATCAGGCGATCACGCGGGCGGTCAAGCAGCTGGCAAGCGGCGGATTGACATCGGCGCGGTACGAAAACGACAAGCGCGTCCGATACGACCAGATCGACGTAGCGGCCCGCCGTGCCGTCATGACCGGGGTCAACCAAACGTGTCTGCGCTACTCCGAGCAAGCTGTCGAGCGGTTGCAAACGGACCTTGTGGAGGTCTCCGCCCACGCGGGGGCGCGGAACACCGGCAGCGGGCCGGAGAACCACGCCGAATGGCAAGGCAAGGTTTATTTTTGGTCGAAAGGCGGAAAGCCGAACCGGACCCAATACCCGGATTTTGAGAAGGCGACCGGTTACGGACGCGGCGAAGGTCTGGGCGGGTGGAACTGTAGGCACACCTACCATGCCCATATCGATGGCGTCATGGAGCGCACCTACACCGACCGCCAATTAGAGACCATCGATCGCAAGCCCTTTGTCTATCAGGATCGCCTGTATGACCAATATCAGGCGACCCAAAAGCAGCGCGAGATCGAACGGTCGATCCGCAAGCAGAAACGCATCATCAACTCCATGGACAACCTCGACAGCGAAGAAGCCAAAAAGTCGAAGCAGGAGGCGACCATCCGCCTGCGCCGCCTGAATGCCAATTACAAGGCGTTCAGCGAGAAGGCGGGCTTGCCCCTGCAGCGTGAGCGGACGAAAGTCCTGTATTAGGGAGGGATCGCGTGAAAGTGGTCATCATCGAGGACACACGGGCCGAAAAGGCGGGCGTCACGCTCCAATACGACGCCTCATCCCCGGACGACCGGGAGGAAGCCCACGAGATCCTGCAATCGTTTTTCGGCTGTTATTCGCCGGAAGCGGACGACGCCGGGGAGGATGACGCATGACCGATAATCTGCGATACATCGACGGGCGCGTGTGGTTTTGCTGTCCCAAGTGCGGCAAGAAGCTGCACCCTGTCGCCCCAGGCGCGTGCGGCGTGTTTGCCAAATGCGGGGGCCGCACTAAGACCGGCGCACGGTGCACGTGGTCCGGCGAGATCGAATGGAACGCCGTCGAGCAAGTGACCGGCAAATAAAAAACCCCAACGATATCAACAGTTTTTCGACCGTTCGCCCCGCCTGGGCAACTGACAAGCAAATAAGATTGAGCCATTGAGCCGTATACCAGCCCTTTCCGGGGCCGGTATGCGGCTTAAATTTTTGACCGACCCGACGTCGTAAAACTACGGGACGGCAGCGGATGCTACCCGCGTAAAAAACGCGTAGCCGGAGGAAGGACGCCATGAAGAGAGATTTTCTTGAGGGCCTGGGCCTTGAAAAGGACGCGATCGACAAGATCATGACCGAAAACGGGGCCGACATCCAGCGGGAGAAACAGGCCACACAGAACGCGAAGGCTGACGCCGACGCGCTCCGTCAGCAGCTCGAAGACCGCGACAAGGACCTCGAGACCCTGCGCAAGAACGCCGGGAACACGGAGGACATCCAGAAGCGGCTCGACGAACTCCAAGAAAAGTACGACACCGACACCCAGAACTACAAAGACCAGCTTTCCGCCCGCGACTACGCCGACGCGATGAGCCAAGCCATTTCCGGCGCGGCCCTGAAATTTAGCTCAAAGGGCGCGGAACGTGCATTTCGCGCGGAGCTCAAGGCCAAAGGTCTCAACCTCAAGGACGGCGCACTGGAAGGCTTCGACGATTTCGTCAAGGCACAGCGCGAAGCGGACCCCGATGCATTCGCCCCCGACAAGCCCGGCCCCAAGTTCGCCCGTCCCGGCGGCGGTGTGGGCGGCAATGAGGGCGCGACCAATCTTGGTATCAAGTTTGCGGAGCGCATCGGCAAAGACGCGGCAGCAGCCAATAAAGCAGCCGCCGACGTCATCAACATCTACAAGTAAGGAGCGATATCTATGGCACTCGGCTCTATGAGCTACAAGAGCACCTCTGTGACCGGCGACGTGGAGATCCTGTTTAACTCCGAGTACGTCGGCAAGGCACTCACCCTCGACGCCTCTGCTTTTACCAGCGGCGTTTGCAAGGCCGGTACCCCTATGGCGGCGGACGGCAAAAAGGCCGCGACCACCGCTGCGGCTGAGGGCACCCCGGCGTCCTCTACCGCCGTCGGCATCCTGCTGCACGACGTCCACGACGACCGCCCGCAGGGCACCATCGTCATTGGCGGCTACATCAACAAGGCTAAGGCGCAGTCTCATTCCGGCGTGACGATCGACGCGACCGCCGCCGCCGCGATGAAGAACGTCGTCCTGGTGTAAGGGAGGTATCAGCACACATGGAACTCAATCAGGTTTTTAACGCGTCTGCCATTGCATTCCAGCAGACCGAAGCGGCCACCAACCGCGTCCCCTACTTCGGTGAGGGGCTTTTCCCGGCCAAGAAGAAGATGGGTCTTGACCTTAAGTGGATCAAGGGCAACAAGGGCCTTCCCGTCTCGCTGGCCCCGTCCAACTTCGACGCCAAGTCCACCCTGCGCAGCCGTGAGGGCATCAAGATCGACGCCACTCAGATGGCCTTTTTCCGCGAGAGTATGCTCGTGAAGGAAGAGGACGAACAGGAGATCCAGCGCATCCAGGACGAAAACGATCCTTACATCCAGTCCGTCCTGGATAGCATCTACAGCGACACCGATACCCTTGTCGAGGGCGCCCGCGTCGTCGCGGAGCGGATGCGCATGCAGCTGCTTGCCCCCACCACGGACGGGTCTCCCCGTATCACCATCTCCGCCAATGGCGCACAGTACTCTTACAACTACGACGCAGACGGCTCTTACAAGACCAACAATTACAAGGCGATCACCACCGCCGCGAACAAGTGGAGCGCGACCGACACCGCTAACCCGATCCAGGACATCATGGACGCCCAGGACGCGGTCGAAGCGGCGACCGGCACCCGCCCCTCTATCATGATCTGCTCGAAAAAGACGATGGGCTATCTGCTAGGCAACGCGAAGGTCCAGAAGGCTATCCTGGCCCAGAATCAGACCGCGAACGTCATCATGACCGAGGCCACCGTTAAGGCGATCGTCCAGGCCCTGCTTGGCGTGACCATCATCGTCTACACCAAGCAGTACAAGGATGAGGCTGGCACCGCTAACAAGTACTACCCCGACGATTACGTCACCCTCATCCCCGACGGCGCTCTTGGCTCCACCTGGTACGGCACCACCCCCGAAGAGCGTACCCTCATGGGCCGCGCCGACGCCGACGTGTCCATCGTCGATACCGGCATCGCCGTGACCGTCACCGTGACCAACGACCCCGTCAACACTAAGACCACCGTCTCTGAGATCGTCCTCCCCTCTTATGAGCGGATGAGCGAGACCTACGTCATCAAGGTGGCCTGATAGGAGGTATCCCCATGCCCTACGCCGATTATGGCTATTACCGCAACACCTACGGCGGCAACAGCATCGATGAGGCGGATTTCCCCCGCCTCGCGACACGTGCATCCCTGTACCTCGATGCTGTGACCGGCGGCGCGTCCCGATCGGCGACCGGCACGGACCTCGACGCTGTGAGGATGGCGACGTGCGCACTTGCTGAGACGTATATCATCGACAGCAAGCTCGACGCCGTTGCCTTCTCCGGCGCGGCTCAGGTCCAGAGCGAGACGGTCGGCGGATGGTCCCGTAGCTATGGGACCCGATCCATCTCCGCCACCGATATCCAGCTCGCGGACCAACGCCGCAAAGAGGCATTGACCATCTATCTGGGCGGCACGTCCCTGCTGGCCCCTGTGGGCTACCCCGTCACAAGGGGGGGTAGTTGGCCGTGAGCATGTTTCCGCACACCGTGACGGTGTACACGATCACAGAGGATCAGGTGACGTTTGAGAGCGTCACCAATATCACGGTCCTGCGCGGGGTTTTGGTCGAAGCCGCAAAGGCCGCGAACGTCAAGACGTCCGGCCTCGAGAATGCGGATGCTGTGACGGTCTATGTGCCGTTTGCCGTCGAGGCGGTAGACGGCCTGACCGGCGCGGCGAAGACCTACGCCCCACCCAAAGAGTACCACGCAGCAGCTGACAAGTCGGCCCTGTGGACGCTCGACCCGGCCCCGCCCTCTGACGTGTCTGTGTTTTTGGTCAAGGGCGAAGTCGTGGACCCCGGCAAGGATTACCAGTGGATCAACCGGACGCACGATGACGTGTATCGCATCTCATCGGTGGACACCAAAGACTACGGGACGGCTGACATGCAGCATTGGGAGATCGGAGGCCGTTGAACTATGGGCATCAAGATCAATGTCGTAGTTGACATCGACCCTGCCCTGATGTCGAGCCGCGCGGAACAGGCGGATGAGATCCTAGCGATCCAAGCCGAAAAGGATACGCGACAATTTGCCCCGGCGAAAAGCAACAAAATGCTGAACGGGGCGCGTGTCGAGGGCGGGACGATCACCTATCCAGGACCCTACGCAAGATTCTTGTGGGAGGGCAAGGTAATGATCGACCCGGACACTGGTAGCCCGTGGGCACGACCGGGCGCGACAAAGGTAGCGACAGGCAAAAACCTTGTCTTTTCTACCGCTGTCAGCCCGCAGGCTCAATCCCATTGGTTCGACGCATCCAAGGCCGTCAACCTCGAAAAATGGCTCCGCGTCTATGGAAAGGCGATGACAAGTGGATAACAACAAAACCACGGTCGTCATGGACACCAGAGAGACGACCGACAAGATCTCGCGGTCTTTGCTGGCATGGCTCAATAGCTGGACGGGCAAACCCCTCTCCATCGGCTATGAGTTCCTGCCCAGCGACGCGCCGGGCATGGCCCTGAGCACGATACAGGGCGCGTATATCACACGGCAGTACATCCGTGGGGCATACGAAGGCCAGTATCAATTTAAAGTCATCTACCGGTTGCAGCCGTCGTCCAATAATGCCCGCCTGTCCGCCGATGAGACGCTGGACGCGCTGGGTGACTGGGCCGCGGCGGAAAAGCCGTTACCTGACCTGGGCGGCGGGAAGGTCGCGAAGAAGATCACATGCAACACGCGGGCGGCGATGTTCGCCCGGTACGAAGACGGATCCGAGGACCATCAGATCATGATGACCCTCGACTATATCTCGATTTGAGCCATTGAGCCGATACCGCAAAGGGTATCGGTATTTCTTTTTTTGGAAAGGAGATCCTTATGAAGGTATCTACCCTCATGACCGGCAAGACCCCCTCCGCTGAGTTCGCGGGCGTGGCGACTGCCGACGATTTCGTCCTCGCGATCGACATTGCTTCGACCGCCTCCACCAAGACCGGTGATTTTATCGTCGTCCAGGGCGGTATCACCTCCGTGGATGCGCAGCTCAATCCGGAGAGCGAGGATAAGACCTATATCCGTAACGGCAAGGTCACGACTAAGACCGCCACGCAGCGGACCTTCAACGTGACAGGCGACCGGATGCACGGCGATGAGTTCCAGGACTGGGCTCTTGCGCACTCCATCAAGTTTGGCACCGGCCAGGCGGTCATCAAGCCCTACGTCTATTTCTCCCTGCTGACCGGCGAGGGCGAAAAGGGCGAGGCGGCTATCATCGTCAATTCGGACGGTTCCGGCGATGCGGGCGCGTCCGCCGAGATCGATATCGACGTCATGGCGACTAAGGCCCCGACGTCCTACACCTACAGCTCTAGCGAGGCTTAAACAAGGGAGGTAACAGCATGGAGACCTACACCATCAACGGCAAATCCATCGAGTTTGATACGTTCGACGTCGAGGCGTTCGGGCGGTTCCAGGCGGAGGCTAACAAGATCGCGGGGGAGGTCTCCGTGCTTGGCTCCCACGCCAAAGAGGACCCGCTTGCCTACATGACCGGCGTTTGTGCACTGGTGCGTGGGTTTTTCGACCACGTCATCGGCCCCGGCACGGCGGCGGAGCTGTTTGGCAAACGGGACAATTTCCGGGACATCATGACGGCTTATACGGACTTTGCGGCCCAGGTGGTCGATCAGGCTAACGCATTCGCCCCCAAGCGGCCCAAGCCGGTCCATAAGTGCAAGCGATGAGACCGGACCCGTTCCAGGCCCTACCGGACACGGTAGAGGTCGGAGGTAAGACGGTCCGAATCGATCCCAGCTTCCGCGTCGGGATCGCGATCGAGCTAGAGGCCCTGAGCGACGGAGAGCCGGACGCGGCGGGGCTTCTGGCCCGGTTCTACCGGGGCGATATCCCGGACGATATCCCCGGCGCGGTGCGGGCGATGCTGGACTTTTACCGTGGGCCGAAACGACAGGACGACGACCGCCCCAAGGGCAAGGACAAGGGAGGGAGGGCATATGATTTCGTGCAAGACGCTGAGGTCATTTTGTCCTCCTTTTTGTCGTCCTACGGCATCGACCTGACGACGGCGGACCTCCATTGGTGGACATTCCGACGGCTGATGTTCAATTTGCCCCACGATTGCAATTTTATGCAGCGCGTCGCCTACCGGACGGCGGACTTGTCTCAAATGTCCAAGGTCCAGAAAAAGCACTACAAAAAGATGCGCGACCTCTACGCGATCCACGGAGAGGGTCGGCGCAAGATGACGGTCGAAGAGCGAGACGCCGCTCTGCTGGCAAAGGTGGAGAGGCGGTATCGAGAGGCGACCGAAAAGCAAGCAGAAAGGTGAGGTGGTGAGGATGTGGCAGATGGCTCCGTAACCATCGAGATCAAGGGCGACGCCCAACCGATAGACAAAACGCTGTCCGACGTCGGCTCTAAGGCAAAATCGACGTTCTCCGGGGCGTTCGACGGCGTGGATGCTGACATCAACGATGCGGCAGACGCGGCCCGAAACCTCGGGGACAAATTTGATACAGGCGGCAGCAAGCTATCCCGATTCAGCGACATTTTCAAGGGGACCTTCCTCGGAGGGCTGGCCACGAAGGGCGTCGAGCTGGCCGTTGGAGCCGTCGAAGACCTCGGGGAGGCGGCGATCAACGCCGGGAAACAGGCCGTCGAGGGCTATGCCCAATATGAGCAGCTTGTCGGCGGTATGGAGACCCTTTTTAAGGATTCTTCGCAGCAGATGCTCGACTATGCGTCTCAGTCCTACAAGACTGCGGGCATGTCGGCCAATGAGTACCTGACCACGGCGACGCAATTTTCTGCCGCTTTGATCAAGTCAACGGGCGGAGACACGGCCAAAGCCGCCGAACAGGCAAACAAGGCCATTATCCAAATGTCGGACAACGCAAACAAGATGGGCACACAGGTCGAGGACCTGCAAAACGCCTATCGAGGGTTTGCGCGTGGTTATTACTCCATGCTTGATAATCTGGCCCTGGGCTACTCCGGGACCAAAGAAGGCATGGAAGAGCTGCTAAAGGACGCAGAAAAGATCTCCGGCATCAAGTACGACATCAACTCTTATTCTGATATCGTGGACGCTATCGGCGTGGTCCAGGATGAGATGGGTATCACCGGCACCACGGCGAAGGAAGCAGCCGAAACCATCGAGGGTAGCGTAAGCTCGATGAAAGCGGCCTGGGCGGATTGGCTGACCGGCCTTGCAAACCCGGACGCCGACATGGATCAACTGACGCAAAACCTTGTGTCGAGCATCAGCACGGCCCTTTCGAACGTCCTGCCGGTCATCGGTACCCTCCTGAGCAACGTCGGCTCTACGCTGATGTCCGCGTTCACGACCGCTTTCCCCCAAGCGGGCGGCATTCTCAGCAGCCTGGTGGAAAGCGTCTCCGGTTCGTTCCAACGCATCCGCGACGCGATCAACAACGCCTTTACCCCTGAGCAACAGGCGGCGATCGCGGGATTTTTTGAAAAACTGGGGCAATTTATCATCGCGGCCCCGTTTGGTTTATTTTCCAACGGTGTCAAAGCGATCGTTTCGATACTTGAGACGTTCATAACGATTGGAGCCAACGTTATCTCCACGATTATGAACATCATCGAGTGGTTTTCCAATTTCCGGGAGAACGCATCCAATGCCGTTAGTTCCGTGGCTGAAGCGGTCAACAATTGGGGGTCTTCTGTTGTAGAGACGGCCAGCAATGCCGCCAAGAATTTCCTATCGACCATCCTAGACGCTTTCGGCCAGTTGGGGAGCGAGATCGGCGGTGCTCTATCGTCTGCGCTCAATGCGCTGATCACGTGGGGCAGCAACATGGTCTCCAATGCGCGGGCCAAGATGACGGCGACGGCGACGTCCATCAAAAACGCCCTGTCCAATCTCCCGTCTGAGCTGCTTTCCATCGGGCGGAACCTGATCCAGGGCCTGATCAACGGCATCCAGGAAAAGGTCAACGCGGCGATAAATGCCGTTAAAAACGTCGGCACACGCATCAAAAACACGTTTATGAACCTTTTGGGTATCAACTCTCCGTCTAAGGTGTTCGCCCAATATGGCCGGTTTTTGATGCAGGGCTTGTCGAACGGCATCCAGGCGGCGTCTAAACTCCCACAAAAAGCGACGGCTAAGGTGGCCGACACGCTGACTAAGGAAATCGAAAAGCTAAACGACGAGATCGAGAAGGTATCCAGTGCGGCGTCTGAGCGTCAGGCAGAGGAAGAAGCGGCGGAGTACGAAAAGAACCTCAAGGAAAAGTACGACGCCCTCGCGAAGGCCGAGATCAAGGAACGCTCCAATCTGCAAGCCGAGATCGATAAGCTCGAAGCGGACCACAACGAAAAGCAGCTCAAGGCCCAAGAGGACGCGCAGAAGAAGGCCCTGCAATCTCAGGTCAAATCCCTCGAAGCGATCAAAAGTGAGTACGAAAAAGCCCTCAGCGACGTGGAAAAGACCCGCGACGACATGGCTACGAAGCTGGGCGACGTGGACCTGTACACAGAAGAGGATGACTTTTTCCGCCTGACTGATCTGCAAAAGTCGATCGACGCGATCAACAAGTACGGCGACACGATCCAGGCCCTCAAGGATCGGGGCATCGCGGATAGCTTGCTGACGGAGGTCCTGGGCATGGATCAGGAAAAGGCCGTGCAGTACGCCCAAAAGCTCCTAGCGATGGGGGATGAACAGTACGACGCTTATATGTCGCTGTGGGAGGAAAAAGAAGCCGCCGCGAAGAAGGTAGCGGAATCCATCTACCAGAGCGAGATCGACGCCATCGAGGAAGCCTACTCCGATAAGCTCCCGGCGGAGCTGAAACCGGCTGGGCAGACGGCGATGGATGCACTCACGTCCGGCCTTGTCGAGGGCGGTAAGGCTACGATCGCAGCAGCTAAGAGCATCGCGGACAGCGTGCTTGCAGAGCTGGCACGCATCAAGGCAGCGGACAGCATCCGGAGCGCTGGGCAGTCTGAAAGCAAGTTTGTATCCAACAAGATCTCAAGCAATTCCGCCGCGTCGCGTGAGCGGCAGACGGCGAACCAAAGCGCACAGACCGGCGCACTCGCTACCGTTATGAGCATGGTAAACAGTGCACAGAGCCGGTCTAAGGACATCGTGCTGACCCTCAATGGTCGAGAGGTAGCGCGTGGCATGATCGACGACATCCGGGCGGTCGAGGACCAAAGCCCGCGGATCGTGAGTGATTGAGAGGTGGTATAGATGGATGAGACCGTGACCGGCAACATGTTTCTGAGCATCGACGGCGTGGAGATCGAGGACCTCGAGGAAGGCGACTATACCGCCTACGAGGAAGAGCTTGGCGTATCCGAGCGCATGATCTCCGGGCGGCGGATCGAAGAGATCCGGGCGACCATCTGGCACGTCGAGATCTCATCCTCCGCCATCAGCGCGGAGAAAATGGCGACGCTGAACGCCAAATTCCAGGCATCCCGGCGGCATCAGCTCTTCTTCCTGCCCTCTACGGGCGGGACGGAGCTGATTTCCGGCTGGTTCCACCTGACGGAGCGGCCACAGCCCGCGCTAGAGCGGTGGTGGGACGACGGGCCGGTATGGACCGACTACACGTTACATTTTGAGGAGATCGACGGCCATGATCCAGCATAGTGCAGCATATTCCGAGGCCGTCGTGGCGGATTCCCGGCGGCAATACGTCCGGGCGATCTTCGACCTGGCCGACCCTGACATGGAGGTCACAGGCGTGACGTCCAACGATGAGGGAGCCTTGTCCGATGCGGACAACGTGACGGCCAGAGGGACGGGTGAAGCGGACGCGACGCTTGCGACGCTGGAACGTAACCGATGGATCTTGGACGGCACACAGGTCATCGCACCGGACGACCTGACAGGCCGGACCGGTCAAGTGGGATGGGAGGGCGCGGCCCTGTCGGGCGACGATGGGGCCTATCCTTCCCCCGCCCCGTACATCGAGATCGCGTTTTCCAGCGTGGAGATCCTGCAGGCGGTCACGTTGCAGTTTTCGACCAAAGACGTCAACGGTTTCCCGGACACGTTCACGGTGGAGATCTGGGCGGGGACGACTTCGCTCTTCTCCCGGACCGTGACCGGCAACAAAGCGACCTCCGTAGTGATAGATGGGTTCGTCGCCAATTACCCGACAAAACTCCGCCTAACCGTCTCCAAGTGGTCCCTGCCACGGCGTGTGGTGCGCATCCCGCGTATCCTGCTGGGCCTGTATGAGACGTGGGACGGCTCCGTCATCCAGTCGGTGGACGTTTACACGGAGGTCACGTTTTCCGGGCTTAAAATACCCTATTCGACGTGCACCATCGTCGCGGAGAACAAAGACCACCGTTTCGACCCCTACGCCCCCAACACCATCTTTACATCGGTCGAGGACCGGCAGAAGATCGTGGTCGAGTACGGCTTGCGGCTGGCAGACGGCTCGACGGAATGGCTCCCGGCTGGGACGTACTTCCAGCAGTCGGCGGGCTGGACGTTGCAGGACCTGACGGTCCAGTGGGACCTGTTGGACATCATCGGCGCATTGACTAAGCGGCGCTTCGTGGTGCCCTCCACGCTCCCCACGACCCTGTCTGGATGGTTACAAGCCGTCATGGCCAGCTTGGGCAGCAATTTTACCAACGATTATATCGTGGACAGCGACGTTGCGTCCATCTCCGTCACATCCACCAAAGACAAGGTTTCCGACAAGCGGTGCGGCGAGATCCTGCGTTTCCTCTGCATGGCGACCAACACATGGCCCCGGCAGGACTTCGCCACGGGCTTCCTCCGCGTCGGCAAGCTCCAACGTCTGGAGGGCAACCGCGTGACGCTGGACGACATGAGCAAGTATCCGGAGATGAGCGCAAACGACGACATCGCGGATATCACCTTCAAGCTGGACGACGGCGAGGTGACCTTCGCGGGCAACAACACCGAATCCGAGGTTTCCCTCAGTGTCGATAACCCCTTCGTCCACACCCAAGCGGACGCACAAAAGGCCGTCATTTCCTGCCTGTTCGAGTACGGCGGGCGGTCTTTCGCCGTGACAAGTCGCGGCAACCCGTCGAGCGAGTGCGGCGACATCATGGCGGTGGATACTCAGTTTGGATCGACCATTTCGGCGCGGTTGTACAAGCAGCAGCTTGCCCTTGATGAGGGCGTCATGCGCGACATGCCGTCTATGTTGGTCCAGTCCCCCAACGATTCGGCCTATGCCAATAAGACCGTCCTCACCGGCTCCGGCACGTGGACCGCGCCAAAGGCGGGCGCGATCAAGGTGACTGTCATCGGCGGCGGGACCGGCGGCATGGGCGGCGGCGGCGGCAACATGCTATGGGGCGACCAATTCGACCCCGAGGACAACGCGGGCGGCATCGGCGGCGACGGCGGCAAGGTCGTCATCATCGAAACGACGGCCACGCTGGGCCAGCAGTTCGCGTATTCGTGCGGCGCAGGCGGGGCCAAAGGCGCAGGCGGCGCGGCCAGAAGGGACGGCTCTCCGGGCACCGAGGGCGGTGTGACGACGTTTGGACAGTTTTCGTCCGAAAACGGCAAACTCTACACGTCCGGCCTGATGGACATCCAATCCGGCGCGGTGTACGCCCAAAAAGGCGCGGACTACGGCGGCACGGTATCGGGCCTATACGGCTCCGGCGGCGCAGGCGGAAAGCAGGGCCGAAACGGCAAGTACGCACAGCGCAAGGGCGACGATGGTTTCTGGCACACCTACGCGGCGGCAAAGGCCACGGCGGGCACAGACGGCACGGACGGCAAGCCCGGATGTGTCATTTTGGAGTGGTGAGGTGATAGGATGAGCGTGATCGACACTCTTATTACGGACCGCACGGCGGCAGACGCGGCGCGGGTCCGGGAGCTGTCCCAAAAGATCAGCGACGGCACGGCCACGGCGGCGGAAAAGCAGACGTTTTTGTCGGCCCTCAAGGGCGCGTACAACGCCACCGACCTAAACCGCGTCGGGCAAGCCGTCGCCTATCTCCGGGACCGTCTATATAACGAGGCCGGTACGACAGTCCACGTCGAGCCTAAGACCGACTTTTCTCAGTCCGGCGATCTGCCCACCCCCGCCCAAGTGACGCGGTATGTGCAGGACGTGCAGACGATGCGCGGGGCCTTCGTTCTCCCGGACGACGCGCCCGCCGCGCCGGGGGACCTGGACAAGCTGACGTGGAGCGAAGCAAACGACATCGAGCGTATCCTAGAGCAGTTGGACGCAAGCGTGACGGCCTTAAAGGTCACACAGATCATGAGCGGTGAATTTGCCGCCGGGGAGGTATGAGATGAAAGACGCAATACTTAACGGGACCGGCGACAGCCGATATCTCAAAAGCAAGATCCCCACAGGGACCACGTGGGAACAGGCTCTAGCGATGCTCAATGCGGGCACGTTCCCGGTGGACCTCAATGGGATCAATTCGGAGGGCTTCCAGCAACTTGGCACCCCGCTGAACAAGGCGAATCTACTAAAGGATGCGGTCGTTTCCAAGTTGGGCCTGACCGGCGACAAAACGCCGAATGATATGTTTGGTGTTTTGGCCGACGTCGGCAACCTCCACGTCTGGCGCAAGACCGTCACAACTACCGAGGAAG